>Ga0209806_1000483_pt1 | contig 27068 bp, 27 predicted proteins | sample GraSoiAngelo_152_FD_186166 | JGI IMG/M metagenome (GOLD analysis project Ga0209806, IMG submission 186166) | Grasslands soil microbial communities from the Angelo Coastal Reserve, California, USA - 14_1009_12_30cm (SPAdes) (version 2) | ecosystem: Environmental > Terrestrial > Soil > Grasslands ... | reverse complement strand
CCCTTCGCGGTCCGAAGCGAGCGGATTCGCGCCCCCACGTCGGCCACCATTGGTGACCGCACCTCAGCCACAGCGAGGGCACTTTACGTGTGAGAAGTAGACACGTCAAATCAGTCTTTACCGGATTCTTACGGACCGAGACCGGGGCGATGCCGGTCGGGGTCCTGCGGGCCCAGTTGGCCCGGATCTCGGTCGGCCGACGACTGTGTGCGGCCGAGAAGTCAACTAGCAGAGGCCGCCAGTGATGCCCTGAGGGTCGCAAGCATCGGCCGTAGAAGCCAAGGTCGCTGAGAACGACAGCGCGAGTGCGCTCAGGAAAGCAACGATCTGAACGATGCGACGGATCGACATTCGGTGGGCCTCCCCGACCCCACCGGCGAATTACCTGGACCCGGTCGGCGCCACTCTGGGGCTAACGCGCCGCGAAGTAAACAGGGGCTTACGTGGTTTAGGTCTGCGCGAACAAGCGCTGTGTCAGAGGACGGAGCTGGTGGAGCCCTCCGTCAATGGCCGCGGCGAACAGCAAGCTTGCCGGACCGACCAGCAGGCCCGGGACCGCGTAGAGCGGAGGAAGGGTCTCGAAGACGACGCTCGCGCCGCCCTTCACCGCCACGAGGACCGCCGCCGCGACGAGCGCCCCGCCAGACAGGACGACAGAGACCGGCGAAAGCGCGATCGGGAGCGGGCGCCCAACGACGAGCTGTTCGATCCGCGCCTCGGTCACAGAGAGCGAGCTGACTGGGACGAGGAGGCCGAGCGAGACATCGTCGGCGTCGGGTAGGAGCTTGTAGAGAGCGCTCGCGAGGGACCGGACATCGCCTGACGCCCGCACCGCCTCCTGGTCGGCCTCGATCTCTTTCTGCAGCGTGTGGAAAGAAAGGAGCTCGTCGACGACCGGGACCACGTACAGGCCCGCGGCGAAATAGCGCGCCACGATCTGCCGAAGCGGATCCCGCTGCCTCAGGTGATAGCGCTCGTGGTACAGCACGGCGCGGAGCTCGTCCGAGTCAAGCCGTTCGACGAGTGCGGTCGACAGACAAATACGCGGGCGCAGAAACCAGTAACAGAACGAGAAGGGCCGCTCATCGAAGACGACGTCGATGCGGCCGTGAAGGTCGAGTCCGGTCGCGGCGGTGACGACCGACGGCGGCAGCGCGATCTTTTGCGCCACGAGCTTGCGGATGAGGACTGCTGTCGCCACGAGCTGGCGGAGAAGCGTCAGCAGCCCGAGCGAGATGCCACACACCGCGAGCAGGAGAACGCCTGCCGCGACGACGTCCGCGGTGTCCTCGGCGCCACGGCCAACGAGCTGCTCCACGCGTGGGACGAGGGTGAGAAGGAGCGCCAGCAGGATCGCGCTCGACGCGAGTGCGAGCCCAAGCATGATCGTGAAGACGCGATCAGCGCGTTTCACGCGTGTCCTTTTGCGCGAGGCGGCGGAGCGCCGCGCGATGCGTCGCATCGACGGTGTCCAGCTCGGCGCTGAACGCGGCGAGCGCCGCGTCGCCGAATTCGGCCACGAGCCCGCGCACGAGGTCTCGCGAAAGCCGCGCGCGATGCTCGTCACGGGTATGCGACGGGCGGTAGACGTAGGTCTTGCCTTCGCGGGTGCGCTCGAGGAGACCCTTCTCGTGGAGGCGGACCATGATCGTCATCACGGTCGTGTAGGCGAGTTCGCGGGTCCGGGCGAGGTCTTCGACGATGTCGCGCACTGTCGCCGAGCGCCGTTTCCAAAGGCGGGCCATGACCTCGGTCTCGAGGGGCCCGAGAAACTTCTCCTCGGCCTTCTCCGGTCTGCGCAGGCGGCGGAGGTCGGGTCGGCTCACGCCCCGATTATCCCGCGCGCCGGCCGCGCACGGTAACGCGCTGCCGCCGCCGGAGGAGACGCGGATGCCGTTCGGCGAGGCCCTCTCGGCCGTGCGCGAGCGCGACATGGAGCTCGACGACGAGATGCCCGTCGCGCGGCTGGTAGAGAGGCCCACGAGGACTCTCGCGGCGCTCGACGACACCGGACAGGGCGAGGGCGGCGAGCTCCCGCTCGGCGTAGCTCTGCTCGAGGCCCGCCCACAGGGCGGCCCGCTGCGCGGTGTCCTCGCCGAGGGAAAGGGCGTGGAGCAGGCGGAGCCGCCGGGGATCGGCGATCCGCTCGAGCGCCGCCGCGGCGCGCTCGTACTCCTCGTCGCTCGCGCGCTCGAGCAGGGTGGGGTCGCTCGTGAAGAGGTTCAGGTCCCAGTCTTCGATGGCCATTCGCAACCGCCCAAACCCGGCCTACGACAGCAATGTCGTAGCTCTGCTCTACATACTACGCCGCTGTCGTATGTGTTCGGTACCGCTCATTTGGCAGCGGCCGGCGTCGCGGCGAGCCGCTCCTCCGCCGAGGGGGTGCCGCCGGCGACGGCATTCACGGCGACGGCGGCCGCGACGAGTGCCGCGCCACCGAGCATGCGAATGGTGACCGGCTCGCCCAGCCAGAGGGTGCCGATCAAGATGGCTTCCGCCGGGACGAGGACCTGGATGAGCGTGATCGTGGTCGGCCGGAGCTTTCGATACAACCACAGCGAGACGACCATGCCGAAGCACGTCCCGAACACAACCAGATACGCAAAGGCGAGGACGCTCGCCGTCGTCCAATGCTGTCCCAGAGAGAGCTGGAGCGATGCGAGCGGTGCGAGCAAGAGGACCGACGCCCAGGTCCCGAGCGCGACGGTCGGGATCGGCGCGACCGTCCTGAGGAAGCGTGATTGGAGGATCGCCGCGACGGCCCAGGTGATCGGCATCAGCGCGAGGACGACCGTGGCGATGAGGCCGGCCGTCCCGTCGGCGGTGTCGGGCGCGCCGATCAGGATCACGGTGCCGCCGAGCCCGAGGAGGAGGCCGAATACCTTGAGGACTGAGAGGCGATCGCCCTTGACCATGAAGTGGGCGAGCACCGCGGTCCATACCGGCGCGGCGGCGCCGAAGACCGCGACGAGGCCGCTCGGTACGAACTGCTCGGACCAGAAGATGATGGCCCAGCTCCAGCCGATATTGATGACGCCGACGACGACGGCCACCGCGATCGTTCGCCTCCCGCGCGGAAAGGACTGGCGCAGCGCCAAGGCGATGATGGTCAGCACCGCTGCCACCGCCAGAGCTCTGGCGAACGCGAATACGAATGGCGGAACGTCGTTCACGCCGATCTTGATCGCGGCCCACGTCGATCCCCAAATCAGAGCGACGCTCGTGTACCCGGCGACGACCCGAAGCGGTGGCATGCCCGCCCGATGATGGCTCATATCGTGAGCGCGATGAGATGTCTCCTTCGATGCATCTGGGTCGCCGCTCTCTTAGGTGTGGGATGCGCGGCACCACAGCTTGCGGGGACCGACCTCGGAGCGACCGACGCCCCGGACTTCACGCTGACCGACGGCATCACAGGTCGTGTGGTGACCCTCTCGGCCCAGCGCGGTCAGGTCATCGCGCTGACGTTCCTGTATACGACCTGCCCTGATGTCTGCCCGCTCACCGCCTCGCGTTTCCGCGCCGCACAGTCGGAGCTGCAGGCCGATGCGGGCCGCGTGACCTTCATCGCGGTGTCGGTCGATCCGGATGGCGACACACCGAATGCCGTGCGCGAGTTCTCGGCCGCGCACGGGCTTGCCTCGAATTGGTACTACCTCGTCGGTGGTCGTGCGCAGCTCACGCCGGTCTGGGCCGCCTACGGCATCGGCGTGCAGGCGGGCAGCACGACCGTCACGCACAACGACGCCGTCTATCTCATCGATGGGCGCGGGCGCGAGCGCGTGTTGCTCCACTCGGAGGATCTCGCGACGGATCTGACGAAGGATCTGCGTGCGCTGCTGAAGAGCTAGTGGCCCGCCTGCGGCTCAGCCGATGATGTAGATCGTCGTGAAGAGGCCGATCCAGACCACGTCGACGAAGTGCCAGTAGATGGACGCAGCCTCGACGGCGAGGTGTCGCCGCGCGGTGAACTGACCCCGGAGCGTCCGGTAAAAGACGATGATGTTGAAGATCACGCCGCCGGTCACGTGCGCGCCATGGAACCCGGTCAGCGTAAAGAACACCCCGGCGAAGATTCCGTCACGAGGCAGGAACCCGAGCTTCGTGTACTCATAACCCTGACCGACGAGGAAGAGGACGCCGAGGACGATCGTCGGGATCATCCAATTGCGAAGGGCAGTGCGGTCGCCGCGCTTGATCGCGTTCACGGCGATCTGCATGGTCACGCTCGACACGAGGAGCTCGATGGTGTTGATCGTCGGCAGGCCGATGCCGAGGATCGGGTCGACCTGCCAGGTTGGCTTCTCACCGAAGACAGGCTCCCAGTCGGGGATACGAGCGCGGAGAAAGAAGTACGTGGTGAAAAGCGCGCCGAAGAAGAACGCTTCGCTCGAGATGAACAGGATGACCGCCCACATGCCCGCCGAGAATCGCGACGGCTGGGCCTCGAGGCCGGTCTCGTTCGGCGGAAGCCGGTCGGCGGGGTCCGTGCGGCGGCCGCGCACGACCGTCCGGTCTTCGACCGTGGTCCTCATCGCCTAGTGGTGCGCTCCGTCGGTGGGCTCAGGGGCGCTCGCGTACGCGCGGGCGTCATCGATGAGCCACGTCGCGATACCGATGACGAAGATGACTCCGCCGACCACGAGAAAGACCGGCCCGAGCAGGACGCCGAACCCGATGAGCATCACGCCGAATGCGAGGAGTGGCGGCGAGAAGCTCGGTTGCGGAACGTGTATCGGGTGATCGTCGCCGCCATGCGATGACATCGCGACGCAGACTAGCGCCGCGATTGGCGCGTGTCGAAATCTCGCCCTAGTCTTCCTCGCGATGGGTCCCTGGACGCTCGACCCGCGCGGCCCGCTGGCCGAATCGATCAGCGTTCTCTACTGGATCCTCTTCGCGTGCGCGGTCGTCGTGCTCGCGATCGTCGTTGGTGCCCTGACCTATTCGGGGATCAAATTCCGCGACCGGCCGGGGCGCGTGGCGCAGCAGATCCACGGACAGAACACGTTCGAGCTCATCTGGACGATCGTGCCGACGCTCATGGTGATCTCGTTCACGGCCCTCTCGTGGCAACGCCTCAACTTCATCAACGACGTGAACTCGAATGTGGCGATGACCGTGAAGGTCGAGGGCCGCCAGTGGGCCTGGGGCTTCACGTATCCCGACCAGCCGATGTTCAAGCTACCCGACGGGACGCTGCTGCAGGCCGGCGAGCAGCTGGACATCCCGGTGGGTCAGAAGATCAAGCTCGAGCTCACGGCGAAGGATGTGATCCACTCGTTCTGGGTGCCGAACCTCGGTGGAAAGAAAGACGCCGTGCCCGGCCACACCACGACGATGTGGATCCAGGCCGACCAGCCCGGCACCTACAAGGGACAGTGCTTCGAGTTCTGCGGCGACGGCCACGCCGACATGCTCGTCACAGTCGTCGCACACCCGCAGAACGAGTACGCGGCATGGGCGAAGACGGCAGTCGAGGAGGCAGCGCGCGCGACGTCTCCGGAGACCAAGGCGGGCCGCGACGCGTTCCTGTCAGGGCCGTGCGCGGGGTGTCACACCGTGAAGGGCACGACGGCAGCCGGGAAGGTCGGGCCCGAGCTCACACACATCGCGAGCAAGCCGAACATCGCCGGCGTTCTTTCGCCCGTCAATCAGGAGAACCTCACGAAGTGGGTCCGGAACGCGCCCTCGATCAAGCCAGGCATCCTGATGCCGAAGTTCGAAGGAGTCCTGCCCGACCAGCAAATCGATCAGATCGTGCAGTGGTTGCTCACTCTGAAATAGCGCCACGGGCGTGAGCGGCTCCGACCTTCCCGATTACATCAAGGCCAACCGCGACCACTGGACGAAGAACAACGCCGCGTACACCGATGGGAGCGCCGAGGGTGAGTGGAACGAGCCGGAGATCTCCTGGGGCGTCTGGAACACGCCCGAGAGCAAGCTCGGTGTCCTGCCCGACGTTCGCGGCAAGGATGTCGTCGAGCTCGGCTGCGGGACCGCGTACGTCGCGGCCTGGCTGAAGCGGCGTGGCGCCCGACGGGTCGTCGGCGTCGACATCACCGCGGCCCAGCTCGAGACGGCGCGCCGGCTGAACATCAAGTACAAGCTCGGCCTGGAGCTCGTCGAGGCGAACGCCGAGGCCACGGGCCTTCCCGGTGCGGCGTTCGACCTGGCCATCTCCGAATACGGCGCGTCGATCTGGTGCGATCCGTACAGGTGGATCCCCGAGGCGGCGCGGCTGCTCCGACCGAATGGCGAGCTCGTGTTCCTACGCAACTCGACGCTTTCGATGCTCTGCATGCCGGACACCGGCAGTGTCCAGGAGAGACTGCAGCGTCCGCAGCTCGGCCTGCACCGCCTCGACTGGCCCGAGGAGCCCGAGACGGAATTTCACCTCGGTCACGGCGATCTGATCCGGTTACTGCGGAAGTCGGGGTTCGAGATCGTCGACATGGTCGAGATCTTTGCGCCGAAGGATGCCGTGAATCACCCCTTCTACGGCGATTACATGTCGGTGGAGTGGGCGCAGAAGTGGCCGTCCGAGGAGATGTGGCGGGCGCGGAAGCGCTAAAGCGGATCGACTGTGAAGCCGGCGTGCATTCCAAGCTGGTAGTGACTCGCGATGTTGCAGATGAAGACGTACTTCCCGGGCGCGAGGTCGAGGGTCACCGCTGAGGATTTGCCCGCCGGGATGCTCGCGATCTCGCCGACCTTGCCATCCTCTTTCGCTTTCGCCGAAGCCCCGTCGACCGGGAGCTTGTCCGGTGGTATGTCCGTCTTCAGCACCTGAAAGCTGTGCTCCATCGCGCCGAGGTTGCGCACGCCGATCTTGATCGCGCCGGCCTTCACGCTCGGGACGTTCACGGTGATCTTGTAATCGGCGAGCTCGGCAACGACCTGCGAGCCGGTGGGCGCTTCCGCGGCCGAATTCGCGCACGCCGCGGCCAGAATTGCAAGCGCCATGAGAGCTCCGACCGATCGGCTGATCATTGTCTAGAGGCTATACGCTCGCGACGCTTCTGCATTTCCTCCTCCTCGGCGAGCCAGAGGAAGAACGCGACCGAAGCGGCCGCGAGAAACACGAAGTCGCCGACCACCCACATGATCGCGCCGCCGACGCGCTGGTCTGTGACCCGATCGAGGTCAAACACCGGAACTTGTTCGTACGCCGTGTAAAGCAGCCGAGATGAGAACGAAAGGATCCCACCGAGCACCGTGTTCTGCGCGGCACCGAGAACCAGCAGGTATGGCAGCCGCGCGCCGTAGCTGAGCGTCCCGCGGAAGGGCACGGGGTCGACCACCACGCTCCAGAACACCAGCGCGGTCAGGAAAAACCAGGCGTGCTCGATGAGGTGGATACGCGCATCGAGGAGAGCCGCGTCGTACAAATCCGGAAGGTGCCAGGCGTAGAGCCCGCCGACGTAGAGCGCGGCGGCAATGAGTGGGTGACGCACGAAATGAACGAACGCACGCACCCAACGCGCACGCGCGAGCGGCCGGACGACGCCGGCACGCACCGCACCCGGCATCCCACGAAGCAGCGGACGGACTGGCGCGCCGAGGATGAGCAGTGGTGGCGCGATGGCCGTGAGGAGCATGTGTTGAACCATGTGCCAGGCGAAAAAGATCGACGCCGCGCCGTCGATCGGTGGGCCGAGCGCCGCAATGACTGCCCCGAGCCCCAGGAAGAAGACCGCGGTCCGCCAGAGGGGCCACGACCTTCGCATCCGCCGCACGCCCATCGCGTACAGGACCGCGGCAAGGACGCTGAGGACGACGGTGACTAGAGCCGCAATGTGCTGTCCACCATGATCGCGACGAAGAGGAGCGCGAGGTATAGGAGCGAGTACAGGTACACCGCGCGCGCCATCGCGCGCCGCCGGAGCGCTCCGCTCCGAAGAAGACGGAACGCGTATGCGATGAAGAGAGCTCCGAGAACGATCGCGGCGCCGAGGTAGACGTACCCGAGGCCTCCGATGATGAAGAGCAGGAGTGTCAGCGGGAGCAGGGTCGCCGCGTAGGCAAGGATGTTCCAGGCCGTCGCCTGGTCACCGCGGACCACGGGAAGCATCGGCACGCCGGCACGCTCGTAGTCATCCCGGATGAGGAGCGCGAGCGCCCAGAAATGCGCCGGGGTCCAGAAGAAGATGATCGCGAAGAGGAGCCACGCCGCGAGATCCAGTGAGCCGGTGATCGCGGCCCAGCCGACGAGCGGCGGGATGGCGCCTGCGGCGCCGCCGATGACGATGTTCTGGGCTGTCGTTCGCTTCAGCCACACCGTGTACACGAGGATGTAGAAGATGGTGCCGGCGAGCGCGAGTGCCGCGGCGAGCAGATTCGCGAAGACCGCGAGCACGATGAAAGCGATCACGTTCAATGCGATGCCCCACACCACAGCGACTCGCGTCGATATGCGGTGAGCTGGAAGCGGGCGGTGCCGAGTGCGGCGCATGCGCTCGTCGATGTCGCGGTCGAAGTAGTGATTGAGACTCGAGGCGCCGCCGCTTGCCGCGGCACCACCGATCAGAGTCGCCGCGAGGATGCCGAACGGCGGCACGCCTCGGGCCGCGAGGAACATGCCGCCGAGCGCCGTCAGTAAGAGGAGCGACATGATCGCGGGTTTCGTGAGGGCGATGAGGTCGCGAACGACGGCGCCCTGGCCGGACATCGGTCGCCACGCGAGCGCTGCGAGCGCGACTGTGCTGCACCAGAGAAGGCTAGCCGCGGCCGGGTGGGCCGCGAGCGCCCAGTCCCGGAAATTGCTCAGCGGGTTGGCCGCGCCAATCGCGACCTGAAGCACGAAGATGAGCGCCGTCGCGATCGCCACGCCGCCAAGCCCGGGAACTTCGCGACGATGACGCCACGCCTGAGCGCAGGCCGCGATCAGCGCGAGGCCCACGATCGCCGTGATGTAGCGATGCAGCATCGCGATCAGCGGCGCACCGCTCGTCGGAAGGTCGATCCGCTGTGCGATGACGTTCGCGTGTGAGGGCGCCTGATCGAGCGGGAGCGCGATCGCGCCGCAAAGCGGCCAGTTGAAACAGGCATACGTGGCGTTGGCCCCGCGAACAAGCGCGCCCGAAAGCAGGACGACGAACATACCGATCGCCGAGGCCAGGATGAGCCAGGTCCATCCGGGAGCGCGCTCGCGCGCCAGCGCCGGCCAGCGAACGATGACGGCAAGGATCGTCAGCGCGGCGAGAAGCAGCTCGGCGTTCGCGAGGTGCAGCGTGACCCACTCGGGAGAGAGTTCAAGGAGGACGGTGATTCCGCCGAGCACCGCCTGGAGCGGATAGAGCACGGCGACGCCGATCGCGAGCCAGAGGACGCGACGATCGGCGCGATAGGAGATGAACGTCCAAAGCACCATCGCCGCGACGGTGAGGCCCGATGCGATCGCGAGGAACCGATGCGTCCACTCGATCCGGGTCGCCGGATCAAGGGACGGCAGGAACTGTCCGTGGCAGAGCGGCCAGTCCGGGCAGCCGAGACCTGAGCCGGTCACTCGCACCACACCGCCCCAGACGACCACGAGGAACGACGCGACGAGGCTCGCGTACACGAGCGCGCGATAGCGGGCGGAGAAGCTCACGGGCTCAGATTAGGCGAGCGAGGAGCGATTCACTCGCGACGAGCGAGTTCGACGAGCGGTGTCGAGGCGGCGAGGCGCAGGCAGCAAGCTGCCTGAGCCGAGCGCGAAGATTAGTGCGCGACGTCTTCCTTCAGCGGACGGGCGCTATGGACGACAGGGATCCGCGCGAAGTTGTACGGCTGCGGCGGCGAGGTTGTCGCCCACTCGAGGGTATCGGCCTCCCACGGATCGTCGCCCGCAGGCTTCCCGTGGCCTAGAGCGATGCTGTAGAAGAAGTTGAAGAGGAAGACAAGGATGGAGATGCCGATGATGTATGCGCCGATCGTCGAGAGGAGGTTCAGACCGGCCCATTCCGGCGACTGCGGATAGTGGAACGTGCGTCGCGGCATCCCATCGAGCCCGAGCTGGTGCATCGGGAAGAAGGCCAGGTTCACGCCGATGAAGAAGAGGAAGAAATGGATCCGGCCGAGCTGCTCGCTGAGCAGCCGGCCGCTCATCTTCGGCATCCAGTAGTAGAACGCCGCGAAGGCGCAGAACAACGCTCCCTGCACGAGGACGTAATGGATGTGCGCCACCACGAAGTAGGTGTCCGATAGCTGGACGTCCACCGGCACCGAGCCAAGGAAGACGCCGGAGATGCCGCCGATCGTGAAGACGACGATGAACGCCATCGCGAAGAGCATCGCCGTGCGGAAGCGGAGCGCTCCGCCCCAGAGCGTGCCGAGCCACGAGAAGATCTTCACGCCGGTCGGCACCGCGATGAGCATCGTCGACGCCATGAAGAAGATCTGCAGCGCCGGATCGATGCCGGCGACGAACATGTGGTGCACGAAAACGCCGAACGAAAGGAAGCCGATCGCGGCCGACGAGTACGCGATCATCCGGTACCCGAAGATCGGCTTGCGTGAGAAGACGGGCAGCACCTCGCTGATCACGCCGAAGCCCGGCAAAATCATGATGTACACCTCAGGGTGGCCGAAGAACCAGAAGAGGTACTGCCAGAGGAGCGGGTCGGCGCCCTGACCCACCGCGAAGAAGTTCGTGCCGACCATTCGGTCGAAGAGCAAGAGGATGCCGGCGACCGTGAGGAACGGCATCGCGAGGACGAGTAGGAAGCTCGTCACGAGGACGCTCCAGCAGAAGAGGGTGATGCGATGGAAGGTCATGCCCGGCGCACGCAGCGAGAAGATCGTCACGATCATGTTCAGCGCGCCGAAGATCGACGAGAAGCCGAGCACGGTCAGACCCAGGATGACGAGATCCATGCCGTTCGTCGGCATGTATTCCTTCGTCGAGAGCGGGACGTACATCGTCCAGCCGGTCATCGGCGCACCGACGATGAACGCCGAGTAGAGGATGATTCCGCCCGCGAGCAGGAGCCAGTACGAGAGAGCGTTGAGTCGTGGGAAGGCCATGTCTCGCGCGCCGAGCTGCAGCGGAACGATGAAGTTCGCGAATCCGGTCCACACCGGCACCACGAACAGGAACACCATCGTTATCCCATGCATCGTGAACGCGGCGTTGTACTGCTGCGCGGTGAGGAAGGTGTTGTCCGGCTGCGCGAGCTGAGTGCGGACACCCAAAGCGAGCAGTCCGCCGGCGAGGAAGAAGAAGAACGTGGTGACGAGGTACAGCACGCCGATCTTCTTGTGGTCGGTCGTGGTGATCCACTCGAGTAAGCCTGTGTAACGCGCACGCGGGAACGGGAAGGTCCGTTCGAGAGTGGCCATGCGAGGTCCATTGCATCGTGCCCCGATAGGGGTGTCAAATAACGAGAGGCTCCCTCGATGAGGGAGCCTCTCGATGCTCGGTTCGTGTGGTCTTGCGCCGGCTACTTGCCGGTGTTCATGAACTGGACGCAGTCGCCCTGGTTCTTGAAGGACGAGCCGTCCTCGCGCTCCAGATTCATCCAGCCGCCCTTCTTGCAGTCGTTCTTGTTGTTCTTGTTAGCGGCCTTCTCGCCGAGGTGGACGTCGCTCACGGTCCAAAGCCCGGCGTCATCCGCGATGACGAACGGGGTCGCGCCGACGTGCCAGGTCGGATGGGCCGCAACGAACGCTGCCCAGTTCGGGTCGCCGCTGACCGGTCCGCCCGTGTAGAAGATCGTGCACGTTGAGTCGTGGATTGGGTCAACGAGCCCCGCACCGTCGTTGCAGTAGAACGCGCCAATGAATGCGTAGAAGTCCGTGGTGCCGTCGCCGGTGACATCGATCGGCAGGCTGATCCGCGGCGAACCAGCGGTCGCTACGCCGGTATACCGGAAGGAAAGCTGCGTTACGTCGCCGAGCAGCTTGCCGCTGAGGCTCGAGGTCTTAAAGAAGACGCCCGAGTAATCGCCGGATCCGACCGCCACGGAGTTGTCGAGGATCGCGCCGTTCGCGGTGCGGGTGCAGACGCCCCCGTAGACAGCGCCACCCGTGTTCCCGTTCGCGGTGTCCGTCGTGCCGTCGAAGCACAGGAGCTGATTGGTGCCGTTACGTGCCGCAGCCGATCCAGTGTTGCCAAGCAGGACCGCGGCGGAGAAAACGGCGATGATGCCAAGCGAACGCGTGATTGTTCTGATTACTTGCACTTGGTTCACTCCACTCCCGAAAGTCGTCCACGGCGCTTAACGCGGTAAGCCCGTCAAACGTCAGTCGGTAGACGTCCGCCCGTACGTTCGCCGAACGAGAGGGCCAGTCAGCCCGCGCGTACACTCCGCGCCCGGGGAGGGCGGATGGACCAGGCGCTTGGGCCGTTTCTCGGCACGTGGACGGTAATGATGGCGGCCATGATGCTTCCTTCGGCGACGCCGATGATCCTCCTGCATCGCCTCGGCGCAGACGGTCGTGTGCGTACCCAGCTCTGGTCCGCCGCATTCGTGGCGGGGTACCTGGTCGTATGGGCGTCGGTGGGGATCGTCGTGTGGGGCGCCGCCATAGTCGCGAGCGCGATCGTCATGCCCGAACAGCGCGCGGGTGCCGTCGCCGCGATCCTGTTGCTTGCCGGCGTCTACCAGTTCACGCCGCTCAAATCGACATGCCTTCGCGCATGCCGCACGCCAGCGGACTTTCTGTTGACGCACTGGCATCGCGGCCTCTCGGGCCAGCTGCGCCTTGGGATCGAGCATGGTCTCTATTGCCTGGGGTGCTGCTGGGCGCTGATGGCCCTGTTCGTCGGCGTTGGCGCCATGAGCCTTCTCTGGGCAGCCGGGATCGCCGTCGTCGTGCTCATCGAAAAGGTACGTCCCGAGGGAGTCGCATTCGGACGAATCGCGGGTGGACTGCTCATCGTCGCCGCGGTGATCGTCCTCGCGTTCCCGGAGCTTGCGATGTCAGTCGGCGGATCGATGTGAAGGAGGAACAGCATGGCTGAGACAAAGACGCCCGCGTGGAACATGAAGGGAACCCTGGTCATCGCGTGCAACTGCGAGTACGGGTGCCCGTGCAACGTGAACGGCAGGCCAACGCTCGGCAACTGCGAGGGCGGATGGACCTGGCAGATCGAGCAGGGGGTCTACGGTGACGTGAAGCTCGACGGCCTGAATCTCGGTCTCTACGCCGACTGGCCCGCCGCTATCCACGAAGGCAACGGCGTCGCCACGACGCTGATCGACGACCGCGCCAACACCGCGCAGCGTGATGCGCTGCGCGCCCTCCTTGAAGGCAGGTCAGGTGGACCGTGGGCGATATTCCGCAAGACCTTCACGGAGCTGCATGGTCCGAACTACGTCCCCTATGAGGTGGATAGCGAGGGCCGCCTTCCGCGCGTCCGCGCGGGCGACGCGCTCACGATCGAGACGGAGTACATCCGTAACCCGGTGACAAAAGAGACCATCCACCCACGGCTGGCGTTGCCCGAGGGGTTGCTCCTGAAAGACGCCGCGCTCGTCGGCTCGAAACGCTTCACACTCCGCGCCGACAAGGTTCAATACGATCACTCCGGCCGCTATGCGGCCTTCGGTTTCTTCCAGTACTTCGGTCCGTAGCGCGCGACTACGGAGCGCGCGCGACGACGAGCTTGTCCTGTCCTGACATCGCGCCCCAGACCTCGCCAGGTCGGCCCAGCAGCTGGCGCACGTTCGCGTTCGGCTGCGGATGCGCGTGCTCGACCCAGGCCTGGGCCGCCGGATCGAAATGCTTGATCGAGTTCTCGCCCCAGTCCGTGAGCCACACAGTATCGGCGTCGTCGACGTACACGGCGTACGCCATCGGCCGCGGGCCGAAGAGTCGCCACTCGCGCCAGGTCTGAGTCGCCGGTTCGTACACCGCGAGCTGCCCGGCGCTCCATTCGGCAACCCACACGCGGCTCTTCGAGTCGCACCACACGCGCCGCGCCCCTTGATTCGCCGTCGGAGGCGCGAGCACGACGGCGCCACCGGTCTCCTTCTGGATGCGCCCGACGTAGCTCCCCGCGAGCGACGCGTAGTAGACCTCGCCGTCAGGGCAGGTTGCGATCCCGTATGGTCCCGCACCGCGTGGCGCGTCGAATACGGTCATCGCGCCGCCCTGCGTGTCGAGGCGACCGAACACGCCGCTCTGGCCGGTGAACCACAGTGTTCGTCCGTCGCGATCGAACACGGCGGTGTTGAGATTCGCGTTGCTCCGATCCGCGGGTAGCGCGAACCGCTTGACCTCGCTCGTCGCCGGGTCCACGCGAACGATGGCGTTCAGACCGCCGTCGGTGATCCACGGCGCGCCGTCCGGACCGACGATCACGCCGTGCGGTGCGGACCCGGCGCCGAGGTTGATGGCCTTGACCTGCCCGGTCTTCGGATCGAGCCAGCCGAGCTCCCCCGAGAGCTGCGCCGTGTACCAGACGCCGCCGTCCGCGGCGGGCGCGACATCGTGCGGGCCCTGGCCGCGAGGCAGCGGATATTCCTTCATCGCGAACTCAAGGGGTGCGCGGGACGTCCCCGGAGCCGGGGGCGCCACTGTCGTGGCGGGCGAGTTCGTGGCGGCCGGTTGCGGCGTTGTGGGCGTTCGCTCGGCTCGGGCCGCGGGTCCGCAGGCCACCGCCACCAGGACCGCCGCCACGAGGAGAGGCCTCATTTCAAAGGTACGGACCGCAGGCGTAGCGAGTTCGTCACGACGGTCACGGACGAGAGCGCCATCGCCGCCGCGGCGAGCACCGGTGATAGCAGCCAGCCGGTGAGTGGATAGAGCACGCCCGCGGCGACGGGGATCAGCGCGACGTTGTAGATGAACGCCCAGAAGAGGTTCTGGCGGATCGTCGTGACGGTGGCGCGCGCGAGACGCAGCGCCCGCGGCACTCCGCGGGGATCGCCACCGACGAGCACGACGTCGGCCGTCGCGATCGCGACGTCCGTGCCCGACCCGATCGCGATCCCAAGGTCCGCGCGCGCGAGCGCAGGCGCGTCGTTGACGCCGTCGCCAACCATCGCGACCCGGTGCCCCGCCGCCTGGAGCTCCGCGACAAGCGCGGCCTTTCCCTCCGGCCGGACCTCGGCACGAACCTCGTCGATGCCGAGGTCGCGTGCGATCGCTTCCGCGACGCGGTGTGCGTCGCCCGATACCAGAAGCGTGCGCAGTCCCATGCGGCGGAGGTCGCCGATCGCGTCTTTTGCCGCCGCCTTCGGCGTATCCGCGAGCGCCAGGATTCCAGCGGGCGCGCCATCGATCGTGGCTGCCAGGACCGTTCGGCCGTTCTGCTGCTGGCGCGCGATGGATTCGTCGCTCATGTCCGCGAATCCATGTGCACGTGCGAGCTCCACGTTTCCGATCCAGACCTCGTGGCCGTCGACGGTCGCGTGAACACCTTGCCCGGGCAACGCCTCGAAGGTGGTTGGGTCCGTGAGCGCCAGGCCCTTCGTCGTGGCGAGCTCGACGACCGCGGCGGCGAGCGGGTGCTCCGATCGCGACTCCGCGCTCGCGATGATGCGGATCACCTCGTCCTCGCCAATGCCGGCGCAGTTCAGGTAGTCGACAACCTGGGGGCGCCCCACGGTGAGCGTGCCTGTCTTGTCGAACGCGACCACGTCGATCGCGCGTGCCGTTTCGAGGGCCTGCGCGGTCTTGATCAGGATCCCGCGCGCGGCGCCGCGGCCGGTGCCGACGATGATCGCGGTGGGCGTCGCGAGTCCGAGGGCGCAGGGGCACGCGATGATGAGGACCGCGACGAACGCGCTTAGCGCGAAGCCAACTCGCGGCTCGGGCCCAAAGACTAGCCAGACGAGAGCACTCGCGATCGCGATCGCGAACACGATGGGCACGAAGATCGACGCGATGCGGTCCACGAGGCGCTGGATGGGCGCCTTCGAGCCCTGCGCCTCCTCCACCAAACGGATGATCTGGGCGACGAGCGTGTCGCCACCCACGCGCGTGACGCGAAAGCGGAAGGTCCCGGTGCCGCTGAGGGTTCCGCCGGTCACCTCGTCGCCGGGCCCTCTCTCGACCGGGATGGATTCGCCGGTGACCATCGCTTCGTCGATCGCGGACGATCCCACGAGGATCCGCCCGTCGGCGGGGACGACCTCGCCGGGACGGACGATGACGACATCACCGACGACGAGTCGGTCGATGGGCACCTCCTCGTCGGCGCCGCCGGGACGCCGCACGCGCGCGGTTTTCGCGCCGAGCGCGGCGAGCGCGCGCACCTCGTCAGAAGTCCGTGCGCGGGCGCGCGCCTCGAGGTAGCGGCCCGCAAGGACGAGCGTCACGATGACGGTTGCGGTGTCGTAGTAGACGAAGCGCGCAGGGTCGAGCCCGACGGCGACGAAGGCTGGTGCGAAGAACGTCGCAAGCACCGACACGGCATAGGCCGTCGTCGTCCCGACCACGATCAGCGTGTTCATGTCGGTGCGCCGGTGGCGCGCCGCCGAGAGCGCGCCGCGATAGAAGGGCAGCGCGGACCAGAGCTGCACCGGGGTCGCCAGCGCGAACAGCACGTACGGTCGCCACGCCGCCTGCATGACGGCCGGATAGAGGAGGTCGGCCATCGAGAGAAGGACGGTCGGGATTGCGAGCGCCGCCGCAATGGTGAGCCGGCGGCGCAGGCCCTTCAGGTATGTCAGTCGGAGCGCGCGCTCGCGCTCCTCTGTCGCGGCGCGCTCGGTGCGATCGGCGGCGAGCACCAGTGCCCCGTAGCCAGCCCGTTCGATCGCGCGCACGAGGGCAGCGTCGTCGGTGCTGGCCGGATCCACCTCCACTCGCGCGCGCTCTGTCGCGAGGTTCACATCCGCCGCGCGAACGCCGGCGACCCCGCGAAGCGCATCCTCTACGCTCGCCACGCAGGACGCGCACGTCATCCCCGTGACAACGAGGTCGCGCCGGGCGACGTCGCCGTTCTGCGGCTCCGCCGTCGCCGGGAGTGCTCGGGCTCGCTCGCCTTCCGCCCGTACGCTCATGTTGCCTTCCTTACGCGAGCGCTAGCGATGCGCGAGCTCGAAGACATCGCCTAGCTCGGCCAGGATCTCGTCCTTGCGGCCTTCACGGAACCCCTTGGGCACGCAGCTTTCAAGATGGCCGCGCAGGAGCTCGGCCTCGAAACGCTTCAAGGCCCGCTCGACGGCGTAGGTCTGCTTGAGAACGTCGATGCAGTAGGTGTCCTCGTCCACCATTCGTTTGATCGCTTTGACGTGGCCTTCGATGCTCGCAAGGCGAGCCCCGAGTGCGTGCTGCTCTTTCACCTGGCTCCTCCCGCCGACCGTCGTGCATATCGAGTCTACCCCCTCCCCGGTGGGAGGGGGTCGTCGCAAGGTTAGAGCACCACTCCGCAGGCGGGGCAGCGTCCCGCACGTTCCGGCGCGGATGCGCCGCACCGACGACACATCAGCACGCCCGTGGCGTCGGTATGGACCTCCCGGTGAGACTCCGCGTAGAAGGCTGACTCCCAGCGGTCCCGATGGCGGGTTTCGTCGCGCGGCCTCCCTGCTCCGGCGAGCAGGCCGAGACCGACAACGGCGATCACGATGAGGACGAGCGTGAGCAGATCCACTAGCGGCGGGTCTCCGCGGTCGCGCGCAGCGAACGCGCGATCGCGTGAATGAGATCGATGTCGCTCAGGTCTTCGCCGACGCCCTCGACGGTGTACGTCCGCAGCTTCGCGGCAATGACCGCAGCGATCCGCGCACGCTCGGTCGGCGCGAGCTGTCCCTCGCGCGCGACGAACTCGCGGACGAGCCGCTGCGCCTCACCGGGCATCCGCCGCGTCTCGGCCAGCACGCCGGTGCCGAGCGGCGTGACCGTGCGCAACGAGAACCAGTCGACCTGCGGGCGCGGCGCGCGGACCACGTACGTACCCGCCGCGAGGTCACCCAGGCGCTGGGACTTCGGGCTCAGGACGATGACGAGCACGCCGACCCCGTAGAACGCCGGAAGGAAATCGACGAGCCGCAGGAGGTTGCGGATCAGGACCGCGGTGAACTGCGCGGGCGAGCCGTCCTCGTTGATGACGCGCAGCTTGAACACGCGCTTTCCGATCGTCTGTCCGTTCCAGAGCCACTCGAGGAGGATGAAGTACGCCCAGATCAGACCGAGCGTCACGATCAGCGTGAGGCCACCGAAAAGGAAGAGGTTCGCTGGATTGAATGCACCTGCCCACGCAAGGATCACATCTGCGGTGAACGCGATGACCGTCGCGATCAGGAAATCGATGACCGCAGCAAAGCCACGGTTCCCCGCACCGGCGAGGTCATAGCGGAGGACGACGTGGTCAGGGGTCTCGACTTCGAGTCGACCGGCGGCGACCGTCAATAGCCCAATGCTAGGGAGTGATACGTTCCGGCCGTGATAACGGTCGACCGATTCGTCGAGGACCGGCGCGCGCGCTGGGCGCGCCTGGGAAACCTGATCGCCGAGGCGAACGGGCGCGTGGAGCGGCTCGCCCCGAATGACGTGCTCGAGCTTGGCCGGCTCTACCGAAGCGCGAGCAGCGACCTCGCCGTCGCGCGTCGCGACTTCGCGCTCGACGCCGCGACCGAACGCTTGAACGATCTCGTCGCCGGGGCCCACGCCTTGGTCTACAGCGAAGCGCCGACGAGCGGCCGTCGCCTCCGGCGATTCGTCCTGCACGAGCTGCCCGCGAGCGTGCGCGCTAATTCGCGATATACCGCGATCTCCATCGCGGCATTCGTCATCCCGCTGCTCGCGACCTTCGCGATCGGCCTCCTCTTTCCCGAGATCGCGGCGACCGCGCTGCCTGCCGACACCCGCCAGCATCTGGCCGAACGACGCCTCTGGACAGACATCCCCGAGGGGTTTCGCCCGCTCGAGGGCCCGCTCATCATCGTGAACAACGTCCGCGTCGCCCTCGTCGCGTTCGCCGGCGGGCTCACCGCCGGCGCGCTCACGCTCTACGTCCTGGTCGCGAACGGCGCCTTCCTGGGCACGGTGCTCGCCGTCGTGCAGGGCTACGGCCTCTCTGGCGGCCTCCTCGCGTTCACCGCCGCGCACGGTCCGCTCGAGCTCTCCTGCATCATCCTCTCCGGCGGCGCCGGTCTTCGCCTTGCGTGGGCGCTCCTCCGGCCGGGCGACCGCAGCCGTCGCGATGCGCTGCGTCTCGCGGGCGCGCAGGCAATCCGAGTGATGCTGCTGGTCGTTCCCGCGCTCGGCGTCGCGGGTCTCCTCGAAGGTTTTCTCTCGCCGAGTGGCGCGCCGCTCGCGCTCAAGATCTCCGTGGGGCTGGTCGCGAGCGTCGCGCTATGGAGCTACATCGCGCTCGTCGGACGGTCCTTCAAAAGAAGCGCTTCTTGAGCTCCAGGTAGCGCTGAATCGTCGCGACCGAGAGTCGCTCGGCCGGGACGTCGATCGAGTGAACACCGTGACGACGCAGGATCGCGAGCGCGCGGCGTCGCGCATCGAGCACCTCTGACGCGACCACCCGCTCGTAGAGCTCGCCCGAAGAGCCCGGCTCGCGGGCCGCGGCCTCGGCGAGCAGCGGATCCTGAAGCACGCAGCACAGGACCAGATTGTTCCCGGCGAGCTGGGTGACCGCCGCCACCAGACCGCGCGAGGCTTCCTCGTCGACCAGGTCGGTGAACACGATCGCGAACGCGCGCCGGGCGGTCTTCGATCGGAGAAACTCGAACGCCGCGCGATAGTCGGGCTCGGTCGTCGTCACCTCAAGACGCCGTAGGCTCTCGGTAAGGCGGAGGAACTGCCGGTGTCCGCGGCGCGGCGGGTCGTACGCGCGCACGGCGTCCGCGAATCCGAGGAGCCCAACCTCATCGCCCTTCGCGATCGCGACGTAGCTGAGCATCAGCGCGGTGTTCACGGCATGGTCGAGCTTCGTCAGCCGACCGAGCGTGCTGGACATCATTCGCCCGGCATCGAGCAGGATGAGGACGCGCTGCTGCCGCTCGGTCTCGTACTCGACGCTCATCGGGCGGCCGCGGCGCGCGGTCGCCGTCCACGAGATCGAGCGGGGGTCGTCGTCGGGCTGGTACTCGCGCAGGCGTTCGAACAGCGAGCCCGCGCCGGGGATGCGCGCGCGACGCTGACCCGCGTCATACGCGAGCCCGCGCCTGAGGCTCACCTCATAGCGGCGGATCTCCTGGAGGTCGGGATACACATTCGCGGGGGCGTCCGCCGGAACGCGGCCCTGCCGCTGCAACAGGTCGAGCGGGCCGCGCAGGCGGACGTGCACGTCTCCGAAACGGAAGCTGCCGCGATGCCGCGGCCGCGCGGCGTACGTGGTCTCGGCCGCGAGACCCGGACCGACGACAAGCTCGGCCGTGCGCCGATCGACGTCGAACGACGGAGGCACCGTGTCGCGCACCGTCGCGCGGAGCGGGAGGGCGAACGGATTTCGCAGCCGGACGGCAACGCGATTGCCGACGCCGATCGAGAGCTGCGGCTCCGCGACCCGCTCGATCGGGATGGTCGACGGCGACGGGGTGGCGCGGAAGTCGACGATCGCGAGCGCCAGCGCGGCCACGAGGACGAGCGCGGCGAGCGTCACGAAGGCCGGCGTGACTTCGGCGAGCGCCAGCGGAAGGGCCGCGACCAGGATCAAAGCCAGCAGGCGCGGGCGTGGGAGCGGGAGCGAGGCGAGACGGCTCAGCGGGGCACGTCGAGACGCGCGAGCACGCGCTTGCAGACCGCGTCGGCGTCAAGACCCTCGATCTCCGCTTCGGCCTTCAGCACTAGACGGTGCCGCAGCGTCGGCGTGGCGAGCGACTTCACGTCGTCGGGTGTCACGAAGTCGCGACCATCGATCGCCGCGGCGGCCTTGGCCGCGCGCAGTAGATGCACGGCTGCGCGCGGGCTCGCTCCCAGGATCAGGTCGGGCGAGCGGCGCGACTCGGCCGCGATGCGCACGACGTAGTCGAGCACCGAGTCCTCGACCGTCACGCGCTCGACCTCGCCGCGGCACTGCTCCAGCGTGCCCTGCGCGAAGGGATCGATCTCGCCGATCTTCGCCGCGGGTTGCCCGCGGTCGTGCGCTCTCAGGATGGCGCGCTCCTCTTCGGCGGCGGGATACCGCACGATCGCCTTGAACACGAAACGGTCGAGCTCGGCCTCGGGAAGCGGGTACGTGCCTTCGTACTCCACCGGGTTCTGCGTCGCGAGCACGAGGAACGGATCAGGGAGGGCCAGCGAGTCGCCTTCGAGTGTCACCTGCCGCTCCTCCATCGCCTCGAGAAGCGCGCTCTGCGTCTTCGCGGGCGCGCGGTTGATCTCGTCCGCGAGCACGACGTTCGCGAAGACCGGGCCGGTTCGCGTGCGGAACGAGCTCGTCGAGATCTCGTACACCGTCGTGCCGACAACGTCACTCGGCATCAGGTCGGGCGTGAACTGGATGCGCTTGAAGGTCCCGCCGATGAGACGCGCGACCGTTCGCGCGAGAAGCGTCTTCGCGGTGCCGGGCACCCCCTCGATGAGGAGATGACCCCGAAGGAGAAGCGCGATGAACGAGAGACGAACGGTCTCGTCCTGGCCGACGACGACGCGATGGATCTGGGTTGCGTAGCGGGCCGCGATGTCTTTGGTGCTCACGCCGTCCCTCCTGTTTCGCGCGCGCCGGTGATCTGGCCGATCTCGCGGACGGTACGGAGGAGCGCCTCGTCCCGCAATGGCCGCCCGAGCGCTTCGTCGAGCGCGCGCGCCCGTGCCGCGCGCTCGCGGTCGGTCGCCGAAAGCTCCGCGACGATGTCGGCGAACGGCGTCTCGGGGTCGAGCCCGAGCTCCCGCGCGAGAGCGCCGTGAAGCTCGCGGCGGAACCTGCGGCGCGCGATCTCGCCGTGTCCCGACCGCCGGACCAGTCCGGCGAACCCGCGGATGTACTCGAGGCTCGAACGCGGCGGACGGGGGTCCAGCGGGATCGCTGGACCGAGCCGGCGGCCGCTCGCGATGAGGTACAGGAAGAACGCCACACCGACGAACACGAGCGCTCGGCCGGGCCAGGTTCGGGTGAGCAGCACGAGCAAATCGGTGGTCGGGTGGATGCCGTGGTGGTATTCGTCGAATGCGACCGTGCGGCGAGTTGCCATCGCCGGCGCGGCAAGCGCGAGCGCGAAGCGCCCGTTGTCGGCTTCGCCGAGCTCGGCGGTGAGGAACGGCGCGACCGACCCGACCACGATGAGCGAACCTGTCCCTTCGCGCGCCAGGGCCACGAAAGTTCGTCCGGATGTAGACGCCAGCCCGATGCGGCCGGCGCCGAGCGAAAGCGTGATCCCGCGGTCGAGCGCGATGGCGTGCGCCGGCGGATCGGCGAAGGCGATCCCGCCGACCGGGTACTGACCGGGGCCGAGCGCACCGGCGACGTGGAGGTCGAACCTGTCCAGGACCGCGCCGTCGACGATGCCCGCGTCGGTCGCGAGCACCGCCGTTCCGCCCGCCGTCACGAAGCGCCGCACGGCATCGACGTCGAATTGGGTGAAGGTCTCGCTCGGTCCGAGCATGAAGAGCACGCCGACCTGCGAGGGATCGGCCGCGAAGGTGTCGCCCTGGACGGTCGTGGTCGACGCGCCCATCGCCTCGAGGTAATTGCGAAGCGCCGCTGTCCCGCCCGGCCCGGTGTCGTAGACGGACGCGGACCGTGAGACACCTCCGGAGGTATCCGCCGTTAGGGCGCTCGCGACAAGGGCAACGATGAAGAGGATCAGCGCGACGTAGTAGAGCGGGTGGACCCGCCGCAGCTGCTTCATCCGGCGACCCGCGTCGCAAGCGACCGCGCGCGCTCCGCTTCGGCAGCGTCGGGCTCGCGCAGACCGAACCACGCCCGCTCGTAGAGCGCGACGAGGTCGCGGAGCGCATCCGCGTTCGGGATCGCGGCGGCCCGTAGGAGCAGCTCGTGATCGGTCAGCGCCGGGTCGTAGCGGATGAGCTCGCGCGCCGCAAGGGATCGGAGCACGTACAGGTAGAGCTCATGGATGGCCTCGCGCGCGCGTCCGCCCGCGAGCGCGGCCTCGGCGGCGCGGCGGTGCGCCGCGGGATCCTCCGCGCGGGCGAGCGCGCGATCGGGCAACAGCACCTCGCGGCGGACACGCTCCCTGACTCCGCGCCCGAGGGTCGCGACGATGAAGAGGACCAGACCGATTCCGAGCGCGGCGACGCCCCATTGAAGGAAACGGAGATCGGGAATCCCACGGAGGCCGCTCAGGAACGCGGCGAGCCGCGTCTGGATCCATTGAGCGAGCGCGCCGATCCCCGAGACCGCGGTTCCCGCGCCGCCCGTGTTTCCCAGGACCTCGCGGAGGCGGGCGTCGGCCGTCGCGGGGTCGATGCCCGTTTGGACAGCCCGATCAGCCGTCGCGACGTAGGCATCGAGGATGGCGAGGGCTTCGTTCGCGCCGTTCACATCGACGAACAGCAGAGCGATCGGGCCGTCGTCGATCGGCACGGTCTCGCCGTGGCTCTGGATCGCGGTTGTCTGGCGCAAGAGTGCGGTGGCCTGAGCCAGCAAGCGCTCGCGCTCGAGCGTCCCAACCCCACGCGATCGGTCAACGAGAGCGCGCACCTGCACGAGCCGCGAGCGATACGCAACGAGCGTGAGGGTGTCCGCGTACGCGCTGGACGGGAAGGCGATCCAGAGAGCGAGGGCCAGAACGAGAGCGCGTCTCAGGACTGCGGCAGGGCCTCGGCGGCGAGCTGCAGGTCGAACGCCTCTTTGCGGACTCGTAGGTCGTAGTAGAGCACGGTGAACGCGATCCACTCGACCGGCGCCCAGATGATCGTGGAGGCGAGGTTGACGAGGCTCTCGAGGATGTTGCTGACGCCGATCTGGCCCGCCGTGGTGCCCTGGCCGCCGGCCGCCGCGAACCCACCGAAGATCCCGCCGATGAGGATCGAGAGGACGAGGTTGAGGATGAGGAGAAGGACCTGGATCCCGAAGATCCGCCAGCGATTCCCGCTGGAGAGCCGCCACGCGCGGCCGAGTGCGGCGATGGGCCCCATCTTCTCGATCACGACGACGACCGGCGCGACGAGCCACGAGCATGCGAGGTACGCGCTCACGACGATCGCGGCGATGAACGCAAGCGCGAACGCCAGGAACTGGTTGATGATCGCGGCGACGATGAAGAGGACCGCCCAGACGCCGACGATCGCGAGGAATACCAGGATGCCGGCGAGGAAGAGCCGCCCGGCCGCGGAAAGTCCCGCTCTGAAGGCTTCTCCGATGCCGACGTCCTTCGCGAGGTAACGCCGCGCAGCCGCATCCACGAGCGATGCGCTCTGCGCCGAGAACAGGACGATCGCGACGATGACCGCGACGACGACGAAGCCGATGATGCCGGCGATCGCGCCGCCGACCTGCTCGGGGCTCGGAGTCGCGGTCTGTCTCGCGAACGCAGCGAGGGCGCTCGCGAAGACGGCCACCGCGAGCACGATGAACACCAGGACGAGCAGGAGGTACCAAATCGCGGAGAGCCCGATGAAGAGAAGCGGCCTCGACCGGTAGACGCTGAACGTCCGGTCAAGGACGTCTCCAACACCGAGAGGACGGAGTGCCGGCGCCGGGGTGGTGGCTTGCACGAGCGCCCATCCTACCGACGAGGCGCAACTGGCTCGCTGCTAGGCCGCCAGCTCCGCGAGACCGATTCGCCGTTGGAACCGCGCGAGCGGCCCGGGCGCCCACCAGTTCAGATCGCCGAGAAGCCGCATCGTCGCGGGCACGACCAGGGCGCGGACGAGCGTGGCGTCGATGGCCACGGCGAGAGCCATCCCCAGGCCGATGGCCTTGATCAGCACGATGTCGGCGAGCCCGAACGCGGCGAAGACCCCGACCATGATCGCGGCGGCGCCGGTGATGAGCCGACCGCTCTTCTCGAGCCCCATCGCCACGGAGTGGGTGTTGTCGTGAGTCTTCAGGTACTCCTCCTGCATCCGCGAGAGGAGCAGGACCTCGTAGTCCATCGACAGGCCGAAGACGGTGCAGAACATGATCACGGGGAGGGTCGGGTCGATCGAACCCGGCGTGAAGCCGAGCTGCGCCGCGAAATGGCCGTCCTGGAAGATCCACACGAGCGCGCCGAACGACGCGGAGATCGAGAGAAGATTCATGACCACGGCCTTCAGCGGCAGGACCACCGACCCGAGCAGGAGGAACAGCACCAGCATCGTCGCGGCGACGATGTAGGCGAGCGCCGCCGGTGTGTGGCTCGCGATGAAGTCGACGGTGTCGAGATCGATGGCCGTGAACCCCGTTACCGCGAGCGCCGCGTCCGGCGGCGCGGGAAGCGCTCGAATCGCGCGCACGAGCTGCCGCGCCTCGTCGCTGTAGATGCTCTTCTGCGTGACCACGTCGAACACCACGATGTGCTGGCCCACGGTGCCGCGGACGAGGGCCTGAAGCTGCTGCGGGAGCTGTGACCGCGGTTGCGAGTAGAGCGCGGCATAGTCCGCGGGGCCGAGGCGGGGATCGACGGTGACGGGGCTCGTGATCTTGTTGACATCAGGGATCGCCGCGATCTTTTTCGCGAGATCGACGAGCCCGGGGACATGCGTCGGCGCGAGGGGATCGGCGCTCGGATACTCGACCACGACGCTGATGTGGGTCTGGTTCCCCCCGGGGAACTCGTTGACCAGCCGGTCGAACGCGGCACGCGATTCCTCGTGAGTCGGGAGCGTCGTCACGTCGTTGTTCGCTAGGCGCAGGTGAAGGAAGGGCGACCCCGCCAGGAGGATGAAGGCCACGACCGGGACGAGCACCGCGAGCGGTCGGCGCATGACCGTGGTCGCGATCGTGTGCCACCAGCCGGTGCCCGCCGAATCCGGCTGGAAGATCGGGATTCGTCCGCGTCCGAGATTCCGCCCGACGATCGCCAGCAAGGCCGGAAGGAACGTCAGGCCGTAGAACACGGCGCTGGCGACGACGATCGCGCCGGAGATGCCCATCGATGAAAGGAAGGTCCCCTGATAGAAGAGCATCCCGGAGAGGCCGATCGCGACCGTCAGCCCCGAGAACGTGATCGCACGCCCGGAGGTGGCCATCGCGATGGCGAGCGCGTTGTTCCCGCTGTGACCACGCCGCATCTCCTCACGGAACCGGTTGGTGATGAACAGCGAGTAATCGATCGCGACGCCGAGGCCGATGAGCGTGACGACGTTCAGGGCGTAGATGGATACGTCGGTGACGCGCGCGACCAGGAACATCCCCGCGATACCGCCGACGACCGCGAGGACGCCGACGCCGAGCGGCACGAGGGCGGCGACGATCGACCCGAAGACGACAAGCAACAGCACGAGCGCGAGTGGCAGGGAGACGGTCTCTGCCCTGCGCAGATCCTCCTGGAGAACGGCGTTGAATCCGTTGTTGATCGCGAGAAGCCCGGTCGCCTGAATGCGAAGGGCGTCGGACCGCACCTTCGCGCGCAGCTCCGGGTAGTAGTCGCGGGCGGTGGCGAGATCGTCTTTTGCCGCGACCTCGACGGCGACCGCGTGCCCGTCCTTCGAAATGAGCTGCGTCGGATTCAGGGCGGTCCCGTCATACGGGGTGACGATCGTGGCGACGCGGGGGTCGCTGCGGAGGGGCGTGAGCGCGGCGTCGACGGCGGTGCGGAACGCGGGGCTCATTGCGGTCAGCGTGTCGCTCGAGAGGAGCAGCGTAAATGTGGCCGCGCCTGCCCGCGGCAGCTCGCGCTCGATGAGCCGCGAAGCGCGCCCCGACTCAGAGGTCTCGATGAAGCCGCCGGACTGGAGCTTCCCGCCCTGAGCGACGATGAAGGCAGACGCGAGGAGCAGAAGCCCCGACACCGCGAGCACCGGCCAGCGCCGCCGGTAGACGAACCGCCCCCAGGCCGCGAACATCGGCTGCCCCTCCCCTTGTCAGGACTTACGCTGTAAGCGTACGCTGTAAACCTAGATGGCAAAGGTGCTGACGTCAAGGCGCAGGCCGCTCACGACGGAGCGCATCGTGGAAGCGGCGATCGAGCTCATCGACCGCGAGGGTCTCGACGCCCTCTCGATGAGGCGGCTCGGTGCAGCCCTCGGCGTCGAGGCGATGTCGCTGTACCGGCACTTTCGGTCGAAGGCTCTGCTCCTCGAGTTCGTCGTTGGGCGGCTTCTGGCCGAGCTTCTCCTACCTGTCCCGG
>Ga0209806_1000481_pt1 | contig 27094 bp, 26 predicted proteins | sample GraSoiAngelo_152_FD_186166 | JGI IMG/M metagenome (GOLD analysis project Ga0209806, IMG submission 186166) | Grasslands soil microbial communities from the Angelo Coastal Reserve, California, USA - 14_1009_12_30cm (SPAdes) (version 2) | ecosystem: Environmental > Terrestrial > Soil > Grasslands ... | reverse complement strand
TTCCCGGAATGTTCCCCTGCACAGCATGGACAGCACTGCAAGGTTATAAGAAACGGTTCGCCGAAGAACGAAACTGCAGACCAACGGGTATCCGCTAGTATTGGAGAGCGACGCCGGCGCGTCTCTGGTGACTATTACGCTGCTCAGGCAGTTGTATCCGGTTGCCACGTTCCATGCTGGTGAATAAGATTCCCTCAGCAAACTCTCGGACGCAACCGGCATGGTAGACTCACCCACATTCCCTGCAACCCCTGACTTCGAGTCTCTATTCCAATCGGCGCCGGGTTTGTATCTCGTGCTCACACCGGACTTCAACATTGTCGCAGTGAGCGACGCCTATTTACGCGCCACCTTGACGAAACGAGAGGACATTCTGGGCCGGGGGGTCTTCGAAGTCTTCCCGGATAATCCAAATGACCCTTTGGCCTCAGGCGTCCGTAACCTACGAACCTCCCTAGAGCGAGTGCTCGAAGGCAAGGTTGCGGACACCATGGCAGTACAGAAGTACGACATTCGCAAGCCGGAGTCGGAAGGAGGCGAATTCGAAGAAAGGTACTGGAGTCCGGTCAACTCGCCCGTCTCCGGGCCGCACAAAGAGGTCCGCTACATAATCCATTGCGTCCAAGATGTAACCGAGTTCGTCCGATTGAAGCAGCAAGGAATCGAACAGCGAAAGCTAACCGATGACCTGAAGGCCGAGGAGAGATTCCATAAAGCGTTCAATGCGAGCCCAGAACCCATTACCATCGCCAACCTCTCGGACGGCCGCTACCTGGATGTGAATGAGAGTTTCCTTCGTACCACTGGGTATCGACGCGAGGAGGTTATTGGTCGCACCTCCCTGGAGCTGAAGTTTTGGGAGCGGCGCGAAGATCGTGCCAGGCTTGTGGCGATACTCGAAGAACAGGGCTCGGTTAGGGACTTGGAAATCACTTTTTGTACAAAGTCCGGTGAACAGCGCACAGCACTGGATTCGGCTGAAATCATCGAGGTTGCCGGACAGAAATGCATAATCGCGTTTTTTAAGGACATCACGGAACGGAAATTCCTGGAGCAGCAACTTCGCCAAGCGCAAAAGATGGAGGCAGTGGGTCGGCTCTCCGGTGGAATCGCCCACGATTTCAATAACCTATTGGGCGTGATCATTGGCTACAGCGAGCTTCTTGGAGAACGCGTTGCTCAGAATGCCTCGCTGCGGAAGAATGTCGAAGAAATCAAAAAGGCGGGGCATCGCGCAGCCGACCTGACTCGCCAGCTTTTGGCGTTTAGTCGGCAGCAGGTGCTGGACCCGAAGGTCTTGGACTTGAATGCTATTGTCGCCGGTCTGGAGAAGATGCTTCGGCCTTTGATCGGTGAGGATATTGAACTCAGTACGGCGTTGGACCCGGCGTTGGGACATGTAAAAGCCGACCAAGGGCAAATCGAGCAGGTCATCATGAATCTCGTTATTAACGGCCGGGATGCCATGCCGGAGGGCGGGAAACTGATGATTGAGACTGCCAGCGTCGACCTAGACGAGGACTATGCGCGCCGGCATCCGCCAGTGGTGCCGGGGTCCTATGCTCTCCTCGCGGTGACTGACACGGGAATGGGAATGGACGCTAAGACCCAGGCCCACATATTCGATCCGTTTTTCACTACTAAGGAAATGGGCAAAGGTACCGGACTGGGCCTCGCAACAGTTTATGGTGTTGTCAAGCAGAGTGGCGGCTACATCTGGGTTGATAGCGAGCCCGGAAAAGGCACAACATTCAAGACCTATCTGCCCCTAGTGGAGGAATCTCCCGAACCGGCCGGTCTACGCGCCACCAGAGCCAAGCCTTCGCGGGGGTCGGAGACGATCCTGCTGGTGGAAGACGAGGAATCGCTTCGCGTCATGACCCGCACTTTGCTTGTTCAAAGCGGCTACAACGTGCTCGACGCAGACAGCGGCACTCAAGCCCTTGAGATTGCCCATCGGCGCGAAGAAACGATCCATCTACTGTTGACCGACGTAGTGTTGCCTGGGATGCGCGGCCGCGAGCTGGCCGAAAGGATGGTCCTCTTCCGTCCCAACCTAAGGGTGCTTTTGATGTCCGGCTATGCCGACCATGCCATGGCCGCTCAGGGAGTCCTGGATGCGGGCACTTTCTTTCTTCAGAAGCCCTTCACGCGGGACGCGCTCACGCGCGAGGTTCGCAAGGTACTGGATTTCAAAGCGGCTGTGAAGGTCTAGGTCTAGGCGACTTCTTGCCCCTCGTAAACGAAGGCTTCCTGGGATGCCGCGAATCTTGGTAGCCTCAGGGGAGCCTCGGGTGTGACAGTCCCGGCTGCGCTGCTTGTTGCATCTGGGCCAGCTCACGCGACGCCGTATAGCCCTGCCAGATCATCCACAGCGCGTAGGCATGTACCGCCGCATCCAGCCACATGCTGAAGAGCAAGAGCAAAACGCCATCGAGCGCCTAGGCCACCATTCCGCCGAGGAAGGCCCCCTGGGAACCCGCCTTTGCCCAACGGGAACAGAAGATCAGCATGACGATGAAGAGGCCGTCGACAACGGCGATTACCACTGTTCCGCCCTGCCCCATTCCGCGTGCCACTCCGTCCACCACCTGGGTTATGCCCAGGCCAAAGATGAAGCGGATCTTGGCGTCAAAAATCTGCAGGACAGAATTCACGCCGGACAGAAGTGCGATGGTGAAAAACCATCCCCGCACCGCGCCGCATGCGCAGGATAACGGGAACGCGAGGATCCATCGCCGCGGGTGGCAGAGAGGTGTTCGGAGTACCACCGGGACTCAGTGACATGTCTGCTCCCTCTATTAGTGGCGGAACGCTCAAGTTCAGAATTCTGTATAGCTACGCGAACGCCATTCAGCAGTCAAGCGAGATTTTGCGCCGTGTTGGCAACTTCTCAGTTTCGCCCGCCCCTCCCGGGTGCGATAATGTGGGCCAAATAACTTCGGTTGGCCGGATAGGTCGTGTGGCGTGAAGCTTCTTCGAAAACTTTTCCTGCCTTCAGAGTCTCGTCGGCGTGTCTATCCCTGCCTCCGCGCCAATCCGTTGCGGCGAATCACTCTGTTGGTTTTATGCTTCCTCGGCGCGCCGCCGGTTGACGCTCTTGCCCAGGAAACGCACGAGGACGAAATCGTCGCCAATCTCGCTGGCGGGCGCGCCATTGTTCACGTGGCGAAGGACGCCATCGTCTTTGCGGCCATCGATCAACCGGTGGAGCGAAATTCCATTCCACCGCGCGTGATGGACCTGGACGCCACGCACATCGGCGTGCTCTTCGGAGCTTCGGAATGGCGCATTCCTGCTGATCCAAAGCCCATTCGGCTGGACCGGAATTTTCAGCGGGTCGCCCGGGGCGACCCTCGTTACCAGTCCGCTCCCGGCGAGGGTGAGACGGACTTGGAGACCATCGGCATCGCTTTCCTCGAGAAGCTTCGCCCACTGGTCGCTCAACTCCATCACAAACTGGAATTCTCTCCCGATGATCCAATCCTTCAGATCGTGATCATTGGTTACGCTCCCAACGAGTACGGCCCGGAGGTGTGGGTCGTGGAGTATCGTATCGAGCAGGAGCAAGTGGCCACGCGTGGCGACTACTGGCAGACGCGTGTCCAGCGGCCGCGCTTTACACAGCTGTACCCCCCGGAAAAACATGCTCCGCGCACGATCGTGGAGAGCCGTTACCCTCAGGACGCGAAAGGTCCCACATTGGCGGAACAGATCCAGGGCAACGACCCGCACGTCACCCATCTCGGGTCCGCTGAGCCGCGCTTTGCCAAAGTCCTCGAAAACATCAATCGCGGCCAGGCGCAGAAGGCCGCTCCCATGGATTCAGCTGATTTCATGCGCGCGGTGCTGCCCTTGGTCGCCGGGAATCGCACGTTTGTTCTTGGCACCATGGACGAACGGCACGGCTTCGAATGGATGGTTCCACCTGAGGAACCCGTCGAAAAAGTGCAGGAAGACAAGAACCGCCCGCCCGAAGCGCCGACGCTGCGGCGAGCTCCCAAGCCCTAGCTCTAGTCTCCTGCGGCTTTCCACTCCGTCAGATGAGCTCCGATGTCCTTCCGGTAGTGCATTCCTCGAAAATGGATTCTTGAAACCGCTTCATAGGCGGAGGCCAAAGCGGCCTCCAGTGACCTGGCTGCTGCGGTTACGCCAAGGACTCTTCCCCCATGTGTTACCACGGATTCCCCGGCGAGCTTCGTTCCAGCGTGCAATACTTTCACACCGGTAATCTGCTCCGCAGCGGTTAGGCCTTCGATCGGTTGGCTACTCTCAAACTTTCCCGGATAACCACCCGACGTCAGCACCACGCAGGCGCTAGCACCGGGCTTCCAGCGCAGTTTTGAGGGGTTGAAGCACCCGGCGGCAACATCGCTGAGGATCTCGGCCAAGTCAAAATCCAGGCGCGCCAGGATGGCTTGTGCTTCGGGGTCGCCCAACCGACAATTGAATTCCAGGACTTTTGGACCATGGTTCGTGAGCATCAGGCCGATATACAAGAACCCTTGATACGGAATGCCCTCGGCGGCGAGCCCGTCTAGGCACGGTTCGACAATCGTCGAACGGATGGTCTCGGCTAGCTCATGCGGCAGCAATTCGTCAGTGGAGTACGCCCCCATGCCACCCGTGTTGGGGCCCTGGTTTCCATCGAAGACGCGCTTGTGATCGCGTGTCGGTACCAGTGGTGCATACTGCTTTCCATCGGTGAGCAGGATGAACGATAGCTCTTCGCCTTCTAGCGTCTCCTCCAGAAGGATGCGCCTACCGCCCGGCCCGAGTTCGTTTTTCTCCATCGCGCGTTCGACAAAGTCTTTCGCTGCCGCCAAGTGCGGCGCCAGAAAAACACCTTTGCCGGCACACAATCCGTCCGCCTTGATCACCACCGGCCAAGTCAGGGAACTCAGCATGCTGTAGACATCTGTCGGAGACTCATACGCGCCGTACATTTTTGCGGTGGGAAGACCGTGCCGCTCCAGAAACTTTTTCGAGAAAATCTTGCTGCCTTCGAGCTGGGCCGCCTGCTGAGAAGGCCCTACGATGGCCCAATTTCGCTGGCGAAACGCGTCCGTCAGCCCGTTGACAAGCGGCAGTTCCGGTCCCACGATGGTCAGATGGGGTTCGATCTTTCGCGCCAGCGCGATGATGGCGCTGACGTCACCGGCGTCGACGGCCACGCACTCCGCTTCCGCCGCGATGCCGCCATTACCGGGAGCGCACCAGATTTTTTCCACCCGCGGGCTCTGTCTTAGTTTCCACACCAGCGCGTGTTCTCGTCCACCACCACCCAGCACGAGAATCTTCATCCGCCATCCCTCACGAACGACTGCTCGGAACGATAGACGCCCCCTTTGGGGGTGTCAACCGGCGCGAGTTACACCGCGCTTCCTCTAGGGTCTTCCTGGACGGCCTGGTTCCGACCGCAGCCAGGAAATGCGCACCGTGTTTATCCATTGGCCACGCCCTGCTCCAATGGCCAGTTACGCCGTCGCCGCAAGGCCTTCTAGACTCGGCAGAGCTATTCCTCGCCATCTTGCTGACCAGAAGGGGTTGTCTGATGCTCATTCCGTTGCGCCACGAGAACATGGAGGGCCGCCGCTGGCCGGTCGTCACCTTTGTGCTGATCGCTCTGAACGTGGCGATTTTCCTGGGCACCCACTGGACCATAGAAGCGCAAGAACCCGCTCGCCTCGAAGTTCGCATGCACGTCCTCATGCTTGCCGCGACGCACCCCGATTTAAAAATGCCAGACGACGTCGAAAAGTTTGTCAACGAAGTGCAAGGCAAAACCCCCGAGGCCGCCTGGAAGCAGCTGGCCTCCACCAAGCGCAAGACCGAGGATGCTTGGGATGCACAGATCCGAGACGTTCGCGACCCCGAACAGCTCCAACAGGAAATGGATTCTCTCTCCGAGCGCTTTGCCGAGCAAAAGAAGAATTCGATCTTGGAGAATTACGCCTTTGTGCCGGCTCATCCGAGACCTATTGCGTACCTAACCTCTATGTTTCTACATACAGGTTGGCTCCATCTCATCGGCAACCTGTGGTTTCTGTGGCTTGCCGGGTTCGTCCTCGAAGATCGATGGGGCCGCGTCATTTACCCCATTTTTTATCTTCTTGCCGGAATTTTTGCCTCACTTTTTCACGTGCTGTTCTACCCGGGAAGCCTCGCTCCCGTTCTAGGAGCTTCCGGTGCTATTGCCGCGCTCATGGGTGGTTTTCTGGTACGTTTTCCCAAGCTCAAGGTCGAGATGCTGTGGTACATGTTGATCTTCCGGATTCGTTTTAAAGCCCCGGCCTACTGGCTGCTCCCGTTGTGGCTGTTCATGGAGATTTTCTACGGCAGCCTCATCGGCCAAGCTTCAGGAGTCGCCCACTGGGCGCACGTAGGTGGATTTATTTCCGGAGCTCTAGGCGCACTGATCATCGCCCGGACCGGTCTGGAGCACCAGGCCAATGCGGTCATTGAAGATAAGATCGGTTGGACTGCGGATCCCGCCGTCGTTCAAGGAGCAGCGTTGCTGGACGAGGGAAAGTTCGATGAGGGCATTGCGGTCCTTCAAAAGCATATAGCCGCGAAACCAGACGCCATCGACGCTCATTCCCTGTTGCGGCAACTGTATTGGCGTAAGAACGATATCCAGGCGCACCTGGCAGCCACCATCAAGCTATGCCAGCTCCACCTCAAAACACAGGACGCGGAGGCAGCTTGGCAGGATTACCAGGAATATTTGAACGCCGGCGGGGACCGCATGCCGGCATCGACGTGGCTGGAGCTGTGCCGCCTTGCCGAGGGACAGCAGAATTACGAGCGTGCCGTGTCGGAGTACGAGCACCTGGCCCAGGCCTACCCGGCCGAACGGCAATCGCTCCTGGCGCTGCTCTCCGCCGGGCGCCTGGCGCTAAAGCAGCTCCAGCGTCCTTCAGACGCGTTGCTTTATTACAAAGCGGCGAAAGCCTCTAGAGTGCCCCATCTTGACTGGGAATCGAATATCCAGGCGGGAATTCAAGATGCGCAGAGCGCGCTGGGGTCATCCTACGCTCCCCCCCTGAAATCCTAAGGTGGAACAAGCCATAACGCCGAACGCCAGAGGAGTATTATATTATTCTCTGAATATGTTATTCTATAATTAACCGACATCGGAAAAATATCATCCGTTGCCGGCAGCGCGGATGGGAATGGTCACCGTCGAAGCCGTCTCCGAAGATCCCAGCATGTGGCAGCGGCCGTCGAAGATTCCGCCCGGATCGATGACCATGCACGGAGAGTGAACCTCTCCCGTCACCACGCCTTTGGCCTCAATCTCCACGCGGCCCTTGGCGAAAATCACGCCATCGAAGCGGCCGGAGATCACTACGCGATTGCCTTCGATTTGTCCTTCGACCTTAGCTCCGTCGCCAAGGATCACGGTCTGTTCCGAAATGATGTTGCCTTTCACGTGGCCGTCAATGCGAAACGTGCCTGTGACGGTCAGCGTGCCTTCGAGCGTTACGCCCTGGTCTATGAATCCTGTCCATTCTTCACTTGCTCCACTCTTTGCAGCGCTGGGCCACTTCCATGCCATGTCAAACCCCCGGTCTAGAGACTCTTCTACTCTAGCGGCGTCCGCAGAGAAGTCAACGCGACCGAACAACGGGGTTGTCGAATGAAGCGCCTGAACGAACGGGCAGTGCTAGTGGGAGTCCGCGAGCTATCTCATCAAACGATCGTAGAGCCCCATGAGCTGGGCATCGTCATAATACTCGAGCACCAGCTGCCCTGGACGCATTTTCGATTTTTGATGGAGAAGCACCTTCGTGCCTAGGTGCCGCTGAAGCTCGTCGAGGGCCGACCGGATGTTGGCGTCCAAGGGGATTTCTGTTGGCGCATGCCCGCCGCTCGAGCGCCGTGCAGCGAGGCGTTCGACCTGTCGAACGGTTAATCCGCCGCGTGCGGCTCTCTGCGCATAACGCATCCGTAGCTGCGCATCCGCCACCGCCAGCAAAGCGCGACCGTGCCCTGCCGTCAGCTTGCCTTCCTCAATCCAGTCCTGAATCGTCGGCTCCAGCTTCAACAGCCGAATCGCGTTTGCTACTGTCGCGCGGTCCTTGCCGGTCCGCTCTGCGACTGCTTCCTGGGTTAACTGCGCCTGGTCCATCAAGCGCCGAAACGCACGCGCGGCCTCTATGGCATTCAGATCTTCACGCTGGATGTTTTCAACGAGCGTCATCTCGAGCGCCGCGTCGTCAGCCACTTGCCGCACGATCACCGGGACTTTGTTCAAATCGGCGCGCTGCGCCGCGCGCCACCGGCGCTCCCCGGCGATCAACTGAAACCGTGAGCCGATGGGCCGAACGACCAAGGGCTGGATGATGCCGCTGGCCTGAATCGAACGTGCCAATTCGTCGAGAGCTTCTTCACGAAACCGCGTGCGAGGCTGATAAGGACTGGGATCGATCAGGTCGATGTCCACCTGTTGAGGGCCCGGATGCGCGGCTTCACGAGCTGGGGCGCTTGCGGCACCACTGGCGGTGGTGGCATGAGGAGGTTGTGTCTGATCCGGCGAAGTCTTGGGCTCAGACTCCCGAATGAGCGCTCCGAGCCCCCGTCCCAACGCGTTTCTCGGCATTGGCAATGACCTCCTGGGCGAGCTGCGTGTAGCCTTCAGCTCCCTTGCTCTGGATGTCGTAATAAATAATCGGTTTCCCGAAACTTGGTGCTTCTGCCAGGCGTACATTCCGCGGAATCACGCTTTGAAAGACTTGTGTTCCGAAAAAGCTGCGCAAATCAGTGGCTACCTGTCGCGAAAGGGTAGTTCGTTCGTCATACATTGTCAGCAAGATCCCTTCGACTTCGAGGCTCGGGTTCAGCGTGCGCCGGATCCGCATGAGCGTGTCCAGCAACTCGGACACGCCCTCGAGCGCCAGGTACTCGCATTGAATCGGAACGAGCACAGCTCCAGCGGCCACCAGCGCATTCAGGGTGAGAAGATCCAAGGCTGGAGGACAGTCCAGCAAGATGAATCGATACTTATCGTCGAGTGATTTGAGCGCCGCCTGTAGCCTGTACTCGCGATTTTCAGAATTGACCAGCTCGACGGCAGCCCCCGCTAGATTCTTATCGGCGGGGACGACGTCCAACCTGTCGACTTGCGACTTTTGGATCACCTTGTCGAACGACTCATTAAGAATCAATATGTGATAAAGGGTCTTTCGAGAGGGATCTTTTGCGAACCCAATGGCGGCTGTAGCATTGGCTTGGGAATCGCAATCTATGAGCAGCGTGGGTTGTTTGGCGGCGGCGAGGCAAGCAGCTAGATTCACTGCTGTGGTGGTCTTTCCAACCCCACCTTTTTGATTAGCGACTGCAATGATCCTCGCCAAACATTACCTCGTGAGCGAAAATCTAGCAAAGACCACCTCGGGATGCAAGTTGTTTCACGTGGAACAATTATGGGGAGGTGGAAATCAGGATGGTTCCACGTGGAACATTTTCTGTCCCGCCTGGGCTGACGAACAGAACCTGTTCTCTCGAAAGGGACGCCCACGACATCCCCGTTCCTTCCGGAAAGATTGTTCCACGTGGAACATCCTGAAAGTCACGCTTGGGGACTCCGGCAGGGGAATACAGCATCCACTGTTGGCCCTAGGGAATAACACGGACCTCCGCCTCGACCGCTCCCAATTGACTTTGCCCAGAACAATCTCGAAGCCAGGCGCCGGGCCATCATCCCCCAATTCATCATCGAAGCCGTAGTGATCTCTTTCGCCGGCGTGCTTCTCGGCTTGGCCATGTCTTAACTCATCGCCTGGCTAGAGCCAGATCGATCTTCGACCAGGAATTCTGAGCTCAGCGCCCTGCCCGCTATGCGAGGTCTCCTTAGACAACCAACCAAGCTACGTAGTTTTCAACTCTCTCGAGGGTTTTTTCGTACCCACTAGGAGAAGCCGTCGCAGCGAATGAGGTACGGCGACCGGCTCGTGCCACTCCCAATGGCGGATCTCGCGAATCTCGGGGAGGTCGCGAGCGCCAATCCAAAGAATAACTTGTTTCGCTGCTATCTGTTCCGACCCCGCCCAGGCAAGAAAGGCAGGGAATTCACCGAGCGCCCGCGAGCAAACATAATCGAGGGGAGCGACCTCCTCGCCCAGCTCTTGGTATCGCCGCACTAGAACTTGTGCGTCCCTAAGTCCCAATTCACGAATGACTTCGGCGAGAAATGTGACTTTCTTGATGTTGGTTTCGACCAAAAACACGTGCAAATCCGGCTGGAGGATCTTCAGGGGCAGGCCAGGGAATCCGCCCCCTGACCCCACGTCGGCGAGCCGACCCCTTCGAAGAGCCAGGGCCTTGGCCGCGTACATGCTCTCACAAAAATGACGGTAGAGGATCTCCAGCGGATCACGGATCGCGGTCAGGTTTACCTTTTCATTCCACAGCAACAAGATCTCCATATATCGTTGAATTTGCAGCACTTGCTCGTCCGTGGCGAGAAGCTCGAACTCGCCGAGTGCGCGCTGGATCACCGCCGCCGGTGGGGTAGCTGGAATGTCCATTAGCGTATTAGTAAATCACCTTTTCTCGAGAGCCCCAGGCTTCCGCGCGGGGGCTGCAGAGCGGGGTAGCAGATAGCGAGGTCCGGCCGTCCCGGCGACTACGTCTACCGCGGCATGCCAGAAGATCGCCGGCACCAGGCTATCGTAGGCCATCCGGCTGGTCCCCAGAATGAGCCCAACGAAGAGGGTCATGACCACTCCGCCGCGCCCCTGATAACTATGTGCCAGCCCGAAAAGAACGGAAGAAATCAGCAACACGGCCCCAGATGGTAATCCTACCCGTACGAGCACCGCCATTACGAACCCACGATAGAGAAACTCCTCACACAGTCCCGCGGTAATGGCCAGCGCCAAATAGGGTAACAACTCCACCGTAGATTGCGGCAGGAGGCGTTCTGCAAGGGCCTGCACCGGGCCTCGCGCCTCCATGGAAATTCTCCCCACCCGCTGCAGGTTCAGCCACTGGAAAGCGGCCATGGTCAGGGCGCCGGCCATCGAAACAACCAGAATCCGGGTGCGGTCATGGATCGTCAAACCAAGCTGCGAGGCGGTGAACCCGTCGGCCCAGCCGCGCCAGGCCACCAAGGCAACGGCACACCATTGAAAGGCCATGGTCGAAGCGTAAAGCGTGACCCGCTCCACGGTGCTAACCCGTGGCATGGCCAGCAATTTCTTCATGCGCTGTTGGCCGCGCCACGGCAGAATCAAGCCCAGCGCGAGAAAAATCACCCAGATATCCCAGGGCATCCGCGAATCAGAACACTTTCTCGATCCGCGGCGCAAGTATCGGGTAGCGCCGTTGTGCGCAAGCACGAACCGCCACACCTGGCTATAATCGAACGGCTTTAGGAGCGAGGTGCCACTTGACCCCATCCGTGAAACTCACGGCCATGGTCAAGGCTGCCGGTTGAGCGGCGAAGCTGAGTCCAGGGTTGCTGGATTCCGTTTTGCGCCGTTTGCCGCGGCCCACTGATCCGAACGTGCTCGTTGGTTTCGATACCAACGACGACGCCGGGGTGTATCTGCTCAGCCCTCAAATGGCGCTGGTCCAGACGGTCGATTTCTTTACCCCCATCGTTGATGATCCGCACACCTTCGGACAAATTGCGGCAGCCAATGCCTTGAGCGATGTTTACGCCATGGGCGGCCACCCGGTTTCCGCGCTCTCGATTGTGGGCTTCCCCGACCAGGGGGATGCACAGATTCTGGAAGCCATCATTCGCGGCGGACTTTCTAAGATGGTGGAAGCAAACTGCACCGTCATTGGCGGCCACTCGATTCGCAATGACGATATTCAATTTGGCTACGCGGTGACGGGCCTCATCAACCCGCAGCGAGTTTGGCGAAACGTGGGCGCGCGCCCGGGTGACGTCTTGCTGCTGACGAAAGCCATCGGAACCGGCGTGCTGGCAACGGCGCTGAAGAAAGAGCGCCTGGCCGAAGCCGATTTGGAGGCCGCCATTGCTTCCATGACCCAACTGAATTGCACGGCCGCCAAAGCGCTCGAAGATATACAAGAAAAGGCGGGAGCGGCCTCTCCGATTCACGCGGTGACGGACGTTACGGGGTTCGCTTTGCTGGGCCACGCGCGGGAAATGGCGCTGGGGGATTCCCAGCGCAGCGTCGAAGCCGTGTCTTTCGAGATCGATCATGCGGCTATCCTTTATCTTCCCGGGGCCGTGGCAGCCGCGGGTGCAGGATTTCTCCCGGGCGGCCTAAAGAACAACCGCGATTTTTTTGGCGATTGCGTGGCTTTCAGAGAAAGCGTTGGACCGCAGTACCGCGACCTGCTGTTCGATCCGCAGACCTCCGGCGGCCTGCTGATCGCTATCTCACCCGAATCTGCCGAGGCTGCCACCGCGGCCCTCGATGGTCGTGGCGTCTCGGCGCGCCGCATCGGCAGAGTCCTCAGGAAAACAGATCCGCTCCTAGTGGTCCGCTAGAATGTTGGGTTCGGAGTCGATCAGCTAGACGCGAACAATGGACACCATCACCCACGGCATCGCCGGCGCATTGATCGGAAAAGCTATTTTCCGCGGCCAGGACCTGTTGGCCTCGCCGCCCATGAACCGCGGCCGTATCATCACCTGGTCGCTGATGCTCGGTGCCATCTTTCCGGATTCCGATGTAGTGCGGGATATTTTCTCTCACGATAAACTCCTGGTGATCACCTGGCACCGCAGCATCACCCATTCCTTGGTCATGCTTCCCCTGTGGGCTTTGCTTCTCGCGGGGATCACCCGCGTGTTTGCCAATTCGCGGAAGTGGGAAGCGCCATCCTTTGTCGCGCTGGCGGGCATCTACGCGGTTGGCATCCTGAGCCACATTGTGCTCGACTTGGTGACGTCTTTTGGCACCATGATCTGGTCGCCGCTCGCATGGTCGCGCCCCGCTTGGGATCTCATCTTCATCATCGATTTCACGCTCACCGCGTTTCTGCTTGTGCCGCAAGTGCTTGCCTGGGTGTATGCCCACCCCCAGAAATGGAAGCGCCGCGCCATGGGCATGTGGCTGGTGTTCCTGCCGGCCCCTTTTCTGATTGCCAGAATGGGTGAAGTTGTCGGCGCGCCGATCTCCGATCGAGTCGTGCTGCTGGCCATGGTTATCTCTGCCGCGCTCTTCTTCCTGCCCGAGCTCCTCGGTGGGGGCGGCAAGATCCAGCATGACACTTGGAATCGCGCTGGTTTGGCCGCGGCAGTGATCTATGTCGCGTGCACTTGGTATACCCACCACATGGCGCTGTCGCGCATTCAAAAGTTCGCTGAACTGGGTCGCTTGCAGGTGGACTCCATCGGAGCGCTGCCGCTGCCCCCATCGCTGTGGCACTGGGACGGGCTGGTGCGGTCGGAGCACGGCGTCTACGAACTACGAATGGACCTGAGCCAGCAAGCGGTAAGCAATGAGGAATTGCTCGCGCTGGAGCACCACTACTACCCCGATGCACCGCCAAATTCGTTCATCGAGGTTGCCAAACGCCTCCCCGAAGTGCAGAAGGTTTTGTGGTTCTCGCGATTTCCGGTGACGCGCTTCCACCAGGAAGGCGACGTAGCGGTGGTGGAAATCTCCGATCTGCGGTTTCCCCGGGTGCGTCCTGGCCGTCCCGCATCCTTTACCTACCGCGTTCGCTTGGGCACTGACGGCAACGTTCTGTCGCAAGGCTGGGCCACGCGCTGACTCCTGGACCGTTTATTTTCGCGCGGCAAATTCAGGACTGGCGGGAGGGTTTGCTGTCCGCGGGATGGATGACCACCTGGCGGTCTTCGCCGACGCCGGCGCTTTCCGTGCGCACCCCGGTCATATCCTTCAAGGCCATATGCACGATGCGGCGCTCGCGCGAAGACATGGGATTCAAGCGGAAGGGCTGGTGAGAAGTTTGCACGCGTTCGGCGGCCACCCGCGCGGTCATGCGCAATTCCTCAAAACGCAGCGCGCGGTAGCCGCCGCAATCGATATGGATCTTTTCATGGTAAGCAGGTTCCAGCCGTAGCGCCCGGAAGGCCAAATGCTCGAACGCTTTCAGAACTTCCCCGCCGTGCTCCAGGAGCATTTCTTTGTCCTTGCCGTCCATATCGGCGAGCACTTCCGCGTCGCTTCCTGAAACGGGGCCTTCCACCGAGACCGTTCGCACGCTCACCTGCAACTCCAGCCCGGAGACCAGCACGATATTCTCCAGAAAATGGCGCAGCGCCTCGGCCGCCGCTTGCCGGTCGAGCTTCCCATCGCGGATGAGCTCTTTAGCCATTGGGAGTTCAGCCTTAGGACCGCGCTCCGCCTCTCTGGAGGGAATTGTCTACTTAAGACTTCTTCCCGCGCACGGGCTTTGCAGGTGCGGGCACAGGATGCGCGCGGTTCAAGTACCACTGTTGCGCGATACCAACCACGCTGCTGGTGAGAATATACACTGCCAAGCCGCTGGATATGGGGGAAATCATGAAGATGCCCGCCATGGTGATGGGCATGATCTTCATCATGGCCTGCTGCTGGGGGTCCGTGGCGGTCATCGGCGTCATCTTCGAAACCAGGTACATGGATAGGCCCATCAGCACCGGAAGAATGTAATAAGGATCTTTCGCGGAAAGATCCGAGACCCACAGCCAGGCAGCATGCCGCATTTCAATCGCGCCACGCAGCGCGGTGTTCAACCCGAACCACACCGGCATTTGCAGAAACATCTGGAAGCAGCCGCCGACCGGGTTGATGCCCTCGCGGCTGTAGATGGCCATGACTTCCTTGTTCATCTCCGCCTTGCGCGGATCGCGCATCGAATATTTCTTGTATTTCTCCTGAATGGCTTTGATTTCCGGCGCCACGCGCTGCATTTTCAGCGTCGTCTTGTAGCTCGAAATCCTCAGCGGGAACAACAGCATATTGATGATCAGCGTCAGCACCACGATCGACCATCCCCAATTGGGGACGTAGCGATGCAGCCACTTCAGCCCGTGGAAGAGCGGCTCGGCGATGAATTCCAGCCAAGTGAAATTAATCAGTCCGTGCAGCGGCGGGTTCATCTTCTTCAGGTCGTCGTAGTCTTTCGGTCCCACGTAAACCCGTAGCAAGAGAGGCTCGGTTGGTGTGGCCGCGGCCACCTGCGGCACCGGCTCGAGGGTGTCTTGTCCAGCCACCTTGGCGGTCCGCGAACTCTTCCAGTAGCGTGTTTCGAGCGTACCCGGTGTCGCGCCGTTCGCGGCCAGGAACGCCGCCGTAAAATAGCGGTCCTCGATGCCCACGAAGTCTTTGCCGCCTTGCCAGAGCCCCGGGCCCCATTTGTCCGGCCCATCCAGCTTCTTATGCACGAAACTGGTGATCTTGCCGCCTTCGCTGTAATAGGTCGCCACGGTTTCCACTGGCGCGGGGTTGGTCACCGTCAAATCACCGAACCCGCCGAGCCACCCGAGCCCGGCGGTCATGGGCCGGCCGTTAAATTTGACGGAGGTTTCCACGCCGACTACATAGGAATGAGCAAACTTGAAATGCTTGGCAACTTCTAGGTGGCCATCGCTCCAGTTGAGGGCCACTTCGGCGGGAGCCTCCAGCGCCGTCGTCGGGGAAGAGAGCTGATAAAGACCGCCATTCGCCGCATTCTGCAACTGTTCATCATCGAGCACCACAGAAAAGGGCCAGCCGCCGGTTTGCTGCGAGATCTCCGGGTGTACGACGTCCAGCACGCGCTGCGGCTTGGCATCATCCTTGTAGTTCTTCAGCTGCCAGCTCTTCACCACCGCGCCACGGTTCGAGATCTCCACACGGTAGAGACTGTTTTCAACGACGATGGTGCGTTCCTCGGAATCGTTCTTCACCGCGACGCCGGCCGCGGCCGCGGGGGCCGTCGCTACGGGTGCCGCGGGAACTGGCAGTGGATTCGCCGTCGCTGAGGTCGCCGGGCCCGGCACGGGCGGAGCGGTCACTGCCGGACGGTTCGTGGGCATCGGCTGGACGGATGGCTTGGGCCCGAAGAACTTCGCCCACAGGATGATCACCCCAAAAGACAGCAGCGAAGCTACGAGAATTCGCAGCTCGGGTGTGAACTTGTCCTTTTGCCCAGGCGCGGTCATGAGCGCACCTCAGGCTTCAGAACGTTACTGGCGGCTGAACTGGTCGGCATCTCTTCCCATTTCTCCGGAACCGGGTCGTAACCAAATTTGCGCGAGAGTGGATGGCAGCTGAGCAGCCGCTTCAGCCCAAGCCAAACTCCGCGCGCCACGCCAAATCGTTCAATGGCCACGTAGGCATAACGCGAACACGTGGGCTCAAAGCGGCAACTGCCCGCGAACAAGATCGACAAATACGCTTTGTAGAACTGCAGAGCGACGAGAGCCGTGCGCCGAGCGATGGATCGATCTTTGCCTTGTGGCCGTGCGGGGGTAGGTCGGCTCTTCTCGTTAGCGTCCATGGGAACCAAGGGCACACTCAAGTGCGCCGCTACAGGCCTTTCAGCAGACGCAGCAAATCGGTTGTCAGCGCTAAAAACGGCGCGCGCGCCGCCGTGCCCTTCGGGTGAATGACGATGTCCCATCCTGCGGGTATCTCCAGCCGGTGGCAGCGCACGACCTCGCGCAGGCGCCGCCGGATACGATTGCGCACTACTGCGCCGCCCAGGGCCTTCTTGATGCTGAAGCCAAAACGGCTCTGCGGCAGTTCGTTGGCGCGGAAGAAAACTGTGTAATGGGAACTCGAACGGCGCTTTCCGGCGCGGTAGACAGCATCAAATTCTCCGCGCCGCACCAGCCGCGCTTCGCGCGGAAACAGATTCCCGCGCGCACTCGAACTGGCCGTGGGCAACGGGTTCCCCGCCTTAGTCGGGGGTAAGCCGATGGCGTCCCTTCTTGCGGCGCGCCGCCAGCACTCTGCGGCCACCCTTGGTTTTCATGCGTACGCGGAAGCCGTGCGTCTTGGCGCGTCGGCGTCGGCGCGGTTGAAATGTGCGCTTTGGCAAACCTTCCCCCTTTGTAGTACGCCATCGCGGGGCAGTCTCTTTCACCCGCAACGGCAGAACAGCCCACTAGCCTCTTCAGCGGCTGGTTTCGAATTCCTTAGTGTATTCGACCCTTCGGCACAGGGTCAAGAAAGTGGGACAGGCGGTGGTGTGTCAGTTTGCGGGTCGCCGACAATCTGGGCCCCCGGGCAGCCGCGAAGGATCGAATCAATCCTCTGCCCAAAGTGTTCGAAGGACCAGTGCCATGACAAAGAATGCAGGCACGGACGCAGCGGCGATAAACAATACAGGCGCTGGCTGATTTGAGCCGGTCGAGACGGCTTCACGCCAGCTTGTAACGCCCGAACCAACCGAATACCAAACAGCCATTGCAACTACCAACCCCGCTAGGAATGCGAATCGTCCGACCATCTTCAAGGGCAAGGTTACCGTCGCAGCTGCTGCGCGACGCCTCCTCATGTCTGCTTGAAACAAACTGACCCGCCACCGGACAGGCGGTAGTGGGTCAGTTTTCGGTTACGCCGTCACACGTCCACTTTGAGCCGATGTTAACGTTTGTAAATCTTTGCGCGTCCTTAGTTCATAGTACAATGCGTTACTGACGACTCCTAATAAGGGCACCTGGTGGAGGTCCTACCATGAGGATGGCGCTTGCAGTTTTGCTCAATTCTTTGCTGATTCTGAGCGTCCCTACGCCGCTGCTGGCGAAAGGAAAGACAGTCAAGATCACAATCAAAGGAACCCACCTCAAAACACCAATTGAAATCTCCGACCCCAGAATTCTACAGAATTTCCAGGTTTGGACAGGTCCAGGAACAAGTGGGGCCGACAGGCAGTCACTCATCATCGATTGGTTTCAAGGTCCGGTTAGAAAACCGCCCGAGTCCCTTCGCAGGTATCAAGTCTCGTTCCACACGGATCCAAATGAACAAATCGTTTACGTGGTCTATTACGCGTTCAGTCCCGGCGCAGTGCAGGGTTATGTATATTTGCCCGGCGATTCCGATGAATGGGCGGGACTCAATGTGCGTTCGATTTGGCGCGGAGTCGAGGGGAAGTGGTTTCCCGCATGGAGCGCTTGGGAGCGCGTAGCAAGACCGCTTATCGAGAAAGTGTCACCAACAGATTCAATCCAACCCGGATAACTCCTTGGGAGTCGTTATCGGAAACTGACCCACTACCGGACAGGCGTGCAGACAAGCCGCCCGAGTTGGCGTCGTCTCCGAGAGGCACAGGAGCAAGAGGGAGCGCCTGAATGGAACACAGATACTTCTCGATGAAGGAGTTCAAGGCGTTCGTCGTCGAGGCCACTGGACAAGTCAAATTGAGATGGCTGGGCTTATCTGGTGATGTGCCGAGCGACACGGATTCCGCCGAATTGCAGCGGCTAGTTGAAGAATTCTTTCGCCAGCGAAAGCATCGCAGCTTACGCAAACACGGCTTTTAGATTCCGTTATAGAATCGCACCCCCGGCGAAGCGCAGACCCGGCGAGGAGGGTATTACGTGTCACTACCAGCAGGCGCTCCATCGGGAAACGCTTCTCGCCGGACCCGATTACGCTAGAACGCCGGCCGCAGCGGGCGATGTCTTTCGCATTGCTATCCCTCGATCTTGCGTTCGCTTTCGATGAACCGAGGAGTGGACCTGTGGTGTAGGCTTTTCGCGCGAGAGAAATCATGCTTAAGTTCAGAGTTCTACAGTTGCCGCTTCTTGTTCTGGCATTGATTTCCCAAGGAAGCACACAGTTCGCACACACCGACCACCAACAGATCGTCGATGCCACTGGCAAACCGCTCCTTCTTCGCGCAACAAGCCTAGGCAATTGGTTGGTGCCAGAGGGTTACATGTGGCTGTTCCAAGGTGGTCCGCAATCTCCTAGCGAAATCCGCGCGTTGGTGTTGGAGCTCCTTGGGCCTGAGGGGTCGGCCGTGTTCTGGCAGAAGTACCGCGAGAACTACGTTACGCGTGAGGACATCGCGTTCCTCGGTCGGGCCGGGTTCAACGCCATTCGAGTTCCTTTGCATTACAGCCTGTTTGAAAGTGACGACGCGGAAGGCTTCCAGCTGCTGGATCGGTTGATCGTCTGGAGCCGTGCCGAAGGTCTATATGTGGTCCTTGATCTGCATGCCGCGCCGGGCGGACAGACGGGCACGAACATCGATGACAGCGCCGGATATCCTTGGCTATACCAGAGTCCACAAGAGCAAGAACACCTGATCGCTATCTGGCGGAGGCTGGCGGCGCGCTATCGCGATGAGCCGGCCGTGCTCGGTTATGACCTGCTGAATGAGCCCATCCCGCATTTTCCCAAGCTGACATCTTTGAATTCTTCGCTTGAGCCCCTCTACAGGAAGTTGTCGGGCGAGATACGACAGATTGATGCTCACCATATTCTCTTTCTCGGTGGCGCGCAGTGGGGCGGGAACTTTTCGGTCTTCGGCAAACCTTTCGATGCCAACGTCGTATATACGTTCCACAAATACTGGACGGCGCCAGATGAAAGCGTGCTACGGCAATACATTGATTTTCGGGAACGTTATGATGTGCCGATCTGGCTGGGCGAATCCGGAGAGAATACCGACGAGTGGATCGCGCAATTCGTGAAAGCGCTCGAAAAAAACAACATCGGATGGGCCTTCTGGCCGTATAAGAAGATGGAAAAGTCGTCGGCGGTGGTCAGCATTATCCCACCTGCTGATTGGGGAAAGATCGTGGAGTTCGCAAGGCTTCCGCGCGGCACCGCGCACGTGGAAGAACGGCTGAAGGCCCGCCCTGAACAGCAGGCTATCACCCGTGCTTTCGCCGAGTTGCTGGAGAGTGTCCGCCCGCAAAAGTGTCGCGTGAATGAGGGATACTTAAAAGCGCTGGGGATGAAGTCAGATATTCGGCCGGTCGGTGTGGGACGATCGGCGAACTGAACGATTCTGGCTCGTCGTTTCATGTAACTTTTAGTGCCACCAATCCCGGGCGAATCACGGGCCACTCGGCGCAAGTGACGCTTCTCAACTATCGAGCCTTCCTGCGCCTTCCGTACTCGCCGGGGAAGGACCGATAATCACATTGGGAAAACCGGTAGGAAGCCCGCGGTGAGCCGAATCTCACGAATCACGCTGGTCGTAGGAGTAGCGCTGATGGCTTTGTTTTTGATGGCCAGACTTCGCTATCCAGGAAGGTCGCCGGTAAAGTTGCGACCTGAAAACTGTGATCTTAACCTGTGGAAACATGTCAACCAGAAGGACAGGCTGCATGTAGTTGAGGAGTGTACCGCCGTCGAGGGTCGCGTGGTCTCCCTGCACCGCGCCTCGGATGGCGACTTGCATATCGCGCTCGATCCAGTGCACAAATCAGTTTTGAACCTGGTCAACGTGATGCACGCCCATGGCCAACTCGTGGTGGAAGTCATCTGCGAGCACGCCCCGGCCGATGCCGGCGACAAAGGAGCATGCGGCGATTTTCATCCGCAGATCACGATTCCCAATGTCGGCGATCGTGTCCGCGTCACTGGCGCCTACGTCACCGACCGTGACAACGGTTGGAATGAAGTTCATCCCGTTACACGCATCGAAATTCTCCGCTAAACCCCAAGCGCTATCGCTCGCATTCGAATCCCATCAACTCGCCCATGGCACAATGAAATCTGCTGTCTACTGGAGCGTGGACTTGGCGGCGGGCATTCGCCGGGTTAAAGCGGTCAGAAGAACCTGGGCATGCGCCTCGAGAATTGACGGCTGTGGAACCGGCGCCACCGGCTTGGTTCTAACTGATATCATTCAGATTGAATAAGATTGAATTAGACTAGCTGGCCATGCGTTTCGAGCTAGACCATTTGTTCGTGTGCACCGCTCCAGGCGCTCCCGAGGCAGAAAAACTTGTTGAGTTCGGCCTGCATGAGGGACCTCCAAATCGGCACCCCGGACAAGGCACAGCGAATCGACGTTTTGCTTTCGCCAATGCCATGATCGAGTTGCTATGGGTGAGTGACGCCCATGAAGCTCAAAGCGAACGCGCACGACGCACCTTGCTCTGGGAGAGATGGTCTGGTCGGGAAGCCGAAGCCTCTCCTTTCGGGATTTGCCTGCGCCCTGCCGATTCGAGTAGCACAGAACCACCATTTCCAGCATGGCAATATCGGCCGACCTACTTGCCAGATCCCCTCCTCATGTATATCGGCGACGCGGGAATCGAGGAGCCGATGTGGGTCTATCTGGATTTTATGCGGCGCTCACATCGTGAGCACCAGTTCCATGAGCATCCCACTGGTGTTCGTGAGATCACCGGGCTAACTTTGACTACGCCCGTGCCGCTTCGCTCGATTGCGTCTCAAAGAATCGTCAAGAGTAGCGTGTTAGCAACTCAAGAAGGGCCAAAATCTCTCCTCGAAATTGGATTCGACGGCAACCGCCACCAGCAAATCGTGGATTTCAGGCCCCACCTGCCGCTGGTGTTTCAATTGTGATCGGGCTCGGAAAGGCTGAAGAGTCGATGGCACTTGTCGCAGATCGCGGGCACACGACGGCAAGCATGCTCGAGAATCGCGCTTGCCAGCCGATTGTGGGCCGATGACGCCAGTGATTAATCGGACGTGCGTTTTCACCGAACGTAAAATCCGGCAGGACGTTCCGCGCGAGAACGAAACGGGCACCAGGACCACACGTCCGCCACTGGTCGTGGATGTGGAAGCAGTTGCTTCGGGGCTCCAGCGCCCGAGAGGCCAGACGCTACCGATTGGCAGCCGCGTGAACCGCGGCGTCGGCGTCGACCAGTCCGAAATTGAAGAGCTCGTCGTAACCATTCTTGCCGATATCCTGCGCCGTACGCTGCAAGATGGTGCGAATCTGCGCCGGACTGAGTCCCGGATTGGTAGATTTCACCAGTGCGGCAACTCCTGCCGCTAGCGGTGTCGCGGCGCTTGTGCCAATGGTCTGGACGTACCAAGCGTGCTGCGCTAGACCCGCAAAGCTGAAGCAGCCGAAGCTGGTTCCCGCAGGTGGCGGCCCAGCCGCTGGGAAGGTGTCCGGATCCGGCGGGACCGTCCCAGGTAGTCCGGAACTGCACGCACCCCGGACGAACCCGGTTGGGTTGCATGGATTGCCGCTGAAGGCGCATCCCCCTGAGGGTAAGTCCCCGCCCGGCGCGGAAAGACCGCCCAGGTTCGTTCCGAAGTCGCTGTAAAACGCCAGACAGTCGGCGCCATTCGCGCAAGGCTGCCGCGCCGGGGGAGTCGGCGGGAAGAGCGCCGGGTTGGTCGTCGCGATCACCGGAATCACGCCAGCAGCTTGACCGGGTAGCTCAATAAATGCCCGAATTCGGTCTAGGTTCAGCGCCGAGTTGCCCGCCGCCGCAAAGACGATAGCGCCATGGCTCGTGGCGAAATTGCTGACGCGGTTGAACGCGCTCACAAGAGCAGCGTCGCCGCGCACGTTGCGCGGCACAAAGCCCCCGAGTGACATGGAGATGACGTCCGCGCCCTCGAGGGTCGCAACCACCATTCCTTCCAGCACCCAGGAGAAGAATCCGCTTCCACCGCGAAGCAGGCAACGATTGAAGGGCGTGTCCGGAATTCCGCTGGCAGCAAGCTGGGCTGGAGTCGCCGCAATGTCACGCAGCACTTTGATGTTGAGGATTTTTGCCTGTGGCGCCACGCCAATGAGCAACCCGCCACCGATCTCTCCTGCAGCCAGCGATGAGGTCCAGGTGCCGTGGCCGTTCTGGTCCGCCGGTAAATCAAACGGTGCATTGGACGGATCGGGCACTTCGCAATTGGGCGTGCCGAACGCCGCGGAGTAGGACGTCAGGGCAAGGTTAAACACCAGGTTATCCTTCACATCGGGATGAACCGGATTCACGCCGGTGTCCAGAATAGCGATTTTGGCGCCCGCGCCGAACGTCACGTCCCACGCGCCTGAGGTCGGAGCGCCCGGCGGGGTGGCGATTCCACCTCCCGCGGCGCCGATGCGCTTGGCCGGCCACTGCTGAGGCGTCGAGGTGTAGAAGAAATCTGGTGGAAGGGCCGTGGAAAATGTCGGCAGCGGGTGAGTTAGCATGTCCGGCGAGACGTCCGCGGTATCGTCAGGGGCAATTTGGGTTGGAGCGATGAGCCCCACCATTCGGTCGTAGTCGGCGTCCAGAATTGTGGAGTCGTTGCGAAGGTTTTGCATCAGTGTCGCGGCGTCAGTCGTGGTCGGAGTGGCTACTGCAATCCCTACTGCCCCGATCCCGCGAACCATCTGTCCGCCGGCTGCGGTGATTCGGGCATCCGCATCCGCGGGCAGTGAATTCCCTCTGAAGAGGACCAAGAGTCTGTCGGGTGCGATCGGCGCTTCCGCCAGGGTTCGGTTTTGCTGCGCGTGCGTGGCCGGTATTCCGACGCTTCCTGCTAACACCATTACAACGCCAGCTCCCCCCAAGAGAGCGAGAGCTAGCAACATCTTGCCTGTTTTTCGACTGGGAAAAGGGCTCATCTAAACCTCCCGATGAAGGATTAAAGTTGCAGGAACGGTGATGGCTGGACGAGCTGGGACCAACTCGCCCTCATCATGAAGCCACCCCGTAGCCGCGCATGCTATTCTTCCGCCAGCTCGCTGTCAATGCACACCTGCGGGCGCGAGTCCCTTCAACTCCGCGATACGCTTCGCGGTAAGACGAGCGCAGTGCCATTGGCTGTGGCGCAGTGCTTCAGGCCAAGGTGACGTAGCCGCGGGGTACCGGAATGGAACGGCAAGTGCTGCGGCCAAATCACAAAGCGAAACTAGATTTCCCTAGATGAGTGGCGGAACCAAAACGGTTTCGCCCTGTGGACTACGGAATGCGGCTTGGTCGCAGAGAGAAGACTCAGGGAAAAACATGAGGCCAGCAAGGGTCCTTACGCGGCTCGCGTCCCTTGATAACGCGGACCCCTTCTGGACGGAATGACACGCACGCCTTAGGACTGATCTGCCGGGCGGGGGCATTTCTACGTGTAAAGCCAAAGACACCCCGTCGCCAGGTATCAAAGCGGCGCGCTCCAGGTGCACGATATACTCGCCTGATGCTGAATAAATGCGAGCGTCGACGGCCGATTTGTACGGTTTTGCTGCTCGCGCTGTTCGTTATTTCCGCTGCATCCCTCTTGGGCTTCTCCGCCGCCGACGTTTCGCTGGACGCAGCCCGGCATGACTACGCGCTTAACTTCTTTTCAGTACAGGCGCATGTCCGCTTGACGAAGGCGCTGTATGACAAGGGCCAGCGGCTGCAAGCTTTCTATCTTCTGGAGACTGCCCGGCGCGCGCGAACATTTCCCGCAGGAGGAGTTCGACCGCGCGTTCCGGCAAATCTTCCGGGGCGAAGATTTCGATAACAGTTCCGGCAGTGAGTCTGCCCTGCGCGCTCGACTCGTTGAGGCCCCGGATGATTACGATCTGCTTAGCAAGTTGGCTGACGTCTACATTTCGCGTGGGAAATTCGAGAAGGCCACTCCGCTGCTTGAACATGCGAGTCGCATCCGACCCAATGAGTACACGCCAGTGGAAGCTCTGACGGAGATCTATCGGCGCACCGGACGTGACGGGAAAGCGAAGTCGACCAAGTGGCTATGGGTAAGCGCGCATCCCGTCAGCGTCGAAGCGTATACCACGCAAATCGAGAAGGCCAAGCCCGAGCGTGCGCTCGCTCTCGTTGCGGAAGCCTTAGAAAGCTACCCCAATAGCGCTGTGCTCCACTACGATCGCGCCGCGCTCCTGCATAGCGCCCATGACGTCCAGGGATCAGAACTCGAGTTTGCGCGTGCTGCGAAGCTGGCGCCCGATTCGGCCGTGATCACTTCTATGACACCGAGTATGCGGAGGGGCGAATCTCGAAGCTCGCAAGGCAGTTGTCACAGGAAGCCCTGGAAAAAGGGCCACCTCTGGAAGGCAAGGATGACCTTCTGCTCGACGAGCTGCGTCCGGCGGTGATGGAGTTGATACTGGAGGGGCTCAGACAGAAATGGGACGCGGATTGGCTGTCGCCGTTGGTGGACATGTTGCACGACGATGATGAGCAGAATCGCTGGAACGCGATGCAATTGATCGCCCAGCACGCCGACACCAGGTTCGACAAGCAGCTGGCCCAGCTGCTCGAAGATCGCGATCTTCGCGCGCGAGGTATGGCAGGTTATATTGTGGTTAAGCGCTGGCATAAGCGCGCGCTGCCGATCATGGAGAAATGCCTGGAGGACCCCGCAGTTTTGATCCGTTGCGATGCCATCTCCGCGCTGCGATGGACGGTGGCAGCGCCGGCCGCGACATCGTGCAGCGTTACTCGCAGAGTGGCAAGGAACCGGATCCGCACCTCCTCGAAATCATTCCCAAGATCTTAGCCGAGCAGAAGGCCAACCTAGCGACTTCGGCGCGTGAGACGCGTTGATGAAACTTAGAAGCACTTTCGACGAAGGAGCTGCAAAGTGGAGCGGAAAAACAGTGAGCGATACGGCAAAGAATTTCGGCGATACATGAACTTGGGAGAAGAGGAGCACGAAATATCGCGTTTCGCGGCGGACAGGGGTAACCGAAGACCGCGACGGTGTACAATCAAACGCCACAAACCGCCGGATATACGGAGGCTCCCCATCATGCACCGCAAAATAAACACTTTAGCCCTCATCTGCGTGTCTATCGCGGCCGCCGCGTTTGCACAAGACCTGCCCATGGCCAAGCCCGAATCCGTGGGCGTGTCTTCGGAACGCCTGGAGCGCATCGGCACGGCCGTCCAGCGAAGCATCGATGAAAAGCGGATTGCCGGTGCGATTACTTTGGTGGCGCGCCGAGGGCGCGTGGTCTGGTTCAAACCACAGGGGATGATGGACCGGGAGGCCAGTAAGCCGATGCGTCCCGACACGATGTTCCGCATCTGCTCGATGACCAAACCCATCACCAGCGTGGCGGTGATGATGCTGTACGAAGAGGGCCACTTCCTCCTTGAGGACCCTATCTCGAAATATTTGCCAGAGTTCAAGAATCCAAAAGTGCTGATTCAGCCTTCGTCTGGCGCGGCCTACACAATCCCAGCGGCGAGAGAGATTACGATTCGCGATCTCTTGAGGCACACGTCGGGGCTCACCTACCACTGGAATGACAGACTTGGACCGATGTACGCCGCCGCGAATGTTGCGCACGGCCTGCTGCCGTACGACGGCACCATCGAAGACAACGTCAAGCGCCTGGCGGCGGTGCCGTTGTTTTTTAATCCCGGGGATCGCTGGGAATACAGTTTGGGAGTAGATGTGCTCGGGCGGCTTGTCGAAGTGGTCTCTGGCAAACCCCTGGACGAATTCTTCCGTACCCGCATCTTCGAACCGCTGGGAATGAAGGACACCTACTTCTATCCTCCGGAAAACAAACTGGAACGGCTCGCTACGGCGTACACGTTCTATGCGGAGAAAGGTCTCAATCGCTTCCCTGACACCCCGATCACAGAAGGTTCTTTCGTCTATTCCGCAGACTATCCGTACCGGGGACCTAAGAAGCTTTTTGCCGGCGGCGCCGGGCTTACATCCACGGCCGTAGACTATGCGCGCTTCTGCCAGATGATGTTGGATGGCGGAAAGGCGGGGAGCACGCGCCTGCTGAGCCGCAAATCCATCGAACTTATGACCCAGGATCAGCTCGGAAAAATCAGTCCCGATCAGGGCTTTGGACTTGGCTTTGGCGTGGAGGGCGTGAAAGTTCCGCTCCCCGAACTAGGGTCGCCAGGAGAATTTAATTGGGGTGGATTTTTCTATACCGCATTTTCCATTGACCCAAAAGAACAGATGGTCGTGATCTTTATGGCGCAGCTGCATCCGACGGGGGATTTGAGTCTGGACCGCAGAGTCAACGCGCTAGCTTATCAGGCGATTGCCGACTGAAGCCGATTTCGTGCGCTCATGCTATGAGCTTGGGCAACCAGGTTTTAGTACGCTTGCGAATCTGAATCTGTCCAACGACTCCGAGTTGCCGTTTATTAGCGGCCAATTCTGCGAATCACACCCTTAAAAAGTCATAGGCGAGAAGCTGTATTCTCTTCCTTCAGGACGCGGATCAAGAGAACGAAAGAATTGGAGGCGTCGGACGAGTTCACACACAAAGGAATCCACGGGGACCATACGTTCTGTTTTGAGTTTCCCGAGTGGCA
>Ga0209806_1000478_pt1 | contig 27189 bp, 29 predicted proteins | sample GraSoiAngelo_152_FD_186166 | JGI IMG/M metagenome (GOLD analysis project Ga0209806, IMG submission 186166) | Grasslands soil microbial communities from the Angelo Coastal Reserve, California, USA - 14_1009_12_30cm (SPAdes) (version 2) | ecosystem: Environmental > Terrestrial > Soil > Grasslands ... | reverse complement strand
GAAGAAAAAGAGGGAGCACATGGCAAACGTAGCGACGATGCCAATCCAAGGCATCAATACGCGTCAGCTGGAGAAGTTCAACGAGCAATACGCGTCCGCGCCGAAAAGCTTCGAGCTTGGGATTGAGAGCAGGACCATCTGGGAGCAGAAGGGGCTTGGCAACCTGGGGAAGATCGGCCGATGGACCCTTGGGGGCCAGGCGATTGAGAAGCCCACCCGGGACTTCTCGGTTCAGATCGGCTCCTGGAAGGAAGTCGGAGACGCCATTGGTGTCGAGGGGGCCGACGATCGCATCGAGCCAATCGAGGCCGCGCTTCTTGGACTGTCCTCATGCGTCACCGAGGCCATCGTGCTCAACTGCGCCAGGACCGGCGTCAAGCTCGACGGGCTCGAGGTGAAGGCCCACGCCGACATCGATCCGGGTCCGATCACCGGTGCCAAAGAGTCGTCGGACTGGGACAACACCTTGAAGCAGATCACCGTCGAGGTCACCGCCCGTGGAGACTTGTCGGGCGACGACCGGAAGATGATCGAGGACGGAGCGAAGCGGTCCCCGGTGCGGTACATGTTCAGCAAGACAGGCCTACTGAAGACCAATTTCCACTACGAATAGGAGCGCGGGGAGGGGAAGTCACATGGCGATCGCACAGCAACAGACGGCAACGGACACGGCTACCTCGAACGCGAACGACTTCAGGGCGGCAATGTCGGCGGCCAGCGCGCGCGACCATGCCCGCTTCGAGGCGCACCTGAGAGACGACGTGACGTTCATCAATCCGATGGTCGGAACCGTGGACAAGGCCGGCTTCCGCGCATTTCATACGGCGCTGTGGACGGGTTTGCCCGACATCAACTACAAGGTCGAGCGGACCGTGGCGGAGGGCATGACCGTGGTCGGGGAGTGCACGGTCACTGGGACTCAGCGCGGTGAGCTCGCCGGCGTCCCTGCCACGAACAAGTCGGTGACGCTTCCGGTGACCTTCATCGTCGACTACGAAAATGGGAAAGTGAAGCGGTGGAGCTCGTATCTCGACACGGCGACACTTCTCCGTCAGATCGGCGCGATGAAGTAACCGACGCAGGGCTCGACGGCTTCCGGCCGTCGAGCCCCTCGCGATCCAGGGCTTGTCACCGAGGAGAATTCGCGATTGCGGTCACTGAAGCGGGTCCGCCTAGTGGCTGACGTGCTGGAACTACGCCGCAACGGTGTCGTCATGCGAGTCGATCCGGCCGAAGGCGGCAGGATCGTCTCCCTGGTCATCGCCGGCGTCGAGCGCATCCTGCCGAAGGCGCAGGCCAGGGCGCACGAACCGGCTCTCTATTGGGGCTGCTATGCGATGGTGCCGTGGGCAGGTCGCCTCGCGAATGGCCGTATCCCGACGGATAAAGGCGACGTCTGGCTCGAGCCGAACCTTCCGCCGTCGGCGATACACGGGCTTGGCTTCGACAAATCGTGGAAGATCTCGGAACGAAGCGAGACCCGGGTCACGATGACGTGCGAGCTGCGCGGCCTGGGATGGCCCTTCGGCGGCCGCGCCCTGCAAACACTCACGCTTGGTGGAAAGAGTCTCGACCTCGAGCTGGAAGTCGGCGGATACACCAGGGCCGGCCCCGCGGGTCTTGGCTGGCATCCGTGGTTCACTCGACCGAGCCGCGGTGATTTGCAGCTCCGTGTGGATGCAGCCGAAGTTCTCGTGGTCGACGCCGATCTCGTACCGACCGGTGCAATACGGCGCGTCACCCCGAGCGAGGACCTGCGTCCCGGTCCGCCGCTCGGTGACCGTCGGCTCGACCATGTCTACGTACACGCCGGGAGTCCGGCGGTGGTGCGGTGGCCTGATCTGGAATTGCGGATCGAATACGACACGAGTTTGCCGACCGTTGTCGTACACACGCCACCCGAAGGGATCTGTGTGGAACCTCAGACGATGTGGCCAAACGCCCCGCTGCTTGCCGCGGCCGGTGTCCGCGAAACGGGGTTACGGACGCTCGAGCCGGGGGAGAGTTTGCGCGCGACCGAGGGATGGGCGTGGGGTCCGCCTTAGATCCGATTTGCTCCGGCAATTTCGCGGAGCGTGGCCATGCGCTCCGCGGCCTCGTGTAGCTCGCGCCCGGGCCGCGGTTCGAAGCGTCGAGATGGCGCCGTCGCGAGATCGGGTCGCTTTCCCTCGACCGCCCATTGCGCCTGGCGCGCAGCGCCGGATGCCGCGGCCTCAACAATCACCGGACGCACGACCGGTAATTCGAAGACATCGGCGCACAGCTGTGCCCACGCGTCGGAGGCCGCCCCGCCTCCAATCAGCGTGACTTCCGTGGGCGCGACACCCGCGCGGCGGAGCGCGTCCATCGCGTACCTAAGCCCGAACGTGACGCCTTCGACCACGGCATAGACGATCGCGTCGCGCCCGTGACTGGGACGCATGCCAATGAACACACCTGTCGCCAGTGGTCGGTTAGGCGTGCGCTCGCCAGAGAGGTACGGCAGGAACGTCAACCCAGCCCCGCCGCCGCTCGCCACCGCCGCGTCGACTTCCGCGTGGTCCATCGCGAACAGCTCGCGCACCCACTCCGTCGCGCTCGTGCAGTTGAGCGTCGCGGCCAGCGGGAGCCAGCCGCCCGTCGAGTCGCAAAACGCGGCGGCCTCGCCGACTGGATCCACGGCGGGCTCCCCCCGGTAGGCGAAGACCGTACCGGACGTGCCGAGGCTCACCGCCACGGGGCCCGCGGACACGACACCGCAGCCGATCGCGGCGCACATGTTGTCGCCGCCGCCTGCGCTCACAGGAATACCTGCCGTGAGCCCGAGCGACTCAGCGGCCTCGCGGCGCAACATCCCCACGACGCTGAGCGACCGCGCGAGCGGCGGCAGCGTGCGCGTCCAGTCGCGCCGGTTGTCGATCGCAGCGAGCACCTTGTCGCTGTACCGGCGCGCGCGGATATCGAAGTAGGCGGTACCCGACGCGTCGCCGAATTCAGTGACGAACTGGGCGGTCAGCCAGAGATTCAGATAGTCGTGCGGCAGGCACATCCGCACGGTGCGCGCGTACGCGTCCGGTTCGCGTGCGGCGAGCCATGCGATCTTCGGCGCGGTGTAGCCGGGAAGCATCAGGTTGCCGACGAGTTCCAGAACACGGCTCTCGCCGCCGAGCGCCGATGTCAGCTCGACGCACTCGCGCGCGGTGGTTGTGTCATTCCAGAGCTTCGCGGCACGTACCGGTCGATCGCTTCGGTCGAGGCACACCAGCCCGTGCTGCTGCCCGGACACGCCGATGCCGCCGATATCGAATTGTTCGCCCCGGACCGCATCGCGCACGGCGCTCCGGAGCGCATCGATCCACCACGCGGGGTCCTGCTCGCGCGTGCCGTCGTCACGTTCGATCAGCTCGTGCGGCGCGCGACCGACGGCGACGACCGCGCCGGTCGCCGGATCCCGGAGCACGACCTTCGTCGATTGCGTCCCACAGTCCACGCCCAGAAAGACCCGTCGCATTTCGTTCGCCGCTAACGCCCCGCGTAGTAACGCTGCGCGAGGGCCCAGGCCTCCTTGCCGCAGGTCGCGCCGACGATGCGGCCGGTGAAGTCGTCCGCTTGCACGTGGATCCCGCCGAAGAGGCGCGACTGACCGGCCTGGTCAGCGGCGTCGTAGTAGGTCGCCCACTGGAGGACGACGTCGGCGCTCGGGCCCGCTTCGAACCTGAACGAGCCCGCTTTGACGGTCCACTCAGCGAGACCGCCCGGGAAATACGCGCTGCCAGTGATGCCGGTGAGGACCTCCGCCGCGGCGCGGCTGAATGTGCTGTGGCCGGAGATGTATCCCTGGAACGAGGGCGTCACGAATGTGGGGAGCTGGTACGGCACCCACGCCGTGCCGAGGATCCACGTCACCGGCGAGACCTGTGTCTTGGGATCCGCGGGGCCGCCCGGCCATGCGCGTACCGCGATCTCGCCCTCGTGGCCGGCGAGCGCCGTCATCGCTCCGCCTGGCGCCGTCCGCTCTTTGGTGATCAACTCGATGAGTCCGGGCACGAGCGGCAGCCCATCCTTGTTGTACGCCGCACGCGACTGATCGCTCGACTGACCAAGACTCGCCATGTACCGGATCATCGAGATCGGACGGATGCCGTCGTACCGGCCCTTGAGTCCCCACGCCGCGATGGCCGCGTCGTGGACGGCGCCGTTCAGACCGAGGTACAGCTTCACGTCCCATTGCAGACGGTCGAGGACCGGGCCGCTCCCGCCGACGCGGAGGTTCGGTGCGAGCTGGTCGGAGACAGCGTTGCCGAGGACGTTCCAATGACCGGGGGGCGTCTCTGAGTTCGGACCATCGGCCCAGAACTCCGCGATCGTCCGATAGAAGTCGCCCTGCCGCAGAATTTCGGGCGCGTACGGTTGACCCGTGACGGGATTGACCGCATAGCCAGGCCCGTCGTTCGAGCCGAGATCGTTGGCACCGAGCGCTCGCGGCGAGACGTCCATCGCTGCCGGGCTCGACGAATCGAGCAGGCTGCTATCGCGTATCACGTCGACGGCTTGAGCGCGGTAAACGGCGTCGGTGGCGGGGTCGCCGAGGCGCGGCGGCGGACCGGGATCGATGGGCGCACCGGATGCGCCACCCGCGGGGATGGCGAACGGCTTCACGTGGCCCCAATGAGGACCGATCGCCTGCTGAACGCCGTTCGTCACCGGGACGCCGTTCTGGCTGATCATGTGCTCGATCTGCAGTGGCTGCCAGCGGTTCGGGTCGAGGAGCGTGATCCCGGCTCGCGCCACGACGAGCGGTGGGTTGACCGGAGCGTAATCGGCCGGCGCGTACCCGTTCAGCTCGTTCGAGCCGTCGGTCTTCCCGTAGTCAAGAACTGTTTTTGCGATCCGATTTCCAATGGCGGCCGGCGATTCGCCGTCCGTCGTCGTCATCGAGATCGGAAGGCAGAGCCCGTCCATGAGGTCGTCGAACTCGGAGAGTGACTTGTCGGCGCCGACCGACTTGATGAAGCGCGCGGTGAGGACGCGGTACGCCGCGTAGCTGATCGCCTCCTTCCGCGCGCCGCTCACGTCCGAGGCGTGAGGCTTTTCCGTGAAGAGGTACCCGGACGCGGTCGGGTCGTACGCGGCCCAGGCATCCCACATCGCGACGGAGACGTGGAAGAGGTTGCGTGCGTGCACCGGCGGATTCGGCAGCGAGCGTCGGATCGCATCGAGGAGGGCCTCGTCCCAGCGACGGGCGACGGACCAAGTGGGATGGTCCGCGATCGGCGGACACGAGAGCGCGCCCTCCCAGGGACGCGTCACTCCGAGCACCGCCCCGCCCACGACGATCACCGCGACGAGCGCCGCGACGACGATTCGGCTGCGTGCGCGTGCGGCGATCGCTGGGGTGTTCACCTGCGCCGCAATCTAGGTCAGCTTCCGGCCGGCGACCATCGGCGTGCCTCGGCGACGCCTTTCGTCACGACCGTGAACTCGTCCGCCCTGACCCGGAGCCACGGGCCGGTCTCGCCGCCCGGCCACAGCACACGCACGTCCGCGGCCTTCGCGTTGCCGAGTCCGAAATGGATCCAGCCGAGCTGCCCGCCGGCGTGGCCGCCGCCGATCGTGAGCTCGCGCCGCATGATCCGCTCGCCGACTCGGACCTCGACCCATGCCCCGATCGCGCTCGCGTTCGGTCCACTCTGCACGACGCTCAACCCGAGCCAGCTGCCCATCGGGCGGGGTCGGGAAGCATCTCCCGCTCCGACGTTCCGCCACAACCGGACCGGCGCGCCGTAGTTGACCTCGATAAGGTCGAGCATCCCATCGAGATTGAAGTCGGCGAGTGCAGCCCCTCGCCCTCGGGAGAAGTTGAGGATGCCCGCGGTGTCGGCGGCCTCACGGAATGTTCCGTCCGCTTGTCCGAGGAGAAGGTTGCTCGGATCCATCTGCGCATAGTCGGCCTGGTCGGTCACGTTGCCTTTCGCGATGAAGAGATCGACGAAGCCGTCGTTGTTCACGTCGGCGAACTCGTCGTGCCACGCGGTCGAGGGCCGCGCGTCGCCACCGGTGAACGGCTGGGCCGCGTTCACGCCGCGCTTCAGGCCGATGTCGCGGTACGTCGGCTGGGACGGACCCAGGCTCAGGGTCTGCAGGCGGTTGTCTCCCTGGCTCGTGAGAAAGACTTCCGGGTAACCGTCGCCGGTCAGGTCGTAGCTCGCGATGCCCATCCCCTGTATCTGCACGGGCACCCATCCGTCGTCCGCTGTGTACAGCGAGGGCACGTCGCGCGGCGGGAGGCGCCAGAGCTGCTCCTGGCCCTCGGTCGGTAAGTAGTAGTGCTGGTCGTTGCTCACGCGAAGATCGATCCGGCCGGTGCGGCTCCAGTCGCTGAAGAGCATGGAGAGGGCGCACCAACTCGGAGTGAGGGCGATCGGTCGTGCGTATGTCGCGGCGGTCGCCGGCCGGAGGAGCTCGTTGTCGAAGCAGAGGTGGTGCGGATCGTCGCTCGCGGGATTGAGGTAGTTGCCGATGGCGAGCGTCGGCAGAGTCCTTCCCGCCTCCCAGGTCGCGCTGAACGCGGTCGTCGCGGACGTCCTCGTGTTGAACGCCCATCTCTCGTTCGCGCGCTCGAAGCGGCAGCCGCCGAGACCTCTGAGAAGCACGTTCTCGCCGTTCCGGAGGACGACGAGGTCGGTGATCCTGTCGCCATCGATGTCGATGGGGTAGACGCCGTTGACGGCCGCAAGGTCGGTCGCCGGATCGCGAAGGCGGGTAAAGCGAAGCGCCCCACCAACCGGGCTGTCGTTCCGAAAGAGCGCCGCCTGGCCGTTTCCCCCGGCGACATACAGGTCAGGTTTTCCGTCGCCGTTGCAGTCGAACACGGCCACCCCACCGCCGACGGCGTACTGGAAGCCGCCGTCGTACACGAGGTCCACTCCCGCGCTGGCGGTCTCGTCGACAAAACGCGGCGCGCCGAGCGCGACAGCCGCAGTCGTGCCCGAGGGCAGTCCGTCCGACACGATCGCTGCGCTCACTGCGACGAGGGTGGCGATCCCGATGGGGAGCCACCGGCGGCCTACCGCGAGCGTGGCCGAGCGAGCAGGAGTCAGCGGACCACCATCCCGAGATGGTCGCGCGAATGCCGCCGTTAGGCCCGGTCTGACCACCCGGTCAGGCGGCTTGGAGCGCCGAGCCATCGCCGCGACGCCGCCCGGAGTGCACTCTCTTACTCGAATGTCAGGGAGCGGGGTGCTAGCGTGGCAGCCGCGATACGTTCGCCAGATGCACCCTCACGGGGGAGGAAAGGACTTCTTGATGCTTGGACGGTTAGGTGTGCTTGGGGCAGCGGCCCTCTTCGTGGTTTCGGCGTGCGGTGGAGGCGGGACCGGCGGTTCAGCCGCCGGCTGCACGGTCGGAGTCTCCTGGAACAACTACCAGGAGGAGCGTTGGGCCAAGTGGGACGAGCCGGCGATGAAGAAAGCGATCGAGGCGGGTGGCGGGAAGTACATCTCAAACGACGCCAAGTCGTCGGCGGAGACGCAGGCGAGCAACGTCGACAACCTGATCTCGCAAGGCGCCAAGGTCGTGGTCATCCTCGCCCAGGATGGCACCGCGATCAAACCGGCGGTCGCGAAGTCGATCCAGAACGGCGTTCCGGTCATCGCGTATGACCGGCTCATCGAGGATCCGAAAGCTCTCTACATCACCTTCGACAACGTCCTCGTCGGCAAGCTCGAGGCGCAGGCCGTGTTCAAGGCCAAGGCCACGGGCAACTACGCGATCATCAAGGGCAACAAGGCCGACGCGAACGCTGACTTCCTGCGCAGCGGTATGGAGCAGGTCATCGGCGACGCCGTGAAGTCGAAAGCGATCACGATCGTCGGCGAGGTCTACACGGACAACTGGGATCCGGCGAAGGCGCAGACCAACATGGAGCAGATCCTCACGGCAAACCAGAACAAGGTCGATGCGGTGCTCTCGGAGAACGACGGTATGGCCGGTGGGGTGATCGCCGCGCTGACAGCGCAGGGCCTCGCGGGCAAGGTACCGGTGTCCGGCCAGGACGGCGACAAGGCCGCCTTGAACCGCGTCGCCCTCGGTACGCAGACGGTCGACGTGTGGAAGGACGCGCGCCTGCTCGGCAAGACCGCCGGCGACGCCGCGGTCCAGCTGTGCAAGAACGCCGACCCGAGCAAGGTGAGCGGGACCGCCATCTTTAAGACCCCCGGCGGGAACAGCCTGAGCTCGATTCTTCTGACGCCGAACCCGATCACGAAGGACAATCTCAAGGACGTTCTCGACGCGACCTGGATCACGAAGGCCGATCTCTGCCAGGGCGTTCCTGCAGGGAAGGTCTCCGTCTGCGGCTAGAGTCCTCGGACTTCGCGTAACGAAGCGCCCTGCCTCGCTCGAGCGGGGCAGGGCGCGCCTCTTTTTCCGCGGGGCATACCTATGATCAGGTCCACGAGCTGATGGGAGTTTCCGTTCCCGGCGAGGCGACCACCGCGGGCCAACCCGCTCCGCCGATTCGTTCATTCGTCGGTGCGCTTCGTTCCGCGTTCGCACCGCTCGCAGGCCTGCTGCGTCCGCTCGAGGTCGACACGCGGATGCTCGGGATGGTCGCGGCGCTCGCCGTGATCTGGATCGCTTTCAATATCGTGTCCGGCGGAACGTTCCTAAGCGCGCGGAACCTCTGGAATCTGTCGGTCCAGAGCGCCTCGATCGGGATCATGGCCACGGGGATGGTCCTGATCATCGTGTCCCGCAACATCGACCTCTCGGTTGGATCGATGCTCGGCTTCCTCGGATACACGATGGCGATGTTCCAGGCGGTATGGATCCCGCAGAGCCTGGGGCTCGGACTCGAGCAGCCGTACACCTGGATCCTCACCCTCGTCGTAGGGATCGCGCTTGGGTCCGTGATCGGGGGACTGCAGGGCTTCATCGTCGCGTTCGGCGGTGTCCCCTCGTTCATCGTCACGCTTGGCGGCCTTCTGATCTGGCGCGGCCTCATCTTTCGCTACGCGCAGGGCCAGACGATCGCGCCTCTCGATACGACGTTCCAGATGCTGGGCGGCGGTACCGTTGGCACCCGTGTCGGCGCGCTCGGGGAATGGCCAAGCTGGGCCCTGGGCGCCGTTATCTGTGTGGCGATCATCTTTCTGATGATCGCGGCGCGCCGCCGCAAGCGGAGCTACGGATTCCCGGTGCGCCCGATGTGGGCCGAGATCCTCGTTGGCGCGGTCGCGTGCGGCGTGGTCCTCGGAACCGTGTGGGTCGCGAACAGCTACCCACTCCCGCCCAACGTCGCCGAGCAGGTCGCGCAGGAGCGCCACATACCAGTGCCGCCGGGTGGCATTCCGACCGGAGTGGCGTTCCCCGTCGTGATCATGCTGATCGTCACGCTCGTCGTGACCTTTCTCGGTACGCGTCGCCGATTCGGACGGTACGTCTACGCGATCGGCGGCAACCCTGAAGCGGCGGCGCTCGCCGGCATCAACGTGCGCCGCACGATCATGCTGACGTTCGCGCTCATGGGCAGCCTCGCTGCGGTCAGCGCCGCCGTCCAGACCGCGCGCCTGAACGCCGCCGTGACGAGCCTCGGCGTCCAAAACGAGCTCGACGTGATCTCGGCGGCGGTCATCGGCGGAACCTCATTTTCCGGTGGCATCGGGACGGTCCCGGGCGCGATTCTCGGTGCCGTGGTCATGCAGTCGCTACGCTCAGGAATGGTGCTTCTGCTCGTCGACTCGCCAACCCAGGACATCGTGGTCGGCATCGTGCTCGTCGCAGCGGTCGGCCTCGACGCGGTCGTCCGCCGGAGGGTGACTTGATCACCCCGGTCGAGACGCCGAGCGTGCCGGTGCAGCGCGTTCCGCTGGTGGAGCTGAGGAACATCCACGTCGCGTTCGGCGGCGTCCGGGCCGTCGCCGGCGTCACGATCGATCTCCACGCGGGCGAGGTCGTCGGTGTGGTCGGCGGGAATGGGGCCGGAAAGACCACGCTGATGCGCACGCTATCGGGAGCACGCCCCCCTGACTCCGGGCAGGTTCTGGTGAATGGTCAGCCGGTCATGATCGGTAATCCACGCGACGCGAAAGCTCTGGGGATCGAGACCATCTACCAAACGCTGGCCCTCGCGGACAACCTCGACGCGCCCGCGAACGTCTTCCTCGGCCGAGAGCTGACTGGGGCCGGCTCGCTCAACGACGCGGCGATGGAGTCCGCGACGCGCAAGGTCATCGGTCGCCTGAACCCGAACTTCAAGAACTTCAAGACACCTGTCCTCCGGCTCTCCGGCGGACAGCGCCAGGCGGTCGCGATCGCTAGGGCGATCCACTTCAACGCGCGTGCGCTGATCATGGACGAGCCGACCGCCGCGCTCGGTCCCGCCGAGACGTCGCAGGTGCACAGCCTCATCCGGCAGCTCAAGAGCGAGGGCATCGGGATCTTCCTCGTCAGCCACGACATCCACGACGTGTTCGACCTATCGGAACGCATCAGCGTCATGTATCACGGCAAGCTCGTCGGGACCGTGAACAAGAACGACGTCACGACGGACGAAGTCCTTGGGATGATCATCCTCGGCAAGCCGCCGACGAAGCTGACCCGCCAGGAGCTCGCCGAGCTACACGGCTAGCGTCCGGCCTTCTTGGTCTCGCGCTCCCGCGACGCGTCGACTGACCAGATGCGGCGGTTGACCAGGCCCTCGAGAAGCTCCTGCTGCCCGGATCTTGGCCGCGGGTCGATCTCGCCCGCCGCCACCCGTCGCTCGAGATCGGTGAGGGTCGTAGACCCTGACAGGATCGCCTTTCCGAGGTCGCCGGACCAGCCCGCGTAACGCTGCTTGCGCGGCGCGGCGAGTGTTTGGTGCTCCACCATCTCAGCGGCCGCGAGCAGCGCTCGCGCGAGTGTGTCGATGCCGCCGATGTGCGCATGGAAGAGGTCGGTGCGGCTCACGCTCTGCCGCCGCAGCTTGGCGTCGAAGTTGAAGCCGCCCGTGGTGAAGCCACCGGCGGCGAGGATCTCGTGCAGCGCCAGCGACAGCTCGTCGACGGAATTCGGGAACTGGTCGGTGTCCCAGCCGTTCTGGTAATCGCCGCGGTTGACGTCGATGCTGCCGAAGGCGTCGACCGCGATCGCGGTGGCGACCTCATGGTGGAAGCTGTGGCCGGCGAGGGTCGCGTGGTTCGCCTCGAGGTTCAGGCGGTACTCGTCAGCGAGGTCGTGGCGCTGGAGGAAACCCACGACCGTCGCGACGTCGTAGTCGTACTGGTGCTTCGTTGGCTCCTGCGGTTTCGGCTCGATGAGCAGCGTGCCCTGAAAGCCGATCCGCTGCTTGTGCTCGGCGACGAGGGCCAGGAATCGCGCGAGCTGGGCCTCCTCCCGGGCCAGATCGGTGTTGAGCAGCGTCTCGTACCCCTCGCGCCCACCCCACAGGACGTAGTTCGCGCCGCTCAGGCGGTGGGTGACCTCGAGCATCGTCTTGACCTGCGCGGCGGCGTAGGCGAACACCTCGGGATCGGGATTCGTCGCGGCGCCCGCCGCATAACGCGGATGTCCGAAGAGGTTCGCGGTGCCCCAGAGGAGCCGCGCTCCCGTCCGGGCCATGTGCTTCTCGATCCGGCCGACGCTCGTATCGAGGTTCGCGCGGGTCTCGGTGTACGTCCGGCCCTCGGCCGCGACGTCCCGATCGTGAAACGCGAAGAACGGGACGCCGAGCTTGTCGATGAACTCGAACGCCGCGTCGATCTTCGCCTGCGCGGCGGTCGCGGCATCCAGGCCTGCGGAAAGCCAGGGGCGGTCGAAGGTGCCCACGCCGAACACATCGGAGCCGGGCCAGTTGAACGAGTGCCAGAGACAGACCGCGATGCGGAGCTGATCCTCCATTCGCTTGCCGAGGACTTCGCGATCGGGCTGGTAGACCGCGTACGAGAGCGGATCGGAGGACGCGGGCCCGCCGTACGCGATTCGCCCTGGCACGTCGGTGAAGAAGTCGCCGCTCATTCCGATCCTCCCGCCCAGTCTTTCCCCGTATCCGAGCGATTCTGCGCTTCAGCGAACCGCGCGCGCTCCCTTCGTGGCGCCATTCGCCGCGCGTTTGGTGCCTCGCTTCGATCCGAGTCGCGCGGCATACGCGCGGCTCATCCCCAGGTAGGGCCGGAGCAGAGCGGTGCGAGCGAGCAGCGCCGGAGGCACCGCGACGAAGTCCTTCATCACCACGCCGTTCGAGGTCGCGAGCTTCGTCCGGTATTTCTTAAGGAAGGCCTCCCGCTCGTCATCGGGAAGCCGGAGCCGGAGGTCACCGGTCGGCGACAGATAGGTGAACATCTTTCCGTTGGTCGACGTGTACGGGATGGTCACGCCTTTGCGCTCGATGGTCGGGTCTGTGGCGATGAGCTTCTCGTAGAGGGCCAGCTTCGTAGCCGGGATTGCGCTCGTTGGTTTCTTTGAGGCCACCACTTGTTCCGCGAGCAGCGTACGCCCGCGAGCGTACGCTGCCTCCGAGCTCGGACTCTGGACCTAGCCGCCGCCACCACCACCGCCGGCGCAGGTCGGCGGCGTACCACCGCCGCGTACGCCCGTCCGGTGGTGCGCACCGAAGTTGCGATTCGCGACGAGGTTCGCATGAGCGCACGCCTTGCCCGGCGAGAACGCATCGGTACCCGGTGGCGGTGAGGGCACCTGACCCGGGTTGGCGCTTGCGGTGGCCCCCGTTCCGAGTGTCAGCGCGAGCACCGCGACGCCGCAGAAGAACAGGTTCTTCAAATCGAGCACCTCCACGCATGTGAGAAACGCATCAGCACCACTGGCCGGTAGGGCGGACCTTGAACGGATACAAGAGTCGAGTCCGGCGCGATCCCGCTACCCTCGCGTGGTGGCGGCGAAGGTGACCTGGCGGCAGGCTCTCGCCTGGCGAATGCGCCGGCACTTCCTCGATCCGGTTGGAGATCAGCCGGTGGCAGGTGTCGTCCGCCGTCTCTGCGGCGTCCAGGCGCAGGTCGCGTCGTCTGCCGAGCTCTGCGTGCGGGTCAGGCGCAAGACCTCGAAAGCCGGTGACGTGGCACGCGCGCTCCGCGAGGGCCGTCTCATCAAGACGTGGGCGATGCGCGGGACGCTCCACCTGCTCACGCCGGAGGACGCGGGCTCATTCCTCTCTCTGCTGGCCTCGGGACGATCGTGGGAGCGACCGAGCTGGCAACAGTATTTCGGCGTCACCCCAAAGCAGCTCGATGCGCTTCGTGAGGTCGTCCGCGAGGTGCTCGACGGCAAGGCCCTCACGCGAGAGGAGCTGATCGCGGCGGTGGTCGCGAGACGCGGCTACGGTCATCTCGGCGACGCGCTCCGCTCGGGGTGGGGAACGCTCCTCAAGCCGTACGCCTGGCAGGGCGACCTCTGCTTCGGGCCAAGCCGAGGAAATCGCGTGACCTTCATGCGTCCAAATGAGGCGAGCTCGCGGTGGGCCGGCGTCAGCGACCCGGATGAGGCGGCGCCGATCGCGATCGCGGCCTACCTTCGCGCCTACGGACCGGCGACGGTCGAGAATTTCCACGCCTGGCTGTCCCGCGGCAGGATCAGCACGCGACAGCTGCGGACCTGGTTCACGGCGTTGGGCGATCGGCTCGGTGAGGTCGACGTCGATGGCGAACGCCGGTACGTCCTCGCCGCCGACCTGGACGAGGTGGCCTCGGCGAGGCCCACCACGGCGGTCCGCCTGCTGCCGGGTTTCGACCAGTACGTGATGGGTCCTGGCACGGACGACGGCCACGTCGTGAGCGCGTCGCGACGAGCCGTGGTGAGCAAACAGAGTGGCTGGATCTCGCCGGTCGTCCTCGCCGGCGGGGCCGTCTGCGGGACCTGGGGGCTGGCGGGGGAGCGGTTACTGGTCGCATGGTTTAAGGAGGCCGGTGCCGTGCGGCGAACCGCCCTGCAGGCCGAGGTCGAACGCCTCGCGACGATCGTCGAGCGTGGGCTCAAGCTCGAGGTGAGCGTCGCCTAGCGGTCGCCGCGGAACGAACCGCCCGGTCTTACTGAGATCTCTCGCGACGCGGCGACGCGCGCCGCCGCACCGCCGTCAAGGGTCCGATCCGAGCGATGGCCTCGAGCGGATTCGGACGGCGCTCGCTGTGTTCCTCGGCGTATTCGCTCACGAGCTCCTTGAGGTCAGAGCCCTTCGGGAGCGCCTCCTGATGCAGGTACCAGTGATGCTCGGTGATCCAGAGGTAGAGATCCGCTTCGGTCCGATGGGGAAAGTCCCGAAGCGCGCCGGTCGCGCGTATCGCCTCGACTGTCGGCAGGTAGATGCGGTCGTACCAGCTCGCGACCGCGTCTGAGTACGGGATCTCGCGCTTGGCCTCGATACCCAGGTACCAGCGGTGTGTCGAGATGTGCTCGAGCAGCTTCTCGTATTGGCCCGGGAGGGTGAGCTCGATCCGGGCGTCGGGGCGCAGCTCGCTGATGCGCGTCGTCTCGTAGAACGACAACGCATCCTGATCGCGGATGAAGTCGAGAAGATCCTCGAGCGAGCGGACCGGGGCCGGCGCCGTGACCTCGATGACGTGCGCATCGATGAATGCCTGTCCCCGCTCGCGGGCGACCGACACGCGGTGGTTGCCGTCCTTTACGAAGTACGTCTCGCCGATCTTGTAGAGGTCGACCGGAGGCAGCTCGGCGTGGTCGAGGTGCGCCCGGTCGACGCTCTCCCACCGATCGCGTGTCTGGACCTGTCGCGGGAGAAACGCGCGATCGAAGTCGCGATACCGACCGACGCTACCCACGATCTGGTCGATCGCCACCTCTCGTAACCCACCTTCCCGCTGCGCCTGCGCATGAATGCCGCGGCGCACGTCGTCAAAGGCGAGGAGCGCATTGTCCTGACGTCTGAACCAGCTCAGGACACCGCGCATGAACGCTCGTCGCCTGGCGCGCCGGTAATCGGCGCTGGCGGTGTCCGCGCGGATCACAGGTCGATCGTTCTCGCGCCGTAGGCGTTCACGACCGTCGTGGCACCGAACTGTGTCTGGGTCACCGTGCGCGAGTCATACACGTGGGTGTGGCCGTGCACGTGGTAGCGCGGTCGGAACCAGCGCAGAAATGTACGGACCGCGGCGAAGCCGCGATGCGCCGGGTCCGCCCGGTCGTGGATTCCCCGAGGCGGTGCGTGCGTCACGAGCACGTCGATGAACCGCCCGCGCCGAAGGCGGTTCGCGACGAGGCCCGGCAGCATCCTGAGGATCGCGATCCACATATCCGACTCGCTGGACTGGAACGGACCGTTGTTGTAGCGCGGCGATCCCTCCAAGCCGCCAACGAGGAGCCCGTCGATCGACACCACACGCGCGTGGAGATCGATCCCGTTCCACCACACGCCGATCTCGGGGTCGTCGAGGCTCTCCAGCGGCACGTCGTGGTTTCCGTGCACCGCGCGCAGAGGCGCGGCGACCGCGGTCGCCACGAAGTCGAGGTAGTCGTAGGTCAGGTCTCCGCATCCCAGGACGAGATCGATGCTCCCGGCGCGCTCGGGCAGCGAGGCGGTGATGGCTTCGTCCTCTACGTCGCTGACCGCGAGGATGCGCATCAGTTAAGTGTGAGCCCGCGCGGCCGGGCGGGTGCGGATCGCGCCACGCGATACACACAGCCGCATAAGAAGACGACGCGGTGCATGTAAATCGGGTGGTCGTCAGACCCCGCGACCGTGCGTACCTTCCTTGACCAGCGGAACGAGGAGGTCAGCAAAGTGAAAAAGCTGGTCGTCGCTGTTGGGCTCACCGCCGTGTTTCTGAGCGGATCCTTCCTCGCGATCATGGCCAACGGCAGTCACTCCCAGACGGGGAGCACCGGTTCGCCGATCGGCGTGTTGCGCGACGCCGACCAGCGACTCACGTTCACGTCCGACGACCGCGGGGCGGTCGACGACTGGCTGTGCGACGGAATGACTCCGTGTGTCGAGCTGTCGCCGCGGCAGGGCCAATAACGAAGGGGCGGGTCAGTCCTTCGGAGAGTCGTTCGCCTGCGACGACGGCGAGAACCCTAGATCGGCGAAACGCTGCTTCGTGAGCTGCTCCGCCTCGTCCCACCACTTCGCCAGGCGCTCCTCCTGCTCGCGCAGGCGCTCGCCGAGCTGGTGCTCGAACTCGACCAGCTCTTCCATGAGCTGTGCGTGGAATCGTTCCTTCTCCCCGGCGAGCTGACGCTCGGCGCGCTCGCGCTCACCGACTTTCCACTCCTCGATGCGCGCAAGCTCCGCCTCGCGTTGCTCTTTGAGCGACGCAACCATCGCGTCGATGCCGAGCGAGAGCCGACGGCGTTGATCCGCCATCCATCGCTCGACCCGTTCCGCGGTCTGCTCGACGGCGCGCTGGAGCTCTTCGCTCGCCGCCGCGCGAAGCGGATCGTTCGACTGCACCGAGGTCACGGCGACTTCGGTAACCGCGGCCGCGGGAGTCTCGACCTCCGCCGACAGGTCATTCGGCGCGTCGATGTCTTCGGTCGCCCCGAAGCCGTCGGCGTCTTCGTAGGCAGAAGGAAGCGGGACCTCCGATCGGGGTCCCAGGCGCAAACGAAGCGGGGTCGGATCGGGCTCTGGCATCCAGCTCATGGCACTCGCCTCCGTGGTACTCCCCAAAAGACTCCACCCACGGGACCGTCCTTCATATAGTCCGATTGGGGGAGGCCCCCGCGGCCTAGTGCGCCGCGATGAAACGAATGCTGATCATCGTGCGGCAGCGCGGGCAGCTGAGCGTCGCAAGCGACGACTCCGTCTGCCCGAGCGCCGGAACGAATCTGAGACCGTCGGCCTCCGCCACGCTGCGCTTGCACTCAGGGCAGCGAAGCTCGCCGCGATCCAGCTCGGCGTGGGTCGCCTGCAGGTCCGCGAAGCCGACGCGCTTCTTCCGTCCCACTAGCTCTGCCCCCTCGGCCGGCTGAGTGATCTCGATGCCCACCGTCGAGTGTGCGCCATCCGGCGCCCGGGCGCTGCCGGCGATCCGGCATTCGCGAGTGGGAGCGCCGACGGTCGAACCGTCAGCCGTTCTCGCCGGAAGGGCACCTTAGCCAGTCGGCGGATGTCCTCGAAGTCCTTTCGCTGCGTCTCGTTCACGAAGGTGTAGGCGATGCCGCGCCGGCCAGCCCGGCCGGTCCGCCCCACCCGATGGACGTACATGTCGGCGTTCTCGGGAAGGTCGTAGTTCACGACGTGGCCGATGTCATCGACGTGGATGCCGCGCGCGGCGAGGTTGGTCGCGACGAGGGTCGGGAACGTCCCGCGGCGGAACCCCTCGAGCACGCGCTCCCGCTCGCGCTGGCCGACGTTTCCGTGGAGCGCTCGCGCCGGCCGACCCAACCGGGTGAGTGCCTTCACCAGCTTGTCGGCCCCGTACTTCGTCCGTCGGAAGACGAGCGTGCGCTCCACGCCGGACCGGCCGAGCAGCTCGTGCAGCGCGCTCACCTTGTCAGCCTCGCGAACCTCGATCCACGCCTGGTCGATCGCCTCGACGGTCGGCGTCTCCGGCCGCACCGCGACGGTGGCGGGAGTCTTCGTATAGCGCTGCGCGATCGCTCGGACGTCCGCGGTGAGCGTTGCCGAAAAGAGCGCCGTCTGGCGTGGCCCCGAAAGGAGCGCGACGATCCTGGCGATATCGGGAGCGAACCCCAGGTCGAGGAGCCGATCCGCTTCGTCGAGGATGAGCACGCGGATCTTCGAGAGGTCGCACGACCGCCGCGCCACGAGGTCGAGCAGGCGACCGGGCGTTGCGACGACGACGTGCGCGCCGCGGCGCAGCGCGACCTCCTGATCGCGATACCCGACCCCGCCGTAGAGCGAGACGATCCGCGCCGAACGATGGCGTCCGAGCGCCTGGAACTCGGCGGCGACCTGCGCGCAGAGCTCCCGCGTCGGGACGATCACGAGGGCGAACGGCGCCGCGGCGCGGCCCTCGATCCGCTCGAGAATCGGGAGCGCGAAGGCGCCAGTCTTGCCGGTGCCGGTCTGCGCCTGCGCGAAGAGATCCCGCCCGGCACGAAGGTGCGGGATGGCAAGGTCCTGGATCGGTGTGAGGCTCGTCCAACCGAGGTCACCCGTCGCACGATCAAGGTCTGGAGCAAGCGTGATCAAGTAAGCGATGTCCTTCCCATGGGGCCCTACCCAGCAGAGGTCCCTGCTACAAAAAAAGCGGGCCGCCCCGAGCGGCCCGGCACATGTCTCTTCTGGGCCCGATGTGTTGAGGTAATCATCTCATGCCATGGTCCCTCGTGGACCCATCTGCTACTCGCAATGTCTCGCTTTCGCTGTACGCTGATATCTACGCGGGCCGCTTGACGGCCAGAAAGGTGGCCCGCATGAGATCAGGTGGGTTCCCCTGCCGATTCGCGGGATGCCGCGAGTGTTTTGTCGTCAGTACCCAGGGCTCGATGTCGGCGCTCACCGCCGCGAGCCTCCTTCGAACTCAGCACGAGGTCACCGTTCACAACTACCAGCACGTCCGTCTCGAAGAGCACCCTCGCGGTCTGCAGACGGCGGTGCGATTCGTTCCCAAACGCACGACCCCCTAGCCAACTCCAACTTGCCCGTCCGGCAGGCTTCTTCGCCGTCGGTCTCCAGTCTGCTGGCACAGAGCGTGCGCACTGCCTCATCATGCGACGCGGGTTGCTTCAACGTCCGTCCGTTGCCGCGCGTGCGCTCGCACTCGCGACCGTAGCGCTTGTCGCATGTACCGCGGCGACCCCGCAGGCGACTCCCGCGCCCGGGGAACTAGCCCAGTCGCCCATGGCGCCGACCCCCACGCCTCCGCCGCCCCTCAAGCCCGCCCGCTCCGTAAGCCCGGTCGGCTCGGGCGCCGCCGCGAGCGGCGACTTCGAAGGAAACGGCAAATCGCAGATCGCGCTCCTGGCTGATCCGGCGCACGACGCGAGCCTGCGGATCGTGGTGCGAGAGCCGAGCCCCGACGGCGAGACCTTCTCGGAGTCGGTCTGGCTCACGACCGCGCCGAACACCTTCCGGCTGAACCGCGCCAAGCTCGCCGTCGCCGACCTCACGTCGGACGGGAAGGACGACCTCGTCGCGCTGTATGACGAGGGCGACAACAAGTCCGGACTGCTTGTCTTCCGGTCGACCGGCGCCAGCTTCAGCGCGCCCGAGAAGTGGTGGGAGGGCGAGGACTACACGTGGAACCGGGCACGAAGTGTGGTCGCCGGGAACTTCTCGGGGAACGGCCACGATGCCGTTCTCGTGGCGTACCAGTACGACAACTTCCAGATGCGCATCCATTACTTCGAGTCGACCGGTTCGACGTTCCTCTTCGGCGGCATTCAAGGTGCCTACGACTCCGGTCCGGCGCAGTTCGACGCCGCGCGCGCTCGCTTTGCGGTCGGCCACTTCACACGCACCGGAGGCGCGGACCAGCTCGCCGCGTTCTACCAATCGCCCAACGCGAAAGCGAAGCTGCTTCTGTTCGACCCGCGCCCGAGCGGGCTCGTCCTCTCGAGCACGGTGTACGAAACGAACGAGGGCGAATACGACCTCGGCAGGGCATCGATCGGCGCCGCCGACGTCACCGGTGACGGGAAGGACGATCTCGTCGCGGTCTACGGCGATGCCGACGGGAGCGCGAAGGTCCAGGTCTTCGACTCGGGCAACTCATTCCAGCCGGCCAACGGTTTTGAGGGATGGGCGTCACTGCCCGCGGGCTCGGCGTGCGCCGGAGCGACGGCGGTGCTGCTCGGTGATTGGAACGGCGACCGCAAGATCGACGCGGACGCGATCGCGCCGGCCGACGGCATGCAGGTGCGAAGCAACGTCCTGCGGAACATGGGCGGCGCGTTCAGGGTGACAGCAACTTCTGAAGAGACCGTGTGCCCGCGATGGCCGCTCACCGGGATGCCGCTGGGCGGCGGGTCTGCTTCGAAGCGGCCGCTCTACGTGAAGATCGACAACAACACGCATGCGCGTCCGCACTACGGGATCACCAAGGCCGACCAGGTCTACGAGTGGCTCGTCGAAGGGCTCACGACGCGCCTCGCTGCGGTGTTCCAATCCAAGGACCCGGACGTGATCGGATCGGTCCGTAGCGCGCGCATGACCGACACGCCGATCGTCCCGAGCCTCGGCGCCGCGTTCGTCTACTCGGGGGGCGGCCCCGAAGAGTTGATGCGCATTCACTACGACGCCGCGGTCACGTCTCGGTATGTCGATCTCGGGCCTGGTTACGGCTGGGGCTATCGCGTCGGGTTCCGCGAGGCGCCCTACAACTACTTCACGACATACCGGGCGTTGAGACAGGCACTGGCTGACGCGCCGGAAGGCGATCAGCCGGTCAGCATCGCGTCGTGGGACTTCCTACCGCCGTCGGCGAACGACCCGCTCGCCGGCGGCTTCGCCGCGAGCGTCGACGCGAGCTCGATCACCGTCCCGTATCGGGCGGGGTTCGAGGTCGGTTACCGGTATGACCCGGCGACCCGCACGTACGCGCGCTTCCAGGACGGTGTTCGCGAGGTCGATGGCGCGACCCGCGAGGCGGTCGCCGCGCGCAACGTCGTCGTCATCCAGACGGAGGTCCACTTCACCACGGAGTTCGGACTCGATCCAGCCGGCAATCCAAAGCTCGACATGACGCTCATCGGCAGCGGCAGGGGTTCGGTGTTCCGCGACGGCAAGCGCCAGGACGTCACGTGGACGCGTCCCGACATCTTCGACGTCTTCACACTTCAGAACGCGAGTGGTGAATCCGTGCGTCTCGAGCCAGGGCAGACGTGGATTCACATCGTGCCCGCCGATTGGACCATCCCGAGCCAATAGGCGCTGCCCGCGTTGCGGTGGCACGGTGTGCGGATTGAGCAGCGTCGGGGTCTTCTGAGCGAGCGGCCCCTCGCTGGCGGTTCATCGCGATCCCACGAGGGGCCGAGCGAAGAAAACCCCGACGCTGCTCCCTCGGAGAGAAGCCGCAACGCGGTGGGAGCGCCTCACCACTCCCAGCGCTGTCGTCTCACGAAGAGCGCCCAACCCGCGAGGATCCAGAGCGCGATCGGCACGAGCGCGCCTGCGGTCGTGAGGGCCCCGAGACCGAGGAGCGCGGTGCGGTCATTCCCGGTGTAATCACCCGACGCCGCGAGCATCTCGATCCCATCGAGCAGCGCCAGCGCGCCGAGCCCGAGCGTGAAGATCGAGATCACGCCAAAGAGAACGACTCGGCGAAGCGCTGACACGTCCAAATCGTCGCATGGCGGGGTCTCGTAGCCTTTGCACGTGCGCGTTCGTCGACGAGCCGCGGCGATCGCGTTCATCGTCCTCGTCTGCCTCGGCCTGCCAACGGGCATGCTGGGGATCGCTTGGCCAGCGATGCGGACTTCACTCGATGCGCCGCTCGCCGGGCTCGGTCTCCTCGTCGCGGCGATGACCGTCGCGCAGTTCGCGGCCAGTGCCGCGAGCGGTCTCTTGCGCGAGCGCGTGGGAACGATCGCTCTCCTTCTCGCTTCTCTCGCCGCGGCCGCCGCGGGTCTCGCGATCTTCGCGCTGGCGAGCGGCTGGGCGGCGACGATCCTCGCGTCGGCCGTCCTCGGTTCCGGCCTCGGCCTCCTCGACGCGGCCGTGAATACCGAGGCCGCGCTCCGCGGCGATGTCCGTTTCATGGGCGCGCTGCACGGGGCGTGGGCGGTCGGCGCGTCGCTCGGTCCGCCACTCGTCGGGGCGACGCTCGTGGCGAGCGACTCGTGGCGCCCCGCGTATCTGGTTGCCGCCGCGGTATTCGCCCTGCTCGGCGTGGCGACGTACGCGGTGCGGTCCGATCTGAAACTCGCGCCGGAGCTCGAGGCCTCACCGAGCGGCGAGCGAGGCATCGGCCGGACGGTGATCTTCGGTTGCGCGCTGTTCTTCGTCTACGTCGGCATCGAGTTCGGTGCGGGGCAGTGGACGTACAGCCGCTTCACGTCGGACGGCTCGCTGAGCGATGGGCTCGCCGGCCTTGCCGTTTTTCTGTACTGGTCGGCCCTTGCCGCGGGCCGCATAGCGCTCGCGCTGCTCGGCGATCGCGTCGCGCCGGCGCGCCTCTTCGACGTCAGCGTGTTCGGCGCCCTTGCCAGCACCGTTGGCTTCTCGGTTTTGCCGCCACCGCTCGCCGCCCTCGTCGCCCTGCCGTGCCTCGGCGCGACGCTCTCGGTCTTCGTACCCGTCCTGATGTACCTCACGCCTCGTCGGATCGGAAGCGAGGCCGCGCCGCGGGCGATTGGCTATCAGGTGGCCGCGGGAATGATCGGCGGCGCGTCGCTGCCCGCTGCGGTCGGCCTGCTCATGCAGTCGATCGATGTCGCCTTGCTCGGGCCCTGCCTGGTCACGATGGCGGTCGTGCTGACCGGGCTGCACGTCGTGTCGGCCCGGCCGGTCCTCGTGCGAGGCTACGCGCGCCAGCTCTTTAGATAGAGCGACTCGGCGATCCCCGCGCGAACGAAGCCGGCGAGGTCACCCAAGTGCGCGTATCCGTGACGCTCGTAGAAGGAGCGCGCGCGTGTATTCGTCTTCGTGACGAGCATCACGACATGGCGGCAGCCCGACGCGCGAGCCTCCCGCTCGCCGCGCGCCAGAAGTCCGGCGCCGACCCCGCGCGATTGGTGGGGCTCGGACACGAGCAGGAGACGAAGGTACGCGGCGCGATCGAGTGCGCGAGTGCGGATGAACCACGCCAACCCGACGACCGTGTCAGTGTCGAGGGCGACAAGAACGGTGTCCCGTTCGCGCAGCGCCTCCGCGAGGCTCGCTCTCGCGCCGCGCCCGGTGACGCGGTAGCGGCGCAGAAGCGGCGACGTCGCCATGAGCGTGGCCATCGGAGCGACGTGCTCTCGCCGGGCGCGGACGATCCTCATCGACGCTCCGGATCGAGCGCGTCGCGCAACCCGTCGCCGAGCAGGTTGAAACCGAGGACGGCGACCATGATCGCGAGCCCGGGGAAGATCGCGAGGTGCGTCGCGAACTCGAGGTACTGGCGCCCCTCATTCAGCATCACGCCCCACGACGGCGCGGGCGGCTGCGCCGAGAGACCCAGAAACGACAGCGCGCCTTCGGTGAGCACGGCCCACGAAAGAGCGAGGCTCACCTGCACGATGAGCGTCGAGAGCAGATTGGGCACGATGTGCCGCAGGACGATGCGGGTTTGGGTGGCTCCAATCGCGCGCGCGGCCTCAACGAAGTCGCGCGCTTTCAACGCGAGCACCGGCCCACGCACGACCCGCATGAAGATCGGGGTGTAGACCACGGCGATCGCGATGATGACGTTCGACGGATCCGGTCCGAGCGCCGCGACGATCCCGAGCGCCAGGAGGATCGCCGGAAACGCGAAGAACACGTCCATGACGCGGCCGACCACGAGGTCGGCGATCCCACCGAGGTATCCCGAGACGAGCCCGAGAACGCCGCCCACGGCGGTCGCCGCGGCGACCGAAAGCAGCGCGACCTGCATCGAGAGGCGCGCGCCGAACAGCACCCGACTGAAAAGATCGCGCCCGAGCGCATCCGTTCCGAACAGGAATGCTCCGCTCGGCCCGGCGAGGCGGTCCGCCGATACCTGCAGCGGGTCGCGCAGCGGCAGGAAGCCCACGGAGAGAGCGACCGCGGCATAGGCCGCGACCATCGCAAGGCCGGCGAGCGCGACGGGCTCGCGCACGATCGCCGCCAGCACACCGATCCGGCCGAAACCGAGGGGAGCGGGAGCGTTAGGCGAGGCGGATTCGGGGATCCAGGTAGCCATACAGAAGGTCCACAACGATGTTGAGCGCGACGAAGAGGATCGCGATCGCGAGCACTCCGCCCTGAACGAGCGCGTAATCGCGTTGCACGATCGCGGTGAGCAGCATCCGACCAACCCCTGGAACGGAGAAGATCTCCTCCACCACGACCGCGCCCCCCAGAAGCTGACCGACCTGGATGCCGAGCAGCGTCACCACGACGATGAGCCCGTTCTTGAGGACGTGACGTCGCAGCACGACCGCTGGGCGTAAGCCCTTGGCCCTGGCGGTGCGGACGTAATCAGCGCTGAGCACGTCGAGCATCGCTGAGCGGGTCATCCGCATCGTCGCGGCCGCGAGCGCCAGGCCGAGGGTGATGGCAGGGAAGAGCAGAAGCTTGAGGTTGTTTAGCGGATCGCGTACGAAGTCCACGTAGCCGCCGGTGTTGGGGAGCCAACGGAGGTACAGCGAGAACAGAACGATGATCAGCGTCCCCAGCCAGAAGCTCGGGAGCGAAAGTCCGATCAGCCCGCCGACGCGTGCCGCCACGTCTAGTCGGGAGCGCGGCCGGACCGCTGAGAGGAGACCGAGCGGTATCCCGATCGCGATCGCGATCACCGCCGCCGCGGCGGCGAGCTCGAGCGTGGCGGGCAGCCGCTCCGCGATCTCGACGAGGACGGGACGGCCCGTCCGGATCGAGTAGCCCGCGTCGCCACGGAACAGCGACGTCAGCCAGCTCCAGTACTGAATGTGGAGTGGCTGATCGAGCCCGAAGTACGCGCGGAGACTCGCCAGCTGCTCGGGTGAGAGGGCCGTCGATGTTCCGAGCCGCGCGGCGATGGCGTCGCCGGGTAGCAGCCGAATGAACAGGAACGTCAGGACTGAGATGCCGACGAGCGTCGGTATGGCGCCGAGCAGTCGCTGCGCGAGATATCGGCTCACGCCTCGCGCAGCGACCGCTCCTTACTTATTTGTCGAGCCAGGTCTGCCGCAGATAGATGATCGAACCATTCGGAAGGTGCGTGAATCCCTTGGTCGTCGGGAGCGTCGCGTTGTAGTCGCGGCCTACGAAGAGCCAGATGAACGGGACGCCGTTCACGAGCTCCTTCTGCGCCGTCGTGTACAGGTCCTTCCGCTTGGCCGGGTCCGCCGTCGCGCGGGCCGTCTTGATCGCGTCGCTCGAAACCGGATTCTTGTAGCTCGTGACGAAGTTGAGGTTCCCGTCATCGGTGAAGTAGCGGTAGACATAGAAGTCCGGGTCGGGACCGCCGCCGTTCAGCCCGGTCGCCATGTCGAAGTCGGCCTTCAGCCAGCGATCAACGTACTGCGTGAGCTCGGTCGTCTCGATCTTGATTGTGATGCCGGCCTCGCCCAGCTGAGCCTGCACGAGCTGGGCGATGTCCTTGCCGTACACGGGCTCGGTGGTTGACGTCAGGATCGTGAAGGAGACCGGTCCAACGTTCGCCTCCTGAAGCAGCTGCTTGGCCTTCGCCACGTCGCGCGTGTAGAGCGGGTACTGCGACGTCGGGAGGGCGTAGTTGGCGAGGGCCGGCGCGATCGGGCCGGTGACCTCGCCCTCGCCGAACGCGACCGCATCGATGATGGCCTTGCGGTCGACGGCGTAGGCGATCGCCTGCCGCACCTTGAGGTTGTCGAAAGGCTTGCGCTTGGTATTCACGAACAGGAGGTTGTAGCTCAGGCTGGGCTTCGCGGAGAGGGTGACCCCGCTCTCGTTCCGCAGCGTCTTCGCGACCTTGGCGTCGGTGACGATCGCCATGTCCGCGGCCTTCGTGCGAAGCGCCGCCGTGAGCCCCGATTCGTCAGGCACGACGTTGATGCGGATGCCGTCGAGGTACGGCTGGCCGGAGACGTAATAGTCCTTGTTCGCCTCGAAGCGCATGTAGTTGTCCGGGACCCACTCCGCGAGCTTGAAGGGACCGCTCCCGATTGCCGTCTCCTTCTTCGACAGATCGGCATTGGCCTCGCCGAGCTTCTTCGAGACGATGCCGGTGTTGGGATGGGCCATGTAGGCGATGAGCGCCGCGTTCGGGTTCTTGAGGTTGAAGATGACGGTCGCGGGGTCCGGCGCCGTGATCGTGTCCACATCGGCGAAGAACGACCGCGCCACCGCGGCGGTCTTCGTATCGATGATCCGGTCGAATGTGTACTTCACGTCGGCGCTGGTCAGCGGATCGCCGTTGTGGAACTTCACACCGGTCCGGAGCTTCACCGTCACGGTCTTGCCGTCGGCCGAGGTCGTCGGAACGGACTCGGCGAGGTCGGGCTGCACTCCGAGATTCTCGTCAAGGCGCATGACGTAGCTGTAGACGAGCTCGAAGACGCGCGCCGAGGTGAATGCGGGGACCTTGTGGGGATCGAGATTGGTGGCTTCACCGGAGCGCGCGAGGATGAGCGTGCCGCCTTTTTTTGGCTGACCGCTTGTTGCCGTTGGCGACGGTCCGCTCGATGTTGTCGGGGCACATGCCGCCAGGACCGTCGCAAAGATCAGGGTCGCCGCGCTCAGTGTTCGTCGCATCAGTCGACCTCCCCCTCGCTGCTCGCACATTACCACCGGTAATTACGCCTCGAGCCGCTCCATCCCTATCGCTTCGACCGAGAGGAGCAGGCATCCCTCGGGCACCACCGCGCGATGGCGCTCGCCCGCCGCGATGTGGATCGCCTCGCCAGGTCGCGCTGAGAGTGGCCCCGTGTCGAACTCCACCGTAAGGCCACCCTCGAGGACGAGGAGGAATTCGTCGCTGGTCTGTCGATGCCAGGTGCCGTCAAGTCTTCCTGACCCGGCGTGCAGAACCGCGACGCCGTTCACGGTGCCGACCTCGGTATTTGTCCAGGCGGGTGCGGCCCGCAGTGGCGTCAGGTCAGAGGCGAGCGCGTCGCGGAGGTTGACTTTTCTCCCCATGCGCCGATTGTCGCGCGGGCGCGCGCGATCCGCTCACGCGCCGCGTCGATAGTGTCGAGCCGGGCGAACAGCACGTCGCGCAAACGTTGCTCGAGCTCCCGTGAAAGGTCCGCGCGCAAGCGGCGAGCCCATCGTCGCCCGAGCAAACCGGCGTGCGCCCCCAGCAGGCGCGCCAACACAAAGCCGGCAAGCAGGAGCAGCGCGAGGACGACGAGCGGCGTGGGGATCGGCCCGAGCGCGGGAACGTCCACGCTCGCGAACGGCGCGTGTAGAAGGAAGACCGCCGCGATCCAAAGGCCTGCGAAAAGCAGACCTGCGGTCACGACGTACTGCAGCGCGCCGATGACGGACCACACGAAGCTGGTCGGCGCGCGCACCTCGGCCGTACGGGTCGCAACGGCTGCGTCGATCGCGGCCACAAGGCGCTTGCGCAGCTCTTCCGCATCGATGAGCGATGCGATGCGAGGCGAGATGGTCGAAGTTCCGGCAGTCGGTGGACGCGCGCCGCGTCAACTATCGCGGCAGATTCTCTGCGACATCCTGCAGCCGCGAGCTGAAGAGGTGTTGATGCACGTCGCCGACGAAATCAAAGA
>Ga0209806_1000476_pt1 | contig 27324 bp, 21 predicted proteins | sample GraSoiAngelo_152_FD_186166 | JGI IMG/M metagenome (GOLD analysis project Ga0209806, IMG submission 186166) | Grasslands soil microbial communities from the Angelo Coastal Reserve, California, USA - 14_1009_12_30cm (SPAdes) (version 2) | ecosystem: Environmental > Terrestrial > Soil > Grasslands ... | reverse complement strand
TTCAACGCTTCAACGTCCGCCTCTGCAGAAAGCAGTTGTCATTCTCGACTCGCTACTTATTGTTCGTCGCTCGGCGCTGCCGCGTCGTGACGATCTGCGCACCTGGTTCCGTGCAACGGGACTGTATCAGCGAGTGAGGTCGCGAAGATCGATAGTGGAACAAACGACTCGCTGAATGAGGAGCTCCGGAGCAATTCGGGGCAAACAACCATGCCAAGAGCTACAAATGCCCCGGCAAGCCGGGCGCGACGCAAACGAGTCTTAGAAAAAGCCAAGGGTTACCGCGGACGCCGTTCAAAACTCTTTCGCTACGCGAAGGACGCCACCATGAAGGGCAAGTACTGGGCCTATCGCGATCGTAAAACGCGTAAACGCACGTTTCGCTATCTCTGGATTCAACGGCTAAACGCGGCTGCTCGCGCAAATGGAATGACCTACAGCCGTCTCGCGGAAGGATTAAAAGCCGCAGGCATCGGCCTGGACCGAAAAATTCTCGCCGATCTGGCTGTCTCAGATGAGACCGCGTTCAAATCGATTGTCGATCAGGCGAAGGACGCGCTCGAAAAGAAAAATAAGAAAGCGGCGTAGTAATTGAGCCGCGTCATTGAAGTGTAAATGCCAAAGGCGGCATTGTCGTTCTGAGCGGCGCGAAGAATCTCTGGTTAATTCTTCGGTCAAAGCCAAAATAATCAGAGATGTTTCGCTTCGCTCAACATGACATGGGAACGCTTGCCGTTTAGCGCTGGAACAATGTAACGCCTCAACTGTTCATGACTCACCCGCTCGAACAACTGCGTGACGATGCACTGCGCGAAATTGAAGCCGCGTCTGACGAACAGGCGCTTGAGGCCGCGCGCGTAAAATATCTCGGCAAGAGCGGCAGCATTTCCGCATGGGGTGAGCAGATGAAAACGCTCGCGAAGGAAGAGAAGCCGGTCATTGGCAAACTACTCAACGAGGTTCGCAACGCCGTCACCGCCGCGATTGACACCCGCAACGCACAATTCCGGTTACAAAAAGAATCGGGCGCGCTCGCCAGGATCGACATCTCCCTTCCAGGAACGCCGCACGAGATCGGCGCGCTACACCCGCTCACGCAGATGTGGGAACGCTCGATCGAAATTTTTCGGCGAATGGGCTTCGCGCTCGCGGACGGACCGGACATTGAAGACGAATGGCATTGTTTCGACGCGCTTAACACGCCACCCGAACATCCGGCGCGAAACGAACAGGACACATTTTATTTACCGGACGGCCGTTTGCTCCGAACGCACACTTCGACCGTGCAAATTCGAACGATGCAAGCCGCGCCCCCGCCGATTCGTGTGATTGCTCCCGGGGCTGCGTATCGTCGCGACGAACTCGACGCCACGCACAGCCCGCAGTTTCACCAGATCGAAGGACTTTATGTCGATGAAAACGTAAGCGTCGCCGATTTGAAAGGCGCCCTCGAGTTTTTCATGCTCGAACTTTTCGGTTCGGAAACGGAAGTGCAATTTCGTCCGCACTTCTTCCCGTTCACCGAGCCGAGTCTCGAGGTTTATGTGAAATCGAAAGCGCTCAAGGGTGGCGAGCGCTGGATCGAAGTCGCCGGCTCGGGCGTGGTGCATCCGGCGGTTTTCGAGCAGGTCAATAAAGCACGTGGTGACAAAGCTTACGATCCCGAAAAGTGGAGCGGCTACGCGTTCGGTCTCGGAATGGACCGGCTCGCGATGATTCTGTTCGACATCCCCGACATCCGGCTCTTCGCGCAAAACGATTTGCGGTTTCTCCGCCAGTTCGCATGAAATTTTCCGTCAATTGGTTGCGCGAATTTGTTGATCTTCCCGAAAATCCGGAAGAGATCGCGGATTTGCTCACTCGCGCCGGCGTTGAAACGCAAAACATCGAAACCCGCGGCGCGAAGATCGACAAGGTGATCGTTTCGCAAATCACCGCGTCGTCGCGCCATCCGAATGCTGATCGGCTCACAGTTTGCGAAGTGGACGACGGCAGCGGCACGAAACGCCAAATCGTTTGCGGCGCGACGAATTACAAAGTGGGCGATAAAATTCCGCTCGCGCTTCCGGGCGCGAAGTTGCCGAACGGAACTGAGATTCGAAAAAACAAACTCCGCGGTGTCGAAAGCGACGGGATGCTTTGCAGCGCCATCGAGCTCGGCCTCGGCTCGGACGCGGCTGGTCTTTTGATTTTGTCGCCCGAAGCGAAAATCGGCGCGCCGATCGGTGATCTCTTTCCCGCGGACACGATTCTCGACGTCGAGATCACGCCAAACCGTGGCGATCTGCTGAGCCATTTTGGTCTCGCCCGCGAAATCGCGGCGCTGACCGAAAAAAAACTTAAGTCAACGGCGCGCGAATCGAAAATTCCCGTCAAGAAGACCGGCGTGACCATCGCCTCAACGCACGAATGTCCCTTTTTCTCCGCGCGCAAGATCGACAACGTTACGGTCGGACCGAGTCCGCAGTGGCTACGTGCCAAGATTGAGAGCGTCGGCACTCGCTCCATCAACAACATCGTCGACATCTCCAATTTCATAATGCTGGAGCTCGGCCAACCTACGCATGCATTCGACGCCAATAAATTGAAGGGCGGCATCAATGTACGTCTCGCGCGTGACGGCGAGCAATTTCTCGCGCTCGATGGAAAGACTTATTCGCTGAAGTCAGACAGTTGTGTCGTCGCCGATCAGGAGCGTGCCGTTGGCATTGGCGGTGTCATGGGTGGCGAAGAAACAGCTGTGACCGATTCGACCAAGAATATTTTACTCGAGGCAGCCTATTTCCTGCCGGCGAGTATTCGTCGGACCGCGCGCGAATTAGGTTTACCGAGCGATGCCAGTTACCGATTCGAGCGCGGCGTCGATCCTGAAATGGTGCTCCGCGCATCGCAGCGGGCCACCGAATTGATTCAAGAGATCGCAGGCGGAACTCCCGCAAAGGAAATCACCGTCGCCGGCAAGCTGCCCGCGAACCCTGCCGATGTTTCGTTTCGCTACGAGAAATGCGATCGCGTTATTGGGATCGCGATCAAACCGAAAACGGTCGACGAAGTTCTAACGAGATTCGGTTTGAAGAAAATCAGCGCGGCCGAGATAACGAAATGGAAAATTCCGAGCTACCGGCGCGATTTGCAGCGCGATGTCGATCTTATCGAAGAAGTCGTCCGAGCTTACGGCGCCGAGAGAATTCCGGGAACGGATCGCAGCCGGTTCACGCCTTCGAGCGCGGCTGACCGCGCGCACAATTTGGAATCACAGATGCGCGAACGATTGGTTGCAGCTGGCCTTAATGAAGTGCGGACGTCAAAGTTGCTTCCCGGGGAAAGATTCGCGTTTGGGGAAAAAGCAATCGAGTTACGTAATCCGCTGAGCGAAGATCACGTGGCACTACGCCCCAGCTTGTTGCCGGGGTTGCTGGGAGTACTTGACCACAATATTCGTGCCGGAGCGGAACGCGTGGCGATCTTTGAAACAGGTAGGGTTTTCGAACCGCCGAGCGGCGCAGAACAGAAACGAGTGGCTATTCTTCTTTGGGGTAACGTGGGAGGTGAAGTTCATTGGCGAAACGAAAAACGCCGCGTTGATTTCTTCGATCTAAAAGGCGCGATTGAACTAACAAGAACCGGCTTGTCTTTCCGTCGCGATCAGCACGACAAATTTGCGCTCGCTGTAAAAATCACAGCGGATAATCAACGAGTTGGCCTCGCCGGGCAGCTAACGAATTCGCTCGCGTCAACAATCGACGCATCTGGGGGCGTCTTTGTTGCCGAAGTATCGCTTGATTTCCCGATTGGCGGTTTGGGGTCGCACGCGACTTTCCGCGAACTTGGGAAATTTCCTGCCATCTCGCGCGACATCGCGATGATCGTTGCCGAAGATTTGACCCACGAACGAATATGGGAAGTAATTTGGCATCCAACGGAACCGTTATTGGAACGAGTTGAATTTTTTGATCTCTTTGCCGGCACTGAAATCGGTGAAGGCAAAAAGTCGCTCGCATATCGATTGACATATCGCGACCGGAGTCGCACACTGACAAGCGAGGAAGTGAATGCAGTGCACGCGAAAATTCGCGAGCGATTGCGAAGCGACCTCGGCGCAGAATTGCGCGAATAGTTCTTTGAAAGTGTGAGAGTCGTTTGTTGAGGGTTGGGAAGAAAACCAGTGCTTTTCTCTCAACTCTCAACCAGCGGCTCTCATCAGTCGCGGGTAGTTTCGCGCTTTACCCTGCGATGTTCGAGATTACAGGTGGGATTCCCGAACCGATATTTGGTTAACCTAAGGAGGCTGAGTCGCTCGGAGAAGATGGCAGGCCTTAATTGGAAGTCAGACGCTGCGGCGACGGTCATCCGCCCGTTACGAAAAGGGAACGGGAGATCCGCCTAAACGGCATCAGCGGGGTAACATTTCAAAAAACCCGGATCGAGATTTCGATCCGGGTTTTTTCATTCAAGCATCGGCGAGCAAAGCGGGTGGCTAAAAAAACTTTACGTTGGCCTTTCAATGGATTTGAAAATGCGCAGATAAAATCGACAGTGCGCAGTGACATGCGCGCCCTGCTAGCTCTGGAAGACGGCCGATTTTTTGAGGGCGAATCGTTTGGCGCAACCGGTACCTGTGTAGGCGAAGTTTGTTTCAATACCGCGATGACCGGTTATCAGGAAGTGTTAACCGATCCTTCGTACCGCGGCCAGATTGTGGCGATGACTTATCCGTTGATCGGCAACTACGGCACGAACTCATTCGATCAGGAAAGCCGGTCGCCGCACGTACGCGGCTTTATCATCGAAGAGCTAAGTGAAATCCCGAGCAACTGGCGCTCGGAGATGCCCCTCGACGAATATTTAAAGAAATGGAACATCCCCGGCGCACAGGGAATTGACACTCGTGCGCTGACCCGGCACCTGCGCACCCGCGGCGCGATGAAAGCTTGTTTGACGACGGAAGAAATGTCGCCGGAGGAGGCAACGCAGAAAGCGATCAGGGGCGAGGGTGTCATCGGCATGGATTACGTCCGCGAAGTTTCGGCGCGCGAAATTTATCAATGGGATCCCGAGGACAAGCTGAGTGAGCCGTGGTCAATCAGATCCAGTAATGATGGAACCAAACCCATCCTTCCACCTGCCCGGTTTCGCATTGTGGCCTATGATTATGGAATCAAAGAAAATATTCTGCGGCTGCTGCGGCAGAAAGGTTTTCGCGTCACGGTTGTGCCAGCAACTACAACTGCCGAAGAAGTGCTCGCGCTAAATCCCGATGGCATTTTTCTTTCCAATGGACCAGGAGATCCCGCGGCTCTCGGGTACGCTCACAAGGCAACGCGCGATTTGATGGGAAAGAAGCCGATTTTCGGAATTTGCCTCGGCCATCAGATTCTTGGGTTCGCGTTCGGCGGCTCGACGTACAAATTGAAATTTGGGCATCATGGCGCGAACCAACCGGTAAAAGATCTGAGCAGCGGCAAAGTGGCAATCACGGCACAAAATCACGGGTTCGCCGTCGATCCCGAGTCGCTGCCGTCAAATGTGGAAGTAACGCACATCAATTTGAACGACGGCACCGTGGAGGGAATGCGGTACAAGGAACTGCCGATCTTCAGTGTGCAATATCATCCCGAAGCTGCGCCCGGCCCCCATGATGCATCGTACTTTTTCGATCAATTCGCGGATCTGATCGAGAAACAAAGGTAGGGCGCGATCGCCGGGCGCGCCGAAACGAACGTCCTGTTGATCCCTCCGCACCGTTGACCGGTGCGCCGAGCAGCCCACATTTCTCTTATGTTTAATTCAATAAGCAATAAACCTAGGGTCTTGAGAGTTGCAGTGACTGCGACCTTCATCGCAGCTCTGGCATCCGCACCACTGGCGATCGCGCAGGAACACGAGCATGGCAGTGACGCCGCCGCTTCAAAAGAAGTAACCGGCGAAGTGGTGGATATGATGTGCTACGTCGATCATAACGCAGTCGGCGAAAAACATGGCCAGTCCTGCGGCGCGAAGTGCATCAAGAGTGGTGGGCCAGTCGGTATCGTCAGCGAGGGAAAAGCATATCTCGTGGTTGGCGAACATAAGCCAATCAACGACCAGCTCGCCGAGTACTGCGGCAAGACGATCACGGTCAAGGGCAAGCTGGCAGAGCGTGGTGGCGTTGCCATGATCGAGAATGTCGAGGTCGTTAGAAAATAATTGTAGCCGCGTCTCTGTGAGACGCGTGCGATGAGCGTGCCAGGCAATTCAAGGCCGCGCTTTGCATTGCGAAGCGGCTACAGCAGAACCGCGCCCGTTTCTATTTATAATACGGTCGCAAGGACGGTCGCAGCTTTCCGACTTTAAGGGCCGTCTCGATTTGCAAATCAGACACCGACGAATCAGTGACTCCGCCATCGGACGGATTTGCCGTGGCGAATGTGCGGATCTCACCTGCCTCCAGCGCCGCGATTGGTAATCCATCGAAAAATAAAATGCGATTTGCTGTCAGCGCGGCAATTCGCGGGCCCGGCGTCAGAACGCCTTGCAAATTCAGCGGATCGGCCGCACTCAGTGCAATCAGGTCGCCATCCGGAGGCGTCTTGCGAATGGACCGCAACAAGCCGATGGCCTCAGGGAGCGCAAATTGTTCGCCACTGACCCCTCCCACAAAATACCCGCCGCGAATCTCGCCGCGCGCTTCCCAGCGACGATAAATTCGCCCCAGCTCATACCAAGTGACCGGGAAACTTTCGCGCTCGAGCAAGCGGCGAAACACGACGCCATACCGATGCAGAAACACCCGCGCAAATTGTTCGATGGCCGCGGCGCGCGCGGAACTTTCCGCTCCATTTCCTGATGGTTGCGAAGCAAAGTCAGTTCTCAACAACGACCAACGTCCGGCAAATTCGATGCTGGCAAGATTTGTTTTGCGTCGCCGTTTCCCAATGTTCCGGCCAAACGTGGGACGTTTATTTGAGGGCACCAGAAGAGCCCGCAATCCATCGAAGCTGTCCGAAGTGACCAGGCCGAGTGCGGCAAGTTGCGACAACGCTTCTTCGACTTGAGAAGGCAGTAGACCGCTGCAGCGCACCAGTTCGCTGAAGAAGAGCGCCCCGCCCGCTGCGAGCGTATCGAACAAAGTTCGGCCGGCGACGGAAAGTTCCATCTCCGAATTTGCGCGGGTCAGTACCAGCCAATGCTGGAGGTTCTCGCGTTGATAAAGTGCAATGGGGCTGGTTCGCAACGGAGCGCTCGCCTGCCCGCCGTAGCCTCGGCGTAGGCGGGTACGCGCGGTTGGATTTTGCGGCGCGCTCAAGCGTGCCCAACCAATACGGCCGGAAAAACAAAGGCGATCAAGCCATTCGGGGTCGTAGTCGGCAACGCGCGCGGCGAGGACAGCAGACTCCCACGCGGCCAACGGCAGCTCGCATCCGTCGAGTTGCTCAAGAACAGATTGCAAACCTTCAAGGCCTTCGACGCGGTGTTTCTGATCGGCGCGCTGCCATGCGAATAGAAAGCGATAAAAATCCTGCTGTGAAACCGGCTGAATCTCTGCGCGCAAACGATCGATCGTGAGCCGATGAATTCGCGCCAGTAATCGCCGATCGCACCATTCCTGTTCTGTTGCGTGCGGGCGAAATTTACCGCGCAAAACAAACCCTTCCCCTTCGAGCGCCAGTAATGCCGCGTCGATCTCTGATCCTGGCAATATCAATATATCCGACAGCTCACCAACAGTGATCGGACCGCAAACTTCCATTCGCCCGCGAACCATTTCGCGAATGGCGTTTGCGCGCTCCCACGTCTTTCCCGGCACCGAGTCGGGAACAGTCAATTCAGGCTCAACACGCGCGTTAGGGAAAACGGCTTGGATCATTGGTAGCCCCTCGGCTGCGATCCAAAATGTCTTAGTCGCGGCAGTCCCGCGACTGCGGGAGAGTGCGCCACTGCTGTGGCGCTTTTCGGGAATTTCCTCGCCGTTCGAAAGCGGCGCAGCAGAGCCGCACTCCAAAACCTCGCGGTCATTTGAATGTTCAGAAGCAACGAGCAGACGTGTAGCCCGGTTCTCAGCCACCAATGCTGACGTAAGTTGTTCTGCCCTCTCGCCATCCAACGTTCGCTGCACTTCCTCCGGCGTCATCACGCCGAGCAACATTAATGCGTCATGCAATTCATCCGCATTCGTTGCCTGGGGCCACGCTTCCTTTTGCACCTTCTCAATCGCCGCTGCATCGAGGATTCCCAGTTCATGGCTTCCATTACGTTCGGAAGCCCGACGCGTGTACACCGCCTGGGTGCGGCGTTCCTCCAGAGGCGCATTATCCAGAAAGGCATAGGGACGCGCGTTCAAAATCTCGGCAGCGAGCGCTGAGGGTTCCGGCAAATCGCGCGCGATACAGCGAATTTCACCCCGTTCGATCTTCCGTAACAGCTCTTCCAACCCATCGATGTCCATGGCCTCAGTCAAACAATCGTCGATCGTCTGTTTCACCAACGGATGGTCCGGAATTTCGCGGTCGCCCACGATGTGTTCCAGACAAGCGAGCTGATCCGGGAAAACTGCCGCCAAAAGATTTTCGGACTCCATGCGCTGCAGTGGCGCCGCGATTTTTGCGCCGCCGCGAAACCGAGGCACCGCAAGTGAACGTGTCGCATTCCAGCGCCAGCGAATCGTGAACATCGGCGCGTCGAGCAAGGCTTGGACCAGCAGGTCGCGAACTGTTTTGGAATTCAGATAACGAAACACTTCCTCAAGTGGAAACGAATGCTGTGTGCCAAGCGAAATCACGATCGCGTCGTCTGTCGCTGCCGCCTGGAGCTCGAAATTGAACGAACGACAAAAACGTTTTCGCAGCGCCAGTCCCCAGGCACGGTTGATCCGATTACCGAATGGCGAGTGAAGAACCAGCTGCATCCCGCCCGATTCATCAAAAAAGCGCTCCATCACCAAAGTTTGCTGTGAAGGAATTGCGCCGAGCGACCGATAAGCGTCCGCGAAGTATTCGCTGATCTGTTCAGCCGCTTTATCCGGTAACCACATTTCGTTGACCAACCACTCACTCGGGGTTTGTCCACCGATAACCAGCGTTTCGATTTCGGTCCGCAAATCGGACACAGCGTGCGACACCTCCGAGGTGCGCGCCGGAGCTTCGCCTAGCCAGAACGGAATTCCCGGCGGCTGGCCTTTTGCATCTTCCACGCGAACGACGCCGGAATTGATGCGCAGAATTCGCCACGACGCATTCCCAAGCTGAAAAATGTCGCCTGCGAGACTTTCAACCGCAAAATCCTCGTTCACTGTGCCGAGGAAAGTTTCCGACGGATCGAGCACCACACGATAATCTGCATTGTCAGGAATCGCGCCGCCGGACGTCAGAGCAACGAGCCGTGAACCGCGTCTCCCACGCAAACGATGATTGATTGCATCGTGATGAATCAGCGCCGAGCGACGGCCGCGCTTGGTGCTGAAACCTTCAGCGAGCATTTTCACTACGCTGTCGAATTCTTCGCGAGCGAGATTGCGATATGACCAGGATGAACGGACCAGGTTAAAGAACTCATTTTCATCCCAATCCTCGGTAGACGCCGCGGCGACAATTTGTTGTGCGAGGACATCCAGCGGGTTTTCGGGAATGCTGAGGCGATCAAGCTCGCCGCGACGAATACAACGCAGTAACGCAGCGCATTCGACCAGTTCATCACGGCTCAATGGGAAGATACGGCCTTTCGGCAAACCACCGCGCTTATGCTCGGCACGTCCAACCCGCTGTAGCAGACTGGCGATGGATCGCGTGGTGCCGAGCTGGCAAACGAGATCAACCGAACCGATATCGATGCCCAACTCCAGCGAAGCTGTGGCAACCAGCGCCTTCAATTCGCCTCGCTTCAATCGATCTTCCGCATCCAGGCGCAGTTTCGCAGAAAGACTTCCATGATGCGACGTCACCGCGTCCGCACCGAGCAGTTCGCTCAGATGGTGCGTCACCCGTTCGGCCATCCGACGCGTGTTGACGAAAACCAAAGTGGTCCGGTGCGCTTGGATCAACTCCGCGAGGCGATGATAGATTTCCTCCCAGACTTCATTCGACATCACCGCCTCAAGCGGCGACTTCGGAAGTTCGATCGCCAGATCCAATTCTCGGCGATGACCTATGTCGATGACTTCGCAATCCGGATTGCCGGCCGCATCCACTGCATGCGCGCCGACTAAGAAGCGCGCGACTTCCTCGATTGGTTTTTGTGTCGCGGACAAACCGACTCGCTGGAGCGGTCCGCCCGAGACGGATTTCGTTAGCGCAACCAAGCGCTCCACGCTCAGGGCCAGATGAGCGCCGCGCCGATCATCGACGACAGCATGAATCTCGTCCATAATCAGCGTCCGCGCTGTGCTCAACATGCGCCGACCCGACTCGGATGTGAGCAGCAGATAAAGGGACTCCGGTGTGGTAACGAGGATGTGCGGCGGCTTTTTGATCAGCGCCTGCCGTTGAGCGGCAGTTGTATCGCCGGTGCGAACTTCGGCGCGCACATCGATCTCGCGACCATTTGCTTGCTGTAGCAACGCACGAATTCCAACGAGCGGTTCCTGCAGATTTTTTCGGATATCGTTGCTTAACGCTTTGAGGGGCGACACGTAAACGATTTGCGTTTCATCCGGCAAATCGGCCTGTGCGCCTTCGCGAAAAAGCACATCGAGCGAAGCAAGAAATGCTGCCAGCGTTTTGCCTGAACCGGTCGGCGCAGAAATCAGCACGTGCCGACCGGACTGGATTGCCGGCCAGCCGCGCAGCTGCGGTTCAGTCGGTGATCCAAATGTCTGCTCGAACCACCGTGTGACCGCGGGATGAAATCGGAAGGACTGCATAAAGGCAAGAGTCGAGCAATTAATTTAGGTGCCGACGCGAGAAAGAAAAGTTCTCGCGAAACTTTCCAAGGTGGATCGGCTTCTCTGAAGACGATGTCAGTCGCCGAAGGCGCAGTGATGTATTCCACGGGATGTTGCACGCAAAGTGCGTCTGATGGCAAGCCGCAGCTTTTGCGAACCTTGGAACGTCACCACGCAGCAAAGAAATTACGCGCGCGCTCTCAGCGCGATCACTTCCCGCAACATTCGCAAGCTATCGCGAAAAAAACTGACTTTGCTACCCTCAGCGTGGTTCCAGCGCACCGGAATTTCACGGATTCGCAATCCGGCACGCTGGGCCAGATAAAGCAGTTCGACATCGAAGGCGAACCCGTCCAGGCGAGCGGCCTCCAGAATTGGGCGGCACACATCGAGACGAAAAGCCTTGAATCCGCATTGCGTATCCCAGAACGGCAGCCCAGTCGCGATGCGGACGAGCAAGTTGAACGCGCGACCAGCCTGCTCACGCCGCCACGGCTGATGGATGCCAATCAGTCCGCGATCCAGGGCACGCGACCCAAATGCAATGTCGACCTCGCCATTTGCAATCGGCTCGATCAATTTCGGCGTCTCTCCCAGAGGCGTGGAAAGATCGGCATCGAAAAACAGGCCGATTGGTTTTCTCGCGGCAAGTAATCCAGAACGAACCGCGGCGCCTTTGCCGCGATTTGGAAAATTCTCGAGCAAGCGCGTTTCGATCTTGGCATCCTTCAATCTTTCACGCGCAATCGCCGCAGTCGCATCAGTTGATCCGTCATTCACGACGATCAATTCACTCTCCGGCGCGTTAGCGTTGAGATAATCGAGCGTGAGGCGAAGGGTTTCTCCAATACGCGCCGCTTCGTTGAAACAGGGAATAACGACGGAAAAGGGTGGAAGCATCGTGTAAACGTTAAAGGGTTGAAGCGTCACAACGCCATTGTGCGAATGTCATGTTGAGCGAAGCGAAACCATCTCTGATTATCACTTTCAGCGCGGCCGGAAAACAACCAGAGATTCTTCCCTTCGCTCAGAATGACAATCCTGTTTTCCGCTTCAACGGTTCAACGAATCCCGAACCTACCTGTAAATTTCAATAGCAAACTTGCCATTCGCATCGACGTAGCCGCGATACATTCCTGAAGTATTGAATGGCAACGTGACATTCCCTTGGTGATCGATTGCGATCAGTCCTCCGTTGCCGCCAAGTTTCGCGACCTTGTCGAGCGCCGCTTGCGCAGCATCTTTCAGCGACATCCCGCGATATTCCATCAACGCGGAAACATCGCGCCCAACCGTTGCGCGGATAAAATATTCACCATCGCCGGTCGCGGAAACTGCGCAGGTGGCATTGTTTGCGTAAGTGCCTGCGCCGATGACTGGCGTATCGCCAATGCGTCCCGGCCGCTTGTTGGTTGTCCCACCGGTTGAAGTCGCTGCGGCAAGATTCCCGTTTTGATCCAACGCTACTGCTCCCACCGTGCCGTGCCGATCTTGATCGGTAATCAGAAAGGCCTTTCCGCCGCCGCTCGTGTGATTTTTTTCAGCAGCCTTGATCTTCTGCAAAGCATCCCAGCGGTCCTGTGTAAAAAAATATTTCTGATCGACCAGTTCAATCCCGTTCTCTTTCGCGAACGCCTCTGCGCCTTCGCTATCCATCATGACGTGTCCGGATTTTTCCATCACCAGCCGGGCAAGGCTGATGGGACTTTTGACGTGCTTCAAAGAAGCGACCGCGCCGGCAGCGAGCGTTTTCCCGTCCATGATCGCTGCGTCCATCTCGTTGGTTCCGGCGCTTGTGAACACTGAACCCTTGCCTGCGTTAAAATGCGGATCGTCTTCGAGCGTGCGCACAGCGGCCTCTGTCGCGTCGAGACTCGAGCTGCCGCGCTTGAGAATTTCGTAACCAGCCGTGAGTGCGCGTTCCAGCCCGGCACGAAATTCGCGCTCCCGTTCCGGCGTCATATTGCTTCGCTCGATCGTGCCGGCGCCGCCGTGGATCGCGAGTCCAATTTTCTTCATTTCCATGTTCGGTTGATGATCTGGGTTTCGTTCGCTAGAACCCTCCGCCGGAGGTGATTGCTCTGGAGCCGCCGCCAGCGCCCCCGCACTAAATAGTAGGACGGCAAAGAAGCAATTCGTTATGCGAAACAATTTGAAAGCTCTCATTTAATGTCTGTTGATTTTAACGTTCACAGGCTGAGCGTCGAAAACTTTCGGCTGGGCGTTATCGGTTAAACCGTTAAATCGTGCCTCCGTTTTGACTTTGTAACCCGTTTAACATCTTAACGCCTTAATACTTTGCGCTTTTCCCAATGGCGAAGTGAGGCAACTTCTCGTCCATGGCGAACACTGAACCGCCCCCCGTTTTGATTGCCGAGGGAATCGGCCATGCCACGCGCTATTTTCTTCGCGAAGTAGGCGGCGTGTTCTGGTTCATTGTGAACACGTTCGAAGAAACCTTCGAGCGGATTCAACACGGGCGCGTCCCGTTTCGTGCCGTCAGTTTCTTTCGCCATACCGAACGTGCCGGTGTGGATTCGGTGCCGTTGGTGGGACTGGTTTCCTTTTTCCTCGGCCTCACCATGGCGCTGTTGACCGGCTACCAGTTGCAACGCTTCGGAACAGAACGGCTGATCCCCGGTCTGGTGGCAATTGCTTTTACGCGCGAGCTCGGCCCCTTGCTCACCGGTATCATGCTCGCGGCGCGCATCGGGGCGGCCTTTACGGCGGAACTCGGCACAATGCAAGTTTCCGAAGAGGTCGAGGCAATTGAGGCGATGGGCATCGGCCCGCTCCGTTTCCTCGTCGCGCCGCGAATGCTTGCGCTGTTTCTGCTGATGCCGTGTCTATCGACGGTTTCGAACATGGCAGCCGTTTTGGCGAGCAGCCTCGTCTGCAAAGCCTATTTCAGTATCGCCTTTCCCTATTTTCTCGATCTGGTGAAAGATTCATTGCTCATCCGCGACATTATCACCGGCATTTTGAAGAGCTTTCTGTTCGGTCTCCTCATCGCCGCAATCGCTTGCTACCGGGGCCTGACAGTGAAAGGTGGTGCCGCCGGGGTTGGCACATCGACAACCTCCAGCGTCGTCACTGCGATCACAGCGGTGATCGGCTTTGATACACTCTACAACGTCGTTTACACCACCTTTTACCCGACGTGAGCACCCCGGTTGACATGGTCGAACTGCGCGATGTGCATATGCAGTTCGAGGAAAAGAAAGTGCTCGACGGTGTTTCGCTCAAGGTCGAGCCGCAGGAACGCCTGGTCATCATGGGTCAGAGCGGCAGTGGTAAGAGCACGATTTTGCGATTGATTCTCGGCACGCTTCGTCCCGATTCCGGCTCGATTTTCTTCAAGCGCTTTGAAATCACGCGGCTGCGACGCCGGAAGCTTCAGCAGGTACGACAACACATTGGCATGGTTTATCAGTATTCGGCACTGCTGAGTTCGCGCAATGTGCGCGATAACGTTGCCCTCCCACTGGAAGAGCTTACTGATAAATCGGGCAGTGAGATTGATAGGATTGTCGATGAAAAACTCGAGCTTGTTGGGATGGAGGATTCCAAAGAGCTGTTGCCGGAGGAGTTGAGCGGCGGCATGCGAAAACGCGTCGCCCTTGCGCGCGCCCTCGTGCTTGAGCCCGAATTGATCCTATTGGACGAGCCATCGGCTGGCCTTGACCCAGTCATTGCCTCGGTGATCGACGAATTAATTATCAGCCTCAGCGAGAAATCCAAGGTCACGTCCATCACCGCAACGCACGAAATGGACAGCGCCTTTCGCATCGCGACGCGAATGGCTATGTTGTATCAGGGGAAAATTATTGAAGAAGCCGAACCTGAAGAATTTAAACAATCCAAAAATCCTGTGGTCGCGCAGTTCGTGAGCGGAAGCACTGAAGGTCCAATCCTGGAAGGCAGCCTCGATGCAATTACAAAGAAATGAAATCATGACTGGTCTGCTCGTGATCGGAACGATCGCGGTAGTCGCTTTCCTTCTGGTGTTGCTTGGCGCACCGGGATTATTCCGGCCGCTTGTGACCTACAAGATTTACTTTGATAACGCGGTTGGAATTAAACAGGGAGCTCCGGTGATGCTCGCCGGTCGCAAGATTGGACAAGTCCAGAAGCTGTATTCACCGGTCTCGCCCGAAGAAGAAAAACGGGCAGAGGAAGCTGCCGCCGCAATTAAGCCATCCGAACCCAACGCCGGTCCCAACCCCTCTCCGACGCCGGGCAAACCCAGATTTGAAGTTCGCATCGATGTTCAGGTGGACAAAAATGCGAAGGTCTATCGCGATGCCAAAACACGAATGATACAGCTGGGATTGCTTGGCGACATGGCCATCGACATCACCCAAGGCACTGAGAAATCCGGACGCGCGAAAGACGGCGAGATATTCGCCGGAGAACGCACGCCCGATCTGGGCGAAGCCGCGGCCAAAATGCTGGAAGTCATCAAGCCGGTTGCGGCCGAAGCAACCAATACGATGAAAGACCTTCAGCAGACCGCGCAAAACATTAATCGTCTCACCGACGAAAACTCAGAGCTGACCCTTGCGCTCGGACAGTTCAAGACGTTCGGGCAACATCTCTCCGATTTGACCGCGCCCGACAGCGCGCTTTCACATTCGCTTACCAACATCGAAAAGATTAGCACCAGTCTCACAGAGAACGACAACATCGAGGTCACGCTGCGAAACCTGCGAAACTCGTCAGAGAAACTAAAGGTCGCGACGACTGAGCTCGGGCCAGCCGGCGAAAACATCAAGCAATTCAGCGAGACAATCAAAACTCAGCCGTGGCGTTTAATCTGGCCCACGACAAAAAAGTACGCCGAAGCATCACCGACTCCCGCTCCTGGTCAGGGAGCCATCAACGTGCGTAAGACCGCTAGAACACGATCACGTCCAAGCTCGACTCCCAATTCGCGTCAGAGCAGCCGTTAGAGCAGCGTACCGCGTCTCGTCCGCCACAGGAGGCTCGCCGTGGCGAACATGCTCGTTTCGGTGTTTCACCGAAACGGACGTTGCCGAGACTCGGTCACGCTAATGATTCTCACACAGAGGACGTGATCGCGAAAACGATGTTCCACCTTGCGTTTGCTAAAGATGGATCGGCTTCTCCGAAGACGATGCGTAAGCCAAGCGCCGAAGGCGCAAGATTTCGAGCGTCGCGCACCAAGGCTTACTCGATATTAAACGTCAGTGACAAACTGCGTTTTAGTTGCCAACCTTGGCGTTTGCAAAGGGGGGATGATGGCTTACGGCCCGTAGCTCTTGGTGAATTTCTTTCGTGATTCCGTCTCAGGCTCAGCCGACTTGCTAGGTGCTGACGGTTCGGACTCCGATTTTGCTGCTTGCTCAGCTGCCGCTGGTGGTGGGGCGGCCTCCGGAGTTTCAGGCTGAGGCGCGCCTTGGGGTCGCGCGCCACCCGAAGCTTCCACGAATGCCATTTGCAAATTGGAAAGCGCGTTACTCAATACTTTTGCCTCTTCGCTGGTCAGATTCCCGCGCGTTTTTTCCTGAATCATGGCGAGTTGATCGATAAACATTTTGGCCAGGTCCAGGTTCACTTCCGCTTCACCGGTTCTTGGATTTGGAATTTGGCCGAGAAACAGCGCGGCGTTTTGCGCGTGCATCACGACAAATTCAATGAAGCGCTGCGAAAGCTCGCCGCTCAACGTGGTTTTCTGGACTTCAGCCATGGGTCATTTTTGTTTCGCAGCTGCGGAACCTTCCGGGGGTCGCACCGTTGCCAAAACATACGGTTGATCGCGAAAATATTTCGCAGCCACTTGTTTAGTATCCTCGAGCGTTACCGTGTTCACATCATGCTCAAGTTGCTTGTAATAATCAAATCCAAGTCCGTATAGCTCGTCGAGCGCGCAATGATAACCAAAAGCGTCGTTGCTTTGATTGGCGATTTCTTGTTGGCCAATCAGTTTCTTCTTCGCTCGCGCCAGTTCGTCAGAGGTTAACCCCTCATTTGCGAGTTTATGAATTTCATCAAGTAACTCTGTCTTTACCTTCTCAATTTTTTGCGGGTCGGTACCGAGATAAAATGCGAAGAGACCTGGCACAAGACCTTGCATCTGGCTTGCGCCGACATAATAGGCCAAGCCCATTTGCTCGCGAATGCGAACAAAGAAACGCGATCCCAGATCGCTGCTCGCTTCATCAATTAATTCCAGCGCGTACCGATCCGGACTCGACAAACTCGCGCCCCGAAATCCAACCATGATCACTCCTTGCGCTTTGTCTTTGCGGCTTTCGACGGTCTCCGGTTTGCTTAGCGGCATGGACGGCTTTGCATCAGTTAGCGCAAGCGCGCCAGTTTTCATCTTGCCCAGCGCTTGCTCGACAAGCTGCTTGACCTCAGCTGCTTTAACATCTCCAAAAACGTAAATCACTCCGTTCTTCGCGACCACGTAACGATCACGAAATTCGATGAGATCTTTTTGTGTTAAACCCTTAACGGATTCGACGGAACCACTGCCGCGCAGTGCGTAAGGATGCTGCGGAAAAAGCGCCTGCCGCATGATGTTGCGGGCGACCGCCGTCAGTTGTTCCTCCTCCTGTTGGATCGCGGCGATCTGGATCTCCTTTTCGCGCGCGACCGCCTTCTCCGGCATGGTGGCGTTCAGTAATACATCCGAGAGCAAGTCCACACCTAGTTTCGAGTCGGGTTTCATGACATCGACCGATACGCCAAAGCTGTTGTTGCCAGAATCGCTGGAAATGGAACCGCCAACCGCCTCGATCTCGTTGGCGATCTGCTCAGCGGTGCGCGTCTTGGTTCCTTTCAGCAGCACTTTCGCCATCAAATGAGTGATACCGTTGTTTTGGGGACTCTCCGCAAGAAGACCGCCGCGAAAAACAGCGCCCATCGCCACGAGTGGCAAGCGAGGATCTTCGCGAACCAGAAGACGCAATCCGTTCGATAATTCAAATTTCTGGATCTCACCGGCGGCAGCGACCTTCGGACCCTCGGCTTTGGCGGCGAGCGAACCTTTCGGATTCAACGAGATAACCGTCAGATTGTTTTCCGTCAGGTATTTCGCGGCGACGCGCTTGATATCGTCGGCCGATACTTTCTGGACAGCATCAAGATAATCGCGGCTAAAATTCAGATTGCGCGTGAGCAACCAGTTCGAGCCGATGTCCGACGCCTGGCCCCGCATGGTCGTGAGCGCGCCCAGGTGATGACTGAGCATGATTTTTTTTGCCTTGGCAAGTTCATCCGCAGTGACACCAGCGTGCTTTACATCCTCAACAATGTGAAGGGCCAGTTGCTCAGCTGCTTCGCGTTTCTTTGGATCGACTGTACCATCTATGCCGAACAAACCGGGATCCCCCGGCGTGTAGGAAAATGCCGATATACGAAACGCGAGACCCGCCTCTTCGCGAACGCGCCGGTACAAACGCGAACTGCGCCCTTCACCGAGAATCGTTGAGAGCAAATCAAGCGCGGGTACGTCTGGGTTCGTAACCGCCGGGATGTGCCATGCCAATGAGAGATGCGTCAGCTCCGTGGCAAATTCCTGATGCGCTTCGCGCCGGCCAAGTTGCGGCGGTTCCCCTGGAATGAATACGGGCTGGAGTGATTTCTCCGGGTAAGGCTTGAACAAGTCGGCGAGCTGTTGGCGCACTCTTTCGGCATCGACATCGCCCACTACGATGAAGGTGAGATTATTGGGGACGTAGCGCGTTTTGTAATACTGCATGACCTGCTCTTGGGTGAGCTGGTTGTAGATTTCGATCTCGCCGATGACCGGGAACCGATAGGGATGTACCTGATACGCGGTTGAAAAAAGGAGCAGCCCAGACATGCGATCGGGATCATCCATGCCCATGGCAAACTCGCGCCGGATCACTTCCTGCTCCTTCTGGTATTCCTCCGGCGGCAAAGTCGAATTCATCATCGCATCGGCCAAAATATCGAGCGCGGTAACAACCCCATCTCTCGGAACGTCGATCCAAAAGACCGTGCGATCGAACGATGTATATGCGTTGATGTAACCACCCACGTCCTGAATTTTCCGCGCGATCTCACTTTTCCCTCGCGTTTTCGTCCCCTTGAAAAGCATGTGCTCGAGAATGTGAGACAACCCCGCTCCGAGATGCTGGTCTTCGTCGATGCTTCCCGTGGCGCACCATGCCTGCACGCTGGCTACGGGGGCACTACGATCTTCCTGGACAATAATCGTCAGTCCGTTAGGCAAAATCCATTTGTGCGCGGAGGTCGGCGGAAACGTGATGACGGGCGAGGGTTCAGACGTAGCAGCTTTGAGATTGACCATCATAAATAATAGAACCGTTGAGGAAAACTTTGCCAGTGGTATGCGAGCCATTGAAATACGGCGACGGCGTCCTCAGCGATCAGTGATTGCTGATCACTTTCTCGATGCAGCAGGCTTAGGCGCTGGCAATTCCGCCCGCGCCCTCGTCACCGCTGGTTTTTCAGGTGCGAACGGTTTCACGAAGACCTCTTTGAAATCGTAAACGTTCCTGAAATCTTCGATCGAATCCTTCTCTGTTTTTCCGAATATCCCGGCGCCGATCAAATTAAAAACCATGTTTCCAATGTCCTCGGATGAGTGAATGCCCCAGCTACTGAAAACCGTCATGACCATCGGCCCGAATTCCTTGAGCGCGTACTGTCGCAAGCCTTCCAGTAGCTCCGGCCCGGACACATGGCGGACGCTGGTTCCTTTCACTTTCTTTTGCTGTTTCGTCGTGAAATCGAGCGCGTCACGCAGAAAAATGTATGCGTCTCGCTCGTACCGCGGGTCGATCTTCACAATGGAATCGAGGGCTTCAGCAAATCCAATTTTTTGCATGGGATGAAAAAGGCGCGTTTTAAACGCGCATCTAAGCATAATCGCCAAACTAGGAACCGGCAACTGGCCGCGCGTCGCTGGAGTGATCGAGTAATGAAATGATGGAAAAAGCGCAAATCCCGAACACTCCAATAGTTCATCACTCCAGCTCGGAAGTCTCGATTTGGTCTTCCAGTGCATCGAGATACACTGAGAGCGGGTCGCGTCGCCTTTGCGCGGAGACCTGCGATTGGTTCGCCGCCTTGAGGTAATCGCTGAAAGCTCCGCTCTGATTCTCCATTTGCGTAGCTTCGAACCAGTTCATGTAATCATCGATATCGCCCATTCGCGCGGCGAGTTCCTTGCGAATTCCGTCCAGATGCGATACACGCTTTGCTATTCCGCGCCGCTTCCCACGTATGAGCAGCGCTGCAATTTGCTGATACTCGCGCGCGACCGGACGCAAGACTGGATGTGCCGTCCCAACAAGCAACAGCAAGCCCTGGCTCATGTGGTTGACTGCGGCTTTTCCCTCTGCGGACAGTTTGCTGCGCGAAAGCTCGCTAAGATTTGCCGGCTTTGGCCGCCCCCGATTGCGCGAGCCATCCGAAATCTTGATCTGTATCAATTCATCAAGACGTTGTTCGCTTTCGGCAAAACTTAGCAACTGGTAAGTTTGATGCTCGCTGAGTCGGGCCACCTTTGAGCGCCATTTCTTTTCCACATCATCCCCCAATTGCGGAAAGCAGGCCTTCAAATCAGCAACTCGATCATTCGACCCATGCGAAAGATTGGAGATGTATCGCGCCAGACGCCCGCGGCCACCGCCCTCATCGAGGAGCAATTGCACGAGCGCGACGGAATATGCCCGGTAAAGCATGCGTCCGGCGGAATCGAGCAGATCGAAGCGCTGACCCAGAAATTCCTGCAGGGACTTTCCCTTATCGGCTGTTGAAAGCGCCTCCACGAGAGCCTCACGCTCTCGTCCCGGCGTCAGCGCCAGCGCGCCTTCCAGCAGCCAATCCGGCGGTTCGACCAGTCTCGCGCCCGGTGCAAGTTCGCCATCGTCTCGATAAATCATCTCGAACAGAATGGCGCGCAGTAGCTGGCGCTCGACCAATGAACCGTCGAAATTTTGGCCAACGGTCAAATCGAGTTGCAGCTTCACGCCAAATCCGGTCTGGCTGACTCGTAGGCTCGCCGGCGGAATTTCGGGGAGGTTCGCCTGTTGCGTCTGCAAATTGATTACAATCGCAGTTTTCCATCCGTCGCGCTGTCGCAGCAGGGCAAGGAGATTTGTCTTGGTCTGCTCTGCTAGTTCCGAAATCGCCCCGCGCAACGTGGCAGCGGCGCCGTAAATGACGAACTGTCGGGAGGGACTTACGCTGTGCTCCGGTAAAGCGCGAAGTTGGTGGCACGCGAAGACCAACAATATGAAAGTCGCAGCACGCCTCATCTTCGTTATCCGGCATGATAATCAGGGCGGCGGTCTGCTGGCGAGAAGGAATCAGTGCGAACTCTGCTCCCCGCCCCGTTCAAGAGTCCTCAAATTCATCTGATTTATTCTTGTGCGCCGTAAAAGAACGAGACTTTTTGGTGCGTACGGTGTCTAATAATTAGAAACCCCACCTAACATGAATAATTCAAAACTGATACTTTCCTTGAGTTGCTTTGTTGCCGTCACACTGGCTTCCCCATTAGCCACCGCTGCGCCCCGAGGAGGCGGTGGCCATGGTGGCCATTTTAGCGGGGGCCGCGGCTTCGCCTCGGGACGCCCCGGGATGGGTGCATGGAGCGGACGCAATTGGAATGGGCGAAACTGGAGTGGCCGCAACTGGAATGGCCGAAACTGGAGTGGCCGCAATTGGAACGGCCGCAACTGGAATGGAAATTGGCGTCATCACAGTCACAATAATGTCATCTTCATCGGCGATTTCGGCTTTCCAGGGTGGTGGGGCTGGGGCTGGGGCTGGGGATATCCATATGGATACGGCTATGGGTATCCGTACGGCTACTACGGGTACGGCTATGGCGACCCGTACGGATACGGCGGCTATGGGTACGGCTACGGTAACGGCTATGGATATGGGTACGGTTCTGGCGGCCAAAACGGTGGCAGCCAATACGGCTCTGCGACTCGGTCGAGGGTAGCCGAGTTACAACGGCGGCTCTCCCGCGCCGGCTATTATCGCGGGTCAATCGATGGAGTTCTGGGGCCTCAGACGCGGCGAGCAATTCGAGCGTACGAACAGGAACACGGTTACGCTGACGCAGGCTGACCCTGGCGTTCCCGCCGATTTTTGTCGCGGGCCATTTGATAATCTTTCGGTTGGTTGACCGGCGGAATTCGCGAGGGCGCAAAGGGCGAACCGCCGGTCGCCTATTTTCAAAGCGCTGCGGCTCGTTATTCATCACCTGCGCCGTCCGCCTGTTTTGGTTAGATCTGATTGCTCACGAAATCACTGCTACTCCTCCAAATCCGCCGTTCCAATTTCTCTGGACCTTCTTCAGCGCAGAGCTCCTTCTAATTTTTTTCTTTTCATCCGCAGTCTTTTTGGCATACGACAGGATCCCGGAGGAACTGTATCTGTCCGGTTAGCCATCGAATCCTGGTCGGCATCGCTGTTTTCGCGTGGGTCGTACCACCGGCAGTAGCCGATCTTTTTCCAACCTCTGGACCTGTTGTGTCTGGCAAGGCCGCGCGCCTTCGTTTTGGCAAAGCAGCTGCGCCAAAGAATGCGCCCCTCGCCGTGAAACGCGCGATCTGGGCAGCCAATCAACTTCGCCACAAAAAATATCGTTACGGTGGCGGCCACAAATCGTTTGATGACCGCGGCTACGATTGTTCCGGAACGATCTCGTATGTGCTGGGCGCGGGGGGATTGATCAGCGCTCCAATGAGCTCAACGGAGTTTCGCAATTACGGCGACCGCGGTCCCGGCAAATGGATCACCATCTACGCACGAGAAGGTCACACGTTCGCTGTGATTGCCGGCCTGCGCCTCGATACAACGCCATACGACCGTTACCGCGGCAAATGGGCGCCGCGATGGCAAACCATTTATCGTCCGCCGCGCGGGTTTGATGCCAGGCATCCGATCGGCTTATAGCCGAAAGCTCCAAATCCCAAATTCCAAGCCCCAGGAAAGATGTAAAATAACACGCAGAATGCTTCGTAAATGATGAATCAATACTCAAATGCCACACACGCGGGTCACTATGCGAAATTCGCCGCGATATTACTGCCGATTCTGCTGATGCCGTTGGGCGTGACTGGCCAGGAAAAGTCTCATGTTACTTCCGAGCAAGTGACTCACGCGATTCAGGAACTAGAAAAACTCGCGCAAACGCAAATTCAGAAAAGCGCGCTGCCGGGCCTTGCCATAGCAGTCGTGTTCCAGGACAAGACGGTATACGCGAAAGGTTTCGGTGTTCGCGATGTGAATACCAAGGCGCCGGTTAATGCGGACACGGTGTTTCAACTCGCGTCGCTGTCCAAATCGATTGGCTCAACGGTAGTTGCCGAGCTGGTCGGTGAAGGAAAAATCACCTGGGATTCAAAGCTCAGCGGCCTCGATCCCACTTTCGAGATGTTCGATCCGTGGGCAACGCGCGAAATCACGATCCGCGACATGTACGCACATCGCAGCGGCTTGCCCGAACACGCGGGCGATTTGCTCGAAGATCTCGGTTTCACGCGCGCGGAAATTCTATATCGCCTGCGCTATCAACATCCCGCGAGCAGTTTTCGTTCGCACTACGCCTACACGAATTTTGGGATGACTGAGGGCGGCATCGCCGCAGCGAATGCATACGGGCTGGAATGGGAAGAGGCAGCGGCGCAGAGATTATACAAACCGCTCGGAATGACGGCCACGAGTTCCCGTTACGCCGATTTTGTCGCGCGCCCGAACAAAGCCCTTGGGCATGTGCTAGTGGATGGCAAATGGGTACAAAAGTTCAAGCGCGATCCGGACACGGAATCGCCTGCAGGCGGCGTGAGTTCCTCGGTGAATGATTTGACAAAATGGATGCGGTTACAGCTCGCGAACGGCAAGTTTGAAGGCAAACAAATCGTGGACGAAAAAGCGCTGACCGAAACGCATCACCCGCACATGCTGACAGGTTTCAATCCGTTCACGCAACTGCCGACTTTCTACGGCTTGGGATGGAACGTCAGCTACGATCCAGAGGGTCGCTTACGCTTAAATCACTCCGGGGCCTTTGGCCTGGGCGCTGCAACTTATGTAGGTCTCGTGCCAGGCGAGCAACTGGGCATCGTTGTTCTGACTAATGCCTATCCCCTCGGCATAGCGGAAGCACTAGGGACGACGTTCTTGGATATCGCTCTGTACGGCAAACCCAGCCAAGATTGGTTTGCGCTTTTTAAACAGGTATATTCAAACCCGGCAGCGATTGGCACCGTGCTTGGCTTCGATTATTCCAAACCACCCGCCTCGTCCGCGTCTGCGCTCAAAAATAGCGCCTATGTTGGAAAATACGCGAACGATTACTTTGGCGACATCTCCATCATCGAAAAGGACGGCGGATTAGTAATCGTGCAGGGTCCGAAAAACAAGACGTTCCCAATGAAGCACTATGACCGGGATACGTTTACCTACGAGACGGAAGGTGAGAACGCCGTTGGCAGGAGCGGCATCACCTTTACCGTCGGCCCGGATGGCAAGGCCGCACAGGTGGTCGTGGAAAATCTTAATGTGCGCGGCGAAGGAACTTTTAAGCGGGCTCAAAAGTAACCGCCTTTGTACAGCTCCTCACTGCGTTTGCGTTTCAGTAATTAGGAAGATAAACGTGAAAAACATGCATCGGTTCGCAGCCATCAGTTTTTTGGCGCTGGCTTTGCTTGTGCCGAGACAGTCCGCTCCCGCGGCAGCCGGGGATGACCCGATCGCAAATCTGGACGCGTTTATTACCAGAGCGTTGAAAGAGTATCAGGTGCCAGGCGCAGCGGTCGCGGTAGTGCAAAATGGCAAAGCGGTTTTGCTCAAGGGATATGGCGTTCGTAATGTGACCAAGCCGGGCGCTGTAGATGAGAATACTGTTTTTCAGCTTGCATCAGTTACGAAAACATTAACAGGCGCGGCTGCGGCGACTGGTGTCGACGAAGGGAAGCTCGATTGGGATAAGCCTATCTTTAATTACTTGTCCGAATTTGTCGGGTACGACCCGTACATGACGCGTTGGCTGACCGAGCGCGATTTGCTCGCGCAACGTACTGGTTGGCCCGAATTCGCCGGAGATCAGCTCGACAGTTTTGGCTATGACCGCGCAGAAATATTGCGACGCCTTAGATTTTTTAAGCCGCGATACAGTCTCCGCGAGGTGGCACAGTATTCCAATCCGGGATTCTTTGTTGCCGGTGAAGTTGCGGCGCGGGCGTCAGGGCAATCATGGAACGATCTCGTCGGAAAGCGCTTGTTTGCTTCTTTGGGGATGCCGCGGTCTGGTACGGTGATCAAAGGTTTGCAGGATAGCAACGCCACTGCCGCGCACGCACTGGTCGATGGAAAACCTGTGGTCGTTGAACCATCAGAACTCGACACGACCGGTGCAGCCAGCTCCGCCACATCCACTGCCACGGACATGTCGAAATTGATGCTGATGTTTTTGAATAAAGGCTCTTACAACGGTAAACGCATTTTGAAGCCCGAAACGGTCGAAGAAATTTTCAAGCGTACCATGGTCAGCAAAATCGATTTCACCGATCTGCCACCGATCAGCGACAAAACAGGTTTTTATTACGGACTTGGTGTTGGCAGTTATGATTACGCCGGACATCAGATCATCGAAAAAGGCGGGGCTCTCGCAGGTGTGCGCACGACCTTGGTGCTTGTGCCCGATAAAGGCGCCGGGATCGTCGTCCTCGCGAACCTCAACCTGACTGCGTTTCCCGAGGCCGTGCGCGCTTACTTTTTGAATCAGCTGTTGGGCATTGATCCTGAAACGAACCAAAAAGAAATTTTCGAGCTCAACCAGCAACTGAAGAAATTGATGGCGCCTCCGCCGGCGCCGAAAAATCCGGGCAAATTCAATGGCACGCCGCAATCGCTCGTCGGAATTTACGAAAACGATTACTACGGTCGCTGCGAGATCTTGCAAGATGGCGATGCACTGAAAGTCCAATGCGGTCCCGCGAAATATGCCGCAACGCTGAAACACTGGAATAACGGCGCGTTTCTGATGCAATTTCCCGGCGCGACCCAGACCCCGTCTGTCACAACGTTTATGATCGGTGATGACGGCACCGCCGACAGCTTTGAAACCGAAGCTCTGGGGATCTTCACACGGGTGAAGGAAAAGAAGTGAAAAAGGCCCATGGATATTGCAGCTTCGATCGTGCGAAGCACCGATAATTTCGGCTTTGGGGCATCAGAGCTGCGCACGTTGCGCGCGTTGAAAACGCCGGCAGGCGTTCAGAGGTTTCTCGACGACCTGCCTTATAATCTCAGTTATACCGCCCGATCGCCGAAGAGAGTCCTGCACGATAGCACCGCCTCCTGTCTCGAAGGCGGAATTTTTGGCGCTGCTGCGCTTCGCGTTTTGGGATTCCCACCATTGATCTTCGATTTGGAAGCAGAGCAGGATACTGATCATGTCGTTGCGGTTTTCAAGGTGCGTGGCCATTGGGGCGCAGTGGCAAAATCCAATTTCACCGGCTGCCGTTATCGGGAGCCGGTTTATCGCAACCTGCGCGAATTGGCCATGAGCTATTTCAATATCTACTTCAACCTGCGCGGCGAACGCACCCTGCGGCGCTATTCGCGTCCGGTGACTCTGGCGCGATTCGATCATTTGAATTGGATGACCACGGAAAAACCGATCTGGTTCGTTGCCGAATATCTCTGCGAAATTCCGCATATTTCATTGCTCACACCGGCGATGGAAAAGAGCCTCACCCGCGTCGACCGCCGCACTTTACTCGGCGAAATGGTCGGACATAGAAAAAATAATCGGCGCCGGAAGCGTATGAAATGACGAACCACGAGTTTCGAACGATGGCGCTAGAGATTCCTGCTGCGGTCGAGCGCTCGCATATGAATCATCCCGATTTCCGGGTAGCCGGAAAGATTTTCGCGTCGCTAGGTGTGCCCGACAAAAACTGGGGCATGGTGAAACTTACGCTAGAGCAACAGCGCACATTCATCGAAAAGGCGCCCGAGGTTTTCAGGCCCTCCAGCGGCGGCTGGGGCCGGCAAGGGTACACGAATGTCTACCTTCCCTTCGCGAAAACGAACATTGTTCGCGCTGCTCTCGAGGCGGCGGCAAAGAACGTCGCATCAAAGAAGAAGAAAACGCCCAACGTCGAACATCGAACGCCCAGCGCTCAATGATCCAGGCAGAGGCGTTTCACAGCCGCTACAGGGCGCTTTGAAAAAATGCGTTCTCGAACGTCGGTTGAAATGCGCCAGAGTCCGTTTCACCGATGCGAAATTGGGGAGTGATTTCAAATTGGGTGGCGCAATGGACTTCCACGTCTATCCTGCCGCACTTTGCCAGTGACGCACGCACCGTCTTGAGCGCCAACTCCGGCGTATTGCAATCCCGGCTGAGATGTCCGAGCAGAACCCGCTCGATTTTTGCAGGCAACAATTCCTCGATCACGCCTGCAGCCGCTGCGTTCGAC
>Ga0209806_1000471_pt1 | contig 27481 bp, 32 predicted proteins | sample GraSoiAngelo_152_FD_186166 | JGI IMG/M metagenome (GOLD analysis project Ga0209806, IMG submission 186166) | Grasslands soil microbial communities from the Angelo Coastal Reserve, California, USA - 14_1009_12_30cm (SPAdes) (version 2) | ecosystem: Environmental > Terrestrial > Soil > Grasslands ... | reverse complement strand
AGACATCCGCCGCGCCGAATTCTGGGACCGCCTTGTCCAAATCGCCTCCGCAGATGACGATGGCCACATCGTCTGGCGGGATCACCCAGAGGGCGCGCCATCTCGCCCACGGCGCCGCCGCCGGGTGCGCAGACCGCCGACCAGAGAGCAGGGCAGCTAGCCGCCGCGACCAGCCGCGGGTCCTGTCCCCGGCTCGGGGCCGTGCGCTCGCCGCACCCTCTCCCGCATCTTGCGTCACTCGCTCCGCTCGTTCCGCGTCGCGGGTCCTGGGCTTCCGCGGCTCGCGCACGACCCGCTCGCCGGTGCCACCCGCGGCCGGCGTCCTCATTCGCCGTTAGCCTTCGTCGGTAATGCCGCACCCGCTCGGAGATGAATTGACTGAGCTTCATGTGCATCTCGGCGGCGCCGTGGATCCGGCGGCGATGTGGGGCATTGCGCACGACCAGGGAATCCGCTTGCCGACCAAGGATTACTGGGAGTTCGTCGATCTCATCACGGTGCGCAAGCAATCAAAGAAGTCGTTCGAGGATTTTCTTGCGCTCTACCACTGGACCGAGCTGATCCAGTCGAGCCCGCTTGCGGTCGAGCAATCCGTCTATGAGGTGGTCGGTGGGGCCTACCGCAAGGCGAACATTACGACTCTCGAGCTCCGCTACAACCCGATGAAACGGAATCGCGGCGGGGAGCGCGACCTCGACCACATCATCAACGCCTCCATCCGCGGCCTCGATCGCGCACTGCTCGACTACCCGGTGAAAGCCGGGCTCATCTTCTGTTTGGACCGCACATTCGAGGAGACCCTGAACGCGATCCTCGTCGAGAAGGCCATCGCCTACAAACACCGCGGCATCGTCGGCATCGACATCGCCGGCGGTAAGAATCCGGACTTTCGGTACCGCGACTACTCGGCTCTCTTCAAGAAAGCGCGCAAGGCCGGACTCGGGATCACCGTGCATGCCGGCGAGGACGAGGACTGGGAGAGCGTCGACGAAGTGCTCCAACACCTCGAGCCCGATCGCATCGGCCACGGCATCCACGCAGCCCGGAACGCCGCTCTCTGCAGGCGGCTGGCCGAACGGGGCGTGCTGCTCGAGATCTGCCCGTCGTCGAACCTCGACTCGAAGGTCGTAAAAGACGCCGACGAGCTCGGCGAGTACATCGCCGTCTTCAAGAAGCACAAGGTGCGCTTCTCGTTCAACACCGACGGCCCCGAGATGCTCGAGACCACTCTCCGTGACGAGCTCCGCCTCGCGGTGCGCAGCGGCTGGGTCACGAAGGAAGAGCTGGCGGAATGCGGCGCGTGGGCGAAAGAGGCCTCGTTCCTCTCCATGCCCGGGACCGTGCGCTCGTGACCCCGGCTCTCTGGAGGCTTCTGCTCATCTGCGCCGTCGCCGCCGCCGGGGAGACGATCGCCTATCAGCTCCAGGCGTACGGCGTGGTCATGTGGGTTGGCCTGGTTTTCGGCGCAGCCGCGTACGTTCTCACGCAGGACCTCGACCGTCCGCGACGCGGAGGCGGACGGCGCGGCGAGATCAGGTACTGGCGCGGTCGACGGATCGACGACGACGACGGTCCAGGACGGATGAACTAGCGCCGCGGCCACTAATCAGGCTTGCGCGCGCTCACGAGACGTGCCGCGACCCACGGTCCCCCGAACCACATGCGCGGCCCCAGCGGACGCAGCCGGATCTCGGTCATGCCGCCCTGCCGCAAGCGCGTTTCGTACTCGCGCGTCGCGTTGATGTCCGCGATCAGGATGCGACCGCCCGGCCGGAGCACACGGACGGCTTCGTCGACCGCGCTCGCGCGACCTACGGCGTCGGGGATGTTGTGGATCGCCAGGCTGCTGAGCACAAGGTCAAACGACCTGTCCTCAAACGGCAACGTGCGCATGTCGCCGGTCTGGAGATCCACGCGATCGGCGACGCCCTCGAGCTCCTCGTTCCGCTTCGTGGCCGCGAGCGCGTTCCCGAATTGATCGGAGGTCTTCCACAGGTCAAGGCCGACCGCGCGTCCCCGTGGCAGGAGCTTTGCGACCATGAGAAGGACAGCGCCGCGACCGCAGCCGAGGTCGAGCACCTGCTCGTCGCCGCGAAGATTGAGCTCGCGTAGAAGGTCCGCCCACACGTCGAACTTGCCGAAACGCGAGGTGTAGACGTAATCGGCCAGGCTGAGGAGAAGCGCGAGGCCGATGTTTCCCGCGGGTATGGCGATCGCCGGGGCGGAGAACGCGGAGCCGGCAAAGAAGACGCCAATCCCCGCCGCAGCGGCAACTCCCATCCAGAGCGGGACGTACGGCGCGTCGATTCCGTACTCGCCGCGCCGGTGGCGAAGATCCGTGACGGTGGCCGCCATCCTCGGCGACTCTACCGCCATGATCTTGCCGTGGCGTACACGTTCGCGCCTCTGCGCGAAGCCGATCTCGACCTCATCCGGCGGTGGCTTCTCGAGCCCCACGTGAAACGCTGGTGGGACGACGGCGTGAAGACGCCCTATCCCGATGCGGAGATCCAGGACTATCGCGACGCGATCGAGGGCAAGGATCCGACCTATCGATATCTCGTGCGGATCGATTCCAGACCCGCCGGGATGCTCCAGCACTACCGCATCGGCGACTCGCCGGAGTACGCCGCGACCCTCGCGCTCGGCGAAGAGGCGATCGGGGTCGATCTGTTCATTGGTGAGGCCGACCTCGTGGGCCGCGGCCACGGATCCGCGATGCTCCGGTGGTTCCTGCGCGACGTCGCCTTTCCGTTCCACGGTATCGACGCCTGCGTGATCGGGCCGTCGGTGAAGAACATCGCGGCGATCCGTGCCTACGCGAAGGCGGGGTTTCGTCCCCTACGCGTGGTCGCCGTCCCGGGCGAATCCGACCCCGAATACCTCATGCGGCTGACTCGCGCGGAACTCGACCCTTCTCGCGACTGAACGGGGGACGCATGCTGTCATTCGACGACAGCGCTCGTGCATCGAAATGGTGAATCGCGCGTGGACGGATTCTCTTCTCATCTGGGATGATGCGTGTCACCGGGAGGGTAGCGATGGGTCTGCTCGAAGGAAAGAAGGCGCTCGTGATGGGCGTCGGAAACAAGCGCAGCATCGCCTGGGGCATCGCTACAGCCTTCCAGCGCGAAGGCGCGGACCTGGCGTTCAACTGGCCGAACGAACGGCTGAAGGACAATGTCCTCGAGCTCGTCGCGACACTACCGAACCACGAATCGATTCCGGTCGGTCCGTGCGACGTGTCGAAGCAGGACGAGATCGATAAGTTCTTCGCCGAGATGGACCGGAAGTGGGGCAGGCTCGACATCCTGGTCCACTCGATCGCGTTCGCCGCGATCGAGGACCTCAAAGGTAGGTTCCACGAGATCAGCCGCGACGGCCTGAAGACCGCGATCGACATCAGCGCCTATTCGCTGGTGGCCCTTTGCCGCGCCGCTCTGCCCCTCTTTGACAAGGCAACCGGCGGATCGGTGATGAGCCTCACCTACAACGCGGTGGATCGCGTCGTGCCGAGCTACAACTCGATGGCCATGGCGAAAGCGGTCCTCGAGGCCGAGACGCGCTACCTCGCGGCGGACCTCGGGCCGCACAACGTCCGTGTGAACGCGATTTCAGCGGGACCGCTGAAGACCCTGGCCGGCAGCGCCGTCAGGGGCATATCGCAGGCGCGCGATCTCATGGTCGAAAAGGCGCCGCTCCGCCGGAACATCACCCAGGATGAGGTCGGGAACGTGGCGGTCTTCCTCGCCTCGGAATGGTCTCGCGCGGTGACCGGCGCGACGATCTTCGCGGACAACGGCTTCAACATCATCGGAGTCACGGAATAGCCAGCTCGCCGCGCGCCGGAGCCGTTGCCTCAGACGCGCAGGCCGGGTAGCACTCCTGCCTCGCTCATGCGCCGGAGCGTCGGCAGCTCCGCGCCGATCGTCGTCGGGGCACCGTGACCGGGATACACCGTCGTCCCGGCGGGGAGCTTGCTCACACGCTCGAGGCTGCGCTCCATCTGGTCGCGGTCGCCGCCCGGCAGGTCCCATCGCCCGGTGCTTCCGCGAAAGATGACGTCACCCGAGAACAGCATCCCCTCGCGAGCAAGGTAGAAGCAGGTCGACCCCTCGGTGTGTCCCGGCGTGTGGAGCGCGGTGATCTCCAGATCCGCGACGAAGCGGAGAGGCCCTTCGTCGAAAAGATCGTCGGCCTGGCTCGGCGGGACGCGGAGCTGCACCGAAGGCGGCGCCTTCGGCCCAAGCCGGTATTCGTCGAGACGATGGATCGCGAGCCGCGCCTTCGCGGCCTCTTTCACAGCGGCGTTGCCGTAGATGTGGTCGGGGTGGCCGTGGGTGTTGAGGATCTCGACAAGGTGGAGGCCGTGCTCCTTGACCGCGTCGATGATCTGCCGTTCGCCCATCGACGGATCGATCGCGAGGGCATCGCCGCGATCGTCGGCCAGCATGTAGGTCCCGTTGTCGTACGGCGGAACGCGCCAGCTCAAGACCCGCATCGTGCGAGCCTAGCCACTAAAGTTGCTCCGTGCGCGAGATCCCTATCGAGAACACCGCGCCGCCGATCTCCGTAACGCAAGGCCGGCCCGCTCTTCTCGCGTCGCGCTACATGGTGAGCTCGTGCCACTACCTCGCGACATTCGCCGGGACACGAATGTTCCAGCGCGGCGGGAACGCCATCGACGCCGGAGTCGCGGCCGGCATCGCGCTGAACGTCGTCGAGCGCCACCTCACCGATTTCGGCGGGGTCGCGCCATGCATCGTGTTCCGCCCGGGCATGGAGCGGCCCGAGACGATAGACGGGCTTGGTCACTGGCCCGCGTCGCTGGACATTGACACCTACCGCGCCAAACACGGCGACGACATGCCGATCGGTGTCGCACGGTCCGTGACCCCGGCGGCGGCGGACGCGTGGCTGACCGCGCTCGCGCGGCACGGCCGGCTCTCGCTGTCGGAGGTCCTCGCCCCATCGATCGAGCTCTGCGATGGCTTTCCGGTGTACCCGCGCCTGGCCAGGGCGATCGAACGGCTCGCCGAGCGTCTACGTCAATGGCCGACGAGCGCGGCGGTGTTCCTGCCGAACGGCCGCCCGCCGCGTGAGGGCGAGATCCTCGTGCAGCGCGAGCTCGGCGCTCTCTTCAGACGGCTCGTGAGCATCGAGACCGCGAATGCCGCGGCCGGCCGGACGCAGGCGATCATGGCGGCGCGCGACGCGATCTACGAGGGGGACATCGCGGACGAGATCGCGGCGTTCATGCGCGAGGCAGGCGGCGCTATCACGAACGACGATCTTCGCGGACAGCGCGTGCGCATTGAGGCGCCGGTCCACTCCTCCTACCGGGGCGTCGACGTGTACGCGTGCGGTCCGTGGTCGCAGGGTCCGCTCGTGCCGATGACCCTGAATATCCTCGAAGGCTACGACGTCGCGGCGTTCGGAGCCGGGTCGCTCGAGTTCCTCCATCGCTACGTGGAGGCGTTCAAGCTCGCCGCAGCGGACCGTGAGGGTTTCTTCGGCGATCCCGAGCAGGTGGAGGTTCCGATGGAGGGCCTGCTGCAGAAGGAATATGCGGAGGAGCGCCGAAGAGCGATCCAAGACAGCCGCGCGTACCCGGAGCTTCCGGCTCCGGGTGACCCATGGCGCTTCGAGGGACGTGCCGGGCATCCGGGTTATCGCCCGCGGATCGCGGAGGGCGTCGGTGCGCCAGACACGTCCTTCGCGTGCGCGATGGACGCCGAGGGGAACGCCTTCGCCGCGACGCCATCCGACCCAGGACTGGGGGCGCCGCTCGTCCGCGGTCTGGGCATGATCGTTTCGACCCGAGGCGCGCAGCTCTGGACGACACCGGGTCATCCGTCGGCGATCGCGCCTGGGAAGCGGCCACGCCTCACGCCGAACCCCGCGCTCCTCATGAAGGACGGACGCGCTCTGATGCCGTTCGGATGCCCGGGGGAAGATGCGCAGTGCCAGGCGATGGTCCAGGTCGTCTGCAACATCGTGGACTTCGGGATGAACACGCAGGCCGCGATCGAGGCGCCGCGCGTGATCTCGCGGTCGTTCCCGTGGACATTTCATCCGCACGCGTACGAGCCCGGCGTGCTGACGGTGGAGGGCCGCATCACTCCCGAAGTGCGCGACGGTCTTGCGGGCCGCGGGCACGTCGTCCGCATGCTCCCCGATTTCTCGCCGGCCGCCGCGGGGGTGTGCGCGGTGCGTCGGCTCGACACCGGGACTCTCGAAGGCGGGGCCGATCCGCGGCGCGAAAGCTACGCGGCGGGGTGGTGATGGACGACCGCGAACGCGTCTGGCGCGCGGAGTTCCCGATCACCGACCGCCTCAACTACCTGAACAATTGCTCGCTCATTCCGCTGCATCGGCGCGGCCGGGAGCGGATCGAGCGGTACCTCGGCGAATGGACCGAGCTGGGCGGGCGCGCCTGGTACGACCACTGGATCGGCGAGTACGAGTCGTTCCGCGAGGACCTCGCTGGGATGCTCGGCGCGTCGGTCGACGAGATCGCGATCGAGCCGAACGTCTCGGCCGGGCTGGTCGGGATCGCGAGCACATTTGACTACGCGAAACGGCCGAAGGTCATCGTGTCCGATCTCGACTTCCCGACCGACGGGCACGCGTTCCTTGCGGTCGCGGACCGCGGCGCTCGCGTCGAGTTCGTCCGCAGCCCGGACCGGGTGCGCGTACCGCTCGAGCTCTTCGAGCGTGCCGTGGACGAGCGCACCGCCGCGGTATGCACCGGACACGTGTACTTCACGACCGGGTGGATCCAGGACGTTCGCGCCCTCGCGCAAATCTGCCATCGCAAGGGCGCAGTCCTGGTCGTGGACGCATACCAGTCGATCGGCGCGATCCCCTTCGATGTCGCCGCGAGTGGAGTCGACTACCTCGTCGGCGGCACCTTGAAGTGGCTCATGGGCGGACCGGGCATCGCGTACCTCTACGCGCGTGGCACCGTCGCGGAGCGGGCACGGCCGAGCGCGGTCGGGTGGTGGGGCGTCAAGGAGCCGTTCGCATTCGATGTCGAGCATCTCGACTACGGTGCGGGCGCGCGGCGTTTCGAGTACGGAACGCCGGCGGTCGCCGCGATCTACGCGGCACGCGCGGGTCTCGAGCTGCTCGCCGAGGTCGGCATCGCGACGGTGCGCGAACGGCACAAGCTGCTTTCACAGCGGCTTGTCGAGGGCGCCCTCGATCAGGGATGGACGATCCGGTGTCCTCGTGACCCCGAGGAGCGCACGCCGATCGTCACCCTCGAGCACCCCGATCCCGCGTCCGCGGTAACGGCATTGCGAGCGGCGGGACTCATCTGTGACAACCGTCCCGGTCTGATACGGCTATCGCCCCACTACTTCAATACGCTCGAGGAGATGGATCGCGCGCTCGCGCTTCTCGAACCGCTCCGCGTCGCGCACGCAGTCGCCTGACCACCACGCTCCACCGCGGGCGCATCATCGCGTGGATCATCCTCATCGCGTTCCTTGCCGTGCCGACCTATGCGCTCCGCCTCGGAGGAACACCGGTCGGGCTTCGGCCGGACGACTTCTTCAAGTATTCGACCGCAATCTTCGTCGTGTCATCCGACGCCGTTCTTCTGCTTCTCGTCATCCTCATCGCGCGGGGGCTGCGCTTTCGAGAGACGTTCGCGCTCCGCTCGCCGAGCTCGTGGCGGCGCGCCATCGTCATCGGATTCGCCACGCTCGTCCTCGCCTACACGATCTCGTTCCTCGAAGAGAGCCTGGTCTCTGGCGCCGGCCGAGAGCAGGGCGTGCCCGAATTCTGGGACCCGACGCGTCTCGGAGCGTGGTTCGCGAACCTTTTCGCGATCGCGGTGTTCGTGCCGATCTTCGAAGAATCGCTCTGCCGTGGCTTGGGCTACGCGCTCTTCGAGCCGCTCGGCAAAGCCGCCGCCGTTCTCATCACGGCCGTCGCGTTCACCCTTGCGCACGGAGTCATCGTGGACATCCCGGTCATCCTTTCGATTGGCATCGGCCTGGGTTACTTGCGCGCCTCGACCGGGAGCATCTATCCGTGTATCGCGCTGCACGGTTTCTTCAACGGACTCGGTCTCGTTGTCGCGGCTCTCGTCGCGCGCGGCTAGCTCCGAAGCTTCGCGACCGCCACGATCAGGTCGCCGCCAGGATCGCGGAACTCCGGCCGCCCCGCGGCGGCGCGTTCGCCGGCGAGCACGTGCGTCCGCAGTCGTTCTTCCGGCAAGAGCGGGTCGGCGAGGTTCGACGGATCGTGATCGATGCCGTACTCCACTTTGATGAGGCGCCGCGTTTCGACCCACCGCACGATCGCATCGCGGTCCGACTCGGCCAGAGCGGCGTAGGCGGTGACGTCGTTCAGGGCGTCGCGGTACGGAAGCAGTCGGCGACGCTCCGTTCCGCGTGGGTGCTCGCGCGCGAGCGCGAGCTCTTTCGTATCGATCATCCGGCCATCGTACGGACCAGGATCGCTTAGCCGAATGGGGGATGAACTCCCCCGTAATCGGCTGCTACCGTGGTTTCGTGGCAGTCAAGACCGGCGGCGTCTACCTCACGTTCGATGGAGGACCGGACGGGTCGAGCGGCGACGGTCCCGGCATCGGGCCGTACGACGAGATCGTCCTCCGCGGCGCCCGGGCCGTGGGAGAGCGTGGCGGGCTTGGCAAGGTCATCGCGCTTCGGAGCTCGGCGGGGAGCTGGCGCGACGCGGAATCCTCGTCGGCCGAAGCGGATGCGGTTGACGGCGGACCCGGCGATCTGCGCATCAGTGCCGCTGATGGAGACGTCGTCGTGCGGTTCTCCGCTGATGAGGTCGCCGGGCACGCCTCGGTGCCGGACCTCGGTCCATTCGCTGTCGTCACCGTCGGGACGCACGAGGTACGCGGCGATGAGGACACGCTCGCCGTCCGCCTATCCCGGATCTCGCCGTGGCAGCTCACCGACCGGGCCGGCGCGAGCTTCCAGGGCGCGACGAAAGAGGCACTCGTTTTCGTTCCCACCGGGCGCTCAGGCGCCGGTCACGAGCGACGCAGCGCTGGGGCCAGCGCGCCTTCCCCCTCGGCTCGGGAGCACGCCGGTAATGGCGAAGCGGCGCCGAGCGCCGCGGACGACGACGCGGCCCCTTCGGTCTGGGTCGACCGTGTGAAGGCGGCTCCCGACATCTACATCTCGCGCCCCGATCGGAAGCGTTAGGAGCTCTCTGTCGGCGTAACCCTGCCGGCGGCGGTCAGATAGAGGACGAGCGCGGCGGCGCCGATCGCGAAGACGACAGAGAAGTAGGCGATCAGATCGAGCGGACCGATGAGCGACGTGCCGCGGGCCTGAAGGATCTGGCTCACGAAGAGCGGAAGCGAGAGAACGACAAACTCGGCCGCGAGGACCGTCGCGACGATGCCGAAGGTCCGCCATTGCCGCGTCGCTCGGCGCAGGATCGTGTACCCCATCGCGATCCCGGCGGCGATGGCCACCAGCGCGAGGAAGAGTGGCCACACCGGCGAACCCGGGGTCGCGGGGCCAAGGCCGGCGTTCAGGAACGAGCCGCCCAGGCCCTGCACGACCACGAAGACGCCCGCCGCCTCGAGGGTTGGACTCCGGTCACCCGTTCCGACGCGTAGCCATCGAACAAGCGCCACCGCGAGCGCGGCGCCCAGGAGCTGCGGCCAGAGCGCAGTGACGTAACCAACGGCCGAGCATGCGGACACGGCTGCGGCGGAGTACGCGCCCGGGCCGAACCCGGCACAGAAGCGCATCTGACTCGGAAGGCCCAGGAGCCTCTCGAGGATCACGATCCCCAGGTAGCCAGCGATCGCTCCCCGGCCACCGGCGACCCACGCGACGGCGAGCGCCGCGGCGGTGCCCGCGAGACGACTGACCTCGAAGGGAGCGGGAAGGGGAGTCTCGCGGGTCGCCAATCCGAGCAGAAACGAAGACAGGATCAAGACGAACGCCGAGACGAAGAGTCCTGCGCCGAAGGCCGCAAAGACCGACCAAGGAATCGGCGCGCGCGCCACGCGTGGGCCCGGGATCCGGCGCGCGTAGGTCACAACTTCGGGAAACTCGCGTCGCAGTCCGTCGAGCATCGCCGCCCCTATTCTGACTTCATGGGAATGCAGACGGGAAATGAACGCGACGTGCTGGTCCTTGCGAAGACGATCGCCGCGAACGAGTTCCCGGTCGAGCGTCCGGGTGTTATCGCTCAGGACCGCGCGACGGGCTCGCTACTGCGGCTCGCGCCATTCCCGTGGAAGGGCGCCGACACCGAACCGCCGGTGCAGCGCTGGGCATGGCTCCAACTCGGCGCCTCGCGCGACGAGCGCGACCCCCGACCGGAGACGTACACCGTCCAGGGAGAGATCCTTCCGACCGGGTACGTCGAAGCGAAGGACGGATGGCGTCTGCGGTGGCCCTTCGTCCGGCCGCACCTGCATGGATCGGTCGAGGCGCTCGTCGAGCTCTCGCGTGCCCGCGCCGCGACGATGGGGTTCGTTCGGCCCGAGCCGGAGATCGACATCGTTCAGCTTCCGCTGCGCCTTCGGTTCCGTTGCGCAAGCGAGGATTGCGACGTGACCCACGAGCTGGCGGTGCTGGACTGGGAGCTCCACTCGCTCGCGCAGGCGACGCGCGCGAAGTACGGACCGTCCTGGGCGACGAAGTTTCGCGAGACATGGGGCGCTGGTTTGACGGAACGCTACGACGTCCATCTCCTCCTCTCGGCGTACGCGCAGGCGCCGACGAAGCTGTACGTCGCTGGGCTCTTCTATCCGCCCAAGGTCGCCGAGGATGCGCACGAGCACGTCCACCACGTGGAGCATCGACGCCACGTGAGCTGAATCAGACTTTGCCGACGAGCTCCCGCGGTGCATCGTGCCGTTCGAGACCGAGCTCGCCGGGCTTGCCCTCGTAGCCGTGGGGGAAGATCCGCAGCAGGAAGTACGTCCCGGTGGTCGGATCGTCTGAGCGCTCGACCACGAGCGACGCGCCCCAGCGCGAGTCGAAGCGATCACCGACGTCGGGCTTCTTCTTCATGAAGTCGAAGCCCTCTTTGTCCCACTGCAGCACGGCGTAGCTGCGCACGACGCGCTCCTCGTCGCCGCCTTCGTCCGGACGCCAGCGGTGCTCGGCCGGGTGTTCCCGCTGACAGACCGCCGGCGAGCCGGAGTGGAGTGTCACCCATTTGTAGACGTCCGCGTCCTTCGACTGGGCCCCCTGGGGATAGGCTTCTCGGTGCAGCTTCTCGCCGACCGTGCAGAGGTAGTAAAAGAGCATTTGGAGCAGGATAGCCAGAGATGGAGGCACGCACGATCACGGTCGAGGGCCTGCGGACCCGGGTCGTCGTTGAGGACGGCGGCGCCGGGCGGGACCCGATCGTCTTGATCCACGGTGTCGGCGGATGGGCGGAGACGTGGCGGCCGGTGGTCGCTCCGCTCGCGGCCGCGGGGCACCGCGTGGTCGCGCTGGATCTTCCAGGTTTTGGTGAAAGCCAAGCTCCTGGCCGCGTCTCCTACTTCGGTCCGGAGGACGCCTTCTATCCACGCTTCGTTCTCTCCGCGATGGAAGTGCTCGGTATCCCGCGGGCGCACATCGTCGGCCAGTCGATGGGCGGCGCGGTCGCGTACATGATCGCGGTGACCGCACCGGAACGAACGCGATCTCTCGTGCTCGTCGCGGCGGGCGGATTGGGCCAGGAGGTCGCGTTCTACCTACGCGCATGCACCCTGCCGGGAATGAGCCTTCTCGCGCGACTTCCTCGTCCGAAAAACGCCGCGCGCGACGCGCTGCGCTCGTGCTTCTACGACGCCGGACGGATCCCGGAGGAGTTCTATCAGGAGGCCGTTCGCTATGGCAATGCGTCGTTCTCGGAATTCATCCGCGCGATCTCAGCCGGGGTCAACATCCGGGGCGTACGCCGGCCACTGCGGGAGGCATGGGTGGCGCGCGCGTCGCGCTACGTCGGTCCCGCCCTCGCGGTCTGGGGCCGTGAGGACTACGTGCTCCCGGTGAAGCATGTCCAGGACGTGCAGCGGATCCTCCCTCAGGCCAAGGCCCACGTCATCGAGCGGTGCGGCCATCTCGTCATGTTCGAACGTCCCGACGAGTTCCTCGCGGCGACGCTGCCATTCCTCGACCGCGCGGAGCAAGCCGAGGCCGCGTAGTGGCGCGGAACTGGCAACATTGAAGGTTGATGAAGACGGGCACCCGCCCCGACATCGCGGTCACCACCCCTAACGCGAAGCTCCGCCTCAGCGCCCAGGATGTCCTCGCCGACTACCGGCTCGCGGTACGCAGCCGGGCGGCGAGCGAGCTCTCCAGGCGAGAGGTCCTCGTCGGGAACGCGCCCTTTGGGATATCGGGCGAGGGAAAAGAGATCGCCCAGCTCGGGATGGCACATGCGTTTCGCCCGGGAGACTGGCGCTCGGGGTATTACCGCGACCAGACGTTCATGTTCGCGGTCGGACTGGCCGACCTTTCGCAGTACTTCGCTCAGCTCTACGCCGACCCCGATGTGGTCCGCGACCCCAACTCGGCCGGACGCCAGATGCTGAGCCACTTCGCCACCCGGATCCTGGACGAACGCGGGCGCTGGAAGGACCTCCTTGCGACGGGCCAATCCGCATCCGAGCTTTCCCCCGTCGGGGCGCAAATGCCGCGCTCGGTCGGTCTGGCTTGGGCATCGAAGCTGTATCGCGGATCGCCCGCGGCGCGAGCGGTCTCGCACGGTTTCTCACGCAATGGGGAAGAGGTCTGCTTCGCCACGATCGGCAACGCGGGCACGAGCGAAGGTGTGTTCTGGGAGAGCCTCAACGCCGTCGGAGTGCTTCAGATCCCGCTCGTGATCTCGGTGTGGGATGACGGCTACGGGATCTCGGTGCCGAACGAGCTCCAGACGACGAAGGGCTCGATCTCGGCCGTGCTCGAGGGCTTCCGTCGCCAGGAAAGTGGCACGGGGTTGGACCTCTACACCGTGAAGGGTCACGACTACGTCGCGTGCCTCGACGTGTACCAGATCGCCGCCGAGCGCGCGCGCCGCGACCACGTCCCCGCCGTGGTGCACGTCACCGAGATGACGCAGCCGCAGGGCCACTCGACGAGCGGTTCGCACGAGCGGTACAAGTCGAAGGACCGCCTGCGCTTCGAGATCGAGTTCGATCCGATACGCCGGATGCGCGAGTGGATCATTCGCGAAGAGCTGGCTGACGCGGCGACGCTCGACGAGCTCGAGCGCACGATGCGTACCGAGGTCGAGCGCATCCGCGAAGACGCTTGGGATGCGTATCTCGCGCCGGTCCGCGCCGATCGCGAGCAGGCCCTCGCGATCCTCGAAGCGGCCGCCGCGGAGGGCGGAGCGGATCTCGACGCGAGCGTGGAGGAGCTGCGGTCGACCGAGCCACCGAGCCGGCGTCTCATCGCATCGACGGCGCGCCGCGCGCTGGCGGCGCTTCGCGGCCGCGACGGAGTCGCCCGTGACGAGCTCGCCGCTTTCGTCGAGTCCTACCGAAAACAAAACGACGAGCTCTTCAACTCGCACCTGTACAGCAGATCGGCCGAGTCTCCGCTTCGGATCGGCGCCGTGGCACCGGCCTACGCCGACGATGCGGGCACGGTGGATGGCCGCATCGTGCTCCTCCGATGCTTCGACGACAACCTCGCGCGTGATCCACGCATCGTCATCCTCGGCGAGGACGTCGGGAAACTCGGCGACGTCAACCTCGTCTTCGAGGGACTGCAGGCGAAGCACGGCGATCAGCGCGTCGTCGATACCGGCATACGCGAGGCGACGATCCTCGGGCAGGGAATCGGCGCGGCCCTGCGCGGGTTGCGCCCGGTTGTGGACATCCAGTACGTCGACTACCTGCTCTACGCCCTCGAGCTGGCGTCCGACGACCTCGCGACGCTGCACTGGCGCACCGGCGGCGGTCAGAAAGCCCCGGTGCTGATCCGCACCAAGGGTCATCGACTGCAGGGGATCTGGCACACCGGGTCGCCGATGGCCACGATCATCTCGTCGCTTCGCGGGCTCCACGTCGCGGTGCCGCGCGACATGACTCGCGCGGCCGGCATCTACAACACGCTGCTCCGCGGAGACGACCCGGCGATCCTCATCGAGGTGCTCTCGGGATACCGGCTCAAGGAGCGGCTGCCCCAGAACGTCGGCCAATTCACCATCCCGCTCGGCGTGACCGAAACGATCCGCGTTGGCTCGGACGTGACGCTCGTGACCTACGGCGCGCTGTGCCGGATCGCCCTGGAAGCCGCCACCGATCTCGCGAGCGTGGGGATCGAGACCGAGGTCGTCGACGTGCAGACGCTCCTGCCCTTCGACCGCGACCATGCCATCGCGGAGTCCGTGCAGAAGACCGGCGCCCTCCTCGTCGTCGACGAGGACGTGCCGGGCGGCGCGTCGGCCTACATCGTGCGCGAGGTCGTCGAGACGCAGGGCGCGATCGACGATCTTGACGTCGGGCCGCGCACGCTGACGGCCGCGCCGAACCGGGTCGCGGTCGGCAACGACGGCGATTACTTCTCGAAGCCGAACCGGGAAGACATGTTCGAGGCGGTCTACGCGATCATGCGCGAGCGCCGGCCCGACGACTTCCCGCCGATCACTCCGGAGCGCCGCGGATGATCAAGACAAACGTGCAGGCCGTCCACGACACGCTGCAGAGCGAGTTCCGCCGCGACGAGCGGCTCATCCTGCTCGGCGAGGACGTCGGCGTGCGCGGCGGCGTCTTCCGCGTCTCGGATGGCTTCATCGAAGAGTTCGGCGCCGATCGCATCATCGACACGCCGGTGGCAGAGTCGAGCATCGTCGGCGTCGCCATCGGCGCCGCGCTCGGTGGTCTCCTGCCGATCGCGGAGATGCAGTTCGCCGACTTCAGCGCGCCGGCCTTCGAGCAGATCGTCGACGAGGCCGCTCGGATGCGTTATCGATCGAACGGCGCCTGGGGGGTACCGATGGTGATCCGGATGCCGTGGGGCGGCGCGGTCCACGGAGCGCTCTATCACTCGCAGTCGGTCGAGGCGTTCTACGCGCACGTCCCGGGTCTCAAGGTGGTCGTACCCTCGACGCCGTACGACATCACCGGGATGCTCCGCAGCGCGATCCGGGATCCCGATCCCGTCATCTTCCTCGAGCACAAGGCCACGTACCGCTCGATCAAGGGCGAGGTGCCCGACGGCGACTACACCGTGCCCCTCGGGCCGGCCGACGTGAAGCGCGAGGGCACCGACATCACTGTCTACGCGTACGGCTTGATGCTCCATCACTCGCTCGCCGCGGCCGAGACCCTCGCCGGCGAGGGTCTCTCGGTCAATGTCGTAGACCTCCGCAGCCTCCGCCCGCTCGACGTGGAGACAGTGCTTCGGGAAGCGCGGAAGACCGGAAAGTGTTTGGTCGTGTATGAGGACAACCGCATGTTCGGCGCGGGCGCCGAGATCGCCGCGCTGATCGCGGAGGAGGCGTTCAGCGATCTGGATGCCCCGGTGATGCGCGTCGGTGGCCCGGAGGTGCCCGCGATGCCGTACAACAAACCACAGGAAGACTGGTTCATGCCCGACCCGGCGAAGATCGCGGCCAAGATGCGCGAGCTGGCCGCGTACTAGGGGAGCGAAATGGCGTTTGAGCTGAAGATGCCGAAGCTCGGCGAGTCGGTCACCGAAGGAACGATCGGGAAGTGGCTGAAGCAGCCGGGCGACAAGGTGAACAAATACGACCTCCTGGTGGAGGTCCAGACGGACAAGGTGAACACCGAGATCCCGTCTCCGGTCGCGGGCACCCTCAAGGAGGTCAAGGTCGAGGAGGGCCAGACCGTCCCGATCGGGACGCTCCTCGCCATCTTCGACACCGCCGACGGTGAAGCCGCGGCGCAGCCCTCGGCGGCGCGGGCGGCACCAGCGGTGCCCTCCGCGGGGCCTCGGGCATCGGTCCCTCAGACCGACGCGCCGTCAGTACCGCCCCCGAGTCCGCAATCGCAACGGTCTTCGGGACCAACGCCCTCGGCCCCCGAGCCGCGCGCCGCGCCTCAGAGTTCGTACCCTGCATCCCAATCCACGGCGGCGTCGGCGACCGCGACCGCGGAGCGTCCCGATCTCTCCGACGTGAGAGCGACGCCTGCGGTGCGGAAGCTGGCGAGCGAGCACGGCATCGATATCTCCCAGATCGACGGGACCGGGCTCGGTGGGCGCGTCTCGCGCAAGGATGTCGAGGACTTCGTCGCGCAGCGCCAATCGACACAGCAGCAGGCCGCGGCCCGCGTTATTCCGGCACAGCCGCAGGCGCCGTCGCAAGCGGTCCCCGCACGTTCGGCTCCCGTGCCGTCGCTCGCCGGTGACGAGCTCGTTCCGCTCACCCAGATGCGGCGCGCGATCGCGAACAACATGGTCCAGGCCTGGAGCGCACCTCACGCGCACGCCGTCATGGAGGTCGACATGACCGACCTCATGCGATACCGCGAGCGCGTGAAGGGCGAGTTCCAGGAGCGCGAGGGGTTCGACCTGTCTCCCGCGGCGTTCATCGCGAAAGGGGTGGTCGAGGCGCTCCGCACGGTGCCGCAGGTCAACTCGAGCTGGACTGATCAAGGCCTCATCCGCCACCGCGAGCTCAATCTGGGCTACGCAGTGGCGCTCGGCGAGGATGGGCTCATCGTGCCTGTCATCAAAGACGCCGACGGAAAGAGCCTCGCTGGCCTCATGCGATCTATTCGTGACGTCGTGGATCGGGCCAAGGCCCGGCGTCTCACGCTCGATGATCTCTCGGGCGGCACATTCACGCTGAACAACACCGGCCCACTCGGGACGGTCGTGTCGAGCCCCATCGTCCCGCCCGGCCAGGCGGCGATCCTGTCGTCGGAGTCGATCCGCAAACGGCTCGTCGTGACGGACGACGATGCGATCGCCATCCGGCAGATGATGAACATCGTCATCGGCTTCGATCACCGCGTTGTAGACGGGTCGACTGCGGCGCGCTTCCTCACCGCCGTGCGCGACTGGCTCCAGACCGTCGGCACGTCGGTGCCGGTGTACTAGTGGCTGAGCTCGCACCGATCAAGTTCGAGATGCCGGGCGAGGTCGAGCGGCCACGCTCGCGTGGCCGCGGCGCCGCGAACACCATCGTGCCGATCGATCGCGCGCGGCCGGAATGGCTCAAGGTCCGTCTCCCGATGGGTCCCGAGTACGAGAACCTTCGCCGGCTGATGCGATCGAAGTCGCTCCATACCGTCTGTGAGGAGGCGCACTGCCCGAACATGGCCGAATGCTGGGGCGCGGGTACCGCGACGTTCATGATCCTCGGTGACACCTGCACGCGCTCGTGCGGGTTCTGCGCGGTGAAGACCGGGCGTCCCGGGATCGTCGACGTCGACGAGCCCATGCGCGTGGGCGCCGCGGTTGCCCAAATGGCGCTCGGTCACGCCGTGGTCACCAGTGTGAACCGCGACGAGCTGCCCGACGGGGGCGCGTCACTCTTCGCCGCGACGATCCGCGAGATCCGCGCTCAATCGCCCCGAACGACCGTCGAGGTGCTCATCCCGGACTTCGTCGGCGACCCCGCCGCTCTTGATGTCGTGCTCGCCGAGCGACCGGAGATCCTGAACCACAATGTCGAAACCGTGGAGCGTCTCTATCCGCGCGTGCGGCCGCAGGCGCGCTACCCGCGTTCGCTCGAGGTCCTCCGTCGCACGAAGGAACGTGCGCCCGAGCTCGTCTGCAAGAGCGGGATCATGGTCGGCCTCGGGGAGACTCGCGAAGAAGTCATCGGCACGATGCGCGACATCGCAGCGCAAGGGACCGACGTCCTCACGATCGGCCAGTACCTCCGTCCGTCGCCGATGCACCTGCCGATCGAGCGGTACTGGACTCCGGAGGACTTCGTCTCCCTTCGCGACGAGGGCATGACGATGGGCTTCCGCCACGTCGAATCAGGACCGCTGGTGCGCTCGTCGTATCACGCCGAGCGGCACGTCGGCCTTGGGTAAACCACTGCACGCCACCTGGCTCGGACGGGTGCCCTACGTCGACGCCTGGCGAATTCAGGAAGCGATCGCGACACGGGTGCGCGAGGGTGGCGCGGAGCGCTTGCTGCTCCTCGAGCACGATCCCGTCTACACGATCGGACGGCGCGGGACGACGGAACACCTGCTCGTAGGCCCGGATGTCCTGCGGGCGGCCGGCGCGTCCGTGTACCGCGTCGATCGCGGAGGAGATATCACCTATCACGGCCCCGGCCAGCTCGTGGGTTATCCGATCACCGCGTTCGCCGAAGGCGCGGACCTGGTCGCATACGTCCGCGCTATCGAGGAAGCGATCCGCGATGCGCTGCAAAGCTACGCCGTCGCGTCGCGGACGGAGCGGGGAAAAACCGGGGTCTGGGTCGATCTACCGGATGGACGGCCCGCGAAGATCGCGGCGATCGGCGTACGCGTTTCGCGCGGAGTCACGACTCACGGTTTCGCGCTGAACGTGTCGACCGACCTCGCTGCGTTCGAGCGTGTTCTGCCGTGCGGCTTCCAGCACGAGGTTGCCTCTCTCGAACGGCTCGGCGTGACCGCCCGCGTCTCCGAGGTGAGCGACCGGTGCGCCCGCGCGGTGGCTGCCCGACTCGGACGTGATCTCGTCGTCGACACGTCGGTCGAACCGCCACGTGATGCGGAAATCCCCATGGACGCGCCGGTTCGCACGGCGCTCGACCTTCTCGCGGAGCCGCTCCCGGCGTAGTTTCGCGCGTTGCGGATGACCACTCATGCATTTGCGGTAGCTCGAGACCATGCCGCTGAATGGTCCTGGGAGAGCCGTCACCCAGTCGGGTGACCGAACGCGCTATGGAGACACATAAACCCGAAGGTAACGTTCTGTCTTACGGTGGGAATGAAGTTCAGCAAGCCAGAGATCACGCGGACCATCGGTCCCGAGCCGATGGTGTATCTGGACGCGGCGGCGATCACCCAGCGGATCGGGAGCATCTCGCACCCTGAGCAGCCGGCGCCGGCGCCGATCTACCAGACCGTGATCAGCCACCAGCAGCCATTCGAGGCGAAGTGGCGGAGGGCGCTCAGGCCCCGCTAGATCACACGCTCGGCGCGAAGACGGATGGCCGCGGCCGCTATTTGGTCTTCTTGCCGATGGTGCGGATGAACGTCTCGATCGGGATCGCTGAGAGCGTCTCGATCTGTACGGTGCCCCGAGCGCCGAGGCCGACCGAGACCCGCGCGATCGTCTCGTTGTCCTTTGCCTCCACGATGTTGACGAAGTCATAGCGCCCCAGCGTCGCGTACTGCGCCACCACGCGGGCGCCCATGGCTTCGATCTCTTCGTTGACCTTTTTGATGCGGCGCGGGTTGGATTGCAGGGTCTTGACGCCAGCCGCGGTCACCTTCGTCAGAAGGACATACGTCGCCACAGCTCTCCTCCAGCCCCATACTCGAACGCGAGCATATGCCGACGTTCACTCGGGCTCAGGCCGAAGCCCTCCTCCCCAAGGTCCGTCCGCTCCTCGAAGACCTCCAGCGCCGGAAGGCGTCATACGATCGGCGGCCGACCGATCCAGTCGCGAAAGAGATCAACGCACTGCTTCTCGAGATCGCGCGCCTCGGCGTGGATGTGAAGGACCCGGACCAGGGCCTCATTGACTTCCCCGCGATGCGGCGCGGACACGAGGTGCTGCTCTGCTGGAAGCTCGGCGACGGCGACCGCATCAGCTTCTGGCATGACATCGAGACGGGGTTCGCGGGCCGCAAGCTCATCGAAGACTAGCGGCGCACATTTGTGCGACAGCGTTCGCACATTTTGACGACGTCTTCGCACGTTTGGAGGACAGACACGCACGAGGTGTTCTGTCTAAATCTCGTGGTTGGAGAGCCACGACTTCGCCTGGGCCGCCGGATTCTTCGACGGCGAGGGTTGGGCGAACCGGTCCGGGCGAGGAGTGCAGTCGCGCATCAACCAGGCCGGACCGGACGGTATCCCGGAGGTCCTCACGAAGTTCCGGCAGATCGTCGGTGTCGGACGGATCAAAGGACCGGTCATCGTCGATGGGAAGCAGCCGCTCTACTACTGGGAGGCCACGTCCCGATCGGACCTTATTGACGTAGTCGAACGGATCGGACCATGGCTCTGCGCGGTCAAGCGCGCAGAGTTCGAGCGAACGTTAGACGGACCGCTGCCAGCTCAGGTCTGGCCAGGCTCGATGAGCGAAGAGCTCGCATGGGCCGGCGGCTTCTTCGATGGCGAGGGGTCAACCTATCTGGAGAAACACCGCACTCATGCTGGTTACCTCGTCCCGAGGCTCTATGTGCCTCAAGTCGCGGAGGTCGGCATCGCAGCGGAGCTCCAGCGCTTGAAGGCGGCCCTGGGCGGGCTTGGCGCGATCTCTGGGCTAAGACGTGGAAAGGGGAAGTCGAAGCCCTATCGGCGTTGGCGTGTCTCCGCGCCAGTCGATGTGCACCTAGGGCTCCATCTCTTATGGCCATTCATCGGCCACGTCAAGCGAACCCAAGCGCAATGTGTCTTGCACGTCATCGATTCGCAGCCTGATCTGCCGCGGGGGAATCCCGCGTTCGGTGTAGCCGGCGCCCGCTATTGCCTGCGAGGACACGACAAATGGAACGCGCGCATCAGACCGTTCAAGGGGCGCGGAAAAAACGAAGAAGATCCTTTGACCCACTTTCGGCAATGTATGACCTGCGTCCGCGAGTACGCGCGCGCGAGGAGAAACAAAAAGCGACGGCCGTGAGGCCGTCACTTTCGTCAGTCTCCTAGCAGGTTACTTGTTGAAATAGACCTTGTTGATCTCGATGTAGTTCTTCCACTTGTCCGGCACGGCGTCTTCGGGGAAGATCGCGCTCACCGGACACACCGATTCGCATGCACCGCAATCGATGCACTCATCCGGATGGATGTAGTACATGTTGTCTGCATCCGTTGTATAAATGCAGTCAACAGGACAGACATCGACGCATGACGCGTCCTTCACGTTGACGCATGGTTCCGTGATCACGTAGGCCATCTGTGATTCGTTCTCCCGTTCCGTACATGTGGAAGAAGTCGCGCGCTGATTTCTCAGCCTATCATCGCGCGACGTGAGTAGCGAAATCGCGGAGTTCCCACTGCCGGCCGATGTCACCGCGGAAGAACGCGCGACGGCCAAGCGGGAGATCGGCAAGTACACGACGATCATCAGCGAAGAACCCCGCGTCATCCGTTTCGCTGGCCGAACGATCGGTCAGACGGGACCCGTGTGGCATTTCCAATACACGCGGCTGTACCAACTGCCGAAGGGCTACCTGGCTGCGGGCCACGATCTGCACGAGGGCATCAAGGTCGCTTACGCCGAGACGCCAGAGGATCTTCCCAAGGCTTTCGACAACGATCTCGTCCGCGAATTCGTAGAGGACGAGCTCCGCTACCGCAAGATCATCGGATCCGAGCACGCCCGAGCCCAGTAGCCGCTCCCGGAAGTCGGCGCGCCCGCCAAAACGGCAACCCCCCGGGGCACCGAACGAGCCCGCCCGTGCACGCTGCTCGGACCCGCCACCCCAGGCTCTGCTTCGAGGCATCGAGCAGTTCAACGCCGGCGAGTTCTTCGAACAGCACGAGACGCTCGAGCTGCTATGGCGCGACACCACCGCACCGGTCCGAGGCCTCTACCACGGCATCCTCCAAGTCGGCGTCGGGTTTCATCATTGGCGCGGCCGCAACTTCCACGGAGCCTCCGTGCTCCTCGAAGAAGGCATCGAACGTCTTCGCCCCTTTTCGCCGGCGTGCCAGACCGTCGACGTGGCCGCGCTCATCGCCGACGCCACAGCGGCGCGCCAGCGGCTCCTCGCCATCGGTCCGGATCGGATGAGCGAGTTCGACCCTGCGAGCGCGCCGCAGGTACGCTTCGCGCGGTGACCGAAGGGGCGCGTGAGTGGGCCGAACGCCTCGGCGCAGTGGGTGTATGGACGCACGACGTGGAACGGATGTCCGCCGCGGGCGCGCACGACTACGTGCATACGATCGAGTCACTCGGGTACGCGGCGCTTTGGATACCGGAGAGCCTTGGCAGCAAAGAGGCGTTTGCGCACGCGAGCCTGCTGCTCACCGCGACGAAGAATCTCATCATCGCGACCGGGATCGCCAACATCTGGGCACGTGACCCGGTCGCGATGGCGAACGGAGCACGGACGCTGGTCGACGCCCACCCCGGTCGCTTTCTCCTCGGGCTCGGCGTGAGTCACGCGCCGACCGTCAAGACCCGCGGTCAGACCTACGCGCATCCCCTCGAGTACATGCGCCGATACCTCGACGCCATGGATGCCGCTCCGTACGTCGGCCCGAAGGTCGACGTGCCACGCGTGCTCGCGGCTCTCGGGCCGCAGATGCTCCGGCTCTCGGCGGAGCGCACGCTCGGCGCGCACTCCTATTTCGTGCCGGTCGAGCACAGCGCCGTCGCTCGGAAGGAGCTCGGCACCGGTCCACTCCTCGCCGTGGAGCAGGCCGCGGTCCTCGATGAGGATCCCGCGACCGCGCGTGCGACGGCGCGGCGGCACATGAAGCGGTATCTCGAGCTCGATAACTACACGAACAATCTGCGGCGCCTCGGCTGGACCGACGGGGACCTTGCTGGCGGCGGCAGCGACAAGCTCGTCGACGCGATCGTGGCGTGGGGCGGTACCGGCGCGATCAAGTCGCGGATCGACGAACACCGCAGGCGCGGCGCCGACCACGTGTGCCTTCAGGTGTTGCGCGCCGATCCCAAAGGCCCGCCGACCACGGACCTCGAGCGGATCGCGAAGGCGGTGCTCTAGCCTCCGTCCTTCTGCGGCAGGTCCACCGGCGCGAACCCCGGCTGGTCCCAGCCCAACACGGTGTACGGCGGGAGGTTCACGGCCTCGACCCCGCGCAGCTCGGGGATGTCGTCGAGGAGGGCCCGCTCGATGCCGCTCTTCAGCTGCAGTGTCGCCACCAGCCGCCCCATGCGCGGGCGCGTGACCGAGACGCGGATCTTCGCCACGGCGTCCTCGACGTCCACCAGCTCCACGTGCCCGCCTGTCCGCCTGAGATAGCGCTCCATCTCGGCGATCTTGGCGGCAACGCGCTCGGCGAGCTCAGCCATCCTGAGCGAGCATACGGAAACCATTTCCAGGAGGTCCGCCGTGTGTTATCCGCCGCGCGCCCGCCCGCCCGATGTTCCGCTCGACCTGTTGCCGCCGATGACCGGTGGGGCCGGTGGAGAGGATGTCGTGGTGACGAGCGCGGACGGGACGAAGGTCCGCGCGTATCTCGCGCGCGCATCCGGAGGGGACGCCGGCGTTGTCATCGCGCCCGACGTCCGCGGCCTGCACCCTTTCTACGAGGAGCTCGCGGAACGGTTGGCGTCGGCCGGTGTGCACGCGATCGCCTTCGACCTCTTCGGGCGAACGGCGGGGACCACTCGGCGCGCCGACGACTTCGATTACATGCCGCATGTCCGGCAGACGACCCCGCAAGGCGTGTTCGCCGACATCGCCGCGAGCAAGGCGAAAATCGAGGAGGAGACCCCAGCGCGTCGCCTTTTCGTTCTCGGCTTCTGTTTTGGCGGACGGATCGCGTTCCTCTCCTCGGCGTATGTGCCGGGTCTCGCCGGGGTCGTCGGGTTCTATGGGCGGCTTGGCAAACGCGAGAACGAGACCTGGCCGGTGCCGGCGGAGGAGGCGAAAGGCATGCGCGCGCCGGTCCTCGGTCTGTTCGGAGGTGACGACCCCGGCATCCCGGCGTCGGACATCGCCGCGTTCGACGACGCACTCGGCGCCGCGAAGCGACCGCACCGGCTCCAGACCTACCCCGGCGCCCCGCACTCATTCTTCGACCGAACGTTCAACGAGCACAAGGCAGAGTGCGACGATGCCTGGCGGCGAGTCCTCGCTTTCATGCGGAGCGGCGACGCGGCGAAGGCGACATGACGATCGACGGCTCGATCCTGGCGTTCACGGGGATCGTCGCGATCCTCACGATCCTGCCAGGTGCCGACATGGCGCTTGTCGCGAAGGTCACGTTGCTCGACGGCCGGCGTTCCGCGTTCTTTACAAGCCTCGGCATCTGCGCCGGCCTGCCGGTGCACGCGACAGCGTCAGCGCTGGGGCTGTCGCTCATCCTCGCGACGAGCGCCGAGGCATTCACCGTCGTCAAGTTCGCCGGAGCCACCTACCTCGCGTACCTCGGGATCCGCACGATCCGTGACTCGCTCCGGCCGACCTCCGAAGTCGTCGTCGACGCGGGTCGGACGCGAAGCGCCCGCGCCGCCTTTGTGCAGGGCTGGCTCACGAACGTGCTCAACCCGAAGGTCGCGCTGTTCTACCTCACGTTCTTGCCACAGTTCATCTCGCCGGGCGACAACGTGCTCGCCAAATCCCTGCTGCTCGCCGGGATCCACGCGGTGCTCGGGCTCGTCTGGCTTCCGCTCTACGCGTACGGGATCGACCGTCTGGGCGCGCTCATCCGTGGAGCGCGACGCTGGCTCGAGCGCCTCTCGGGTGCGGCACTCATCGGGCTCGGGGTCCGCCTCGCCCTGGAGCGACGGTGAGCGTGTCGCGCGATACGGACCGTGGGCCCTCCCTGGGCTAGCCTCCTGTCGATGCGGTTCTTCGGGCCCTTCCTGGTTGGAACGGTCGCCTTCGTTGTGATCAGCTACTTCGAGCAGGTCCCCGTGCTCGGATGGCTCGGCGCCGTCGTATCCGTGGTGGGGTGGGTGACCCTCGGCCGGTCACTCGCGCGAGAGGGCGCCCCCTCGATGCTGACGGCAGGCGTGCTCGGTGCATGGACGGGATTCGTCGGCGCCTTTACAGCCTGGCTACTCCAGACGGGAAATCTGTTCGGCCTCACGACTCCTGGGCTCGAGCGCGTCGGCGCGGGCTTCGGCTTCGTCGGCGCGAGTCTGGGGCTCGTGTATTGGCCGCTCTTCGGCGCGGCGGTGTGCTTCGCCGCTGCGTTCTTCTCTCTCGGACGTCGACTCGCCTAACGACGGGCATTCGTCGATCGTTCGCCCACACGGCCCGATCTGCTCCATCCCTTGCACTCGCAACCGATCATGATCGAGGGATCGTCGTAGTGACAGCTCGCCGGATTCTCCTCGATGAGCGACCGTCGCCCGCCGTAGGCTGCGATCGCCAGCTCGAGATCGTGGAAGGTGTAGCGGTGCTCACACGCCGCGCACAGCTCTTCCGGTAGGAGCGTCGCAGGAAGCAGACCCGGCCAGGCGATCGAGCGGAATCCGGAAGGCTTGAAACCGGGGCACGGACAGTCGCCACGGAGCTGGACGGTGTCGTGGGTGCAGGTTCTTCCATGCCAGCGGTAGCGATGTGCACAGAAATCGCAGATCGCGTCGACCTCGAGGTCGCTGCGCCGACCGTTTCGTTCCGTCTCTTGTGGGGCGCCCCTCACGGTTTGGGCTACACCGCGCAGCAGCCGGCGAAGCATCAGCGAGGCAGGTTACGCGACGCGGCGCCTCTTGTGGGTCACATAGTCGACGAGGACGTACTCGCCGAGATGCTCCGGCTCAACGTAGAAGGCGCGCCCATTGTTGATCTTCGACATCTGATTCACGAAGTCGACGAGGTAGTGTCCGCGCGCGAGCATGAACGTGTTGATGGTGATGCTTTCGCGAGTGCAGCGGATCACTTCCCGAAGTGTCGCTTCGAACGTGCGCTTCGTCGGCGGATAGTTGAACTGCGGATAGGTGCTGCCCGGCTCGAAATACGCGGTCGGCTCGCCGTCGGTGATCAGGATGATCTGTTTGTTCTTGCCGCGCGAGCGCGAGAGCAGCGTGCGTGCGGTCTCGAACGCGTGCTGCATGTTCGTGCCGTAGACGTATTCGTTCCACGTGAGGCGGGGGAGGTCCGTCGGCTTCAGCTGCGTCGCGTATGCGGAGAACCCGACGATGTAGAGGTCGTCCTTCGGGAAGGTCGAGCGGATGAGTGAGTCGAGCGCGAGCGTGACCTTCTTCGCCGCGAGGAAGCATCCGCGGAAGAGCATCGAGCGGCTGACGTCGACGAGGATCGCGGTCGCCGATTGCGTGACGAGCTCGGTGCGGTAGACCTCGAAGTCGCCTGCCGCGAGCTTCACCGGCACCTTCGCGCCCTGGCGGATCACCGCATTCCGCACCGTCCCTGGCAGGTCGAGCAGGAAGGGGTCGCCGAACTCGTAGGTCTTGAGCTCGTCCGTCGGATCGCCGCCGCGGCCGCGGGCCTTCGAGCGGTGCCCGCCAAAGGCATCCTTCTTGAGGGTCGCGAAGATCTCCTCGAGCGAGCGCTGGCCGATCTTCCGAATGCCCCGAGGCGTGAGCTCGTAGCGCTCTCCGTCTTTGCGGATCAGTCCGGCCTCCTCGAGAAGCTCGGTCATATGCCGGAGCTCGTCGAGGGCTTGGCGCGCGGACGGTCCCGCCAGGCGCTCAACCTGATCGCGGTCGAGCGACTCGAGATCGTCCGAGTTGCGCGCGCCGCGGACCGTGTCCTCCATGTCCGAGAGCTGGTTCATCTGATCCATAAGGCCGAGGGCCTCCGCCAGCGTCAACGGCTCGTCACCCGACATGGCGTGGTCGTAGCCGTCCATCGGCATGAGCTGCCCGAGCGTCTCGGCGAGGTCGTTCATCGCCTCCTGAAGCCCGGGATCGTTGAACGCCGCGCCGAGCAGATCTTCTAGCTGAGAGCGCATGTCCGCCGACATGGACTGCCAGAGCGATCGCATCGCCGCCATGCCCTGCGCGAGCTGGCGGAGAAGATCGTCCCAGTCCTTCGCGCCGCCGGCGAGCTCGGGGTATTGCCGCTGGAACGCCTCGAAGTCTGGCTCGCCGCCCTCCATGCGCTCCTTCAGAGCTCGGTTCAGGTCACGGATCATCTGGCGGGTTCGCTCGAGCTGCTCCGGCGTGAGGTTCTGGAGCGACTCGCGCATATTCTTGAAATACGAGCCGAGGACCTGCTGCTGCAGCTCCTTCAGGAGCTCCTGGTACATCTGGGCGGCTTTCGGCTCGACGAACTCGTAATCCTTGAGCGCGCGCATCGCGCGTCCGAAGTCTTCCGGAAGAGCGTCGAGCTGCGCCATCCGCTCGGCCGCGAGCTTCTCCATCGCCGCTTTGAGCTGCTCGTTCGGGGCTTCCGCATTGCGCCGCCGCTCGAGGCCGTCGCGCTCGAGTCGCTTCACCTCCTCGAGCTTTTCCTTCAGCTCATCGAAGGTCTTCGAAAGGTCGTGACGCTGCGCGCGCCGCTGCTTTGCGGTGCGCAGGCGTTCGAGGAGGTCCTTCAGCCCCTCCATGCGGCCGGGGATGCCCCAGCGCGAGAGGCGCGCCATGGCGTCCTCGAGATCTCCGCCGGAAAGCAGCTCGTCGGCCATCGCGCCGAGGAGCTCCTCGGCTTCGAGCGCGTCGAGCCGCTGCGTGCCGTCCCAGCGCGAGTACCGCACGTCGGCGAAGGGCCGCGCGAGCCCCGGGGGCTCGTTGCGCGGATCGCGCGGGGCCGGGTCCTCCATCAGGCTCTGAA
>Ga0209806_1000467_pt1 | contig 27578 bp, 19 predicted proteins | sample GraSoiAngelo_152_FD_186166 | JGI IMG/M metagenome (GOLD analysis project Ga0209806, IMG submission 186166) | Grasslands soil microbial communities from the Angelo Coastal Reserve, California, USA - 14_1009_12_30cm (SPAdes) (version 2) | ecosystem: Environmental > Terrestrial > Soil > Grasslands ... | reverse complement strand
GTTCCGGAGATCCGACTTCATCGAAGCCAGATACGCCTTCTCCTTCGTGTTGGCGAACTTCGGAATCGCGATGGCGGCCAAAATACCGATGATCACCACAACGATCAGAAGCTCAATGAGGGTGAAACCCTTGCGGTTCATCCGACAACCTCCCCAATGAGTAATTCCAGGACGCAACGTAACGATTAGTCCGGTACTTATTTGAGCAAGCCGCATGCCGCATTGGGGCACGATCATCTACTCGGTTACTGGACAAGAGGATACGTCTCACCAAGTGTCGAAATTGAACCCCCTTATGCGCACGCTAACTCCTGCTTTTTGCGAGGCGCTAGGACGGACGCAACGCCCCGAGGCGCCCCGAAGAGAGGCCGCATACCACGAGGCCTCCGCTGGAAACCACACCTGGGCCGAGTCCGCCATGGCCCGGGCGCGCGTACAATCCCCGCGGCGCAGATCCAGCAAAAAGCTCGCGCGCAGCGCGATCGGTTGCCGTGGGTCGAGCGCCCGCGCCAGGGCGACCCGGTCGGCCACGTGCACGGTGTCGCCCAGCCCCAGCAGATAGAACCCCCACGCCGCCAAGAGGTGCGGGTCTCGCGGAAACAGGGAATCCGCGACCGCGTACTCGCGCCGCGCCGCGGCGGGTTGCCCCATGCCGGCGTACACCGCCGCCGCCGAGAAATGCGCGCGATATGACTCGGGGTGTTCGACCAGCGTCGTGAGCAGCAGCGCGCGGTTGTCCCGCCACACCGGAAGCCGTCGCGCGGACCGCGCGCCCAACACGAACACCATCGCCGCGATCGCCGCCGCCGTGCGGCGGTAGCTCAGCGTGCGCAAGGCGATCACCATCGCCCCCATCCCCGCTAACACCGCAACGAGCAACACGGGCAAGTACAGGTTCCGCTCGGCGAGCACCACCCCAGAAGCAAAAAGCAGGTTCGACGTGGGGAGATACGCGAGGGCGGCGACCGCTGCGGCGAAGCAGAGCGCCGGCGCGCCCCGACGCGTTCGGAGCGCCAGCATCAGGACGCCCAGCACCACGATGACCCCAACCAGCGCTGCCGCACCGAACGCCCCCGGCGCCGGGATCACCTGGGGGGTGTAGTCCGCCGAGAGATCGAGCGGCCAGACCAGGAGGCGCGCCGCGCGCAGGATCGCGGGCAGCGCGACGGCCAGACGCCCGCTCGCGCCCACGCCCAGAAACGGTGGCGCCACGTCCGCCGTGGCCCCGCGACCCACGGCGTACCACACGCCAAGGTAGCCGATGGTGACCGCAGCCAACGACGCGTAGAAGAGAATCGGGTAACGGCGGGTCCCTCTGGGCCGGAGCCAGTCATCGATCATTATCACGACACCAGTAATGACACCATGCTCTTTGCTGAACATAGCGAGCGTCGCCGCGAGCACCGCAGCGACCCACCAGCCGCGTCTCGCCGCCAAGACCGCCGCGAGCATCCCCGTTGCGACGAGCAGCTCCGCCCGGGAGACGACGCTGGCCACGCCTTCGACGTGCACCGGGTGCACCGCGAACACGAGCCCCGCAGCCACCGCCCCAACCGCCGGCAGCCAGCGCTCGAACACGAGCACCACGAGCACGCAGACGATGCCGTGGAGGACGGCATTGACGAAATGGAACCACGACGACGCGCCAGCGCTCAGCTCCCAGTCGACGGCGTAGGTGAGGATAGTGACGGGACGGTACAGGCCTCCGCGGGCCGGCGGAGGCCAATACGCTTTGTCGAAGGCGCGGATCGCCGCGGGGACCGAGTGCGCAGCGGGGTTGTGGACGATCACCCCGCGGTCGTCCTGGACGAACCCGTACCGGGTCGTCGGCAGAAACAGGCCGACGGCGAGGAGGAACACCAGGGCGAGTCTCATCGAGCGTCCCAGGCCCGGGCCCGCGCGAGGAGCCAGTCGGCCGTCGCGGTGTCGCCGCGGAAGCGTGCGGCTCTGGCCTGAACACGGAGGTAGTCGCCGCAGCGCAGGCACAGCTGGTCGGCGCGCGCGAGGAGGGAGTCGGCGAGGGCGGGGCGGCCCAGCGTGAAAGCGGCATCCGCGGCTCCCACAAAGACGCTGGGGTCACGGTCGAAGATCACCACCGCATGATGATACGCGTCGAGGGCGCGGACGGGATCACGGGCGTTCTGAAACGCCGCCCCGGCCCGGGCGGGGCCGCGGTAGGAAGCGGGCGAGTCCTCGAGCATGCTTTGGGTGACGCTCGTGTCTCCCTTCCAGATGGGGACGCGCGTGACTGTTCGGAGGGCACTGAGGGCGATCACCAGCGCCCCCAATCCGGCAAGCCTGCGGCGAGGCCAGCGCGTCGCTGCCGCGCCGACCGCGAGGGCGAGCCCCACCGAGGGCAAGTACAGCGTCCGCTCGGCCATCAGGACGCCGGTCGGGAACAGCAAGTTCGCCACGGGGAGGTAGGCGATGGCAATCCACGCCAGCCCCAGGGCCTCGAGGCGACGCCCCCGGCGCCACGCCCACCACAGCAGGCCGGCCCATGCGGCCAGGACCGCGAGTCCCAACAGGAAGCGGCCGTCGACCAGCGAGGCGACGAGCGTGCGCTCGTCGGGCGAGTAGTCGGCGCGGAGGGTAAGCGGGAACACGAGGAGCCGGCCGGCATCCGCGAGCGCCGCGACCGCGCTGAGTCGCACGGGCACGGGCGAGGCCCCGAAGAAGACGGGCGCCAGGGCCTGGGTGCGGGAGTAAGGGTGCAGAACCGCCCAGCGCACGATCATATAGGCCGCGCCGACAAGGGCCCAGCTCGCGACGTAGGCCCCGAGGCGGCGCCTTGGAGGAGGTGGGCGCACGCCGAGCACCCAGGCTGACGCGATCAAGCCGGGCACGACCGCGGCGTTCTCCTTGCTCAAGAGTCCCAGGGCCAAGGCCGCGGCCGTCCACCCTACACTATCCCGTTCGAGAGCCGCGTAGACCGCGAGCAGGCTGAAGCAGGCGGCCATGAGCTCCGCCCGGCCCACCACGTTCGCCACGGCCTCGACGTGGACCGGATGGACCGCGAACACGAGCCCCGCGACGAGCGCCGCGGTCTCCCCCGCCCACCGCCGCGCGAGCGCGGCGACGGCAACCGTCGCCCCGGCGTGCCAGAGCAGATTCACGAAGTGATACCACATGGCACTGGCCGTCAGGCGATCGAGGGCGAACCCCGCCACGACGAGCGGCCGGTACATCTTGCCGGCGAATTCCGGCGGCCAGTACGGATGGGCGAACGCCCGCCAGATTCCCGACGGTGTGTGGATCAGGGGATTGAAGACGACGATATACACGTCGTCCATCGCGAACCGGTTCCACAGGGCCCCGAGGTAGACGACGACTGCGCAGGCGGCAACGAAGAGGGAGATCCTCGCTGCGGCGCTCAGTTTGATCACGGGGACGAGCGCAGGCTCCGCTCGTGCGCCGTCAGCCAGTCGGCGGTTACCGAGTCGCCCCGCATCCGGCAGAAGAAGGCTTCACTACGATAGAGCGTGACACACCGCTCGCACTCCGCATCCGCCCGGCTGAGCAGAGACTCAGCGGCGGCCGGATGGTGTAGCGCATACTCGGCGTGAGCGGCTGCGATGTATACGCGGGCGTCGTGAGGGAAGATCCCGCTCGAAACCCGCAGCGCCTGGATTGCGCGGTCGTAGCGCCCCGACCACAGGTGGTCCCACCCAACGTAGCGCCACGTGAAGTACGACCGCGGCGCATCTCTGATCAGCCCCAGCGCGACGGAGTGCTGTTCCCGCCAGACGGGAACCCGGAGCACCGAGCGCGTGCCGCCCAGCACCACCACCAGCGCCGCCACGGCCGCGAGCCGCCGTCCCACCAGCCCCCGGCACGCCGCGCCCAGGGCGAGCGCGAGTCCTACCGACGGCAGATAGAGGGTGCGCTCGGCGATGAGGATCTGGATGGGGAACAACAGGTTCGCGACCGGGGCATAGGCAATCGGGATCCAGCCCAGTCCGAACGCCTCGACTTTGCGCCCCCGGCGCCACGCCACGACGAGCAGCAGGGCCCAGAGGCTCAGCACCAGCACTCCGAACCCCAGCCTGGCGTCGAGCAGTCGGTGCACGGCGGTGCGGTGGTCCGGCGAGTAATCGGCACTGAGGGCCAGCGGGAAGAGCAGCAACCGAGCCACGTCCCCCAGGGCGGCCGTTGCGGTGAGGCGGATCCCGAGCGCATCCTCGCCCAGGAAGACCGGCGCGGTGTTGCCGGGCCCGCGCAGGAATCCGTGAAGTACCGACCAGCGGAGGCCCAGATACGCCACGCCCAGCAGGAGCCAGCTCGCGACGAACATCGCCAGCTTGCGCCGCGGGGGCGCGGGCCGCACGCCCAGGAGCCACGCCCAGGCGACCAGGCCGGGGGCTACGGCGCCATTCTCCTTGCTCAGCACGGCGGCGGCCATCGCCGCCACGCTCCAGCCCACACTGCCGCGCTCGAGGGCGGCGTAGACCGCGAGCAAGGTGAACACGGCCGCCATCAGCTCGTTGCGACCCACGACGTTGGCCACCGCCTCGACGTGCACCGGATGGACAGCAAACACGAGGCCAGCGACGAGGCCAGCGGCCTCGCCAGCCCAGCGGCGCGCGAGCACGGCCACGAGCACGCTGGCGCCGACGTGCCACATCAGGTTCACCGCGTGAAACCACGCCATCGAGTGCGTGGACCAATCGAGCGCGTACGTGGCGACGGTCAGCGGGCGGTAGGCCGACACGTCGATGTTGGACGGGAAGTATGACGTCCCGAACGCCTGCCAGACCCCGGAGAGGCTGTGCACCACGGGGTTCGCCAGGATGATCGAGAGGTCGTCGAGGACGAATCCATGCCACAGGACGGCCACGTAGACGAGCGCCGCCACCGCGGCGATCGCGCCGTAGAGTCGTCTCCCGCTCACGGTGCGCTCCGGCGCACAGCGTAGAGCCAGCGAGCGCCGGACCAGGCATGGACGGGCACCAGCCACGACGGGTAGGCCGCGATCAGGGCCCGGAGTTCACGCGCGGACGCCGACTGCGGACTCGCGAGGAGGACGTGGGTCACGCCCTGGCGTTCGAGGTACGCCCGCTGCTCGGCGGGGCCGGCCTCGACGACCCTCGCCCCCCGATAGCCATACAGATAGAAGGGGACGGCGGTGCGGTGGCTGTACAGCCACACCAAGGCCTCGTCGTCGGTGGCGACGACCGCGCTTGGCGGAAGCTGCCCCACGTCGGGTAGCAGCTCCCGGAAGTTGGCTGAGATGTCGCCCGCCGGGCCGGTGTAGCCGTGATGCGCAAAGCCCGCCACCTCATACGACGCAAACCCGACCGCGAGGACGCCGGCGAGCACGAGCAGCGGGAGGTGAAGGCGCGCGTGGCGCCATAACGCCGCCGCGCCCGCCGCCCACGCCACGCCCAGCCACGGCAGCACGCCCCACAGGAACCGATCGGGGGGAAACGGCCACACCGCGAGGATCGCGAGGTAGCCGGCGAGCGCGAGGCCAATGCACGACCGCTGGGCGAGCACGGCGAGACCGTACAGACCAACGCCGAACGCAGGCACCGCGAACAGCCAATGGATTGCTCCGGCAGGGAGCCAGCTCAGGGTGATCGCGGCGAGCGGCCGGGGCAGGTCGAGGATGCCGCTCCCCAGGGCGCCAAGTCCGGTCTGGCTCAGCACCTCTCCGTAGCTGCCGTAGTTGATCGCGAGCGCGGGGTCGACGGCCCGGCGGTGGGCGAGCGTCCACCACGCCCACCCGAGACTCGCCAGGAGGACCGGGGTTGCCGCGGCGAGCGCCCGACGCGCGGGGACGCGCCGCACGAGGAGCAGGAACCCGACCACCCCCGCCCCCACCGCGATCCCGATCGTGCGGGTCAGCAGCGTGAAGGCCGCGGCAACTCCGGCCCCGACCGCGGCGCCGACGGGCGAGAGCCGTGCGGGCGGCCGGTCGCCGATCACGACGGAAACGGCGAGGAGGGCCGCGAACAGCGGCTCGGCAAACACGACCGACTGCACCACGAGAACAGGGATCGCCAGGGCGGCCGCGAGGACGATCGCGGGAGCGATCCAACGCGGCACAGCGGGACCCAGGAGGTCCGTGCGCACAGCGTGCCACGCCACCAGGCCCGCCGCCGCCGCCGCGAGCAACAGGTTCAAGATCTTCGCCGCCATCGCCGCGGCCCCGAGTGGGAGGAGCCCGAACAGGGGCGTCAGGATCAGCGGATACAGCGGCGGGAAGTGGGTCGCGGCCGGGGCGCCAGGCAAGTGCAGATAGGCGTAGCCGTGGCCGGAGGCGAGCGAACGGGCGAGCACCGCGTAGAGCCCGTCGTCGTAGAACACGCCGACGAGTGAGTCGTTCAGGGCGAGGGCGCCCGCGGCAAGGGCGCCCAGGGCGACCGCGACCCCGGCCCGCCCGGCAGCGGTCACGCCCGGAGCTTTCGCCAGTCCCCGCGCGGCGGGAAGAGGTTGTAGCGGAGGATGTGAAACAGCGCCGCGAGACCGTCGCGCCACGTGATCTTCTTGCCCTCGGCGTACGTGCGACCGCTGTAGGTGATGGGCAGTTCCCAGATCCGGGCCCCGCATTGCGACAGGCGGGCGGTGATCTCCACCTCGAAGCCGAAGCGGTTGGAGGTGAGCGGCAGGCGCTTCAAGAGATCCGCGCGGACCAGCTTGTAGCAGGTCTCCATGTCCGTGAGGTTGAGATTCGTCAGCATGTTGGACAGGAGCGTGAGCAACTGGTTCCCCACCGAGTGCCAGAAGAACAGGACCCGCCGCGGTCCCCCCTGGAAGCGGGAGCCGTAGACGGCGTCGGCGCGGCCGCTGCGGATCGGCTCGAGCAGCCGGGGGAGGTCGCCGGGATCGTACTCCAGGTCGGCGTCTTGCACGACGATCACGTCGCCGGTGGCGGCGGCGATCCCCGAGCGCAGGGCGGCGCCTTTGCCGCGATTGGTCGGATGATGCACCGCCCGGTCGATGACCCGCTCGGCGAGGAGACGGTCGATGATCGCCGCGGTGCCGTCCTTGGAAGCGTCGTTCACGACGACGATCTCGAGCTTCAAGGGCACTTCCCGGAGCCGCCGCACGACGGTGGCGAGGGTCGCCGCCTCGTCGTAGGCGGGGACGATGACCGATAGCGTCCGGTCATTCACGGCCGTTCCCCGATGGCGATGAGCGACTGGCCGAGCCGCCAGGGGAGAAACCGCTCCAGCCGGAAGACCGGGACGAGGGCGTCGTAGAGGGCGAGCGAGGCCGCCGGGATGAGCCGCCGGCGCAGCACCCGGCCGGTGAACCACCACCCGAGGATGCCGGCCAGGTTGAAGTACTCGCGGTGCCGCAGGGCGAGCCCCGCCGCGGCGAACTTGTGCGCCAGCTCGCGTGGCGTGTAGCGCCGATGGTGGCCGAGGGCGGCGTCGAGCGTCCCGTAGATCCCGGGGAGCGCCGGGACGAGCAGCAACAGCCGGCCGCCCGGCCGGAGCAGCGCGCGCATCACCGCGAGGGAGCGTTCGTCGTCCCGGACGTGCTCGAGCACGTTCAGGCAGATGATGGTATCGAACCGCTCGTCGGCGAGCGCCCCGTCCACGGTCGGCAGGTACAACCGGGCGATCTCGACGTTGGCGCGGCCGGCGTATTTCTCGCGCAGGCGCGCGAGGTAGTAGGGCTCGGTGTCGGTGAGAACGACGCGCTCGCGGTCGAGGAGAAAATCCGAGAGGTTGCCGATGCCGGAGCCGATTTCCAGCACGTGGGTCCCGACCCAGCGCCGCAACCGGTCGAACATCCAGCGGTTGTAGCGCGGGGCCGCGGCGAGCCGTTCCAGGGTGGCCGCACCGAAGGCGTCCTGGGGCTCACCCGGCTGGAGCGGGGGGGGCCGGGGGGGCATCGCTCTCGTACTTGCTGAGTTTGCGGTACAGGGTGGACGGGTCGATGCCCAACACCTCCGCGGCGCGGGTCTTGTTGCCCCCCTCGGCCTGGAGCACCCACTGGATGTACGCGCGCTCGATGACCTCGAGTGCGGGGTTGAGATGGGCGCGGTCGGCCACGAGCGGCTCCGCCTTGCGCTCGGTGACCTTCGCGGGGATCGCCGAGAGGGGGATCGCGTCCGCCTTGGTGAGCACCACGGCGCGCTCCAGCGCATTCTCGAGCTCGCGCACGTTCCCCGGCCAGTCGTAGACCATGATGGCGTCGATGGCATCCTGCTCCAGCCGCTTGAGGGCGTCCCCGTGCTCCTTGGCGATACGTTTCAGGAACGCGTCGACGAAGATGGGAATGTCGTCGCGCCGGTCCCGCAGGGGCGGCAGGTGGATGGCGATCACGTTGAGGCGGTAGTAGAGGTCGGTGCGGAAGCGGCCGCGCTTGATGTCTTCCTCCAGGTCCCGGTTAGTGGCCGCGACGAGGCGGACGTCCACGGGGATCGCCTCCGTGCCGCCGACGGGGATGCACTCGCGCTCCTGGAGCACCCGCAGCAGCTTCACCTGGGTCGCCGGCGCCATTTCGCCGATCTCGTCCAGGAAGAAGGTCCCGCCCCGCGCCGCGGCGAACAGCCCCTGCTTGTCGCGCACCGCTCCGGTGAACGAGCCTTTCACGTGACCGAACAGCTCCGACTCGAGCAAGCTCTCGGGGAGGGCGCCGCAGTTGATGGAAAGGAACGGCCCCTCGGTGCGTGCCGACAGCTCGTGGATGTAGCGGGCGATGACCTCCTTGCCGGTCCCCGACTCGCCCTGGATCAGCACGGTGCTTTCAGTGGGGGCGACCTGCTTGGCCAGCTGCAGCACGTCCAGAAACAGCCGGGACTTGCCGATCGGCTCGATCAGCCCCGAGCGCTCACGCCGGCGGATCTCCTGCTTGAGTTGTTTGTTCTCCGATTTGAGCCGGCGCACCTCGGCGGCCCGGCGGCACAGGGCGACGATCTCGTCGTTGGAGAACGGCTTCTGCACGTAGTGGAAAGCGCCCTGGTTGACCGCCTGGATGGCGCTCTGCAGCGACGCCTGCGCGGTCATGAGCACCACGGGGGTCTCCGGATCCTGGTCCTTGACCGCCGCGAGAATGTCGATGCCGCTGACCTGCGGCATGCGGATGTCCGTGAGAACGATGTCCGGCGCCGAATTCCTGAGGGCCTCGAGGCCGGCCTTGCCGCCCTGCGCCGTGGCGACGTCGAATCCCTCGTTTTTCAGGAGGATGCGCAGCGTGTCGAGGATCCCCTGCTCATCGTCGATGACGAGGATCGAGGGTTGGGGGGTGGGGCTCATCAGGCGGCTTCCTCCTTCCGGCGGGCGGCAGGGAAGATCACGGTGAAGGTGGTTCCCCGCCCCACGGCCGTATCCACCAGCACGAGGCCCTTGTGGGCGTCGACGGCGCGCTGGACGATAGCGAGGCCCAGCCCGGTCCCACCCACGCGACCCGTCACGAACGGCTCGAACAGCCGGGTACGCACGTTATCGGGGATCCCCGGCCCGTTGTCGGTCACCTGGAGGGAGACGGGGTTCTCGATCCCCGCCCGATCCAGCACGATCCCCGGGGACGCGCGGCCGGTCCGCACCGTGATACGCGCGCCCGGCCCGGTGGCCTGCACCGCGTTGAGTACCAAGTTCGAGACCACGCGGTGCAGCAGGTCTTCGTCGCCCTCCATCAGCGTAGGGCTGCCCGCGAGCTCGATGACCGCGTCGGCGGGGTAGTCGGGGTGTTCGCGCACGAGCCGGATCGCGGCCCCGGCCACCTCGCGCAGGTCCACCGGCCGGCACTCGGTGACGCGGACCCGGGAAAAGTCGAGGAATTCCGACAACAGGCGGGAGAGGCGATCCGTCTCCCGCACGATCAGGTTGCCGAGGAACTTCTCGTCGGGGTTCGCGCGCGTGGAGCGGGACAATTGCTCCACCGAGGAGCGGATCGAGGCCAGCGGGTTTTTGATCTCGTGCGCGAGGCTGGAGGACAGCTCGGCCACCGCCTCGAGCCGCTCGGCCCGCAGGTGCAGCTCCTCGAGGCGTTTAGTGTCGGAGATGTCGGTGAAGATGGCCGTGACGCGGGGCGGGGCGTCCGGCTGGCCCTCCAGCGTCGTAGTCGTGACGCCGACGGGAAACGCCCGGTCGGGCCGATGAACGGTGGCCTCGACCCGCATCAGGCGCACGCCCCGGCGCGCCGTGGCCGTGAGCGCGGCCCAGAACTCCGGGGCAATGTGGGCGATCTCCGGCATGATGGGCCGCTCGCGCCACTGGTCCGCCCGCACGCCGAGGAGCTCTTCGGCGGCGGGGTTGCAGTAGAGCAGCTTCCCCTCGTGGTCCACGGTGAGCACGCCGGTGCGCAGGTTCTCCAGCACGTCCGACGCCTCGAGGCGCACCTGGCGGACTTCCGCGGCCAGGGCCTCCCGCTCCGCCCCCATGACCGAGACGCGACTCGCGATGAAGGCCGTGACCGCGGCGATGGCGACGAAGATCCCGAGCTGGAACCAGATTCCCGAGGCGATGGCGGTGCGGTGACCGAAGAAGACATCGGCGAAGTACACCAGGCCGGCGAGGATCGTGACGAGCGCGGTACTCGCGGGCCGCATCAGCAGCGCGGTCGCGGCGATGAGCAGCACATACAGCCCGGTGAAATCACTCTCCGGGCCGCCAGTCATGTGCACGACGGTGGTAATCAGGGCGACGTCAAAGAGTGCCTGGAGGTAGAGGAAGTTCTCCCCAAGCGCGCGGTTGCGGACGTGGGTGTGCCAGTACGAGGCAGCGGTCACGACCAGCGCCGCCAGCAGCATCAGGGAGGTGACGAGGATGTCGAGCGGCGCGGCCACCTGGACCTTGAGGGCGGCGCTCAGGTAGATGGCGATGGCCACGCACATGCGCCCCAAGTAGACCATGCGGAGCAGGGCCCGGGGCGTGGGGATAGTCCAGGACTTGGAGGCGGTGCCGAACCAGCGCAGAGGCAGCTCCTAAGCCGGGCAAGCGGGCCGGCTTCCGGGGCGCAGCGGCGTAAGTATCGGGGTCGGTGTCGCAAAATGCAAGAGCGGGGGCGGTGTCAGGGCTTGTTTACCCTTCAATCCTCGTGCTGACGACCGGTCCTATAGTCATGCGTCCTCTCGATTGATGCATCGGATTTTGTTGGCGGGTGCGCCGACCGGCTCGTAAGTTCCGAGGTGAGCGTTGACCGCCGGCTCCGGTTGACCGTCGCCGCTCTCGCGGCGCTGGCCGTCACGCCCTGGCCAGCCGCGCGCGCAGCCGCCCCCCAAACTGCCGCGGACACCTTCGCGCGATCGTCGGGCCGCCTCTTCGACACGGCCGAGCCGATCGCCATCACGTTGACCACCGACCTGGGGGCCGTCGCCAAGGACCGGGGCACACAGAAGCGCGTCCACCACGCCGTCCTCTCGTACATCGGGCCCGCCGGGGATTCGACGTCCTTCGACGTTCAGCTCCGCACCCGGGGGCATTGGCGGCTGCGGACCTGCGAATTCCCGCCGCTCAAGGTCGAGTTCGACCGGGAAACGGCGAAGCCCGCGCTCTTCGCGCACCAGAAGAGTCTGAAGCTGGTGGTGCAGTGCCGCAGCCCCCGGGCCTACGCCAACTACCTGCTCGAGGAGTACCTCATCTACCGGATCTATAACCTGCTGACCGAGTGCAGCTTCCGGGTGCGCCTCGCCCGCGTGACGTACGTGGACGCCGCCGGCAAGCGCACCCCCGCGACCCGATACGCGTTCTTCATCGAAGATGACGACCGGATGGCGCAGCGGAACCACGGACACGTGCTCGAGCAGCAGGGGATCTCCCAAGCCGACGCCGGGTTCAGCCAGATGGGGTTGCTCACCGTGTTCGAATACTTGATCGGCAACACCGACTGGTCCGTCGCCGCGCTGCACAACATCGTGCTCGTTCAGGATAGCATAGGCGAGCTGTATCCGGTCCCGTACGATTTCGACTGGTCGGGCGTCATCTCGACGCCCTACGCGTTCCCCGACGCGCGTCTCGGGATCCGCACCGTGCGGGACCGGCTGTACCGCGGCGCCTGCCGCACCCCGGCCGACTTCGCCCCTCTGTTCGGCCGCTTCAACGCCGTCAAGGACTCCGTGTATGCGCTGTACCGCGGGCAGCCGGATCTCGAGCCCAAGCGCGTGGCGCAGGCGCTGGGCTATTACGACGAGTTCTACCGCATCATCAACGATCCCCGCTGGGTGAACCGCGAACTCATCCACAATTGCCTGCCCGGGTGAGCGCCTACCCATGATCCTGGACCCCACCACCCGATCGCTGCTCCGTCTGCTGGCCTACTATGTCGTGCTGGTGGCCGGCACGTTCGTCCTGGCGCAGCATTCGTCGGTCGTGCGCGACGCCGTTTCCTTTGAGGTGCCGGTGGGCATCACGCCGCGCCAGCTGCGCCAAAGCGTCGAGACTGGCGCCGTGGCAGAGGAGCGCGCGGCCGTCGCGGCCACGACCGCACTGGCCATGCTCGGGGCCCTGGCGCTCATGATTCCCGTCGCCTGGATCTACATGCTCACCAAGCGGCGCCAGGGCTGGGACCCGTCAGTGGTGCAAACAGTGATCCTGTTGCCGCTGGCGATCGCCGGCATCGTGGCGGTCGTGCGCAACAGCCTGGCCTTGGCCTTCAGCCTTGCGGGGCTGGCAGCGGCGGTGCGGTTCCGCAATACCCTCAAGGACACGAAGGACGCGGTGTACATCTTCCTCGCCGTCGCCGTGGGTCTCGCCGCCGGCGTGCAGGCCCTGGCGCTCGGCTTGGTCGTTTCGGGCATCTTCAACGTCGCGGTAGTCGGGTTGTGGTCGCTCAACGTGGGCGACATCTACGCCGGTGAACCGCGCCCGCACCTCACCGGCGAGCTCCGCATCGCCGAGCCGGACCGCGCGGAGGGCATCCTGCTCGTGCGCGCAACGCCGGCCGCGCAAGCGATCGTCGAAGCGACGCTGCAGGAACTGACGAAGACTTGGAAGCCCGCCGGCGCCCCATTGACCTACGTCGTGCGCCTCAAGAAGAAGACCACGCCGGCCGCCCTGGTTGCCGCGATCACACAGCGGGCGGCGGAACACGGCGCAACGGCGGAGTTCCGGCCGCTGCCGGCCTGAGGCGCGGTGATGTCCGAGCGACGCTGGCCCGTTCCCACCGCCGAGCGACTGGCGGAGCTGGTCGGCGCCGCCCTCCCGTTCGGCCTCCGCAGCGGATCCCCCCGACACGCCTTCCACCGTGACCTCTATTTCGACACGCCGGACGGTGCGCTACGCCGGCGGGGGGCGAGCTGTCGCATCCGGTTCGACGCGCTGGACCGCCGCTGGCTCAGGTTCGACGCTGTGGTCGGGGGGTGCGAAGCCCGGGTCGCCGAGGTCGAGCCGCGCGATATCCTCCTCGGGGCCGCCGAGCCCGCTCGCCGGCTCCGAGCGCTCGTGGACCCCGCCCGGCTCGTCGTCCACACCGAGCTGGAGGTGGAACGCTGGGCGCGGACCGCCCATTTCCCGCTCGTTCCGCTGCCGCAGCTCGGGCTCGCTTACGATACCGTCACGGTGCGGGGGAGCGGCGCCGAACCGATGTTCCACGAGCTCGTGCTGTGGCGGCGACGGTGGGCGGTCCTTCCCGTCGCGTCCGTGGCGCGCGCGCTCGAGCGGCGTTACGGACTCCTGGCGGCCCCCGCCCCAACCGGTCGCGCGGAACGCGCGGCCGAGCTGCGGCAGGCCTTGGAGCGGGGCGAGGCGTCCCCGGCGCCTACGAGGCGGCAGGTGGCCCTGGTGGCGCTGGCGCACGGGCGCATAGCCCTGTGCCGGGCCGGCACGATCCTCCGGCTCCCGGCCGAGGACGGCGGCGGCGAGGAGGCTTGCCGGCAGGCGCTGCGCCGCTGCTTCGGTCACGCGGAGGGCGAGATCCGCCTGCTCGGGGTCGTGCCGGCGACCGACGCCCGGCCCGCCGTCGAGGTCTGGCTCGCTCGCCGGTTGCGCCGCGATCTGACCGCAGCCCCGCCGGGGGAGTTGCAATGGTTCGCCCCAGACGACGTCGTCGCGCGTGTCGGCTCCCCCGTGCTGCGGGAGCCGACGACCCTCGCCGCGCTCGCCGTGGCCGCCCGCTCCGAGCTCGTCCCGGAGTGGTCAGCGGCGCCGCTCCAGCGCCGGGGGCGGGGCGACTCCGCAAGCGACGGCGAGGACGGCAGCCGCGTCACGCTCAGCGAGCTCCGCGTGCCCGCGCTCCCGGCGCGAGCGCTCGAAGCGGACCGCCCCGCCCCCGAGCAGCTCATCAACGCGCATTTGAGCTCGCTCGAATTCAACGCGCGGGTGTTGGCGCTCGCGGAAGAATCGGGGACCCCGCTCCTCGCTCGGCTCCGCTTTCTCTCGATCGTGAGCACGAACCTCGACCAGTTCTTCATGGTCGAAGTTGGGGCCCTGAAGCACCGGGTCGCCGCCGGGATCGGCGAGCGCTCTCCGGACGGCCTCACCCCACCCGAGGAGCTGGACGCCATCGCGATCCGTCTCCACGCCCTCGTGGCGCGGCAGTATCGCTGCTTCCACGATCTGGCGCGCGGCGAGCTGTCAGCGCACGGGATCCGGGTCCGTGATTGGGACGAGCTGGGGCCGGACGAGCGCGGCGCGCTCGACCGGCGTTTCGCCGAGGAGATCGCGCCCCTGCTCACGCCCAAGGCGTTGACACGCGCGCCGGGGCACCCGTTCCCGCACTGCGGCGATCGGCGCCTCAGCCTGGCCGTGGTCCTGCGGGACGAGCCGGGCGGGCCGCAGCACTTCGCCGTCGTCGAGCTCCCGGCGTCGGTGCCCCGGCTCCAGTGCTCCCCGGGCGCGATCGTTCCGCTGGAGGCGCTGGTCCGCGCCGGGCTCGCCGCCCTGTTCCCCGGCCGGGAGGTGGTGGCCGCCCACGCCTTCCGGGTCACGCGCGCCGGGGACATCCAGCTCGACGAGCTGGCGACGGCGAGCTTCCTCCAGGCGGTAAGCGAGCAGGTGCAGCGGCGACCGTGGGGCCCCGTCGTGCGCCTCGAGGTCGAACAGACGATGCCGCCCGCGCTGCGCGAGCTGCTGCAACGTGAACTGCGGTTCGAAGAAAGCGGGATGCAGAGCGCGCTCGGACCGTCGGACGTGTACGAGGCCCCGGGGCTCCTGGATCTGAGCGCATTGAGCGAACTCGCCACGCGGGCGGGGCCGGCCGGGGGGACGGGGGGGACCGGGGGGGGGGCCGCGCGCTCCGGGCTTGACTACGCCGAGCTCACCGCCAGGGACCCGTTCGCCGGCGCGCGCTCCGTGTCCGGCGTGCTCGACCACGGGGACGTCCTCGTGCACCATCCGTACGACTCGTTCGAGGCGAGCTTCGAGCGCTTCATCGCCGAAGCGGCGGAGGACCCCGACGTCGCGGCGATCAAGCTCACGCTATACCGCCCGGGCGGACCGTCGCGCATCGGCGAACTGCTGCGGCGGGCGGCGGCTGCCGGGAAGGACGTCTCGGTATTCGTCGAGCTGAAGGCGCGCTTCGACGAGCAACTCAACATCGGCTGGGCGCAGAGCCTCGAGGCCGCCGGGATCCACGTGGTCACGGGCCTCGCCACGCTGAAGACGCACGCCAAGATCGCACTGGTGATCCGCCGCGCGGGCGGGGGCGGCCGCACGCGCCGCTATGCGCACATCGGGAGCGGCAACTACAACGCCGAAACGGCCCGGGCCTATTCCGACCTGGGCCTGTTGACGGCCGACGCCGCGATCGGCGACGATTTGCATCGCCTGTTCAACGAGCTCACCGGATCGTCGCGGCCGCCGCAGGCGCAGTTCCGGCGTCTGCTCGTCGCCCCAACCGACATGCTGGATCGCTTCCTGGCCCTCATCGCGCGTGAGGCCGACCACGCGCACGCGGGCCGCGGCGGCCGCATCCGCGCCAAGCTCAACGGTCTCGCGGACGTCACAGTCATCCGCGCGCTGTACCGTGCCGCGCAGGCCGGCGCGATCGTGGATCTCATCGTGCGGGGCATCTGCATGTTGCGGCCGGGCGTGCCGGGCCTCTCCGAGCGGATCCGCGTGGTGAGCGTGCTGGGCCGGTTTCTCGAGCACGGCCGGATCTATCACTTCGCCAACGGCGGCGAGCCCGAGTACTACATCGGCTCCGCCGATTGGCGGCCCCGCAACCTGCGACGCCGCGTGGAGGTGATCACCCCGGTGCGGGATCCGAGCGCGATGGCGAGGCTGGACCGCCTGCTGGAGGACGAGCTCGCCGACCCGGCCGCCTGGACGCTCGCGTCCGACGGCTCCTATTCCCGGCAGCTCCCTTAGGCCTCGGGCGGGCGGGGGACGCCCATCGCCGGCGTCTCTCGCGCCACAGTCGGAGTCGCGAAGGCAGGCCGCGGCACGGGCGCGAGCCCCAAGTACTCCCGCGCGCGGTTCAGGGCGTCGTCGATGTTGCCGGTCAGGTTCTCCTCGCCGATCTCGTCCAGGAATCCCGAGCGCTCGAGGGCGACGATCGGCTGCGCATGGACGTCGGCGAGGATCACCAGCGTCCCCTCCTGGCGGCTGCGGCGGACGAGGTCGCGCAGGGCGTGCAGGCCGGTCGAGTCGATCGCCGGCACGTGGCGCATCCGCAGGATCAGGACCTTGGGCTTCCCGGCGATCCGGCCCACCCGGTCCTTGAACATCTCGGCGGCGCCGAAGAAGAACGGGCCGCTGATCTCGTAGACCTGCACGCCGTCGGGGACCGCCCGACGGCGCACGGCATTGGGGTCGGTCTCGAAGTCGTCTTTGGGGTCCGTGAACTCGTGTGTGAACACGTTGATGTTCGTGACCTCGGCCATGCGGCGCATGAAGAGGAACGCGGCCAGCACCATCCCGACCTCGATCGCTACCGTGAGATCCACGAGCACGGTGAGCAGGAAGGTGGCGAGCAGTACCGCCACGTCGCTCTTCGGGGCCCGGAACTCGGCTCCGAAGGTGCGCCACTCGCTCATGTGGAACGCGACGACGACGAGGATGGCCGCGAGCGTGGCGAGCGGCACCAGCCCCACCCAGCGGCCGAAGAACAGCGTGATGAGGAGCAGCGTCACGGCATGCGTCATCCCCGCCACGGGCGTGCGGCCGCCGTTCTTGACGTTCGTCGCGGTCCGGGCGATGGCGCCCGTCGCCGGCATGCCGCCGAAGATCGGCGACACGATGTTGGCGACCCCTTGGGCCACGAGCTCCATGTTGGAGCGGTGGCGGCCGCCGATCATGCCGTCCGCCACGACCGCCGACAGCAGCGACTCGATGGCGCCTAACAGCGCGATCGTGAACGCCGGCGCCGCGAGGGTTGTGAGCATCGCCAGCGTGATGTGGGGCAGCGCCGGCCGCGGCAGTCCCGCATCAATGACGCCGAAGCGGGTGCCGATGGTCTCGACGGGGAGGTGCAGCACCCGGACCAGCACGGTCGTGACGATCAGGGCCACGAACGGGCCCGGAACGCGCCGTTCGACCTTGGGCCACACGAGAATAATGACGAAGGTGGCGACGGCGACGAGGAGCGCCCACGGATTGAGCGACTCGAACGCGCGCGCATACGCGTCCCACTTGGCGACGAACGCGGCGGGCACCGCGCTCATCTCCAGGCCGAGGAGGTCGCGGACCTGGCTCGAGAAGATGATCAGCGCGATGCCGGTCGTGAACCCGATGGTCACGGGATAGGGGATGAACTTGATCGCGCCGCCCATGCGCACGAGCCCGAAGACGACGAGGATGACTCCGGCCATCAGCGTGGCGACGAGCAGCCCGTCCACCCCGTAGCGCTGCACCACGCCGGCGACGATCACGACGAACGCGCCCGTGGGGCCGCCGATCTGCACCCGCGAGCCCCCCAGGGCGGAGATCAGGAAGCCGGCGACGATGGCGGTGTACAGGCCGCGCTCGGGGGTCAGACCACTGGCGATCGCGAACGCGATGGCGAGCGGCAGCGCCACGATGCCGACGATGACGCCGGATGTGAGGTCCGCCGCGAACTGCGCGCGGGAGTAGCCCTTGAGCGTCGTGACGAGCTTGGGAACGAGCACGGCCTGGAATCGCGGAAACGGGCGGGTTCAAGATAGCGACGCTGTGGAGTTCACCCAACACCCTGGCGGTTCCTCTGCCCTAGCCCACTTTCTCGTTGCATCGTAGTCTATTGCTCCGACTCCCCACCCGAGGACGGACGGACATGACCCGGGCGCACGTACGGTTGGCCGCGATGATGCTGCTCCAGTACTTCATCTGGGGGGCGTGGTTCGTCACCATGGGCACGTACCTGGGCGCGACGCTGCACTTCAGCGGCCCGCAGATCGGCTGGGCGTACGCGACGACGGCCATTGCCGCCATCGTGTCGCCGTTCTTCATGGGTGTCTTCGCCGATCGCTTCTTCGCCACGGAGAAGCTGCTCGCGGTCCTGCATCTCGTGGGCGGAGCGATCATGTGGTACGCCTCCACGCTGACCACGTTCGCGACGTTCTTCCCAGTGCTGATTCTGTACGCGCTGTGCTACATGCCGACGCTGTCGCTCACGAACTCGATCTCCTTCCATCACATCAAGAACCCCAAGTACTTCCCGTTCCTGCGGGTGCTGGGGACGATCGGCTGGATCATCGCGGGGTTCGTGATCGGCAAGGTCCTGCACGCCGATGCCCTGGCGACGCCGATGCGAGTGGCGGCGGCGGGCTCGGTGGCCCTGGGGCTGTTCTCCCTCGCCTTGCCGCACACGCCGCCGAAGTCCGCCGGGATGCCGTTCAGTGTGCACAACGCCCTGGGACTCGACGCGCTGCAGCTGCTCCGCGACCGCACTTTTCTCGTGTTCCTGCTGGGGTCGTTCCTGTTGTGCATCCCGCTGCAGTTCTATTACGCGTTCACGAACCTGTTCCTGAACGAGATCCACGCGCCCGAGCCCGCCTTCATCCAGACGTTCGGGCAGATGTCCGAGATCTTCTTCATGCTGCTGCTGCCGTTCGCGCTGCGGCGCTACGGGATCAAGGGGATCATGCTCGGCGGGATGCTGGCATGGACGCTGCGCTACCTGGCCTTCGGGAATGGCAACATCGGCGCGGGCATGTGGCTGTTGTACGCGGGAATCCTGCTGCACGGGGTGTGTTACGACTTCTTCTTCGTGGCGGGCCAGGTCTACACCGACGAGCGGGCAGGCGAGAAGATCCGCGCGGCAGCCCAGGGGCTCATCAACGTGGTCACAAACGGCTTCGGCTACGTGATCGGCGCGTGGGTGTCCGGCCGCGTGGTCGGCGCCTTCGCCGCCACGGGGGCGGACGGCTCCGTGACGCACAACTGGCACGCCATCTGGACGTATCCCGCGGCGATGGCGTTCGGGATCCTGGTGCTGTTCGCGTTCCTCTTCAGACCAGCGCGTCAGGCAACAGCGCCAACGACGTAGCGAGAAACCGTAAGGGAGAAACGTATGGGGAAGAAACGCATCACTCGTCGCCGGTTCGTCGGCGACGCCGCCGCGGCGGCCGCGTTCACGATCGTCCCGCGCCACGTCCTCGGCCGCGGCCTCGTCGCGCCGAGCGACAAGCTCAGCATCGCCGCCATCGGCTGCGGCGGCAAAGGGCGCAGCGACATCGAAGGCGTCGCCGCCACCGAGAACATCTACGCGCTGTGCGACGTGGACTCGAGCATGGCCCTGGACGCCTTCCAGAAGTACCCCAGGGCCAAGCGCTTCAAGGACTATCGCGAGATGCTCGACAAAGAAGGCAAGAACATCGACGCGGTCACCATCTCGGTTCCCGACCACTCCCACGCCGCCGCCGGCACCCTGGCGATGAAGCTCGGCAAGCACGCGTTCATCCAGAAACCGCTGGCGCGCACGCTCGGCGAGGTGCGGGCCCTGGAGCAGGCGGCGAAGAAGTACAAAGTCGCCACGCAGATGGGCAACCAGGGCCATGCGCGCGAGGGCACGCGCGTGATCCGCGAGCTGGTCGAAGCCGGCGCCATCGGCACGGTGAAGGAGGTGCGGTTCTGGACCAACCGGCCGTGGTGGCCGCAGGGCATCGACCGGCCGCTCGAGGAGTTCTACGTGCCCGCCACGCTCGACTGGAACCTGTGGCTGGGCCCCGCGGCGGAACGGCCCTACAACCCGGCGTACGCGCCGTTCAAGTGGCGCGGCTGGTGGGACTTCGGCACTGGCACCCTGGGCGACATGGCGTGCCACATCATGGACGCCGCCTTCTGGACGCTCAACCTGGGTTTCCCCGCCCGAGTCGAGCCCGAGTCGCTGCCGCTCTTCAAAGAAACCGCGCCCGCCGGCTCGCGCATCACCTGGTCGTTCCCCGCCAAGGGCACGCGGCCCGAGCTGAAAGTCGTGTGGAGCGACAACAGCCTCTACCCCGCCCGGCCGGCCGAAGTCGGGGACGACGCCGCGTGGCCGCCCGACACCGGCGGCGGGCAGCTGTGGATCGGCACCGACGGCCGGCTCGTGGCCGGCACCTACGGCGACGATCCCACCCTGCTCGATCCCGCGCGCCAGGCCGATGTCGTCGCGCATCCGCCGGCGCAGAAGTACCCGCGCTCGCAGGGCGTCTATGCCGAGTGGATCGCGGCGTCCAAAGGCGGTCCGCCCGCGAACTCGGCGTTCGACACGTATTCCGGCCCGTTCACCGAGATGGTGATGCTCGGCTGCCTGGCGGTGCGGATGGGGCGGGCGTTGGAGGTGAACCCGCAGACGGGGCAGATCACCAACGTGCAGGTACCGGCGGAGTACATCCAGCCGGCGTACCGGCCGGGGTGGAGTCTCGCGATCGTCTGACCGCCGGGACCCTCCACCGGACCCTGGGGGGCCTCGAGTACTTCACCTTCGGCTTCGGCACCATGGTCGGGGTGGGGTGGCTCGTGGTGATGGACGACTGGCTCGGCCGCGGCGGCCCCGGTGGGGCCATGCTGGGTTTCCTGCTGGGCGCGCTCGCGCTGCTGCCGATCGCCCGGACCTACGGGCGCCTGGTGCGCGAGATTCCCGACGCCGGCGCCGAGATCGCCTACACCGAGCGAGTCTTCCCGCGCCTCCCGAGCTTCGCGGCCGGCTGGATGATGGTCCTCGCCTACGCCATCGTGTGTCCCTGGGAAGCGGTGGCCATCGGCAACCTGCTCGCCCGCGCGTTTCCCGCGCTCAACGCCCTGCCGCTGTACCACGTGGCGGGCAAAGCGATCACCGCGCCGCGCCTCGCCGCCGGCCTGCTCCTCACGGCGGCGGTCGCCCTCGTCAACTACCGCGGCATCCGCCCCAGCGGCCGGCTGCAGGACGCGACGACACTGGGCCTGCTCGGCTGTTTCGCCGTGTTCGTGACGCTCGGCTTCGCCCGCGGCGCGCCGGCGCAGCTCCCGCCGCTGTTCGCGCGGCCGGGGACGGCGGGGGCCTTCCTCTCGGTGCTGCTCGTCGCGCAGATCGTCCCGTACTTCATGACGGGGTTCGAGGCCGTGGCCAAGGAGTCCGAGGAGGCGCGACCCGGGTTCGACCCGTCCGGCTTCGGACGCGCCATCACCCTCGCGGTCCTGGTGGCCGGCGCGTTCTACGTGCTGGTGATCGGGGCGGTGGCGTTCGTCTTCCCCTGGCGCGACCTCGTAGCGAGCCACCTCGGCACCGAGGCGGCGTTCGCGCGGGCGTTCGGCTCGGCGGCGATCGCCCGGCTGATCTTCGTCGCGGCGCTGCTGTCGCTGCTGAAGGTGTTCAACGGGAACTTCGTCGCAGCCACGCGGATGATCTTCGCCATGGGCCGACGCGACCTCGTGCCGGCCGCGTTCGGCGCCGTGCATCCGCGCTACGGAACGCCGGCGCGGGCGATCACCCTGCTCGCCCTGCTCACGGCGGCGGCCGCGCTCCTCGGCGACGCGCTGCTCGTGCCGATCACGGAGGTCGGGTCGCTCGCCGCCGGCGTCGGCTGGTGCGCCGCCTGCCTGGCGTTCCTCCGCGGCCGCGTCGGGCCGGGAGGGGGAAGGGGCCTCGCGATGCTCGGTGCCGTCGTCAGCTTCGGGATCGTCCTGATGAAAGTGGTTCCGGTGATCCCGGGCAGCTTCACGCGCGCCGAATGGATCGTGCTGGCGGGGTGGTGCGCGCTCGGGCTTCTGGCGTGGTTCCTCGGGCGCTACGCGCCCTCGGAATGACGGCTCCTGCGCTCGGAGCGCGCCTCACTACGTTCGGCGTGACTAGCTCCCCGGCTTCCGGTAGGGCGGGACTTCCGCCAGCACCCGACCGATCACGGCGAGCGTCGCGCCCTTCCACATCGAAGGGACCCCGCGGATGAACGTGACGACGCCCGCGGTGGGCGAGCGCACCTCGCCCGTCCGTCGCCCGACGTAGTCCGTGGTGTAGCCCAGCACCGCCCCAGCAGCGACGGTGGCGCCCCGCCCCACCATCGCGAAGAACATCCCCGCCGAATCCGCCGCCAGGCGCGTACTGGCGTCCAGCCAGACCGGGTGCTCGACGGGCCGCACCGGGCGGTCGATCATGCGCAGCGCCCCGAGGACGTTCAGCACGCCGTCCGTCAGCAGCCGCAGGTCCTCCGGCTCCACCGTCCCGCTCCGCCCCGCCTCGGCGACCAGCACCGTTTTCCCCAGGGACATGGCGTAGCCGCCGAGGTTGCGGCGGCTCGCGACGTCGCCGAGATCGAAGTCGCGCACGATGATGTGGTCGAGGCCGAACGCGAGCGCCAGCGCCCGCGACGCCGAGTCCTGTGCGGGCTGCCCGCCGCGGAACCAGTAACTGTAGGGACGGAGGTCTTCGTCCAGGTCGCCGCCGTGGAGGTCGATCACCACGTCGACTGGTTTCACCACCTGATCGGCTACGGCGGCCAGCGCCCGCTGCGTCTGGGTGCCCGCCGGGTCGCCCGGGTACTGCCCGTTCATGCTCTTGGCGTCGACGGGATTGAGATGGACGGTCATCTGCGTGAACGAGGCGACGTTCAGCAATGGAGCGACGATCACCGTTCCCGAGATGGTTTTGGGATCGAGCTGCCCGATGATCCGGGTGAGCGCTACGATCGACGTGTATTCGGTACCGTGGCTTCCCGCCACGAGCGCGACCACAGGGCCGGCGCGCGCCCCGTTGACGACGGCGATCGGCAGGCTGGTCGCGGAATCCATGGCCGCGGGGATGTTGATGGCGCCGTAGGCGACCTGCCCCCGCCTCGCGCTCGCGGTCCCGACGGTGACGGTTGCCCGCGCGTCCGGCTGCTGGGCGGACAGCCCGGCGGGGGCCGTGAGCACCGCGAGGACGAGGCAGAACGGGACAGGGCGCATCATGGTTTCCAAGTTCCTTTGGCGACCGCCGGCACGAAGTCGTCGAGCCCTTGCGGCGGGAAGTCGAGCGTCTTCCCCTGCTCCGCGCTTTGGTAGGCCGTCATCAGGATGCGGACGACGTCGAGACCGTCGTCGAGCGTCAGCTGGGGCTGCTCCTTGCCGAGAAACACCCGGACGAAGTGCCGGTCCTCCGCTTCGTAGCCGTAGGCCGCCGCCTCGTTGGCGACCACCGGCATCAACCCCATCTCGGCGTTTTGCTTCTCGACAAGGTCCTCGCCGGTCTTCCCCTTCACTTCCCGGCTGAAGAACAGCTTCAGCCCCGCGTCCAGCGAGTTCCACGACAGCGAATACTCGGGGCCCAGCAGCTCGGCCGACAGCCGCAGCCCGGCGCCAACGAAGCTCCACGATGTGGTCGCCTCGCCGACCACCTTGTGGCCGTCATCGGTCGCGAATTCGATGATAAGGCTGGCGAAGTCTTCGGCCGGGCGCTTCCCGTAGTCCACGTCCGGGCCCATCTGTTGGCCGAGCCGTTTCACGTACTCGGGGCGGGTCCACTTGAGGCTCGCCACGTGGGCGGTGATGCGCTTGGGATTCACCGTGGACCGCGCGGCACCGGGCTTGGTGAGCAGGTGGCGCACCACGAGCGCCGAGTGGCACATCATGTCGTTCAGGACGCCGCCGCCCTGGAGGTCGCCGCGCCAGAACCACGGCATGTGGGGGCCGCTGTGCTCCTCAGCGGCGCGGGCGAGGTACGGCCGGCCGGTCAACGCCGCGCCGCGGGCCCAGATGATGGCGCGTCCCCATTCGACCTGCGGGGCGAACACCTGGTTCTCGAGATAGCCGTGCTTCAGGCCCGCCTGCTTCACGAGCGCGACGACGCGCTTGGCTTCGGCGACGTTGCGAGCCAGCGGCTTCTCGCAGGCAATGCCGGTCAGGCCCCCCTTCCCGCCCGTCACCGCGTGGGCGATTTCCTCGACGTTCTCGATGCGCGCGAAGTTCGGGCCGCACAGCCACAGCGCCTGGATCGCGGGGTCGGCCACCATGGCGGCGATGGAGTTGTACGGTTTCGTCTCGCCGACGTCGAGCTGGCGGGCGAGCGCGGCCGTCTCCTCCGCGTGCTTGGCGTTCGGGCTCCACACACCGAGCACGTCGGCGTCGCGGACGGCCCGGAAGGCCTGCAGATGGAACTTGGCGTTGAAGCCGCTCCCGACGAAGCCGATGCCGAGGCGCTTCGCGCTCATTCGTAGTGGACGCCGAGCTTGGTGAGCGCCTCCGGAGGACAGCCCTTCCACTCGGCGACGAAGGTGTTGCCGATGTAGCCCACGTCCGCGATCCCGATGCGGCTCGAGAAGAATCCCGACGCCGTGAAATCGCGGAAGCTGTTGAAGAACGCGACGCCGGCGGAGTACTTGGGACTGGCCTTCTTGGGCCACGCGATGTCGTCGAGGACGGCCGCGCGCTCGGCGTCGCTGCAGGCGACGAACGTCTTGGCATAGCGGTCGTCGCACTCGTGGTCGAGCCAGGCGAGCCCACCGCGCACGGGGGTCTGCAGGTCGGTGTCGTCGACCAGCATGAAGTCCATGAACTCGGGCACGCCGGCGTCGGTCGCGCTCCCCGAGCGCTCGTCCTTGGGCAGGATCAGGTCCACGAGCACGCGCACCGTCTCCCACTCGTGCGCCGTGAAGTTCTTGGGCTCGTAGGGCCGCTGTCTCAGGGCCTCGCGCGCGAGGAGGGCGGCGTCGCGCGCCGATTCGGGGGCCCAGCTGAACGCAGCCGCCAGCGGCGCGATCGCCAGCAGGCGCACCGCCTCGCGACGCTTCATCAGAGCGCCCCTTTCTTCATCTGGTCCGCGATGTAGTCGCTAGTCCGCATGGAGAGCGCCAGGATGGTCCACGTCGGGTTCTTGTCAGCCTGGGAGACGAAGGGCCCCCCGTCCGCCACGAACAGGTTCTTCACTTCGTGCGCCTGGCTCCAGCGGTTCACGACCGACGTCTTGGGGTCGTCCCCCATCCGCGTACCGCCGAGCTCGTGGATGATCGTGCCGCCCGCCGCGATGCCGAAGCCTCGCTCCGCCGTCGGCATCGGCGAAAACACCTCGCCCCCCAACTCGGCGACCAGCGCGCGGAACGTCTCCTGCATGTGCTTGACCTGCTTGTATTCGTGGTCGGTCCACTTCCAGTGGAACCGCAGCACGGGAATCCCCCAGCGGTCGACCTGGCGCGGGTCGAGCTCGCAGTAGGTGTCGTCGTTGGGGATCATCTCGCCGCGCCCCGAGAAACCGATCGTGGCGCCGTAGTAGTGGCGGTAATCGGCCTTGAGCTGCTTGCCGTAGCCGCCGCCGGATGGGTAGCGGTGGATGCCGCCCATGAAACCGTAGCCCGGCATGCCGCGGCCGCCCCACACCTCGATGTGATAGCCGCGCGGGAAGTCCAGCTTCGAGTTGTCGAGCCACCACGGCATGTAGAGGTGCATGCCGCCCACGCCGTCGTGGTTGTGCGGCACGTGGTCTATCAGTTTCGGGATGAAGCCCGCCACGTCGGTCCCGGTCGTGTCGGTGATGTACTTGCCGACCGTGCCGCTGCCGTTGGCGAGCCCATTGGGGAACAGCGTCGAGCGCGAGTTGAGCAGCAGGCGCGAGGATTCGAGCGCGCTCGCCGCGAGCACCACGACCTTGGCGCGGACGTGCTGGTCGGTGCCGGTCGTCTTATCCACGTAGGCGACCCCCGTCGCCCGGCCGGCGGCGTCCAGCGTGACCTCGCGCGCCATCGCGTTGGTCACCAGGGTCAGCTTGCCGGTGGCGAGCGCGGGCGCGATCAGCACGTTCGTGGAGGTGAAATTGGAGTTCGTCTTGCAGCCGCGGTTGCACTGCCCGCAGTAGTGGCACGCGGGGCGGCCGTTCACGGGCCGGGTGAGAATCGACAGCCGCGCCGGAATGCAGGTGACGCGCAGCCGGTCCGCGGCCTGTTTGACCAGCAGCTCGTAGCAGCGCGGCGTCGGGGGCGGCTGGAAGACGCCGTCGGGCTCGTTCGGCAGGCTCTCCTTGCTGCCGAAGATCCCCACCAGCCGGTCCACGCGGTCGTACCAGGGAGCCACGTCCTCATACGCGATGGGCCAATCGTCGCCCAGGCCGTCCCGGGTCTTGCGCTTGAAGTCGTAGGGCCCGAAGCGCAGCGAGATGCGCCCCCAGTGATTGGTGCGGCCGCCCACCATGCGGGCCCGCCACCAGCGGAAGTCGGTGCCGGGCGCGCGGGTGTAGGGCTCGCCAGGGATGTCCCAGCCGCCGATGCAGGCGTCGAACTCGCCGAACGGCCGCTCTGGCGTCGAGGCGCCGCGCCGCGGCGACTCGTACGGCCAGGTGAGCATCGCCGAGTCGGTGCGGTTGTCCCAGGGCCCCCCGGCCTCGAGGACGATCACGTCGGCCCCGGCCTGGGTCAGGGTGTACGCCGCCATGCCGCCGCCGGCGCCCGAGCCGACGATGCAAACGTCGAAGACCTTGGACTGCGTGGGGGGTGGGGAGTGGCGAGTGGGCATGGCGGGCAAAAATGCAGCGGGTTCGGCCGGGCGGCTAGCACCCCGAGGGGTCCCCGAGAACCCCGGGCTTGCGCCCGGGGTCGGTTACACCGTGCACGCGGCGACCGCCTGCTTCAGCGATGCGAGCGGATCGCGCGTCGGCACGAATTCGTGGGCGACGAATCCCGAGAACCCCAGGTCCGCGATGGCTGTGGCGATGGCGCGCCAGTCGAGCTCCTGGGTGTCGTCGAGCTCGTGGCGTCCCGGGACGCCGCCGGTGTGGAAATGGCCGATGTGAGCGGCGTGCGTCCGGATGGTACGGATGATGTCGCCCTCCATGATCTGCATGTGATAGATGTCGTAGAGCAGCTTCACGCGGGGCGAGCCCACGGCCTCCATCACCGCGGCGCCGAACACGGTGTGGTCGCCCTGATAGCCGGCGTGGTCCACCTTGCTGTTCAACAGCTCAACGCACACGGTGACGCCGTGCGCCTCGGCGAGCGGCGCGATGCGCTTGAGTCCCGTGGCGCAGGTGGCGATCGCTTCGGGATCGGCGGCGCTGCGGCGGTTGCCGAACATCGTGATCACGTTGGGGACGCCGTGCCGCGCCGCCTGCGGGATCGCCGCCTCGAGCTCGCGCAGCAGCTGCGGGTGGTTGGTCGCGTCGTTGAAGCCGGTGGCGATGAAGTCGCGGCGGTCGGCGGGATAGCCCATCGAACAGACCAGCCCGAACTCGCGGACCCGCTCCCAGTCGTCAGGCTGGAGGAGATCGATCCCCGCGAGCCCCATCGCCGCGCCGGCGCGGCACAGCTCGGGCAGGGGAATGGATTGGAACGCCCAGCGACATACGGATTGCTTCAGACGACCGGTGCCCCGGCCCGCTGTTGCCGGTTGCCGGACGGCCGGTTGCCGGTC
>Ga0209806_1000466_pt1 | contig 27604 bp, 20 predicted proteins | sample GraSoiAngelo_152_FD_186166 | JGI IMG/M metagenome (GOLD analysis project Ga0209806, IMG submission 186166) | Grasslands soil microbial communities from the Angelo Coastal Reserve, California, USA - 14_1009_12_30cm (SPAdes) (version 2) | ecosystem: Environmental > Terrestrial > Soil > Grasslands ... | reverse complement strand
GAGCGAGACGTGACGGCGATGCGCGGCTCGGCGGTGCTCCAACAGAAAAATTCCCTGCCAGGTGCCGAGCTGCATCTTGCCATCAACAATCGGCACACTCTCGCTCCTGCGCGTCAGGACCATCCGAATGTGTTACTTATATTACAAAATCCTTCGTTAGACCGAGCTATTTCGATCAAAAACATCGTGCAACATCGTGTTTGCGCATGTAGTATCCCGTCTTGAATCAAATTAATGGATTGGCATGTTTTCTCCTTGCCTAACGACAGCCGAGTTGCTCATCCTCTGACATAGTTTCTGTTGCCGATTTACAGCGGGAAGCGGAAACCTGGACCAGATGTCGAAAGAGCCCATCGCCATCACTGGAATTGGCTGCCGGTTTCCTGGAGGAGCAAACGACCCGGTCTCCTTTTGGAAACTACTCTGTGATGGTGTCGACGCTATCGTCGAAGTTCCGAAGGAAAGATGGGATCTGCGCGCTTTTTACGATCGAGCTCCGGCGACGCCAGGCAAGACGAACATCCGCCACGGTGGATTTATCGACGGTATCGATCAATTTGATCCGGAGTTTTTTGGCATCTCTCCTCGAGAGGCGCCGTGCATAGATCCGCAGCAACGGTTGTTATTAGAGGTTGCCTGGGAGGCCATCGAAGATGGGGGCGAGGTGCTCGATCTGGTCCCTGGTTCAGGCACCGGCGTGTTCGTGGGGGTTTCAACGTGTGACTATCAAGCCCTCCAAGGCACGCTCGAAGAAGGTGCATTCGTCAATCTTTACACGAATATGGGTTGCGCGCAGAGCATCGCGGCCAATCGGATTTCGTATTGTCTAAATCTCCTGGGTCCGAGCATCGCTCTAGATACGGCGTGTTCCTCTTCATTAAGTGCCGTCCACCTAGCATGTCAGAGTCTTTGGGATGGTCAGTGCTCGCTGGCATTGGCCGGCGGAGTTAATGCGATGCTTTCGCCGGTGGTCTCGATCTCTCTCGGCAACGCGTCGATGCTTTCTCCGGATGGACGTTGCAAAGCGTTCGATGCCAGTGCGAACGGATATGTCCGCGGCGAAGGGGTAGGCATAGTCTTGCTAAAACCTTTGGCGCGGGCGCTGGCGGACGGCAGTCCAATCTATGCGTTAATTCGCGGGACGGCGACTAATCAAGACGGCCGGAGCATCGGCATAACGGTACCAAATGGCAAAGCGCAGGAAACGTTGGTAGGACAGGCCTGTCGAGCAGCGGATATTCTGCCGAGCGAAATTCATTATGTTGAAGCTCATGGGACAGGCACGCCTGTAGGTGATCCCATTGAAGCGCACGCGTTGAGCGCGGTTTTATGCTGTGAACGCGCCAATGGCAACCAGTGCATAATTGGCTCGGTCAAAACGAACATTGGACATCTCGAGGCCGGAGCCGGCATCGCGGGCTTGATCAAGGTGGCGCTGATGCTGCGGCACAGGATGATCCCGCCGCATCTGCACCTTGTCACACCGAATCCGACCATCGAGTTCGAGAAACTGAAGCTGCGGGTGCCTCGAGATCTGGAGCCACTTCCGACCGGCCGCGTCTTGGCCGGTGTTAATTCCTTCGGCTTCGGCGGGGCCAATGCCCACGCCGTTCTTGAGAGCCCGCCGGCCGAGTCGAGCATTTCGAATCTTGAGGTTCGAAACAAGCAACCGGAGACTAACGGACCATGGCTCCTTTCGATCTCAGCCCGGGCTGCTGAGGTTTTACCTAAATCTGCCCGCCGCTACGCCGGCTTCATGGCCGAGAATGTGAGGCAACCGGCGAGTTGGTTGCGCGATATTTGTTATACCGCGAGCTTGCATCGCGCGCACCATGAGCACCGTTTGACGGTGGTAGCCGGAACCGCCGCCGATTTTGCGGAAAAGCTGGAGGCGTTCGCCAACGGTGAATCGCGACCTGGTTTATCGTCCGGTCACGTCCGGCCAGATCGCAAGCTGGCCTTCGTCTTCAGCGGCCAGGGACCGCAATGGTGGGCGATGGGCCGCGAGCTTGCCGCGCAAGAACCGGTTTTTCGGGCCAAGATCGAGGAATGCGATCGCTTGCTGCGACAATGGAGCCCGTGGTCTCTACAGGAAGAAATGTCAGCGCGTGAGGTCTATTCTCGCCTGCAGGAAACCGCGCTCGCGCAGCCCGCGATTTTTGCCATTCAGGTGGCGCTGGCGGCGTTGTGGTCCTCCTGGGGGATCAAGCCAGACATGGTTGTCGGCCACAGTGTCGGAGAAATCGCCGCCGCTCATGTCGCGGGCGTGCTGTCGCTGGAAGAGGCGGCGCGAACCATTTTCCATCGCGGCCGCTGCATGCGTTTAGCTCCGGAGACGGGGAGAATGCTGGCGGCAGCGTTGCCGGAAGCTGAAGCGCGCAGTTTCCTGCAAGAGAGAGGAGACAGCCGAGTTTCCATCGCGGCGGTCAACAGTCCGTCGTCGGTGACATTTTCCGGCGAGGCCGAGCGTCTTCTGGCGCTTGAACCGGCATTAAAGGAGCGCGGCGTCTTTTGTCAGTTTCTGCGCGTTCAAAACGCGTTCCACAGCGCAGAGATGGATCCAGTGCAACACGATCTCCTCGAATCGTTGCGCAATCTCGCGGTTCAGTCGCCCCAATTGCCGCTCTTTTCATCCGTCACGGGTGCCGCCGTGGATGGGGCCCGCCTCGATGCGGCATACTGGTGGCGCAACGTTCGCGAGACGGTGCGTTTTGCCGACGCCGTCGACGGGATGCTGAAAAACGGTTGCACCAGCTTCGTGGAGATCAGTCCGCACCCGGTTCTCGCCGGTTCTCTGGCCGAGTGCGCGCGACACCGGGTTAACGAACCTCTGGTTTTACCCTCGTTAAAGCGCGGTGAAAGCGAGCGGGTCACAATGCTTTCATCGTTAGGCGCGCTCCACGGCGCGGGTTACCCGGCGAATTTGGCCGCCCTGTTCCCGGCTGGCGGGAGTTGTCTGCGCCTTCCGGCATATCCCTGGAAACATCAGCGCTACTGGCAGGAAAGAGATGAGGCGCGCCGAAACCGGCTCCCCGATTCTCTGCATCCCCTGCTCGGCCGCAGGTTCATGGCGGCGAATCCCTATTGGACGACCAGGATCGAGGGCGCAGCCCGTCGACTTCTGGCGGATCATCGCGTGCAGGGGAAAATCATTTTTCCGGCAGCCGCCTATGTCGAGATGGCATTGGGCGCCGGCCGCCAGCTTTATGGCACTGATAGTTGCGTTGTAGAGGACGTCGAACTTCGCAAGCCCCTGTTCCTGCCCGAATCCGGCGAAGCCCCCCGCCTTCAATTCAGTTACAATTCAACTGAAACAGCGTTCCAGGTTCTTAGTCGGCCCAAAGACTCGCAGGAATTTTGGGTTGTTCATTGTTCCGGCAGATTGCTGCAAGCGCCCGCGGCCGATCGTCCAACCGAAGGTCTGGCCGGGCTGCAGGAGCGGTGTCAGCACGAGACGTCCCGGACCGAAGTCTATCGGCGACTCGCCGATCTCGGACTTCAATACGGACCTCGGTTTCAGGGTATCAGCAGCACCTGGCGCGGGCAGGACGAGGCGCTCAGCTGGATTGAACTGCCGGTTGCGGGAGACGACGAGGCCTATCAAGTGCCGCCACAGCTCCTGGACAGCTGTTTTCATTCACTCATGACCGCGTCGGAGGACCTTTTTGGAGAGAGGCTCTTTCTTCCCATTCGTATCAAGCGACTCCGCTTGCATGGAAAATTCCCAACGAAGTTTTGGGTCCACGCGCGAATGACAAAAAAGCTGGGCGGAATCGTAGAGGCACGCTTTCGGATGATGGAACCCGGGGGAGAAGTCTTATTGGAGATCGACGGCTTCGAGGCCCAGGCCGTCGAAGGCTCGCGCCACGTTGGAGGATCCGATCTCGACAACGCCCTTCATGACTTTCAGTGGCAACTCCAGAGCCGTGCTGAGAATGAAGCCCGGACGCGATCGGATTTCCTTCCCGATCTGTCATCCCTGACCCGGGGCTTACGGAAAGCCGCCCGGCAAAGCAGCTCTGAGATCATCGGCGGCGTTCTGAAAAGGGACGTTGATCGCTTGTGTGCGTACTATATTATAAGGGCTCTTCGGCAGCTCGGCGTTGAACTGCGAGCGGGCGAGTGTATCGCCGCGGCGTCGCTCTACGCTCAAGTCGTCTCGCCACACCACATGGTGCTCGGACGCTTCCTCCAAATTCTGGAAGAAGACCAACTCCTTAAAAAGACGGATTCGGACTGGATCGTTAGAAAGACACCGGCGAAGACCGATGTGGAAAAGGTCTGGCGCTCAATCTTCAGCCGCGTCCCCGCCTTCCTTCCGGAACTATCCGTTCTGCGATTGTGCGGGCTGCGATTGGCGGAGGTGCTCCGAGGACAAACCGATCCGCTGGAGCTTCTGTTCGGCCAGAATTCGTTTATCGAACAGATTTACGGCGACAGTGTCAGCGTCCGCCCATACTTCCGCATCGTCCGGGAAACGATTGAGGCCGTGGTGGCAAATTTGCCCGAGGGACGCAAGCTCCGCTTTCTCGAGGTGGGCGCAGGTACCGGGGGCCTGACATCCGCCGTTCTAACGGAACTGGCGACATCGCTGCCGGAGCAGGTCGAATACGTCTTCACGGATTTATCGAGCCATTTCCTTACGAACGCGGAACAAAAATTCCACGACCGCCCTTTCATGCGTTTTCAAACGCTCGATTTGGACAAACCTCCGCCTGAACAGGGTTTGGCCGAGCATTCATTCGATGTCATCCTCGCGTCGCACGTTCTGCACGCCACTCCGGATTTACGACGATCGCTCGGCCATATCAGACAGCTTTTGGCGCCCGGCGGCTTCCTTGTCCTGGTCGAGTTTGATCGGGCGGAGCGCTGGATCGACCTCGTTTTTGGACTAACGAAGGGCTGGTGGGGCTTTGCCGATTCCAATCTCCGTTCAGGCTCGCCCCTGCTAAGCCGCGCCCAATGGCTGACGCTGTTAAATGAGGAAGGGTTTCGCGACGCAGCCGCTGTCCCTGACTCAGACAAGAAGCGCGAGGCTTACCAGGTGGTCCTGCTGGCACGCGGTCCTGCGCGGATTCGTCATCGAGCGCCGATTCCGAGAGCGACGACGGACACAATTCGAAGCTGGCTTTTGCTTGCCGGTGAGGACGAGACAGCGCAAAACGTTGCGACGCACATGGCCGCGCGTGGAGACAGGTGTTTCCTGGTCACGGCGGGTCCGGCCTATCGAGAAATCGCGGACGGCAATTTCCAGATTCGGCCGGCGAAGAAAGAAGACATGCAGCGCGTGGTCGAGGCCGCTCTTGTTCGGAACGCCGGGCTGACCGGTGTCATTTTTCTTTGGAGCGCCGACCGGGCCGGAAAGCCTGAGCCATGCCTTTCAGAGATTCAACAAAGCCAGCGGAGGGGCTGCGACAGTGTGCTCACACTCGTCCAGGCACTGGCGGCGCTAGATCATCCGCCCCAACTCTGGCTGATCACGCGCGGAGCGCAGCCGGCCGGACGAGTCAAGCACATGTCCGTAAGGCAAAGCTCACTGTGGGGCATGGGGAGGGTCATCATGAACGAGCATCCGCGGCTTCGCTGCCGGATGATCGATCTCGACCTCGACCGCAGCCAAAGCGAAATCCAATCGTTAATTGAAGAACTGGATAACGAATCCGCCGACGAAGAGATTGCTCTGCGCGGCTCGGCGCGATACGCCTTGCGTGTGACGCGCAGTTCGGCGGCCGCGCGCGGAGTTTGTCAGCTGCCTCGGGGCACCCCGTTCCGCCTGGAGATCACCAAGCCCGGGGTATTGGACGACTTGATGCTGAGACCGATCCAGCGGCGTCGTCCCGGCCCGGGAGAAGTCGAAGTGGAGATCGAGGCCACCGCGTTGAACTTCCGAGATGTCATGAAAGCGCTCGGCATGTATCCGCGAGAATTGGACGATTACTTCATGCTCGGTTCGGAGTCCGCCGGGCGTATCGTGGCAATCGGCGAGGGCGTGGCCGACTTTCGCATCGGAGACCGAGTCCTCGCTCTGGTTACTCCCGCCCTGTGTTCGCATGTTTGCTGCCCCGCGGGCTTGTTTTCTCGTTACCCGCGCAACCTGAGCAGCATCGATGCCGTGACAATTCCAGTTGCATTCGTTACCGCCGCCTACGCGCTCCGGCATATCGCCAAAATGACGGCAGGCGAGCGTGTGCTGATTCATTCGGCCGCGGGTGGCGTCGGATTGGCCGCCGTGCAGATGGCTCTGAGCGATGGCTGTGAAGTTTTCGCCACGGCTGGCAACGCCGAAAAACGGGAATTACTGCACGCTCTCGGCGCCCACCACGTCCTTGATTCCCACACCCTCAACTTCGCCGATGAAGTGATGGAGATTACCGGCGGAGAAGGCGTCGACATCGTGCTCAATTCACTGGCAGGTGAGGCCCTCACCCGCAGTCTTGAGCTGCTGCGGCACGGTGGCCGGTTTATCGAAATCGGCAAACGCGATATCTACGGAAACAGCAAAATCGGCCTGCGACCATTTCGGACCGATATCACTGTGCGGGCGCCGGATTTTCACAATCTAGTCTTTCGGGACCCGCGGCTGGTGAAACGAATGTGGAAGAAGATCATGTCCGACATTGAACAAGGCAGGCTGCACCCGTTGCCGCGACGGCTGTTTCCGATGACGGAGGCAGTCTCCGCTTTTCGGTGCATGATGCGGGGCACGCACGTCGGGAAAATTGTCCTGACCGTGAGCGGGAAAGAAGCGGTCATGGAACCGCTGCCCGAGGCGAGAAAATTGCGCTTTGATGACGATGCCAGCTATTTGATCACGGGTGGGTTAAGCGGGTTTGGCCTGGCCACGGCCAAGTGGATGGCCGAACGAGGAGCGCACCATCTTGTTTTGGTCGGCCGAAGCGGGGCGTCGACCGAGGAAGCGCGCCGAGCCGTGGAGGAATTGCGACGGAAATCTGTCGACGTCACCATCGGCCGGGCTGATGTGTCGAACGAAGCACAACTCGCCGCCGTGCTTGACGATGTTCGTCGTCGCCTGCCACCACTTCGAGGTGTGATCCACGCTGCGATGGTCCTGGACGACAGCACTATTCTCCAACTCGATCCGGAGCGCTTCCGCGCGGTAACGGCGCCGAAGATCGACGGCGCATGGAATCTTCATCGCCAGACTTGTGGCGATCCGCTGGACTTTTTTGTTCTCTTTTCTTCGGTTTCCTCGGCGGTCGGCATTACCGGGCAGGCAAACTATGCCGCCGCCAACACATTTCTAGACAGCCTGGCTCATTACAGGCGCAGCCAGGATCTGCCCGGTCTCAGCGTGAACTGGGGAGGAATCCGGGGAGTCGGTTATGTCGAGCGGCACGCGGCGGTGAAAGAATCCCTCGCTCACATGGGACTCGCGGCGATGGACGTGGACGCGGCTTTGGTCGTGCTGGGTCGCCTGTTGCAAACACCCTGTGCGCAAATGGGGGTTTTTGAGGTTGACTGGAACGTGTGGGTCAAGGGCCTCTTCGGACGGTTCCCGTCGAGGTTCTCGTCGTTAATCTCCCGCACTGATGACGCCAACGAAGAGGTCGCGCAAGGCAAGGCGCTGCGGGAAGCTCTTCTTTCAGCGACGGACGCGGCGCGCCGCGAATTGATGGGATCCTTTCTCCGTCGGCAGGCCGCGCAGGTCATGCGGAGCTCCCCGGCCAGCCTCGACGTCTCAAAACCACTGCACGAGCTCGGCCTGGACTCACTGATGGCGGTCGAATTGACTAACCGGATCGAAGGCGAACTCGGTCTGGCTCTGCCCAGCGGAACACTCATGGGCAGTCAGAATTTGTCCGCCATGGCGGCGATCCTGGTAGAGATCATCAAAAGCTCATCCCCCGAAATCGATCATCGCTCCAATGGAGCGAAGCCAACGGCACTTAACGGAACAAACGAGGTCCTTCCGGCCAATTCGTTAGGCCGCGAACTGGAAGATCACCGCGCCCGAACCCCGCCAAGGTCGCGGTGAATTGAGCCGATTTCATGCCGCTCCGTTACCAAACGCGGTTGAGAACGACTTCAACTTTGCTGCTGGCACTGATGCTAAGTGCAAGCGGTTGCGGAAGACACGATGCGTCACGCGATCGACCGCACAGGGCGGGAGATCGGCTTACCGTAACTGCTCTTGGGCGTGTTACTCCCGGACGGTCTGTGCTTGCAATCGCAGCGCAGCCCGGCAGCCGAATCGCAAAACTGGAAGTGGTCGAAGGCCAAAAGGTCAAAGCTGGCGACGTGCTGGCCTATCTCGACGCGCACTCGCTGAGATTGCCCGAACGGGATGCGGCCAAGACCGCGCTGGACCAGGCGTGGGAACGCGAGGAAACCGAAACGGCCTACGCGCACGCGCTTGTCGATCAAAGCTCACACGCCGTGCAAATGCTCGAGCTGGCCGCCCAGCATGAACGTCAGGAATTGAATCGCTTCGAGAAGCTGGCCTCGGAAAAAACCGTCGAGGAACAGCGCCTCGACACTCAAAGATTTGTCGCGAAAAGCCGCGAACTCGAGCTGGGCAAAGTGAAATCCGAATTGCAATCCGCGCAGGCGGCTTTGGCTCGTGTCCGCAGCACGGTGGGGCTTCCGTCCGCGCAGGCAAACCTGAATGTCGCGGAGGCCCAGCTCGAGCTCACCACCATTCGAGCGCCGATCGACGGTGAGATTCTGAAAATCCTCACCTATCCCGGGGAACGGATTGGAAACGACCCGATCCTGAAAATGGGCGACACCACTAATATGTATGTGGTCGCGGAAGTGGAAGAAAACGACGTCGCCGCTGTTCATGTGGGGCAGCGCGCTACGATCACAAGCGAGGCGGTGAATGAACCGCTGCAGGGCACGGTCGAGGAAATCGGACGTCTCATTTATAAGAACGACATCTTCAACCTGGACCCGCGGGCCAACCGAGATACGCGTATCGTCGAAGCGCGGATCAAATTGGACACGCCGCAGCCCGTCGCAGGCCTCACGTATTTGGAAGTTTCCGTTCGCATTGACACAAAGGCTCAACCAGCGGCAGCGAACCACGCCGGGCGATGAAGACGCCATTGAGCTGGCGTAATGCGTGGCACAACAAGGTGCGTTCGTTGGTGGCACTCTGCGGAATCATGTTTGCCATTTTGCTTATCTTCATGGAGCTCGGCTTCTACGGCTCAGCGCGAACGAACGCGATCGCCGTCTATGACATGCTGGACTTCGATGTCGCGGTGGTGTCGCCGGAATGCATGTATCTCGGACAACTGGGCGATTTCCCCAGGCATCGTTTTGAAGAAATTCGCTCAATCGACGGCGTGGAATCGCTCTCTCCTTTGTGGCTTCAGGTGGGGCGATGGCGCAACTCCGACACGCGCGAAGATTGGGATATGCTGGCCATTGCGGTCGAACCAAGTGAGCGGCCTTTTCGGGATAGCGCACTGAACGGTCGGCTTCCCGAGGTAGCCATGCACGATCGCGCATTAAGCGATGCCGTCTCGCGCTCGGAGTACGGCATCTTGACCGCGGGAGTCGGATCCGAACTGGTACACCATCGCATTCGAATCGTGGGCCAGTTCACGATGGGGGCAGGCTTTGTCGCCGGTTCCGCGATCATAACCAGTCGACAGACATTTCTTGACGTGTTTCAGGAGGCCTCTCACGAGCGGCCGAACATCGGACTGGTCAAGATCGCTCCCGGCGCGTCTCCCCGGAAGATCGCGTCGGAAATCACCGCGCAAATGTCGCCGGTCGCAACTGCTCTGACTCGATCCGATTTCTTGAAAAACGAACAGGCGTTTTGGCTCAGGGTGAAGCCGATTGGAATCATGTTCAAGACCGGCGTGCTCGTCGCCGTCGTGGCAGGAACGGTTGTTCTTTATCAGGTGCTCGTGGCCGAAGTGCAAACCCGGCTTCGAGAATATTCAACCCTGAAGGCTCTTGGATACCATGATCGCTTTGTTTACAGCGTGGTTGTTAGGCAGGGACTGATCTACTCCTGGCTGGCGTTTATTCCCGCCTTCTTCCTTTCTCTCCTTCTCTACCTTTTGGTGCGGATGAAGGCCCTTGTCCCGATTCGGATGGACATCGGCCGTGTCGGAGCCGTGATCCTTCTCACTTCGATCATGTGTCTTTGCGCGACCCTTCTGAGCCTGCGGAAATTGAAGACGTCTGATCCGGCGGATCTATTCTGATGACCGTCATCAACAAGATTCCGCCAGCAGCAAAGTGGCTCGAGTGGACCCTGCTGCCATGGAGAAACCTCTTTCACGATAAGCGACGAACGAGCATCTCGATTGCGGCGGTCGCGTTCGCCATTGCAATCATGTTCATGGAACTCGGCTTTTTGAACGGCCTGTACGACAGCCAGACCGGTGCCGCCGCGTTTTTGCGCGCCGATTTAATCATGGTTAGTCGCGCATGGCATGCCTTGACCAGTCGCGAGACGTTTCCGCGTTCGCGTCTCGAACAGCTGAGAGGCGTTCAGGCGGTCAAAGCGGTCTATCCGATCTACATCGAAGATAAATTTTCCCTTTTTCGGAATTCGATCACGGGCACCAGAAACAATATCCGTGTTATCGCGTTCGCGCCCGGCAATGACATTTTTCAGGACGACAAAATGAATGTGTTGTCCCGCGCTCTTCGGCAACCGCTGACCGTCCTTTTCGATTGGAGATCACGGCGTCTCTTCGGGCCCATAGGGGCCGAAACGAGGACAGAACTTGCCGACCGCGCTGTCACCGTCGTCGGAACCTTTGATCTCGGAGCGGACTATCGTTACGACGGCAATGTTTTGGTTAGCGCAGACACGCTCTTTCAGTTGTTTCCCAACCAGAACCGTGATGCTGTTTTTCTCGGTCTGATCCAATTACATCCCGGTTATTCAATGACCGAGACGATGCATCAGGTCAACAATAGGGTCGGTTCAGACGTTCAAGTAGTGACGAAGGATGAACTGATCGCGCGTGAAAAGGCAATCTGGCAAAAGACGACCGCCGCAGGCTACATCTTTGAGATGGGGGTAGCCGTGGGGTTCATCATCGGTGTGTTCATTATCTACCAGATCCTCTATATAGAAATCTCGGACCATCTTCCCCAATTGGCCACCCTGAAAGCGATTGGGAATGGAAATGGGTACTTGATGTGGTTGGTCTTGGCGCAGGCCGCGTTGCTGACACTTCTCGCTTTCATTCCGGCTGTCGCGATTACATCTGTTCTCTACGCGATATTAACAGCAACGACCGGGGTCGTTACCCGGTTAACGGTCTTCCGGGTTGGCGTCGTTTTAATCCTAACGAGCTCTATGTGCATCGCCGCCGGACTCCTCGCCGTCCGCAGGGTGATCATGCTTGATCCAGCGGAGCTCTTCTGATGAGCGCAGAAGCAGCCACCGGGTTGACCGTAAGTATGAAGAGGGTTTGTCACAGTTACGGCAGCAAGGAGAATCCTAAACAAGTACTGCACGACATCGATTTCGACCTCATGCCGGGTGAGGTGGCAATCCTGACTGGTCCATCCGGCTCCGGGAAGACCACCCTGCTCACCCTGATCGGTGCGCTGCGTTCAGTGCAAGAAGGAGAAGCGGTGGTGCTGGGACGCCGATTGCGAGAACTTACAAGGGCACAGCTCGTCCGACTGCGTCGCGAGATCGGCTTCATTTTTCAAGCGCATAACCTCTTTGAGTCACTGACTGCCCGAGAAAATGTCAATATGGCTATCGAACTCACGAATTGCGATGTGCGCGAGCGCGATCGACGCTGCGAAGCCATTCTGACAAGACTTGGCTTATCCGATCAGGTCGAGTACAAACCGAATGGTCTCTCCGGTGGTGAAAGACAGCGAGTCGCTATTGCTCGTGCCCTTGCTAACCGGCCAAAACTCGTACTTGCTGACGAGCCAACGGCGGCCTTGGATAAATTATCGGGCCGTGAAGTTGTTGATATTCTGAAAACTCTCGCGCTTGAGGAGCAGTCAAGCGTTCTGATCGTCACACATGACACTCGCATTCTCGATTTAGCAGATCGAATCATCAAACTCGTAGATGGCCGAATTGTCTCAGATACCTCGGTAAAAAGAGCACTACTGATCGCCACATCATTGCAGAGATGCCCAATCTTTGCGCAGCAACCGATTGCCATGCTCACGGAGTTTGCCGCATTTATGAGGCGTGAGAGTTTTGATCCAGGCGAAGATATCATTCGCGAGGGCGAAGCCGGGGACAAATTCTACGTCATTGAATCTGGCTCGGTGGAGGTATTGCGTGAAAAGACGTCGGGGGACTCTGAGGTTGCTCGTACTACCCTCGGTCCCGGCGATTTTTTCGGCGAAGTTGCGCTTTTAACGGGCGCGCCTCGCAACGCAACAGTGATAGCTCGTGATCGCGTAGAAGCTTTTACCTTGGCAAAAGAACATTTCCATGAGGCTTTGCAGCGAAGCAAGACTTTAGAAGAGCGTTTACGCACTGCTCTTTACTACCGTAGTTGATGGGAGTGTCTCCCACGGAAGGAAAAATTTTCACCGGCCGGATCGGCGGCGGCGTCAAAAGGGCATCAAATAAAGGGTCCGTAACCCGTCTGCCCAGAGGTCCGAGATCAGAAGTTAGTGTCAAAAGGGTTCGGACCCTCCGCTTCAAGGGCTCGACCCAGGCGGAATCGAGCCTCGAGATTTTCCGTTTCGCTTATGGAACACGTGGAAATGATCATTGAACTCAGAACGTATGAGACGCTCTACCTTGTCTCCAGTTGGGGGAAAGCTGCGGAACGCGAGCCTTTGTCCACCAGTATTGTACACCTGAAATCTAAAAGCTGGCGGAACAATGTTGCGACTCTCGAATCCCGTTGATTGCGACCCGCTTCAGCCGTTAAAATAAAAATGTGCCGAAGTATTGGCTAATCAGCGATCGTAACAACGGCGGCACTGGGCAGGGCCTCAACAGAGTCTGTAGGGTCTAGCGGTTCGCTCAAACGCAAATCAACTGATTGGATTTGAGAGCGTTCCCGCTGATCGCCGCGCCCGTGCGGGTTCAAACGGGGGTGACAGCGAGCATAAATGGCGGTTCGTCCATCGTGAGCGACGACCCAAGCGATGCTTCGGCTCGATGTGCGCACTCTGGCATCCTCAATTCCCTACAGCTTTGAGCGACTCCACTATAGCTTGGTTGTGGGCGTGCCTCGTGCCCGCCCTCTGCGAGATTATGAAGACACACAGCGAATTCTTTGAGGTTGCAACACGGGGCAAAGGAACTTACGAGATCACCGACAGGATCGCTGATGCGGTCGCGAACAGCGCGGTGGCCACAGGAACAGCGACTGTTTTCATTCAGCACACCAGTGCCAGCCTAATCGTCTTCGAAAATGCAGACCGATCAGCAAGGGTCGATTTGCACGCTTTCTTCGAGCGGCTGGTCCCTGAAGACAGTGAATACTTCAGCCATACTTCGGAAGGGCCGGACGATTCGACCTCACACATCAAAATGGCTTTGACTCGCTCCAGCGAGGTTATCCCCATTGTCGAAGGGCGGCTGCAACTTGGGACCTGGCAGGGTATTTACCTGTTTGAGCATCGCCGGTCCCCCCATCGCCGGCGCATTGTGGTGTCGATCATAGGAGAATGATTGCCTGGCTCGAGATGCGTTTCTGTTGATGATAGTCGTTTCGCAGCATCCGAATGTGCGAGGGCATGTCGTCAGGGCCCTCATCGTCGTGTTCGTAGTCCGCGTCTTCGGGAACGAGCTTCTCGAAAAACCGTTCGACATCGCGCCGCGCCCCGGGGGCCGCGTTCTCCATCGCGGTCAGGCTGCAACTGGTGTGCTGCACGAAAATCGTCACGATCCCGTTCCGCACATCCGATTTGTCGATCTTGTCCTGAACAGCATTGGTAATTTCGTAAGTCCCCTTGCCATTTGTGGCGACCTCGAATTTTTCGTGCTGCACCAGCATAGCCAAAAATTAGCATTTGGGCACGGGTGAGTCGCGCGTTGATCTTTGCCCAAAGCAATGACCTAGTAATGTTCAGTGCAAGGCGACCTCGAGCGTGTGCTCTTTGATGAGCCAACGATTCTGCGGCGGCTCGACGAAATCGCCGCCCAAATCTCCATTGATTACCGCGGCCGCGAACTGACGGTGATCGCGGTATTGAATGGCAGCTTGATGTTCATGGCCGATTTGCTTCGGCGAATACCCCTCGCGCTAAAGCTCGATTGCTTGAGCGTGGCGAGTTACCATGGCCAAGCGCAAACCAGCGGCGAAGTGATTTTCAAACAAGTCGCGCCGCCGGACGTGAAAGATCGACACGTTCTCATTCTGGACGACATTCTCGACAGCGGACACACGCTCGCCGCCATTCGGGAGAAGCTCGAAACGGCGCGACCGCACAGCATTCGCATCTGCGTGCTCTTGAGCAAGAAGAAGCGGCGCGCGCGCGGGGTCGACGCTGATTATCTCGGCTTTGAGATCGAAGACGAATTCGTGGTCGGCTACGGTCTCGACTACGACGAGCGGTATCGTAATTTGCCCTGCATTGGAGTTCTGCCGAAAGAATTAATTACCTCGTCGAAATAATGAAGTTTCATGTCCGATTTTATTCTCAACTGCGCGATTTGGCCGGCACTCATGAAACCGATGTCGATCTAAACAACGGCGCGGCGGTTTTGGATTTATTGGAAAATATCTATGCCAAGTTTCCCGCGCTGCGATCACACGATAGAAATATTCTGATCGGCGCCGGCGTCGATTTTGTCGATCGCAAATACAAACTGAAACCGGGGGATGAGATTTCGATCATGCCGCCGGTGCAGGGCGGCTAGTCTCGAAAGTTTTTGAAATTTGTCGCGACGCCAAAGTCGCGGCTGCGGACAAAATGAATGACGGTCTGGAGCTCGTCCTTCTTTTTGCCGGTCACGCGGATTTGTCGATCTTGCAACTGACTTTGCACCTTGAAATTCTGGGATTTGATCGCCTGAATGATTTCCTTGGCTTTTTCGCCTTCGAGGCCCTGTTGAATTTTCAGTTCCTGCCGGGCATGACCAACTGAAGAAAGCGCCGGTTCGTCCTGTTTCACGTTGCGGAGATCGACACCCCGCTTGGAAAGTTTGCCAATCACAATCTCGCGGAGTGCCCTCAAATGGGCGGCGTCATCGGCCGAGAGCACAATCTTGTCCTTTTCTTGAACAATCTCAGTCTTGGCATCTTTGAGATCGAAACGGGTGACGAGTTCTTTCCGCGCCTGATTGAGCGCGTTATCGATTTCCTGTTCATCGACTTCAGAAAGAATATCGAACGAAGGCATCGTAGACGATTTGGTTATGGATTATGTCCGGTAATCTTGACGTTGCCATCTTGTGCTTCGAACTCAAAGGTCGTTTTGCCGCCGCCGGCGACTAACATGTCGACCGTGTTGATCGGCTCGGCATGTCGCTGCTCCTTCTCCGCAAAATCATTGGCGATTTTTCCAGTAGCCGTGTGCGCGACGAGATGAAATGCGGCGTCGCTTGGAATGTAAGCGGAAGCGTTGCCATTTTGGATGGCGGCGTGGATTGAGAACTCACGTTCCTCCCACCAATCGTAAGCGATCGCGAGATTGCCGGTCTTGAGCCTGAGATCGAGATTGCCGAAGCAGTTATGCGCGAACAATCGGCCACTGCCTAATTGCGCGTGCGCCTGTTTGCTGCGCATCCCCTCAAGTTGTACTTCGCCGTTGATCAATTCCAAGTTTGAAATGCGAATTGTTTGCGGAACAACAATCACATAATCGACTGTGCCGGATCGGTCGGAGAATCCTGCCTCTGAATCTGTCGGATAAATTGTTTCGATGGAAATTAAATTCGGCCCCGCTGATATCTGGACCGAAATCGCTTTCAGCCGGTCAGCGCGGTACGCTTTTTTAATCGCTTCAACTCGGACGTCGCGTGTTTCGGCGCCAGCGGCGTAAACGCGAATGGAACCATCGCGATTAGTCACTCTGAGAGTCGCGGTCGGCTCGATTGGATAGCTGTGATCAATCATTTCCTCCAATGTTCGATCGACCGCCGGGCGACAACTCAGCAGCAAACAAAAGGCGATTGAGGCCGGCGCGAACCGAACCGCTTTTGTCATGTCCATGTTCTCCAGTCGGGTCAGCCTCAAGCGGCGGGAAGATTCAAGAAATGAATGATCGCACTCGCGCCGCTGATGAACGTCGCCGCGAGAATGGCGGCGATGACGAGAAAGAACGCGACCTCGACCAGAAAATTTCGCCGCGCTTCGTAATGGAAATACTCGCGACTAATGTTGAGGAACGATGGCCGCGAACTCCCGGTGGAACCACCGTAATAACGGTCGATCGGTAAAGCTTGAAAACGGCAATCGATAATGGGAAACCGGGTTCCAGAATTCCTGCCTCTCCGTTCCTCGTTTGCTTCGGACCTCGGTTTCATCGTTCGCTCACGTTCCTTTAATGAGATGCAGCCGGTCTCAAACTCGGATTCAACATTCCTGCAAAATTCCTTTTCGCAAACTGTCCGCCGGCCGGCGTCTGTGGTTCAGATCCAGAGCGTGCGATCGAAGGTGCGATATTGAATCGCTTCGCTTACGTGCTCCGGCGTGATGTCGGTCCTGTCGTCCAAATCGGCGATGGTCCGCGAGACTTTCAGGATTCGATCGTAAGCGCGCGCACTCAGGTTCAGCTCTGTCATCGCGATGCGGATCAGCTCCTGAGAATCGGCATTTAGTTTGCAATGCGTTTTCAAATGCCGCGTAGTCATGCGCGCATTGCAATTTGTTTTTGCGTCGCGCGCGAAGCGCTCGTGCTGTTTTTGCCTGGCCCGAGCAATTCGCTCGCGAATCGCGGTCGAATTTTCTTCCGTGCGTTCGCTCGAAACATCGCGGTATTCCACCGCCGGCACTTCGATATGAAGATCAATCCGATCGAGGAGCGGTCCAGAGATCCGTTGGCGATAGCGCTGGACCTGCACCGGACTGCAGCGGCATTCGCGTTTGAGGTCGCCAAAATATCCGCACGGGCAAGGGTTCATCGCCGCCACCAGCATGAATTCACTTGGGAAGGTGAGACTGCCGGCGGCGCGCGAGATCGTTACTTTTCCGTCTTCGAGCGGCTGACGCATCACTTCCAGCGCCGATCTTTTGAACTCCGGTAGCTCATCCAGAAAAAGGACGCCATTGTTGGCGAGGCTCACTTCGCCCGGAGTGGGGAACGCACCGCCGCCGAGCAGACCGATATCGCTGATGGTGTGATGCGGTGAGCGGAACGGTCGCGTGGCGACGAACGATTTTTCACCATCGAGAAAGCCGGCGATGCTGTGGATCTTGGTCGTCTCGATCGCTTCGTCGAGCGACATCGGCGGAATAATTGTGGGAATGCGCTTCGACAACATCGATTTGCCAGAACCAGGAGGGCCGATCATGAGAATGTTGTGACCGCCGGCGACCGCGACCTCGATCGCGCGTTTGACGTGATGTTGACCTTTCACGTCAGCGAAATCGACATCGTAACTTTGGTGGGTTGCGAAAAATCCGCTGAGATCGCCACGAGTTGGGAGCAACGGAAGTTCGCCGCGAAGAAATTGGAAGGTCTCGCGCAGATTGTGGACGCCGTAGATGTCGATCTTGTTCACCATGGCGGCTTCAAGCGCGTTCGCTTCTGGCACGAAGAGCGCTTGCTTGCCGCGGCGCCGCGCTTCTAACGCGACCGGGAGCACACCTTTGACTGGACGCACACTGCCATCGAGGGCCAACTCCCCAACGAAACTAAATTTTTCGAACGCCGAAGTATTCAGCCCTTCCGCGACCGCAATCATTCCGAGCGCGATCGGAAGGTCAAAGCTCGGTCCTTCCTTTTTGATGTCGGCCGGCGCCAGGTTGATCGTTGTCCGCTTGCGCGACCATTTGTACGCGCTGTTAGCGATTGCTGTTCGGACCCGATCCTTGCTTTCCTTTACGGCGGCATCCGGCAGGCCCACAATGACCATCTTCGGGTCGCCCGCGCCGGCGTTGACTTCGATTTCCACTTCGTAAGCGTCAACGCCGTAAACTGCAGCCGAATAAATCTTTGCCAGCATGGGAGGGAACGATTGGGCATAGACTTGCAAAAAATAACATAGGCGAAAAGCGCCAAATAGCGGCGCATCCCCGGTGCCTTTCGCCTTGGTAAACAGGTCTCCCCAATTGTTTTAAGAAAAATTGAACAAAGCCACTTGGAGAAATGTCAATATTCGGAATATTTAACCTTGTTAACTAGTTTTCTTGATGTTAGGAAATCCGTTTAAGGAGCCAGCCACGAAACTAAAAGCCGGCAACTTGTCGGACCTACCCCCAAATTTTCATGAAGAAAGGCTATATGGCCGCTGAAGATAGCGATACTGGAATAAAGATTTACCTGCGCGAGATCGGGCAAATCCCGCTTTTGACGCCGCAGCAGGAGATTGAGCTCGCCGCCAAGATTAAAAAGGGCGATCGCGAGGCTCGCGCGCTCATGATCCGCTCCAATCTGCGACTCGTGGTCAAGATCGCGCACGATTACGCCAATCTCGGACTGCCATTGCTCGACCTGATTTCGGAAGGAAACATCGGTTTGATGAAAGCAGTCGAGCGTTTTGATCCCGCCAAAGGCGGCAAGCTCAGCACTTACGCGGCGTGGTGGATCAAACAATCGATCAAGCGCGCGCTCGCAAATCAATCGAAGACGATTCGTTTGCCGGTTCATCTGGTCGACAAAATTTCCAAGATGCGCCGTGTTTCTTTGCAGATGAGCGAGGAGCTCGGCCGCGAACCGACCGATGATGAGCTCGGCGAGGAGATCGGAATTGCCGCTGGTAAAGTTTCGCAGCTCAAAACCGTTTCAATCCGTCCGGCTTCACTCGATGCGCCGATCAGCGATGACGATTCGACCGAGTTCGGCGAAATCGTCGGCGATGAGGATGCGCAGACACCGTTTGAGCTTTTGCGCGACAAAAACTTGCGCAACGAAGTGGGCGGTTTGCTCGACGTGCTCGATGATCGCGAGAAGAAAATTATTTTCCAGCGCTTCGGCCTCGATGGCGGGAAACCGAAGACGCTCGAGGAAGTCGGCAAGAAATTCGGCGTGACCCGCGAACGTATCCGTCAGCTGCAGAACATTGCGCTCTCGAAATTGCGGCGGGCACTGAGCAAGAAGGAAAAGCCGATCGACGTCGAATTGCCGGTTGAAGCTTAACGCGAGATCGACATCGTCTTTTTGAAACGCGCGGATGCAAATCCGCGCGTTTTTATTTTGCCGTGCGCAACTGGACGCAATCGACTAACGCGTCCCGCGCGCGCACGTCGCTGATGATGACGAGATTGTCGCCCGCTGAAGTCAGCTTTTGATCGCGCAAATATTTCTGTGCGGTCTCAATCGTCACATTCGGATCATCGCTGAATTCGATCTGTATTGGGTAAACGCCCCAGCAGATCGACAACTGTCTCCGGACTTCTTCGCTCGGCGTAAACGCAAAAATAGTGGCGCGTTGCGGGCGGAGATTTGAGGTGTTGCGCGCCATCCTTCCATGTCGCGTGAAAACAATGATCTTGGACCAGGCTAGCGAGTTGGCCAGGACAACCGCGGAGGCAACGGTTTTCTGCCGCGCGTCTTCCAGAATAGCTGATTCGGCATAACCGGCGCCGCCGCTCCGCTCAATCCGCGTGGCCACGCGATTCAAGACCTCCACACATTCGACCGGATAATGGCCGATGCTGGTTTCGCCGCTCAACATGATCGCATCCGCTTGTTCGAAGACGGCGTTCGCCACGTCGGTGATCTCCGCTCGCGTTGGCACGCGGTTATTGATCATGGATTCGAGCAAGTGCGTCGCGACAATCACTGGCTTGCCGAGCCGGATGCAACTCTTGACGATTCGTCGTTGAATAATCGGCAACTCTTCCATCGGCACTTCAATGCCTAGATCGCCGCGGGCGACCATGACAAGGTCGGCAGTCTTAATAATGTGGTCGATCGATTCGACCGCCGCCTGGTCCTCAATCTTGGCCAGCACCTGTGCTTTGCTTTTCTTGCGGACGAGCAAATTGCGAAGCTCCACCAAATCGCTGGGTTTGCGGACAAAACTAAGCGCGACGAAATCGACACCGAGCTCCGCCCCGAGTCCAACATCAGCAATGTCCTTCTTTGTTAGCGGCGGAAGACTGACATGGATACCGGGTAAATTGATATGGCGCCGCGAGCCGAGTGCCGCCGGAGTGACGACTTTGCAAAGGACGCGATTTTTTTTCTTCGCGGTCACCGTGAGCTTGATCAGCCCGTTGTCGACCAGAACGGTGTCGCCGACGTTCACGTCGTCGGCGAACTTGTCGTAATTGACCTCGACCGATTTCTTTTCCGTCTTTTTCGCGTGACCGACGGTAAACTCGAGCACGTCCCCCTTCTTTAGTTCTAACGGCGTCTTCACCGGCCCGGTCCGGATTGCCGGGCCTTGGGTGTCGAGCAGAATTCCGACCGGGCGGGTCGACTCATCCGCGAGCTTGCGGATGCGCGGGACAATCTCGCGCACCCATTCGCGGGCCGCATGACTCATGTTCAACCGAAAAACGTCTGCTCCGCGCGCGATCAGTTTCCTAATCGTTTCAGGTTTCTCGGTCGCCGGGCCGAGCGTGCAGATGATTTTTGTCTTCCGCATTTTCTAGAATGCTCAAGTTTGCCCGGCGGAACGCAAAGCCCAAAAAAAACGCGGCACGCCGTGCCGGACGTGCCGCGCGTAAAAACCAAATCGCAGTCGTTATTTCAGCTTGCTTTGAGTCTGCTTGGCAAGATCGAGATGTTGCTGGACGACTTTGGAATACTTGGCCGCAAACGCCTTCAGGTCAGGATCAGTTCCGCCTTGTGCTTCTTTTTGGAACTCAGCCAGGTCCGCTTGATGGTCCTTCACCATCATATCCATGTAATCTTTGTCCGATTTCCATTTGCCCGGCGACTTTGCGCCCGGGAGCGTGACCCCTTCCTCCTTTGCCAGCGCCATCAATTCACTGTTCGCCTTGGAATGATCGGTCACCATTCGGCTACCGAACTTTTTTACATCCGGGTTTTGGCCATTCTGCCCCGCCAACTTGCCCCACTCAACTTCCATCATGCCGCCTTTGGCTGCGTTCGTCATGAAAGTTTTGTCCGCTGCGCTTAGTTTGCTGCCGGCTTTGGCCGCGCCCTTTGCTGGAGCGGGGCTCACGTCTTTGTTTGCCCCCGTTCTTAGTGGTGGATAGGCATTAAGTGCGCTGCTTGTCGTAGCCAGGCAAAGCGCTCCGGCACCCAACGCGAAAATTGCGATTCGTGACATTATAAGATTCTTTTTCATAGGTGTGTGCAGTTTCGAATGCCGACATTCGGCATCAGAAGTTCGCATCATGACACAGCTTTGGACGTGCATGCAAGCCAGCTATTCGAGCTGGCGGAATTCGATCCGCCACCGGACGAATTCCTTGTGGCGAACCTTCACCAACTCAACTCCGGTCCTCGCCCTGTTGGTACGACCTTTCCACCCGATCGGCCACGTCCTTGTAGCCGTAATCAGCTTCGTAAATTTGTTTCATGCAATTGAGGGAGCTTTCGCGCTCGCCCATTTTTTCGTAAACGATTCCGAGGTTGTAGACGATTTCCTTTTTCGTCCCATCCATCGTTAGAATCTCCTTCGCCGCCTCCTTGAATTGTTTCATTGCCAGATCCAGCATGCCGAGCTCGCGATAACAAATACCAAGCAGATTCATCGCTTTTAAACGCGCATTTGGATTTTGTCGCGCGCGTTGCAACTCCGGCACGGCCTCGCGAAATCGTTGCGCACTCACGAAGTGCTCGCCAAGTTCAAAACGCAATTGCAAATCGGTCGGATTACGTTCCAACCGCTTTTTCACTTCTTCGATCAATATTCCGGCTCGCTTTTTCTTCGCGGCTTGAAGCTCTTCGGCTTTCTTCGCGTGCGCCGCGTCTTTTTCCCGATGTTCGGCAAGAAATTCCTCATGCGCGGCGATCTCGCGCTCTGCGCCGCGCATTTTTAAATTGGACAGCTTTCGAATAAGGCCGGCGTCGCTACTTCCAGTTAGCTCGACCGCACGCTGGTACCATTTGATCGCTGATTCGATGTCGTCCCTTTGTTCGCACAGCGCGCCCAGCCGCCGGGCAAGATCGACATTTTGTGGTTGGCTCTGTTGAAGCGCTTGCATTTCGGCGATCTGCTGGTCGAGCGCCTCACCCGTCAATTGCATTCGACTCTGCTGCTCGAGCGAAATTGCCACATCCTTGTCTTTGATCAGTTCGCGATAACTTTCGGCCTGGGTCCAGCCGCCGGTGCTCATCGATGCCCGCGCCGACGCGTCCTTTCCCAATCGCAGCGCCGCCGTGTCGAGCGGATCGATCTCTGTGATTTGATTGTAAACCTCGACCTCTTCCTCGCTTTGACCGGTCTGATGATAAAGCTGCCCCAGCTCGTGCAGCAATTTTACGTCGCGGGGATTTTCCTCGAGCAAAGTTCGCAGCGCGAACACACCAATTTCCGGCCAACCGGCCGCGACCGCGGCTTCTTTCAAGGTCAGGTTCGCCTGTCGATTGTAAGGCTCATCTTCCAAAATTTTTTCGATCATTTCGACCGCGCCCTGCGGTCTCCTCTTAATCTCACGCTGCGCTTTCATCACCGCGATCGCCGCGGTTGAAATGTTGAAGAAACTTTTTTTGCGAGCCTTTTGTTTCGCGACTTCGGCTCGGCGCAACAATTGGCGTCCGGTCAAAAACTCCGGCTCCTGTTTCAGGATTCCCTGCAAAAGCGAAATCGCGTAACCAAAATTCCGCAGCTCCATCGCCGCGAGCGCTTTTAACCAAAGACTGCGTTGGGTTTCGTTGAGTTCTTTTTCGGTTTTAACCGGCATAAGTCGTCGCTTCGGCTACCATTATAAATTGCTTGGCGCGTACGGTCAGGGAAAAACGGCCAGCCCGGCTCGGACTATCACAACAGATCCAGCTGCGGCTTGTCCGCTTGCGGCATGTTCTTGCTGGATCTCTTGCGCTTCGTTTTTTCGACCGCCGCCACACTGTTCGGATTTTCGAGGTGCGCCAGAATTTCTTTGGCCCGATCTAGAATCTCCTTTGGCAAACCGGCCAGCCGCGCCACCTGGATCCCGTAGCTCTTGTCGGCACCGCCGGGCACGATCTTGCGCAGAAAAATGATCTGTTCGTTCCACTCGCGCACGGCGACATTGAAATTGCCAACGCCTTTGCGCTCGGCCGCCAGTTTCGTCAGCTCATGATAATGCGTCGCGAACAGCGTGCGGGCTTTGATCTTGTCGTGCAGAAACTCCGCCACGCTCCAGGCGATCGACAACCCGTCGAAGGTCGATGTTCCGCGGCCGATCTCATCCAGAATGACCAAGCTGCGCTCGGTCGCGTTGTTCACGATGTTCGAGGTCTCGTTCATCTCCACCATGAAGGTCGATTGCCCGCGCGCCAGATCGTCGTTCGCGCCGACGCGCGTGAAAATGCGATCGACCAATCCGATCTCCGCGTTCGCCGCCGGCACAAAGCTGCCGATCTGCGCCATCAACACAATCAGCGCGACTTGCCGGATGTAAGTCGATTTGCCCGCCATGTTCGGCCCCGTCACAATCGCCAGCCGCATGTTTTCGCCATCTAACGTTGTGTCGTTAGGCACGAACTTCTCTTCCACTAAATTCTGATCGAGCACTGGATGGCGGCCATCCTTGATCACGAGCCGCAACGATTCGTTTAACGTGGGCCGGCAATAATTGAAAAGCCGCGCCGTTTCCGCTAGCGAGCAGACAACATCGACAATCGCGATCGCTTCGGCGGTCCGTTGAATCGGTCCGAGTTCGCGCAGTGTTTCCTCGCGCAATTTTTGGAAAAGTTCGTACTCCAGATTTCGGGCGCGCTCGTCTGCGCCGAGAATTTTGCCCTCCATCTCCTTTAACTCCGGCGTAATGAAACGTTCGCTGCCGACCGTCGTTTGTTTGCGGGTGTAATGCTCCGGCACGCTCGCCAGGTTCGATTTCGTCACTTCGATGAAGTAACCGAACACGGAATTGTAACGGACCTTGAGCGACTTGATCCCGGTCGCCGCGATCTCGCGCTCTTGAAGCTGGCTGATCCAGTTCTTGCCGTCGCGCGAACCGTTCCGCAGCTCGTCAAGATCGACATCGTAACCGTCGCGAAAAATTCCGCCTTCTTTTAAAGCTAACGGCGGATCATCAACCAGCGCCTTGGTTAATTTCTCCGCCAGCGCGGGCATTTCCTGGATTTCGTTTTGCAGACGCTGCGCGAGCAACTCGACTTCGCCTTCTTCCTTTGCGCGGTTTGCGCCGAAGGCGAGGCGATCCAGCATCTTCTGCAGTTCCGCTTTCAACTTCGGGATCTGTTGAAGCGAAGCCTTCAAAGCGACCAGATCGCGCGCGTTACCGGAGGCCTGGCTCAATCTGCCGACCGCACGCTCAATATCGCGGATCGATTTCAATTCCATCCGAATCGAGTCGAGCAGGTCCGGCTCCTGCAAAAGATCGGCAATCATTTGCTGGCGGCGGCCGAGCTCGGTCAGATCACGGAGCGGCTGCAGAATCCAGGCGCGCAATTTGCGCGCCCCCATCGGCGTCACCGTTCGATCGAGAACCGCAAGCAAACTGGTGTCGCGCGCGCTTCGGGATTCGACCAGTTCGAGATTGGTCTGCGTCGCTGCATCGAGCAGCACATAATCGCTCGGTGCATCGCACCGCAGCGAACTAAGATGATCGATTTTGCGGCGAAGCTGGTGCTTCAGGTAATGAACAATTGCGCCTGCGGCGGCGACCGCCTGCGGCATCTGCGCGCAGCCAAAACCGTCCAGCGATTTTACCTGGAAATGTTCGCACAAGGTGAAGCTCGCGTGTTCCGGCAGGAACGCATAGCTGTCGTACTCGATCGTGTGATCGATCTGGCCCAGCGACTCTTTTTGCTCGGCGCTGACCAACAGCTCCGATGGTGATACGCGCGCGAGCCCATCCAGGAGTGCTTGTCGATCTTGTAGCTGGGCGAGGCGGAACTCGCCCGTGGTCAGATCGGCGTAAGCGAAGCCAAAACTGTTGTTGTCGACGTAAACTGCGCCGAGATAATTCGCGCGCTTGGCATCGAGCAAATTGAGTTCGCTCACCGTGCCGGCGCTAATAATCTGGGTGATGTCGCGCGAAACAATTTTCCCCGGCTGCGGCTCGCTCGTCTGATCGCAAATCGCGACCCGCCGGCCGGCTTTGATTAATTTTGCGATGTAACTCGGCGCCGCGTGATACGGGACGCCGCACATCGGCACTTCGTTCCGCTTGGTCAGAGCGACGTTGAGCAATGCCGACGCTTCCTTCGCGTCCTCGAAAAACAGTTCGTAAAAATCGCCCAGTCGAAAAAGCAGGAGCGTGTCCGCCGGGATGCTTTTCCGCAGCCGCTGATACTGCTGCATCATCGGAGTGAGCGCGTCCTGCATCGCTTAAGAATTAAATCGGAGCGACGGAATTGCGAGTTTCGAATTCATCAGCTGCTCCGGTCGGAGTCGAGACAGCGCAACATTTTCTGGCCGAGAATTTTGACGTTCGGCTCCCGCAAATGCTGGCCGTGGTAGCCGGGCAGGGTCCCGAACGCTGCCGCCTAGCCGCGTCGAGCGCACGGAAGTCATCTCGTAAATAGACCCCGCTATGGATTAAAGTTACCGCGCGTGAAACTGTTCAACTCACTCCGGCCCCGTTTGCTCTTAACGAAGATCGACCAGGACCGCCTGCGCGACATTCAAAAGCGCTACGCCTCCTCCACCAGCCTCTACGCGAAGTACGCCGACGTCGAGCGCTGGCTCAAACGAAACATCCCGCGCATCCGGCAATTGGGGCTGGATCGATCCAGTCCGAAGGAAATTCTGGATCTCGGCTGCGGCGGCGGTTTCTTCTTGTTCATCGCCAAAGAGCTTGGCCATTCCGGATTGGGCCTCGACGTCGGCAACCACCCGGTTTGCAACGAGCTCGTCGATCTTTTCGGCGTCGAGCGGAGAGTCTGGCGCATCCAGGCGTTTGAACCGCTGCCGCATTTCGGCCGGAAATTTGATCTAATCACCGCCTTTTCGACCGCGTTCCATCGCAGTGCTGATAAATCGGTCGCGTGGGGAACTGACGAATGGAATTTTTTTCTCGACGACTTGTTCGAGCGACAACTCAAACCGGTCGGCCAGATTTTTTTCGACATCAATTCCGGTAAGGACAAAAGATTTTTTCCGCCGGCAGTGCGCGAGTTATTTGCCCGCCGCGGTGCCAAAATCGACGGCGAGTTTGTTTGGTGGAAGCCAAGATCGACCGTCTGAGACCGGGTGATGAACCAACCGCCAAAGCTTTGGATCGTGGCCGAGCGGCCGGTTCGATTGCCTTCCTTTTGCCGGAAGTGCCGCGCGGTTTTCGAAAAGCTGATGGGCGATGTTTCGCCCGAATTCGAGATTGGTGATCTTGCGCGGCCGCCGCTCACGTATCAGTCCACCCGAACAATCGATCCCGGACCCGAAGCTTCGGCGATGGCCTCAAGGCGGCGCTGGATTTGCGAATGACTCGGGCTCCTCGCAATTATTGATATGGATTGCTTCGATGTCTGACGCTTTTCAGCTTCGCCTCGCGACCTCTGCCGATGTCGATCTCATCAGCTGGCATCGCGCCCGCATGTTTCAGGACATGGGCGAGCTGCCGCTGGATTTGTTTGAATCCTTTCGGATCCAATCTCGGGATGCGCTTCGGCAAATGTTTGAGCGAGAAAATTACTTCGGCTGGCTCGCCAGTCCCGAAAATGAACCGAAACGGATCGTCGCCGGCGCGGGTGTGCAATTGCGCGAAGTTCCACCACATCCGCAAACCAACGCGAACGGTAAGATCGACATCGTCTCCGGCCGCCAGGCCATCATCCAAAATGTGTTCACCGAACCGGAGTGGCGGAGGCGCGGGCTGGCGGCCCTCTTAATAAAGAGGATCGTCGATTGGACCCACCAGGAAGGGATCTATTCCCTCGTGCTCCATGCTTCCGACGAAGGTCGCGCTCTTTACGAACGACTCGGATTCATCGCCACGACCGAGATGAGATACAACGGGAGCTGTTAAGCGTCAGTTCGGCGTGGCCTAATCGTTAGGGTAATCGGGTGCGTAAAACGGCTGCGACGGAGGCACAAAGTCGTCCGGCCGTTCGCCGGGAACGCGTCGCCGAGGCCGCGGTGTGTAAATGTCGTCGTCGTTTAGGCGCGGCAGAGTCACGATCCGGCCCGACGATAAACGCACAATCATTCTACCATCGGGCGTGTTGCCGATTACTCGGGCAACGTGCGGCCGACCTTGGTAATTCGGTCCTCGGCCATACTCATCTTCGTACGGCAAGGCGCGATTGATCCGCGCGCTTCTCGACGTCGACGTTCGATTCGACGCAACCGTTTTCTTTTTGCTTCGCACAGTCGATTCACTGGATTGCGTCGATGAGGATTGCTCGGAATTTTCCGCCGCGGACGGTGGTTTATTTAATCCTGCCGCCGGTGGTGCCGGTTCTGGTTGTTGGGAGACTGAAGCGATTTGCGCGGCAGTACTCGCAGTCACGGGAGTTGTAGCCGTTTCCGGTGCTGACG
>Ga0209806_1000465_pt1 | contig 27654 bp, 19 predicted proteins | sample GraSoiAngelo_152_FD_186166 | JGI IMG/M metagenome (GOLD analysis project Ga0209806, IMG submission 186166) | Grasslands soil microbial communities from the Angelo Coastal Reserve, California, USA - 14_1009_12_30cm (SPAdes) (version 2) | ecosystem: Environmental > Terrestrial > Soil > Grasslands ... | reverse complement strand
GTGCAGACCGCGGCCAGGTTCAAGGACACTCGAGTCGAGGTCCTCAAGGACGGGGTGGTCCGAGACGCCAAGAGCATTCTCAGTGTCCTCACGCTGGGGGTGAGCCAGGGCACCACCATCGTCGTGCGCGCCGACGGTCCTCAGGCCGACGCTGCCATCGCAGCGCTAAGCGACCTCGTGGATCGTGACTTCAACGAGTAGTCCCCCACGGCTGGTCCTGCATGGGATCGCCGCAGCGCCGGGACGAGTGGTGGCCCCGGTCTGGCGCTGGCCCGCCCGGTCGATCACAGGGGCGGTTCGGCTTGATGGGCCAGATGCTCCGGTACGGATGCGTCAAGCGCTCGAGCAGGTGAAGAGCGCGTTGCTTGGCGCGTCCCAGGGATTGCAACGCGCGGGTGCAGCCGCGGAGGCCGGCATCCTGGAGGCGCAGGCGCTGATGCTCGAGGATCCTGCCGTGCTGGAGGCAGCCTTTGCGCTCCTCGGCCAGGGGGTGCCCGCCGATCGGGCGGTGGCGCAATCGCTCGAGCCGTTCGCCGAGATGTTGCGTGCCTCGGACGACCCGGTCTTCCGAGCTCGTGCTGCTGACGTGGACGACGTGGCGGCGCAGGTCGCCCGCGCCCTTCACGGTGTCGACGAGGTTCCGGCGGCGCCCGACCAGCCGTCCATCCTGGTTGCCGACGACCTGGCTCCCTCGCAGACAGCTCGGCTGGATCGCGACCGGGTTGTCGGTTTCGCAACCGAACAGGGGAGCGCGACCGCTCACACGGCCATCCTGGCGCGCGCGCTTGGGCTTCCCGCGGTGGTCGGAATTTCCGGCGTCCTCCAGGCCGTCAGTGAAGGGCAGCTGGTGCTACTGGACGGTGATCAGGGGACCCTGCTCCTGGATCCATCGTCAGACGCCATCGTCGAAGTTGCCCCTCCGCTTGGTCTGGCGGCGGACCCTGAGCCCGCGGTCACCCGCGACGGCCGGCGCCTGGAGATCGCCTGCAACGCCGCGGGCGTGGACGACGCGCGTCGGGCAGCGGCGGCCGGCGCTGACGGGATCGGGCTCCTGCGGAGCGAGTTTCTCTTCATGGACCGGGACACCCTGCCGAGCGAGATGGAGCAGGTAACCATGCTGGACCAGGTGGTCGCGGCTCTTGGCGGCCGCCCGGTCATACTGCGCACCCTCGATGTCGGCGCGGACAAACCACTGCCAGCGCTGCCCCAGCCCAGCGAGGCCAATCCAGCGCTCGGCGTGCGGGGTCTGCGATTGCACCTGATGCGCCGGCCAGACCTGCTGCGGGCTCAGCTGAGCGCGGCCGTCCGGGTCGCGGCGCGCCGGCCTTTGCGGGTCATGTTCCCCATGGTCTCGACGGTTGACGAGGTGCGGCAGGCTAAGGCGATGCTCGAGGAGGTCCAGCGTTCGATCGGGGTACCAGAGCAGGCGCGAATCGAGGTCGGGATCATGATCGAGGTTCCGGCCGCGGCCGTTGCCGCTGATCTGCTCGCGCCGGAGGTCGACTTCTTCAGTCTTGGTACCAACGACCTTGCCCAGTATCTGTTTGCCGCCGACCGGACCAACCCCGAGCTGGCGCAGCTGGCCGATAGCCTTCAGCCCGCTCTGCTGCGCCTGATCGGGCAGGTCGTCAACGCGGCCCACCGCAGACGCCGCTGGGTCGGCGTTTGTGGAGAGATGGCCTCCGATCCCTGGGCACTTCCGATCCTGTTGGGGCTTGGGCTCGACGAGCTGAGCGTGCATCCGCCGGCCGTGGCTCGGATCAAGGCGCGGGTGCGTGGCCTGGACGCCGCTGTGTGTTCGCGGGTGGCGCGCGCCGCGCTCAAGCTCGAGAGCGCCACCGCCGTCCGCCGGCTGCTGGAACGACGCGGGTTGAGCCCGGGTTAGCCTGGCCCGCCCGGCGCGAATCGCCGTGCTGGCCGGGGACGGTATCGGCCCGGAGGTAACCGATGCCGCTCGCCGGGTGCTCGACGCGGCCGGGCGTGCCGCCGGTCTGTCGCTCGAATATGTCGATGACCTGGTGGGGGGCGCCGCCATCGATGCCCACGGCACGGCCCTGCGCCCACAGACGCTGGATCTATGCCGTCGCTCGGACGCGGTTCTCTTCGGCGCGGTCGGCGGCCCGAGGTGGGATGACGCGGCCCCAGGCAGCACGGCGCGACCCGGGGCTGCCATCCTGGGACTGCGCAAGGGGCTCCGGCTGTATGCAAACCTGCGACCGGTCCGGGTCGATCCCGCCATGGCGCACCTGTCCGCCATCAAGCCGGAACGGGTCAGCGGCGTCGACCTGCTGGTGGTTCGCGAGCTGACCGGCGGTCTTTACTTCAGCCGGCCGAAACGTCGCTATCGAACGGTCCGCGGTGAAGCCGCCGTCGACACCATGCGTTACACGACGACCGAGATCGAGCGAGTGGCGATCCGCGCGTTCGAGCTGGCTCGGGGCCGGCGCCATCGCCTCTGCTCGGTCGATAAAGCCAACGTCCTGGAGTCGTCCAGGCTCTGGCGCGAGGTGGTGTCGAGCGTGGCGCCTCGATTTCCGGATGTCAGTTTGACGCACATGCTGGTCGACAGCTTCGCCATGGATTTGATTCGCCGGCCGGCGGCGTTCGACGTGGTCCTGACGGAGAACCTGTTTGGCGACATCCTGACCGACGAGGCGTCGATGCTGGTCGGATCGCTAGGAATGCTGCCATCGGCAAGTCTGGGCGCGGGCCGCCGCGGATTGTATGAGCCGATCCACGGATCGGCCCCCGACCTCGCCGCTCGCGGCGTGGCCAATCCGATCGGCGCCATCCTGAGCGCAGCCCTCCTCCTGCGCTTCACGCTGAGAAGCGAGAATGCCGCCAGCTCGATCGAGCGGGCCGTGACCGCGGCGCTGGTGGCCGGGCTTCGAACCGCGGACATCGCGGCCGCGGGGGAGCCCGTGGTGGGCACCGAGACCATGACGTCGGCCATCCTCGACGGCCTCCGTTAGCCTGGTTCGCTGTCTCTGCTAGCGTGCTCCGAATGGCGGCGGCCTTTCGGATCGGACTGATCGGTCTCGGACACGTCGGCAGCGCGTTCGCTGCCCGGTTGAAACAGGACGCGGGCCGGATCGCCCAGGCCGCCGGCCGGCCGATCGTTCTCGAATCGGTGGCCGTGGCTCGGGCCACCGGGAGAACCGCGCCCGCCCCGCTCGAAGACGCCGGGGCCCTGGTCCGGCGCCCGGGCCTGGACGCGGTGGTCGAGCTCATGGGCGGGATGGAGCCTGCCCATACCTACTTATATGAGGCGCTCCAGGCGGGCAAGCAGGTCATCACCGCCAACAAGCAGGTGGTCGCCTCGAGTGGACCGGATCTAGCCCGGCTCGGTCCGCTTCGGTTCGAGGCGGCCGTCGCCAGCGCCATCCCGGTCGTGGAGGTGCTGGCGGCCACGCTCGCGTCCGACCGGATCGCCTCGGTTACCGGAATACTGAACGGCACCACGAACGTGATTCTGGAGGCGATGGCTGGGGGCGGCTCATACGCCGTTGCCCTGGCCGACGCCCAGGCGCGAGGTTATGCCGAGGCGGACCCGAGCGCGGATGTCGAGGGCCACGACCCGGCGGCCAAGCTGACCATCCTGGCCATGCTCGCCTTTGGCAAGCGGATCGACCCTGACCGGGTCGAGCGCCGGGGGATAGGCGAACTCGACGGCGCCCAGCTCAGGGACGCGCGCGAGCGGGGCGCCGCCATCAAGCTGGTTGCCAGCGCGCGAGACGGTGAAGGTGACCAGGTGCTTGCCGACGTCCGCCCGCGGCTGGTCCCACTCGCCGACCCCCTGGCCCGGGTGGCAGGGCCGGCCAACGGGATTGCGATCGCTGCCGGATACGCAGGTCACCTCTATCTCGAGGGCCCGGGCGCCGGACCCGACGCGGCTGCCAGCGCTGTGCTCGCGGACGTGATCCGGTCCGCCCGCGAGGTCCCGGCCTTCGGTGGTCTGCGGCTGGCTGCGCTGGCCGGCGCGCCGGCGGTAAGCATCGTGCCTCTCGGTTCCGCAAGTCCGTATCCTGCTGCGTCATGAGGGATCGGGTCGGGTGACAGTCTCGCTGACCCTGGACGAGGTCCGCGAGCGAGCGCGGCGGGCGCCCATGGTCCCCATCTTTCGCGACATGCTATCCGACGCGCTGACACCGGTGACCGCGTACGCGGCAATCGCCGGGGATGGCCCCGCCTTCTTGCTCGAGAGCGTCGAGGGTGGGGAGCGACTCGGGCGTTACTCGTTCGTCGGCGCGGATCCGATGGCGATAGTGACGGTCGCCGAGGGCAGGGCCCGGGTCAGCGACGCCGCGGGTGAGCGGGACCTGCCGGGCGCCGATCCTCTTAACGCGTTGAATGGCTACCTGGAGGCTTTCAGGGCGGAGCCCGCCGAAGGCCTCCCCGAGCGCTTCTGCGGGGGCGCCGTCGGGTATCTCGCCTACGAAGCCGCCCGTTACCTGGAACGGCTTCCGCTTCCGCAGGTCGACCCGCTCCAGGTTCCGGATGCGATCTTCCTGCTGGCCGACACACTGGCTTGCTTCGACCACGTCCGCCACCGGCTCAAGCTGGTCAGCCATGTCCACACCCAGCGGGGACCGATCGAGCAAGAGTACGCGCAGGCGGTAGACAGGATCGACAGCCTGGCGCGCCGGCTGAGCCAGCCGGTCCGGTTACGCCCGATGGAGCCACCGGCTGCCGTTCCCGGCCTCGAACCACAGGGCCGAATGTCGCAGGCGGCATTCTTCAGCGCGGTCGAGCGGGCCAAGGCCTACATCCTGGCCGGCGACGTCTACCAGGTGCAGGTTGCAGAACGGTTCACCGAGCCCCTGAGCGCGAGTCCCTTCGACGTCTACCGGTTGCTTCGGGCCCTCAACCCCTCGCCCTACATGTATTACCTTCAGCTTCCAGGGGTGACGGTGGTCGGCACCTCGCCCGAGATCCTGGTGACGGTCGAAGGACGGCAACTTCGCTACCGGCCGATAGCCGGGACACGGCGTCGGGGGCGCGACCAGGCTGCCGATCTCCGGATGGAGCAGGAGCTTCGGGGAAGCGAGAAGGAGCGCGCCGAGCACGTGATGCTGGTGGACCTCGGTCGCAACGACCTGGGGCGCGTCTGCGTGACCGGTAGCGTCAAAGTCACCGAGCTGATGACCGTCGAGCGCTATTCCCACGTGATGCATCTGGTATCCAACATCACTGGAACCCTGCGTCCGGAGTGCACCTCTATGGATGCTCTCCGTGCCTGCTTTCCCGCCGGCACCGTCACCGGCGCGCCCAAGATTCGAGCCATGGAGATCATCGCCGAGCTGGAGCGCGAGCGGCGCGGGGTGTACGCCGGGGCGATCGGCTACCTGAGCTTCACGGGGGACCTCGATACCTGCATCGCGATCCGGACGATGGTGGTCAAGGATGGTTTCGCCACGGTCCAGGCGGCCGCGGGTGTGGTGGCGGACTCGACGCCAGCCGAGGAATACCTCGAGGTAAAGAACAAGGCATCGGCGCTGCTGCAGGCGCTGGCCAGAGCGGGCTGACCATGGCGGCTGGTGAGTTAGTGCTGGTGATCGATAACTACGACTCCTTCACTTACAACCTTGTCCAGTACCTGGGCGAGCTTGGCGAGCACACTCTTGTCCGGCGGAATGACCAGGTCACCCTGTCGGAGATCGTCGCGCTCCAGCCAACCGCGGCTGTCCTCTCCCCGGGACCCAGGACACCGAGCGAGGCGGGCATCTGCAACGACATGCTGCTCGAGCTCGGTCCCACCCTTCCCGTGCTGGGCGTCTGCCTCGGTCACCAGTGCCTGGGTTACGCCTATGGAGCGCAGGTGGGTCGAGCCGCGCAGGTCATGCACGGCAAGGTTTCAAGGGTGCTGCATGATGGGCAATCAATCTTTCGCGGAATTCCAAGCCCGTTCAAAGCCACCCGCTATCACTCACTGGTGGTCGAGCCCAAGGCTCTGCCGGCGGACCTCGAGGTGACTGCCTGGACCGACGACGGCGTGGTGATGGGCCTGCGCCACAGGCGCCACCCGCTGGCCGGCGTCCAGTTCCACCCGGAGGCGATCCTCACCGAGCACGGTCATCAATTGCTCGCCAACTTCCTGGAGGACGCGCGCGGCTGGCGGCAAGCGCAAGGCGAAAGCGGGCTAAGCTAGAGCTGGAAGGCGGTGTGGAGCGCCTGCACCGCGTCCTTCACCCTATCGGCGGTGATGATGCAGGTGATCCGAATCTCGGACGTCGAGATCATCTCGATGTTGATTCCATTTGACGCCAGAGTCTGGAATATCCTGGCGGCCACCCCCGGCTGGCCCCGGATTCCGCTGCCCACCACGGAAACTTTGGCCAGCCCGTTCTGGGCCAGCACGGTGCGGGCCCCGATCGAGTGGGCGACGCTCTCCAGGATCTCGCGGGCTCGCTTTCCATCGGCCGAGGACACGGTGAAGGACATGTCCGTGATCCCCTCGTGGCTGGCGGTCTGGACGATTACGTCGGCGGCGATGTCGGCCTCCGCCAGGGGTTCGAAGATCGCTGCCGCGATTCCGGGACGGTCCGGGACTCCGACCACCGACAATCGCGCCACATGCTCCTCGTGCGCGATCCCGCGCACCCGATTTCGATCCTCCATGATCCCCTCCTCCGAGCAGATAACGGTTCCGGGACCGCGGTGAAAGCTCGACCGGACGTGCAGCTCTAAACCGTACGCCTCGGCGATCTCGATCGACCGGGGATGCATCACGCGGGCCCCGGCGCTCGCCAGTTCGAGCATCTCCGAGTAGGCGATCCGCGGCAGCATCCGTGCGCTTGCGACCAGCCGCGGGTCGGCTGTGTATATGCCCCGGACATCGGTGAAAATCTCGCAAGCCTGGGCTTTGAGCCCCACCGCCAGTGCCACCGCGCTCGTGTCCGACCCGCCCCGGCCCAGGGTGGTGACCTCCATCTCCTCGCCAATCCCCTGGAAGCCGGCCACCACCACCACCCGGCCGCTCTCCAGCTCCCGCTCGATCCGCTCCGGCGTGACACCCACGATCCGCGCTCGCGCGTGGCGGCGGTCGGTGCGGATTCCCGCCTGGAATCCGAGCAGTGACACGGCCGACACGCCCAGGTCGTGAAGCGCCATTGCCATCAGGGGAGCCGATACGCCTTCGCCGGTGGATAGGAGCAGGTCGAGCTCGCGCGCCGCCGGTTCCTTGCTCACCCTCGAGGCAAGGCTCAGCAGTCGGTCGGTCGCGTCTCCCATGGCGCTGACCACCACCACCACGCTGAATCCCTGATCCTGGCTGGCGGCGATCCGCTGAGCTGCCCGCTTGACTCGAGACGGCGTGCCCAGCGAGCTGCCTCCGAATTTCTGTACCAGGACAGGTCGTGTCACAGCCTCAGGGAGCGCGCTCAATCATCCCTTCGCGGGCCAGCCATTCGGCGAGCAGGACGGCGCCTTTGCCTGCGCCCAGTTTCGTGTTGTGCGAGACCACCACATACTTGACTCCGTTGAGGACCGGCTCGTCGCGAAGCCGGCCGACGGTTACGGTCATCCCCTGACCCGCGTCGCGGTCACGTCGTGGTTGGGGTCGGAAGGGATCCGTCGAAACGCTCAGCAAGCGCTCCGGTGCGGATGGCAAGCCCCGCACGCCGTCGAGCGAAAAGTTTTCCATGGCGGCCTGCGCGCTCCGAGCGTCGCAGGCGCGCTCGGTTCCCACGAAGACCGCCTCCGTATGTCCGTCATGAACATTCACGCGCGTGCAGGTGCAGGACACCGGGAAGGGTGCTGGCTCACCCCAGGCACCGAGGATCTTACGCGTCTCGCGCTCGACCTTCTCCTCCTCGCCGGGGATGTGGGGGACGACATTGTCGATCACGTCGAGGGCGAGCACACCGCCGCTTCGGCCGGCGCCCGAGACGGCCTGCATCGAGGTCATCATCACGGTACGCACCCCGAAGGCATCCTGTAGCGGCTTGAGCGAGATCACCAGCCCGGTGGTCGTGCAATTTGGGATTGGTGCGATGAAGCCTCGCCAGCCACGCCGGCGACGTTGGTCGTAGAGGGCCTCGGCGTGGGCGTCGTTGACACCCGGCACCAGGATCGGGACATCCGGCTCGTATCGGTAGGCCGACGCCGTGCTGACGACCGGGAGACGTTCGGCAAAGCGTGGCTCCCACGACTGCGCCACATCCCGGGACACTGCGCTGAACACCAGGTCTAGGGGTTGCTCGAGCAGCTCGCCGGCCGTCAGGCAGGGCAGCTCACGTGCGGCGCCGTCGGCCTCTCCATCGGCAAACCAGCGGCTGTTCCCCGACGGTTCCCGCAACGCGTCGGCCAGCGACCTGCCGGCTGATCGTTCGGATGCGGCAACCGCGGTCACTGTGAACCACGGGTGATGGGCCAGGGCCACCAGCACCTGCTGCCCCGCCAGCCCGGTCGCTCCCAGCACGCCGGCCCTGATGGTCATGATCTAGACCAGCACCGCCCGTTCGAACTCCGAGGCGCGGGCGCGGTCGAGGTGCAGGCGCCTGCCCTCGCCCGGCGAGAACAGCTCGGTGGTCTTCAGGCCGTTGCCAGTGATGCACACGACCACCGTTTCCTCCCGCTTGATCCGGCCGCCGGCGACGAGCTGCCGAAGGCCCTCGACCACGACTCCGCCTGCCGGCTCGCTGAGGATGCCCTCCGTCTCGGCGAGCAGCGACATCCCCGCCTGGACAGCCTCCTCCCGGCAGGCGGTTCCCCAGCCGCCGGAGGAGCGCACCGCCCGCACGGCATAGCGCCCGTCGGCAGGATTTCCGATCGCCAGAGACTTCGCGATACTCCGCGGCCGCACCGGCGTAACTGAGTCGGCGCCAGTCTGAATGGCTCTGCTCACCGGCGCACACCCCTCCGCCTGAGCGGCGTGGATCCGGGTGGAGACCTGGTCAACGAGTCCGGTTTCGATCAGCTCCTGGAAGGCCTTGGCCGTCTTCGCCAGGAGTGAACCAGCCGCCACCGGGACCACGATGTGGTCCGGCGGCCGCCACCCGAGCTGCTCGACCACTTCAAAGGCGAGCGTCTTGCTTCCCTCCGAATAGAAGGGCCGCAGGTTGACGTTGACGAATGCCCATCGATGCTGGTCGGCCAGCTCGGCGCAGAGCCGGTTGACATCGTCGTAGCTACCGTCCACCTCGACGATGGTGGCGCCATATGCGCTGGCCGCCTCCACCTTTACCGGCTCCAGGCCGGCAGGGATGAAGACCAGCGCCCGCATGCCGGCTCGGGCGGCGTAGGCGGCGACCGATCCGGCCAGGTTGCCGGTCGAGGAACAAGAGAGTGTTTCGAAGTCGTAGGCGAGGGCGAAGTTGGTCGCGACCGCCACGTTGCGGTCCTTGAACGACCCGGTGGGGTTCAGGGTGTCGTTCTTGACGTAGAGGTGGTCGAGCCCAAGCCGCGCGCCCAGGTTGCGCGCTAAAACCAGGGGCGTGAACCCGGTGCCCAGGTCTACAGGCGCCTGGACGGTGACCGGCAGCAGCTCGCTGTATCGCCAGATGGTGGGGGGTCCATTGGAAATCGAATCCCGGCTGATGCGCCGCCGGATGGCTTCCAGGTCGTATGCCACCTCCAGCGGACCGAAGCACTCCTCGCAGACAAAGGCCGGCTCGAACTCCCTGAGCCTGCCGCATTCCCTGCATCGCAACCGCTTGGTCACTGTTTCCTCAACTCCATCTCTTCGTCCGTCACGGATCCGCCGGTAAACAAAAAGCCCCCGCGGTGGCAGGGGCCGTAACGTCCGTGATTGACATCATCTTTCAGACGGTTGCGTCTGACGGACTTTCCACCTTACCGGATGCCCGGTAGGTTGGCAGGCTTCACAGGGCCGGCCCCTCTGCCACTCTTGATAATCGTCGGTATTAAATTGTTTTGAAAGACTACCAGCCCCTGCCGGAGCGCGTCAACGCGACTCGGTAATTCGGTAAACCGGACTGCACCAGTGCCGGTAGCGGGGATCGTTGCCGCGGACAGCCCTGAAGTAGGCTTGCTGGAGGCTGAGAGCGACCGCTCCCGGGCTGCCCGAGCCGATCGGCCGCCCATCCACCTCGACGATCGGTGCAACCTGGACACCCGTGCCGCACAGGAAGGCCTCGTCCGCCTGGTAGACCTCGGTCCGGTCGACGCTGCGTTCGACCAGCTCCAGGTCGAGGTCGAGGGCCAGGCGCATCACGGCGCCGCGGGTGATCCCGACCAGGATGTCATCGGTCACCGGCGGTGTGGTCAGGGTCCGGCCCTGCAGCATGAAGAAGTTGGCAGCGCTGCCCTCGGCAATGTGTCCGTCCTCGGTCAGCATCAGGCAGTCGTCGTAGCCGGCGGCGTGGGCGTCCTCGGCTGCCAGCGCGGTGTTGACGTATGCGCCGGTGATCTTGGCCCGCGCCGGGATGCTGTTGTCGCTGATCCGCCGCCAGGAGGAGATGGTCACCCGGAGCCCGTCCGTCCGAGCGTAATCGCCCATCGGGACGGCGAAGATGGCGATAGCGTCCTCGGGTGAGTGCAGGTCCACCTTGATAATGGCCGATGACTTGTACGCGAGCGGTCGTACATAGACGTCGCTGCGGTACCCGTCCCGCCGGACTATCTCCCGGGTCACCTCGCAAAGGCTCTCTACGGTTTGCGTTAACCGCATCTTGAGAAGGCGGCTGGACTTGAGGAATCGCTGATAGTGCTCTGGCAGCTTGAGCAGGTAGAGCTGCTCCTGCTCGGAGTTCCAGTAGCCGCGAATCCCTTCGAAGCATGCGGTACCGTAGTTGAGCGCGTGGGTTCCGATGCTGACCTGCGCCTGTGAGAACGGGACGATGTTTCCTTCGAACAGGGCATATCCTGAGTCGACCACTCGGGTCGGTGGCGGCGCCGGGTTCCGAGCCGGCAGCTGTTCGACGGCCATCAGGCAATCACCCGAACTCCGTCCACGATCTCGGCGAGGTCGCGGTCGAGGATCTCCTTCTTCTGGTCGGCCAGCCGCAGGAACTGATCCCACGCCCGAGCGAAGGCCTCCTCCGGCAGGTGATACCCCAGCTCCGCCAGCCGGAACTGGAAGGCGTGCCGTCCCGAACGGGGCGAAAGGACGATCCGGCTCTCGCCCATGCCGACATCCTCCGGCCGCATGATCTCGTAGGTCAGGCGGTCCTTGAGCACACCGTCCTGGTGGATCCCGGAGGCATGGGCAAAGGCATTGCCGCCGACCACGGCCTTGTTCAATTGCACGAAGAGGCCGGTTTGCCGGGCAACCAGCGCACTGGTCTCGGCCAGCCGTGTGGAGTCGACACCGGTCCATAGGCCGAGCGATTTCTGGCGAGTGCGGAGGATCATGACCACCTCCTCCAGCGACGCGTTGCCGGCCCTTTCGCCGATGCCATTGACCGTGCATTCGACCCGGCGAGCCCCGTTGAGGACCGCGGCGATGCTGTTTGCTGTTGCCAGTCCCAGGTCGTTGTGGCAGTGGACGCTGATCAGGGCCTTGTCCGAGTTGGCGACCTGCTCCCGGATCGATGCGATCAGCGCCCCGAACTCGCTGGGCAGGGTGTAGCCCGTCGTGTCCGGTATGTTGACCACGGTGGCGCCGGCCCCGATAACGCCCTCGAGCGTTTCGTACAGATAGTCGGGATCGGCGCGGCCGGCATCCTCGGGCGAGTACTCGACCTGGTCGCAAAGGGAGCGGGCATACTCCACCGCCTCGATCCCGCGGCGCAGCACGTCCTGGCGGTTCGAGCGCAGCTTGCGCTCGATGTGGATGTCAGAGACCGAGAGCACGATATGGATCTGCGCCCGGGGCGCATCCTCTACGGCGGCCCAGACGCTGTCGATGTCGGCGCGCACCGCCCGAGCCAGCGCTGTGATCGTGGGGCCGGGTACTTCTCTGGCGATCCGCTGGACCGCCAGGAAATCCCCTGGTGAGGAGAGTGGAAACCCGGCTTCTATGACGTCCACTCCCAGCCGCGCCAGCTGACGCGCGATCTCAAGCTTCTGGTCTGAGTTCAGGGAAGCCCCTGGCGACTGCTCACCATCCCGAAGGGTGGTGTCGAAGACGTAGACCCGTTCGCCCATCAGTGCTTCGGCTTCCCGGGTTGGAGCCACGGCATCATCGCACGCAGCTCGGATCCGACTTTCTCGATCTGCTCGTCTTTGGCCTGCTTTCGGGAGGCGTTGAAGGCGGGACGGCCCGCCTGGTTCTCCAGGATCCAGGTTCGCGCGAACCGCCCGTCCTGGATCTCGTGCAGCACCCTACGCATCTCATCGCGCACCTGGGGGCCGATGATGCGGGGCCCGCTGACGTAGTCTCCGAACTCCGCCGTGTCGCTGATGCTGTAACGCATGTAGCTCATCCCACCCTGGTACATCAGGTCGACGATCAGCTTCATCTCGTGCAGGCACTCGAAGTAGGCCAGCTCGGGCTGGTAGCCCGCTTCGACCAGGGTGTCGAAGCCGGCCTTCACCAGTGAGGTGAGCCCGCCGCAGAGCACGGCCTGCTCCCCGAAGAGGTCGGTCTCGGTCTCTTCCTTGAAGCTGGTCTCGAGCACCCCGGCCATCGTCGATCCGATACCGCGGGCATAGGCGAGGGTACGCTGCCGGGCGCGGCCAGTGGTGTCCTGGTGCACGGCGAATAGGGCGGGCACCCCGATGTGTTCCTGGAAGAGCCGGCGGACGATATGACCCGGACCCTTGGGCGCGACCATCGCCACGTCGACGTCCCCCGGAGGCACGATCTGGCTGAAATGGATGTTGAAGCCATGGGCGAACATCAGGGCGCTCCCGGCTTTCAGGTGCGGCTTGACGGACTCCTCGTAGAGCAGTTTCTGCGTCTGGTCGGGCACCAGCATCATCACCAGGTCACTGATCTCGACCGCCTTCTCCACGGTCTCGACCCGGAGATCTTCCTCCTCGGCTTGTGCCCATGACTTGCTGCCCTGGTAGAGGCCGACCACCACGTCGACCCCGCTGTCCTGGAGGTTGAGCGCATGGGCGTGGCCCTGGCTCCCGTAGCCGATGACGGCCACCCGGGCTCCGGCCAGCGCCGTCATGTCGGCATCCTGATCGTGATAGACCTTCGCCATCAGCCCACCTCCACGGCGCCGAGCCGCCGGTCCAGGCTCATGGTGATGGTCTGGCTGCGCCGGGTCACAGGTATGTCTTGGTGGTCAGGTTATTCAGCCGCGGATTGAGCCCGATCACCTGGTCGGCGTCGACCGGGACGTCTACCAGGATCGAACGGCCGGTCTGCTCGTAACAGGCGTCCATGATCTCGCCCAGGTTGCGCAGGTCGGGTTCCAACCGGAAACCATCCCACCCGTGTGCCCTGGCGGCGGCCACGAAGTCGATGCTCGGAAGAGAGCCGTGGTAGCGGCGTCGCTCCACGTCGGGGATCACAACCTCGAGCCCCTTGTCGACGATGGCGTAGACGCCGTTGTTGATGATGAACAAGCGCAAATCGAGGTTGGCCGCGTCGGCCAGCGCGCCGCCGAACAGACGCCAGCAACCGTCTCCCGAAAACACGAAGGTATTGAGGCTCGGGTCGGCGAGCTTGGCGCCCACCCCGAGTCCGAACCCGCCGCCCATGGCCGACCCATCGTGGGTGGTATGGAATGGAATGAAGGGATGGGGTCGCTGGGTCACGTACTGGCGGTCCTTGTAGGCGATGCAGACATCGTCGAAGCCGATGCTGTTTGGCCGCCAGGACTCGTGGAGCGCCTCGTAGAACGCCATGAAATCGACGCACCCGTCGCGAACGTCACGAGAGATCAGTCGTGAGTTCAGGCTCTGAGGCAGATCGACCGCGGGGCGCCGGCCGGCGCCGTCCCGGCGGAGCCGGGGGATGATCTCGGCCAGGATGGCGTCGAGGTCGCCCCGGACCAGCCGGTATGCTCCCGTCACCCGATGCCGAAAATCCCCATTCAGGTGCCCGTAGGGCTCCACCCAGCTGCTGAAATGCCAGACGTTTCCCGCCGGGATCGGGCCCAGGTTGAGGGAGTACTCACCGGCGTCGAACCCGAGGGTGATGACCACGTCGTCGGGGCCCAGGCTGCGCCAGAGCTTCATGGCCACGTCATTCCCGCCGAACGAGATGTAGCCGAAGCCGTATGCATTTTCCGGCGCCACCGCATTGGCGCCGTTCACCGACCAGACCGTGGGCGCCTGCAGCAGCTCGGATAGCTGCGTCGTGAGGGCGGGCATGCCGGGTTGCCGGGCCGCTTCGCCGCCCACGTAGATGACCACGCGACGCCCGTCGGCGATCACCGGAAATTCACGGAGGAACTGCTCCACGTCAGCCGGCCGGAAGCCGGGCGGTTGCTGCCGCCAGGGCACGCGCATCTCGGCCGGTCGGGAGAGGATGTCGGGGTAAAAGGCGATCGCGACCGGCCGTGATTGCTGGAGCACCCGCTGGGCTCGCTCCAGCCGCTCCTCCATGGTGTCGATGTCGTCGATCACGACGCAACCGTCTCCCAGCTCCGCCTGCAGCTGCGGCACGATGTTCATGCCGTGGATGGAGACGTCCTGCAGGGGAGCGAGGCCGACGGACATGGTGGAGTTCAGGGCGATCAGGTAGACGGCCGGAATGCTGTGGAGCTTGGCGTCGGTCAGGCCGCTCGAGCCGAGCTTGGTCGCCGCCCCCGTGGTGGTGACGCAGCCGGCGATTCGTCCCGACGCCAGGTAGTAGCCGAGCGGGGCAAAGCCCGCGACGTACTCACCCATGGTCAGCATCCGCGGCCGGCCGTCGGTCGCCTCCTCGAGATCGGTGAGTGGTTCGAGGTGCTTGGTCACGTGGATCAGCCCACCACCATTTACACCCGCGTAGGTCGTGATTCCCCAGCGCCGCAGGGTTTCGATCAGCCAGTAATTGCCGCTGCTTCGTTCGAGGGGCGGAGCCGCCGGGGCCAGGACCTGCGGAAGGCTATCAATCATGACTTAACCGGCCTCAGCCGTTGTACATCCGGTTGATGTCCTCTGCGACGTCATGGCCAAACTGGAACCTGCCGGCCGGCTCCTGTCCGCGGCCGACCGCGGCGGAGAGCGCCTGCTCGCAGATGCCCGACACGTCGATCCGGTGCCGGCGCTCCTGAATCTCGCGGTGCAACCCATCTGGGATCTCGATCGTGTAGCTGGCCATCTCATGTCCTCCTCGTCGATGAATCGGTAAAAAAACAAAAGCCCTCGTCCGCAAGGACGAGAGACTTCCTCCCGCGGTACCACCCTGCTTACGGCCCCGGCCGTCACTCTTGTCGGATCACGGCTCGAGGGCTGAGTCGTGGACCCTTGTGGCTACCGGCTTCCCACCGCCCCGGCTCGCTTCCAGCCTCTGTGGCCCCTACTGGTCCCCGTCCACGCCGTGAGTGGGAGCCAGCCTATCAGCCCCAACCGGGCTCGTCCATTGTGCAAACCCACTGAAAAGGCTTGGTCGTTTGGACGCATCATCCAAAAGCCGGAGCGCATCTTCGGACGGGCTGTCCGTGTACGGCCCGATTTGCGTTCCGGCATACTAATCACTCCCATGGCGCTCACGGTGCGCGAGGCGATGGGGCTGGGTGGACTGCGGCGAGGGGAAGTCCTGGCTGGATCGAGCGGGCTGGACCGGACAATCACCTGGGTCAAGGTCCTCGAGTCCCCTGACACGATCAGCTGGCTCGCGGAGGGCGAGCTGCTGCTTACGGTCGCCTTCGCCATCAAGGACGACCGGGAGGCTCAGCGCGACCTGATGCGCAACCTGGCTGCTGTCGGCTCCTCCGGCCTGGTCATCAAACCCGAGCGGTACCTGCCCGAGATCCCGGCCGAGATGATCGGCCAGGCTGACGAGTACGGAATCCCACTGATCCGGATCCCTCAGGAAGTGTCCTACCTGGAGATCATGGCCCCGATTCTGGAGCGGATCATCAACGCCCAGAACATCCAGCTCCGGCGCTCGATCGAGATCCACCGCCAGTTCACTCATCTTGCCCTTGACGGCCAGGGGTTGGACGCCATCGTGCGCACGCTGGGCGAGCTGGTGGAGAGCTCGGTCTCACTGGAGGACGCTAGTTTTCATCTCCTCGCCAGCCACAATGTGCCAGGGGTGACCGACCCGCACCGGCAGCAGACGCTCAAGGAGCAGGGCACGCCACTAAACGTGCAGCGGGCCTCCGCCATCAAGACCATGCTGGAAGAGGTGGTCCAGGGTCGGAGCCCCCGGATGGTACCGGCCTTCCCCGAACATGGCCTGACCGCGCCCAGGATCATCACACCGGTACTGGCCGGCCCCGAGTGCCTTGGCTACCTGTCGATCATCGACCACCCCCAGCATCATGAGGACCTGGCGCTGATGGCGATCGAGCACGCCGCCACGGTGCTTGCGCTCGAGATGATCAAGCAGAGGGAGGTGGCGGAGGCCGAGGACCGGGTGCGCGGGGAGCTGGTCGACGACCTCCTCAACGGGACCTATGGCGACGAGGCCAACGTGCAGCGGCGGGCGCGTCACCTGCATTACGACCTCTCGGTGCCCCACCTGGTGCTGGTGGTAGACGTCGACCATTTCGGGAGGTTCATCCGGGAGCATCAGTACGACGAGGGGAGGGTTATCATCCTCAAACAGAAACTCCTCCAGCTGGTGGTCGGGGTGACCCGCCGCCAGTATCCCCGGCACCTGGTCGCGGCCCACAGCGACAGCGTGATTGTGCTGGTGCCCCAGGAAGGGGCTGTAGCACGGAACGTCTCAAACGCGGGTATGGCACGCCCGACGTCTCAAACGCAGGTGTCGCACGTTCCGCGCGACCTGCGTGGGGCGACGCCCCCGCCACCCGCGTGGGGCGACGCCCCCGGCGATGCGCTGGCGCAGCAGATCAGGGAGACGGTGGCAGGTTCCGAGCTCGGACTGACCGTCTCGGTGGCGGTCGGGAGGCTCTGCCAGAAGCCGGAAGACTTCCGGCCGGCGTTTCTAGAGGCGCAGCGTGCCCTGGACCTGATGGTCCGCTTCGGTAAGCGGGAGCAGGTGATCAACTACGACCGGCTCGGTGTCTACCGACTGCTCGCCCAGGTCGAAGACCGGGCGGGCCTGGAGGCGTTCGCCGGTCGGGTGCTGGGGCCGCTGAGCGCGTACGACAAAGCCCGAGGGACGCCCTTGCTCAAGACTCTGGAGGTCTACCTCCAGAGGCACGGTAACCTGCGCCAGTCGGCGAGAGACCTGCACATTCACCTCAATACCCTGCACTACCGGCTGCGCCGAATCGGCGAGGTGACCGGGATGGACCTCAAAGACGCCGACGCGCGGCTGGACCTGCTTCTGGCGCTCCGGGTGCGGGCACTGGCCGAGACCACGTAGGGCCGTCGACCAACATGGCCCTCACGCTCGCGCAGAAGCTCTGGGACCGGCACCTGGTCAGGAGGGTACCGGCCGAACCCGACCTCCTCTACGTGGACCTTCACCTCGTACACGAGGTCACATCGCCTCAAGCGTTCGAGAGTCTGCGTCTCAACGGTCGCCGGGTCCGCCGGCCCGACCTGACACTGGCCACCATGGACCACAACGTGCCCACCGCGGGCGGCCGGGAGCGGGCGGATGCCATCTCGCAGCGGCAGATGCAAGCCCTGGAGGAAAACTGCGCCCGCGAGGGGATCGTGCTCTACGGCATCGGTAGCCCGCGACAGGGGATCGTCCACGTGATCGGTCCGGAGCTCGGCCTCACCCAGCCTGGCATGCTGATCGCTTGTGGAGACTCTCACACCTCCACCCACGGCGCCTTCGGGGCGCTCGCATTCGGGATCGGGACCTCCGAGGTCGAGCACGTGCTCGCCACCCAGTGCATGCGCCTGTTCAGGCCGAAGGACATGGCCGTCACGGTCGACGGCTCGCTCCCGATTGGAGTCACCGCAAAGGATCTGGCTCTGAGTGTGATCGGGCGGCTGGGGGTGGCGGGCGGCCAGGGTTACATCGTCGAGTACCGCGGCTCGACGGTCCGGTCCCTGTCGATGGAGGCCCGGATGACGGTCTGCAATATGACGATCGAAGCTGGCGCCCGCGCGGGGATGGTCGCGCCCGACGAGGTGACCGCCTCCTACCTGGGCGGGCGGCCGTACGCACCGTCGAATTGGGCCCAGGCTCGGAGCGACTGGGACGAGCTCGTGACCGACCCCGACGCGAGCTTCGACAGGGAGCTCCTGATCGACGCGGAGGAGCTGGAACCCTACGTGACCTGGGGCACCAACCCGGGTCAGTCCGTGCCGGTCACGAGCCGGGTGCCGGCGCCGCGGGGCGAGGCGGACGAGCGGGCGCTCGCGTACATGGCGCTCGAGCCTGGCCAGGCCATTCAGGAGATCTGGGTGGACCGGGTCTTCATCGGTTCCTGCACGAACGCGCGGCTGGATGACCTGCGCCTGGCCGCCTCCGTGATCAGAGGCCGCAGGGTACATCCGAAAGTGCGCGCCATGGTCGTTCCCGGTTCGGCGGCGGTCAAACGGGCCGCCGAGGGGGAGGGCCTCGACGTAGTATTCCGCGGCGCCGGATTCGAGTGGCGGGACGCCGGCTGCTCGATGTGCCTGGGGATGAATCCCGACATTCTTGCTCCCGGCGAGCGCTGCGCATCGACCAGCAACCGCAACTTCGAAGGCCGGCAGGGAAGCGGGGGTCGCACCCATCTACTGAGTCCGCCGATGGCAGCGGCGGCGGCTATCGCCGGACACCTGGTCGATGTACGGGAGATGGCATCGTGACGCCGTTCAGCAGGGTCACTGGCGTGGTGGCACCGCTCGACCGATCCAATGTTGACACCGACCAGATCATCCCCAAGCAGTTTCTGAAGCGGATAGAACGCTCGGGTTTCGGCCCATATCTCTTCTACGACTGGCGGCGTACCAAGGATTTCGTGCTCGACCGGCCCGAGTATCGAGGGGCAGGGATACTGGTAACCGGAGCCAATTTCGGCTGTGGCTCATCGCGGGAGCATGCCACCTGGGCTCTGCTCGACGCCGGTTTCCGGGTGGTGATCGCCCCCTCCTTTGCCGACATCTTCTTGAGCAACTGCCTGCGCGTCGGGCTGCTGCCGGTGGCCCTGGCGGAGGCTGACGTGCGCCGCCTGATCGAGCTGGCCGGCTCGCGCCCGGGTGCGCAACTGACGGTTGACCTTGGCACCCAGAGCATTCACGCTCCCGGCATCGACCTCAGCTTCGCGATCGACCCTTTCTGGCGCGACTGCCTGCTCAATGGCTGGGACGAGATTACGCTCACCCTCAAACAGGAAGCCGAGATCGCCGCCTTCGAAGCGCGGCGGCCGGACTGGTTGCCAGCGCTCACATCGCCCGGTTAAGGGTTAGAGGCGCCCGCGGCCAGAAGCAAGATGGCCACGACTACGCCCAGCACCAGGACCCACCAGCGGGTAACGGCCACCCCGTACGAAACGGGCCGCGACCCCAAGCGCCGGATGAGCCAGTAGATGAATCCCACCACCAGAACGACGAGGATGGCGCCAACGATCCGGCCGACCAATCTTCCCGTGGTGTAGGCGTCCGCGAGGGCAACCAGGAACACGCTCTGTAGCAAATCCTATAAGGGCTCGGTCTCCCGGCCGAAGCCCCGAATTTGGGATCTGGCTTCCGCGGCCGGTATTGCATTCGTACGTAACACACGAATTTGGCGCCGTTGTTTTCGGCGCAATGATCCGTAGTCGGGCCGTCCGGCGGGCCCTAGGGTAGAGGAGATTTTCCGAAAGGACGCATGTCACTGCGTCCTGTTTGCGTTTGCCCCGAAAGCAGGCGCGAGGTGGGATTTGGACGGCGAACACGCGGGCCTGTACGATCCTCGATTCGAGCATGATGCCTGCGGCATCGGGTTTGTGGCCGACGCCTACGGCCGTCCAGGCCGCGAGATCGTCCAGGCTGCGCTCGACGGTCTCGACCGTGTCCGGCATCGGGGTGCGGTGGCAGCCGACCACCGATCCGGTGACGGCGCCGGCCTCCTGCTGCCCATCCCGCGTGGATTGTTCGCCGCAAGTCTGAAGCGTCCGGAGCTGATCGGAGCGCCCGCCCTCGGCGTGGCCATGCTCTTCATGTCGAACCTTCCAGGGGCGGCTGGGGACAACCAGCGGGCGACAGCCCGCCGGCTGGTCGAGGATGCCTGCAGTCACGAGGCGCTGGAGGTGTTCACATGGCGCCAGGTACCGGTCGAGCTCGATGCCTTGGGCGAGAGCGCTCGGTCATCGGCGCCCTGGATCGAGCAGGCGATCCTGCGATCGGCCGCGCCGGCGTCTCCGGAGGAGGACGAGCGGCGTGCGTTTCGGGCGCGAAAGCGCGCCGAGGCATCGGCGCGGGTCGCCGGAGTGGCGCTATATGTCGCCTCGATGTCCTTTCGGACCGTGACCTACAAGGCTATGTGTGCGGCGGACCAGCTGGCCTCGTTCTATTCCGACCTCCGTGACCCGAGCCTGACCGCCTCCTTCTGCGTTTTCCATCAGCGCTACAGCACCAACACCGCGCCCAGCTGGGAGCGAGCTCAGCCGTTCAGATTGCTCTGCCACAACGGCGAGATCAACACCATCCAGGGAAACCTCAACTGGATGCGCGCCCGGGAGGGCAGGCTCGGTTCAGAAGGGCTCGCGCCGGAGGAGTTGCTCCGGCCGGTGATCGACGTCAGTGGGTCCGACTCCGCCATGCTCGACAACGCGCTCGAGCTACTGGTTAGAGGCGGGCGGGACCTGCGTCACGCGATGGCGATGCTGGTGCCCGAGGCCTGGGAGGGGTTCGACGTAGACCCCGGACTGCGTGATTTCTACCGGTACCACGCAGGCCTGATGGAGCCGTGGGACGGCCCGGCCGGGCTGATCTTTACCGACGGTCGGCGCGTCGGCGCGGCCAGTGATCGAAACGGCCTGCGGCCTCTGCGATATGCAGTCTGCGAGGACGGGCTGATTGCCTGCGCCTCGGAGGCGGGGGCGGTTGACCTGCGCGGTCACGGGCTCGTGCGCCGAGGCAAGCTCGGTCCGGGTCAGATGCTGTGCGTCGACCCGGGGGCTGGCGGTTTTCAGGAGAACGCGACCATCAAGTCACGGCTGGCCTGCGCTCGGCCGTACGGGCGCTGGCTTGACGAGAATCTTCAGGTCGCGGACGTCGGCAGTCCCGCCGCCGAGGCGCCGGCCGATCTGGTCAACCGCCAGGTGGCGTTCGGCTATACCAAGGAGGAGTTCACGTTCGTCCTTCGGCCCATGGCCACCCAGGGCAAGGAGCCCGTCTTCTCGATGGGAGACGACACGCGTTTGGCGGTCCTGGCGGATCGACCGCGCCCCGTCTACAACTACCTTAAGCAGCGCTTCGCTCAGGTGACAAACCCCGCAATCGACCACCTGCGCGAGCGCCTGGTCATGTCGATAAGAACCTGCCTGGGATCGGTCGCGCCACTCCTTCACGAGGGGCCTGAGGCTGCCAGGCTGGTGGAGCTCGATAGCTTCGTCCTCTATCCATCTGGGTTGCAGGCGCTTCGCGAACCGCAGGCAGCCTTCGCCTCGATCGGGCTCGACGCCAGCTTCCCGGTCGCCGAGGGTCCAACAGGCCTGAGGTCCGCGATCGGTCGCCTTGCCGACCAGGCTGAAGCCACGGCCCGCGACGGCGTCCCCGTGATCGTCATCTCAGACGCCGGGGCTGGCCCCGACCGTGCTCCTGTTCCCGCCCTCCTCGCCGTGGGCGCGGCTCACCACCGCTTGATTCGCGCCGGCTTGCGCGGGCTCGTCTCCCTCGTGGTCGAGACCGACGAGGCGCGCGACGTCCATCACTTCACCTCACTACTCGGCTATGGGGCCGAAGCCATCTGTCCTCGGCTTGCCCTCCAGTCGATCGCGGCGATCGCGGGTTCCGGCCGGATGCGGGGGGAGGACGTGGGCGCCGTCTCCGCCCAAGCGCGATTCGTCCAGGCAATCGAAGACGGCACGTTCAAGGTGATGGCGAAGATGGGAATCTCCAGCCTGGACAGCTATCGCGGGGCGCAGATCTTCGAGGCCATCGGGCTGGCGGCCGAGGTGATCGAGCAGTGCTTTGCCGGTACACCCTCGCCGGTCGGGGGCTCCGGTTTCGACCAGCTTGGCCGCGACGTCCTGGCTCGCCACGCGGCCGGATTCTCCGCCGGCGCCACCCTGGAGAGCCCAGGGTTCTACAAGCACCACAAGACCGGGACCGAGTATCACGCGAACAATCCGGAGATGGTCGACGCACTCCAGGCCGCGGTCGGCATGCGCGATTTGCAGGCGGCTCATGCTCTGCAACGAGCCGCGCGCGCGGGGCCGAACGGGCAGGGCTATGCGCTATACGAGCGCTTCGCCCGGCTCGTCAACGAGCGGCCGGCCACCCAATTCCGGGACCTGCTCGAGATGACGCCGGCGGCGGCTGCGATTCCGCTGGATGCGGTCGAACCGGTGGCTGCCATCCTGCGACGGTTCTCGACGGGCGCCATGTCGCATGGGTCGATTGCCGCCGAGGCCCACGAGACACTCGCCATCGCGATGAACCGGATCGGTGGCAAGAGCAATACAGGCGAGGGCGGCGAGGATCCCGCCCGGTTCCTAACTCGGGGGACCGAGGTCGACCGGAACTCGCGGATCAAGCAGGTGGCGTCCGGTCGCTTTGGTGTGACTCCGGAATATTGCGCCTACGCGGACGAGCTGCAAATCAAAATTGCCCAGGGTTCCAAGCCGGGTGAGGGCGGACAGTTGCCCGGTCACAAGGCGACCGAGGAGATCGCCCGGCTACGCCACACCCAGCCCTGGATCGCGCTGATCTCGCCGCCGCCGCACCACGACATCTATTCCATCGAAGACCTCGCGCAGCTGATCTTCGACCTCAAGCAGGTGAATCCGCTGGCCGCCGTGTCTGTAAAGCTGGTGTCCTCCGCCGGCATCGGGACGATTGCGGCCGGCGTCGCCAAGGGGCTGGCCGACACCATCCATATCGCCGGCGCTGACGGCGGCACCGGCGCCAGCCCGCTCTCCTCCATCAAGAACGCCGGCATGCCCTGGGAGGTCGGCCTGGCGGAAACCCAGCAGACCCTGCGGATGAACGGTCTTCGCGGCCGGGTCCGGATCCGGGTGGACGGGGGGATCAAATCAGGACGCGACATCGTCATGGCTGCCCTGCTCGGCGCGGACGAATACAGCTTTGGAACAGCCGCCCTGCTGGCCGAAGGCTGCATCATGGTTCGTACCTGTCATCTCGACTCGTGCCCGGCGGGTATAGCCACCCAGCGGCCCGAGCTGCGTGCGAAATTCGCGGGCACGCCCGAGATGGTGATCGCCTACCTGACCCACGTGGCGGAAGAGGTCCGTCGGATCCTGGCCGGCCTGGGCCTGCGCACGCTCGACGAAGCGATCGGGCGCGTCGGCCTCCTGCGTCAGCGTGACGACCACCGGTCTGACCTGATCGACCTGACAAGGCTGCTGCACGATGGCGGACAGGGGGAGAAACGATTCCAGCGAGCTTTACCTATGCAGCGTCCTGTATCGCGGCTTGGCGACCGGCTCTGTCTTGCCGCGCTGGGGCCGGTGCGCAATGGCGGTACCGTCCGGCTCAGCTATGACATACAAAATTCCGACCGAGCGGTCGGCGCTCGGCTGGGGGGGATGCTCGCCCGAGAGTTTGGGACGGAGTCGCCGCCCGGCCGGGTCGCTGTCGACTTTTCGGGTGCGGCCGGCCAGAGCTTCGGTGCCTTCCTCACGGATGGCATCGAGTTCACGCTAACCGGCGAGGCCAACGACTACGTCGGCAAGGGGATGGGGGGTGGCCGGATCGTTATCCGCCCGCCCGAAAACGATGCGGGTGATCCGCACCTTCTCGGCAACACAGTCCTCTATGGCGCAACTGGCGGCGAGCTCTTCTGCGCCGGGCGGGCCGGCGAGCGGTTTGCCGTACGCAACAGCGGCGCGGTAGCTGTCGTCGAGGGCGTCGGAGAGCATGCAGCCGAGTACATGACCGGCGGTACGCTCGTGATCCTGGGGCCAACAGGCCACAACCTGGCCGCTGGAATGACGGGCGGTGAGGTCTTTGTCCTTGACCCGGGCATTGGCCTGAGGGCGATGGTCAACCCTGAGCTCGTCGACGTGCACCGGCTCTCGGGAGAGCATCAGCTGCTCGCCGAGCAGGGCATCCGGCTGCACGGCTTGATCGAGCAACATTTACGCCTGACCGGTTCTGCGACGGCAGGGTCGGTGCTCGACGATTGGGAGCACTCCCTTCACCAGTTCTGGCGGGTGGCTCCGAAGGCGGACGTTGCCCGCATCGAGAGCGAGCATGAGGGCACCTTCGCCGCCCGAAGCGGCGCCGGCTGACCAACGCCTCTATTGCGTCAGGCTTGCGGCCGGGTGACCGCGCCCTCGCTGGCGGATGAGACCAGTGCGGCGTACTTGGCAAAGGCCCCGCCCGGGTAGCGCGGCGCCGGCGGCCTCCAGGATTTCAGACGGGTGGCGATCTGGGCGTCGGTGAGCTCGACGTTGAGCTGCCGTCCGGCAACGTCGAATACGACCACGTCGCCGTCCGCAAGCGCGGCGATGGGGCCACCCCGGGCAGCCTCCGGAGCGATATGACCCGCCATCAGGCCGTGGGTTGCGCCGGAGAAACGTCCGTCCGTGATCAGAGCCACCGAGTCGCCCAGGCCTTCGCCGACCAGGGCTCCGGTGACAGCCAGCATCTCGCGCATCCCGGGCCCGCCGACAGGACCCTCGTATCGGATGACCACCACGTCGTTGGGGCGGATGGTTCGTCCCTTGACCGCGGCGAAGGCGGCGTCCTCACTTTCGAAAACACGCGCCGGTCCGCGGTGGCTGACACGTTCGTGGCCGGCCAGTTTGACCACGCAGCCCTCCGGCGCCAGGTTGCCGCGGAGGATAGCCAGGCCGCCGGTGGGCTTCAAGGGCGCCGAGAGGGTGGCGACCACTTTCTGTCCGGGTTTTTCGACGGCCGCTCGCGCCACCTCGGCCATGGTCCGCCCGGTGACGGTCTTCGCGTCTCCATTGATCAGCCCGCCCTCGAACAGACGCTGGGCGACCAGGGCGATCCCGCCCGCCTCGTGGAGATCTTGCGCGACAAACGCGCCGCCGGGCTTCAGGCTGGCCACGACCGGCGTCCGCGACGCCACCCGGTCGAAATCGTCGATGCTCAGCGCCACCCCGGCCTCATACGCGATGGCGAGCAGGTGGAGCACGCCGTTGGTCGAGCCACCCGTGGCCGCCACCGAGGCAATCGCGTTCTCCAGTGCCGCCCGGGTGATGATGCTTCGCGGTCGCACGTCGTCCACGACCAGCCGCATGGCCATCCGGCCCACCTCGTAGGCGACCTCATCCTTTCCGGGATCAAGCGCCGGGACGTCGTTAGCGCCGGCCGGGCTGATGCCGAGGAACTCGAGTGCGGTCGACATCGTGTTCGCGGTGAACTGCCCACCGCAGGCGCCCGCTCCAGGGCATGCGTGCTCTTCGATCTCGCGAAGCTCGTCCTCGGTCATGGTGCCGGCCGCGACCGACCCGACCGCTTCGAAAACGTCCTGCAGCGTGATGTCCCGGCCCCGGTGTCGTCCGGGTCCGATGGTGCCGCTGTAGAGGACGAGCCCGGGCAGGTCGAGTCGCGCCAGGGCCATGGCCGCGGCGGGTATCGTCTTGTCACAGCCGACCACGAGCACCAGTCCGTCGAGCAGGTGGCCACGCGCCACCAGCTCGATCGAGTCGGCGATCACCTCGCGGCTGACGAGGGAGGCCTTCATCCCCTCCGTCCCCATCGATACGCCGTCAGAGACGGCGATGGTGTTGAACTCCATAGGCGTGCCACCCGCCGCCCGCACGCCGGCCTTGACCTTCTCGGTCAGGCGGCGGTGGTTGTAGTTGCAGGGCATGGTCTCGATCCAGCTGTGGCCCACGCCGATCAGAGGCTTGCGCAGGTCGTCGCGGGTAAAACCGATCGCGCGCAGCATGGCGCGCGCACCGGCACGGTCATTGCCCTCCGTCAGCCGGCTGCTCTGCCTCTTGTAAGGCGACGCGCCATTCGGATCGGACATGCCACCGCCCTCCCTGAAGTCAACCGATTGTACTGCCGGAGCCGAGGGCCGACCCAGGCCCGAGGCGACGGCACAAAGCGCGCGTCGTAACGCGCGCAATCGAGGTGTTCGTGCCCGTCGGCCCAAAGTGCGCGCCGTATCGCGCACGATAGAGACGTAATGAGCGTCACGGTTGCCGAGACGACGCTTCCCGAGGCCGGGCTCCGCGCCGAGATCCGCCTGCTCGGACAGCTCCTGGGGGAGACGCTTCGCGAGCACGAGGGCCAGCGCCTCTACGAGCTGGAGGAGGCGATCCGCCTTCGCACCAAGGCACTCCGCCAGCGATACGACCCGAATGACGAGGCCATCCTGGTCAGTGAGCTGGGCGGGCTCGACCTTGGTGACGCAGCCCGCCTGGTGCGCGCCTTCGCCACCTACTTCCAGCTGATCAACCTCGCCGAGCTCGAGCGGCAGGCGCGAAGCCTCAGCGAGTCGGGCGAAGAGGGTGAGCTGGACGCGGTGCTCTCCCGCTGCCTGGCTCGGGGCGTTTTGCCGGAGGAGGTGGCCGCGACCCTGGAGAGCCTGGAGATAATGCCGGTGCTCACCGCCCATCCAACCGAGGCGGTCCGCCGCAGCATTCTCGATCACCAGGACGGCATCGGTCAGGAGCTGGCCCGGCTCCGCGCCCCATTGAAATCGCGTGACCGGGAGCGAGTTCGCCAGCGGATGGCAACCCATGTGCAGGTGCTCTGGCAAACGGACGAAGTCCGCTCGGTGCGGCCGCGGGTCCAGGACGAAGTCCGCAATGCCGTCTTCTACCTCGAACGGACCTTCTTCGAGGCGATACCGGACGTGCTCGAGGAGCTTTCTGACGCGCTCAGCCGGCACTACCCCACCGTGCGACTACCGGCCCAGCCGGCGCTGAGGTTGGGCTCCTGGGTGGGCAGCGACCAGGATGGCAACCCGCATGCCGACGCGGGAATGCTGGGCGAGACCCTCCAGCTCCAGCGGCGCACGCTGCTGACGCTCTACCGGGAACGCGTCCGGGCGCTGGCCCGGGACATGAGTCAGTCGGTGAGGCTGACCCCGGTGAGCAAACGCCTGGTGGAGTCGATCCGCTCCGACGAGGCCGCTCTCACCGATTACACGGAAACGCTGGCTCCGGGAACAAGGGAGGAGCCCTACCGGCGGAAGCTTTCCTTCATCTGGAGGCGGCTCGGGGCCACCCTGGAGGGCGAACCCGAAGGATACCGGTCGGCGCAGTCGCTGGAGGCCGACCTTGACCTGGTCGATGAGAGCCTGCGTGCGTACCAGGGACACGCAGTCGCGGACGGGGATCTGCTGCGGCTGCGCCGCCAGGTTGGGACCTTCGGCTTCATCGGCGCCCAGCTCGATGTGCGCCAGCATCGAAGCCTGCTCCGGTCGGCGGCCGATGAGGTGCTTCTCCGGCTCGGAGGCGGGCGGGAGCAGCTTCGCCCTGGGATCTTGAACCCGCCGCCGGTGGCGCTCGATGCCTCGCGCTGGTCGCCTGAGACCGGACGGTTGCTAACCACGTTCGCCGCCATGGCCGGCGCCCAGCGACAGGCGCCCGGCTCGGCCGGCACCTTCATCGTGAGCATGACGCAGAGCCAGGACGACATCATGGCGGCGCTGTTCCTCAGCGGGCTCGCCGGCCTGCACCAGCTTGATTCCGATCC
>Ga0209806_1000464_pt1 | contig 27669 bp, 24 predicted proteins | sample GraSoiAngelo_152_FD_186166 | JGI IMG/M metagenome (GOLD analysis project Ga0209806, IMG submission 186166) | Grasslands soil microbial communities from the Angelo Coastal Reserve, California, USA - 14_1009_12_30cm (SPAdes) (version 2) | ecosystem: Environmental > Terrestrial > Soil > Grasslands ... | reverse complement strand
GTTTTGCTGGACCGGCACCGGGGTCTCGATCGCCGCGAACAAAGTGCCTGGCGTCCGGGCGGCCTTGTGCGCTGACGCGGAAACGGCTCGCGGCGCCCGCCGGTGGAACGACGCCAATGTTCTGGTGATGAGCCTGCGCGCCACCCCGGAGGCCGTCGCGCGCGAGATCTGCGATGCCTGGCTCGAGGGCGGGCCCGACCCAGCGGAGAAAGCCGTCATCGACAAGGTGAAGACGATCGAGGAGAATGCGCGCCATGGCGTCAACAAGCCTCGCCGATAACAAATGTGTGCCGTGCAAGGGCGGAACACCTCCACTCACGCACGACCAGATCGCGCCCCTGCTGGAGCAGCTGGAGGGCTGGCAGGTCGAGGACGACCACAAGCTGATCAAGTCGTTCAAGTTCAAGAACTGGGTGGAGGCGGTCGAATTCGTCAACCGGGTGACGCCGGTCGCCGAGGGTGAGGGCCATCATCCCGACCTCTATGTGCGCTGGGGAGAGGTCCGTGCCTACCTGTGGACGCACAAGATCAATGGGCTGACGGAGAGCGACTTCTACATGGCCGCCAAGCTCGACCGTATCTTCAGTGGCGCTGCCGTGTGATTACCCTGCTGCACGGGGCGGAGGGTTACCTGGTCGACCGCGAGGCCCAGGCGCTGCTGGCCAAGCTTCGCGGTGAGCTGACGCTCGAGTTCAACTACGAGGACGTGCAGGCCGACAACATGAACGCCGACCAGTTTGCCGAGAAGGCCTCGACCCTCCCGTTCATCGATGCGACCCGGGTGCTGGTGCTGCGTGATTGGGGCATTCTCGCGGGTAAGCGCGAGAAAGGCGGAAACGCCGACCGCGCCGCCGGCCATCTCGCGATGCTGCCCGATACCACCCAGCTGGTCCTGATCCTGCACGCGGTCGCAGCCCCGGCCAACGCCATCTTCAAGGCGGTGGCAGCAGCGGAGAAGGAGAGGCGGGCGAAGATCACGCGCTTCGACCCACCCCGGCGGGCCGACCGGTCAGGCTGGGTGCGCCGGCTGGCAGAACAGCGCGGCCTGACGGTGACGCCCCAGGCGGTCCGGCTCTTGCTCGAACTCGCGGAACCCGACCTGCGCTTGCTCGACCAGGAGATCGCAAAGCTGGCGCTCTACGTCTCGCCGGCCACGCGGATCGACGAAGACGCGGTCCGCGCCCTGGTAAGCGGGTCGCGGCAGGAAGAGATCTTCGCCCTGACGGACGCGATCGGGTCGGGCCGGCCGGGCGAGGTGGCGGCCGTGCTGCAATCGCTGCTCGAGGCCGGACGCGAGCCGACCTGGATGCTCTACACGCTGGTCAGCCACTGGCGCCGGTTGCTGCATGCGAGAGCGGTGCGCGACCGCGGGGGAGACCTGGCCATGTTGCAGGCGCGACTGAACGAGCACCCGTTCGTGGTGGAGAAGGCGTACCGGCAGGCGGCGGACTATTCCGCGGAAGAGCTAGACCGGGGATTCCACGACCTGCTTGGGCTCGAGGAGCAGATCAAGCTGGGCGAGCTCGATGCGCGGCTCGCGCTGGAGGGATTCATCCTGGAGCGCGTCCTGAGTTGAACAGCTCTCAAGATGAGGCGACTGTTCGGCTCGCCCTGGGCGCATCTTTCGAGCACCGTAGACGATAGCTCCTGTTCGCAGTCCTCCAATGGCCGACGCTTCGGAGGACTATGATCTTGACGCTGAAGCTCAGCGTGCAAGACACGGTGGCGCCTGAACAACCGGTTGGCCTCACTCCACTGCGTCGCCTCGCCACGACCGACGCTCAAGGGTGCCACGTGTTGGGGGATTCGGCTGCGGCTTTTCGAGATGGTTCTGAGGCACAGGTTGCCGCGCTGGTCCAGCAGGCGACCGACCTCAGCTCGATGAGCGACCAATTGTTTGGTGCCGCAGCGACCTGGCCTCAGTTGTATCACCTGGCGAGTTCCCGCGCCAACATCCTCCGCGCGCTCCATCTACCGCGTTCGGCGACCGTGTTGGAAGTCGGAGCCGGCTGTGGCGCCATCACCCGCTATTTGGGCGAGGCCTGTGCGATGGTGGACGCGCTCGAACCTAGCCTGGACCGCGCTCGCGTAGCCCGGCTGCGCTCTGCTGATCTCAGCACGGTCGAGGTCTTTGTCGGAGGCATTGCGCAGCTTCCTACCGGGCCGGCCTACGACGTCGTCGTCGTCGTCGGTGTCCTCGAGTACTTGGGCTCAGGCACGGCGGACGCGGAGCCCTATCTAGAATCTCTCGCTCGGCTCCGCTCCGTCTTGCGCGACGGTGGAACCATGATCATCGCGATCGAGAACCGCCTTGGCGTCAAGTATCTTGCCGGTGCCCCGGAAGATCATAGTGGCCGGGTCTACGATTCGATCGAGGGGTATATGCGGGGCGCAGGCAAGGCCCGGACGTTCTCCAGGGCCAAACTAGAGGAGCTACTGGCGCAAGCTGGATTTACATTCTCAGTACTGTCGGCATTTCCCGACTTCAAGCTCGCAAGAGCGATCTTCAGTGACGACCTGTACAGGACCGAACCCTCCCTGGCGTGGGGGATTCCTACCTTCCCCAGCCCAGACTGGGCGGGACCAGAGCGACATCGGACGGTAAGTGAGTCTTTGCTCTGGCGCAGCCTGGTCGAAGCCGGTGTAGGCCAGCACTTTGCCAACTCGTTCCTTGTTCTGGCGCGCAAAGATGGCACGGTGTCCACGCGACTCTGGCCGGACGATCAGCTCGCCGCCTTTTATCATCCGCACCGGGGCAAACAATTCGCGACCGAGACCCGGCTGTTTCGGAGCGACTCCGCGCTTCATTTTCAACGCCGGCCACTCTTCAGTGGTGAGGCCGACGGAGCGGCTGACCTTGTGCAAACGCTCCAGGATTCAACCTATATTCCGGGTACCGAGATGACGGAGGAGATGGTCGGTGCGGGGGACGATCGCCTGAAAGAGTTATTGCGCGAGTGGCTTCTGATCGTGGACGCGAATAAGGCGGAAGCCGGAGCGATCGATGCTCTGCCGAGGAACATCATCTGTACCGCGGACGGAAATTTTCTCCAGATCGACAATGAATGGCGAGACCGAACATACACGCGCGACGACATCGTGAAGCGGGGCGTGCTCCTCACGGGCTTGTGGTTGGCAGAGCACTCCCCACCTGAACGTTGGCAGGGGGTGACCGCGCAGGACGTCATCATTCACATCGGTGCACTCGCCGGAATGGCATCGAATGGGGCCTGGATCGAGGACGCGGTTGAGCGTGAGGCGGCGCTCCAGGTCCGGGTGGAGCCTCCTGTTCCGAGATGGGCCCACCGGCGAGACAAACTGGGGGAGATCCGAGAAGCGCTCTGGCGCCGAATCCGCGTGCCGCTGACGGAGACCCCGTTGGGTGACCGCGATCACGACCGTGCCGTGCGGGCAGAGGCCGCCATTGCCCGGTCCCGGGAGCAGGCGATCCGGATCCTCCTTGGCGCGCGCATCTGGCGCTCGACAAAGCCCTTACGGGTTATGGTTCGAGCTTTACAGCGGCGTCTCCACTGACCCGGTCTCGGAACGGCGATCCGCGCGCAGCGGAACGCGGGCGCTTAGCTCATACAGCGCTGGCATCCAGCCAGATTGCTGACGCGATTCTCGACCGGGCTGTCCTTGCCTTCGCGTTGTGGACCCTGGTGTACGACGCCTGCCTCGTACTTCGCGCACCTGTCACGCTCGCGGTTATTATTTGGGGCTTCGCACTTGGGGGTGCTCTCTGGCTGCTGCCGCACTGGGGCGGCGACGCATCGAGCCGCAGTGTCGGCCAATCAGGCAAGACCGGTCGGTGGTGGGTGGCTCTGGCGGGCGGCCTGGCCATCGGCAGTGCGCTGCTTGTGGCAGGATGGCGTTCGGTCGTTGCCTGGCGGGCCGCCTGGGGGCTGGCAGTGGCGGCGGTCGGGCTGGGCGTCGGCATTTCTGTTAACAGTCTGCGGAGGACACCAGCTCGCACCGAGAGCCTCCCCCCTTCCGCAGACGAGCTTGCGGCAGGCGACCCCGGCCGGCGCGCACTCGGGCCAATACTCATCCTGGCGACCGCGATTCTACTGGCAGCCCTCTCCCTGCTCATCCTGCGGTCTGACGCCGACGACGTCTACTACGTCAACCGTAGCACCTACATTGCCGAGCACGGCGACTTTCCGCTGCGCGACACCCTGTTTAGTAATGAGGTGTGGCCGGCCCAGGAATCTCCGCCTCTATCTTCGTATGAGCCGCTGGTCGGCGCGCTAGCGCACACCCTGCACATCAGCGCTGCCGACCTCACTTACCTGGTGGTGCCGCCCCTGGCGACCTTCCTTGCTGTGATGGCACTCTGGAGACTGCTGCGGACCTGGCGGGTGTCATCGGTCGTCTTGGCCCTGTTGGGATGCCTGCTGTTCCTGCTGATGGGAGGAGCCAGCAATGCGTCCTTTGGCAACCTGTTCGTCGGCCGTATATGGCAGGGCAAGGTACTTTTCCTATCCATAGTCATCCCGCTTCTCTACGTGCACCTGAACCGCTGGGTGCACGACCCACGGCGGCGTCATCTCGGGCTACTTAGCGCCACTGGGATTGCCGGTGTGGGCTTTACGCCGACTGCAACATTCCTGGTACCTCTGGCATTGATTGCCGCTCTATCGGCACTGCTCGTGCAAGGCCGGTTGCGTCCGTTTCTCGCAGGTCTGATCGCGGCTGCCTACCCGGTTGGCGCCGGCCTTCTCATCCACGTGGCCGGAGGACTGAGCGCAGGGACCGCCGCGCCAGCGGACACTGACCCCCTGAGCAATCTACTCAAGGTGGTTGGCGCAGGCCCGATGGCTGCGATTGCGGTGGTAGCCATGCTCGTGGGGTTGTTGGCCCTTGGAAATGCCGCAGCCCAGGTCGCCGTGGCCGCTGCCGCTGCGTTCGTCGTTGCCGCGCTGGGCCCGGGCGTGCTCAGCCTGGCGAACCAATGGACGGGAGCCGGGCCCGTCTTGTGGCGACTGCTCTGGCTCGTTCCGGTAGCCCCGCTGGTCGGCGCTCTCATGGTTCTTCCCTTCCGGACACACCCGCGGGCGCCGGTAGTGGGGGCACTACTCGTAGCGGCGGTCGGAGGCGTGATCCTGGCAAGCGGGGTGCCGGTATGGTCAGCCAGTAATCACGCAACTCTTACCGCCCCGGCAGCCTGGAAGGTTGATCCGATTGCCCTGTCCGCCTCCCAGCGCGTCATCGCCCTGTCGCGCCCCGGCGATATCATTCTCGCGCCTCCCGCTGTCAGCGCTATCATCGCTATTTCGACTACCCGTGTGAGGGCTGTCGACCCACGCAGCCTCTATCTCCTCAACTTTGCATCCCAGCCAGGATTCCACCTGAAGGAGAGGCAGCTGCTGGATGACCTGGCCGCAGGCTCCAGCTCGGTGGTCGACGGACCCACCGTAACCATGGCTCTGAAGACTTTGCATGTCGGCCTCGCCTGCCTGGGCGCCGGCGACACCGAGGGGGCAACGCTACTCGAGGGAGCCGGTTTCGCGCCTTTGACGGCGATAGCTGGCTACGAGTGCTTTCGTTCTACGCCCTGATCCCAGCCATGCGAAGAGATCGACGTGTCTGGGAGCAGAAGGCTGGACGCAGCGACAAGGTCGGCCCATAAGAGACACGCGCCGAGGAGCAGATAGGATGGCAGCGCGTATCGGATGTTCGCGTCCTGGCCCGACGAGGTCGCAAAGAGTCCGGCATTGAGTGTGACCAAGCCTGCGATGATGGCGACCACGGCCGTGGCGGCCCTGCGGGGAACTCCCGGAGGGTGTTGGGATACCGCTCGCACCAGCAAAACCCCGAGCAGCGGTAGCTCGACCAGCCCGAGGACGATAAGAGCTACCCACAGGTAGATCCTGGTGAGCAAAGGGTGTGCCTGCGCCATCCGCGAACTCGTCCAAGCCGTGGGCGTCTGAACCCCGCTGTACCACTCCACGGGGAAGGTGATTGGGGCAACGGAATATTTCATGAAGTTGATGGCAGTTCGCAGGCCGATGGCCGGCCAGCAGCACTTCAACGCCGCCACTGTCGTCTCGTTGACTAGCCGATCGGTACCTCCGCCGGCCGCCCGCAACTGTACGATGATGGGTCCCGCGCTGTTGACGCTGTTGTCGAAAGCGTTCGCATCTGCCTCGGAGACGGCGTTGCGGACATCCGCCGGAAGCACGGGCCGAATTTCAGCAAGCCGTGGCCAAACGGTCCACCCGAAGAGCGTAGTGGAGAGGGAGAGCGGGGGCCGGCCGTAGTTTGCAGTTTGGGTCGCGTGGTTGATGGCGCCGACCGCTACAACCGGCAGCAGAGTCAGGCAGGCGAGGCTGGCCAGCAGGCGCAGCAGCGGCTTCCGCTTTTTGATGGCCAGCACCAGCACGATCGCTCCCAACAGGGGCGCCACCACATAGATCTTTTCCGGCCGCATCAACTCGGCCCCAGTAATCAGAAAGAGGTTTACGACGAGCAGTCCGACGGACTCGTCGCCGAGCACGGCAATGCGGATGACGCCGGCCACAGCGGCGACGAGCAGGGAGAGCGCCAGGGAATCGCTGAGGATAGTGGTTGAGAAGTGCGCGATGAGCGGCGTCGTGAGCAGGGTGAGGGTGGCGGCCGCCTGCACGAGACGCCTCTGGCGTGGCCCGACGGCGGAAAGCCGCAACCAGCCTATCGTTGCCGTCACCCGCCACAGGGTAGAGACGAGATAGTAGATAGCCGCGACGGCGGCCGCGGTTTGTAGAAGGTAGAGCAAAAAAGGAAAAGCCAGGTGAAGTCGCACGGCGGCGGCGTGCGTTGTGCGCAGAACCAGCGGATAGAGCACCGTACGATACGCATCGACCCTTAACGTCCGAGCGAGACCCAGGTATTCTGAGGTGTCTCCGTAGGCCGGAATGGCATTGAGGTTTGCCACCCACCACATGGCACCCGTCACCACCTGGGCGGCGATTGCTAGAGCAAAGCCGGCACCAACCCCGACCGCCCAGAGCCGCCAGGGGCCTACCGCTGTCAGAGCCGAATAAGGCTTCTCAGCCTTCGTCGGCAGCTGGTCGAGCGCTTGAGGTCCGACCTCGCTCATTGCACGGATTATCACTGTCTGGGAGGCCGAGCTCGAGGGGACACGCCTGGGCCCCCCGGGGCTAGGGGACTAGGCCTTGGCCCTGGCGGCGCGGGGTGCCGGCTTCTTTTCCGCCGCCGGCTTCTTTTCCGCGGCTGGAGCCGCGGCCTTCTTCGCCGGAGCCTTCTGAGCCGGCTTCTCGGCGGGGGCGATCCTGGAGAGCGCGCTCATCAGCCGCGACTTGCGCCGCGAGGCGTTGTTAGGATGCAGGACGCCCTTCTCCGCGGCCTTGTCCAGGGCACTGATCGCGTGCCGGACTTCCTCACTGGTGAGGCCGGCGGTGCTGTCGGCGGGGCGGCGAGCACGCGTGATCAGCGTCTTCACCGCGGACCGCGTGGCGCGGTTTCGATTGCGCTTCCGCACCGATGCCCGCACGCGCTTCTTCGCCGATCGGGTGTTTGCCATGCGACCGCTGATTATACGGATAAGTACCCCACCCCGACCCTCCCCCTCAGGGGGAGGGAGAGATTGCAAAATGGGACCAGGCCATGACCCTGGTGCTTCCCGCGTACGCAAAGCTGAATCTGACCCTCGATGTGATCGGCCGCCGGGCGGATGGATATCACGACATCGAGTCGGTGATGCAGACGATCTCGTTGCATGATCTGGTGTCCGTGGAGAGGTCCGATTGCAAGGTGTTCGACGTCGTGGGGCCGTCGATCGAGGGCGAGAACCTGGTGCTCAAGGCGGCGCGCGAGCTCGAGGCGCACGTCGGTCAGTCGCTCTCATTTCAAATCCGGCTCCACAAACGGATTCCGGTCGGCGCCGGGCTGGGGGGAGGGAGCTCGGATGCCGCCGCCTTCCTGCGCGCGGCGATCGCTCTCTACGGCATCAAGATCTCAGCGGGCGAGCTCCTGGAGGTAGCCCAGCGCGTCGGACAGGACGTGCCATTCTTCCTGCGGGGCGGAACGGCGCTCGCCACCGGGCTCGGCTCGACCGTCGCGCCGCTGCCGCCGATCCCGGCTGCCTGGAGCTTTGCCCTGGTCTGTCCGTCCATCGAGGTCTCGACCAGAGAGGTCTACGCCGCCGTTGACGGGAGCGCGCCGAGCGCACGCCGCACGGCCGCCGTCGCGGCAGCTCTGAAAGCGGGCCGGGCACCGGACCCGGGAGCGTTCGGCAACGACCTGGAGGCGACTGCGGTGTCAAAGTATCCGCGGCTGGCCGAGGCGGTCGCGCCGGCGCGCACTCGGCTGGGCCATCTGACGATGACCGGGACCGGGGGGGCGTTCTTTGCCGCCTTCCCAGACGCCCGAGAGGCAACGGCAGGGGAACCACTGGAGGTCGGGGTCTACCGACCGGTGCCGGCCTGGGGTTGAGGCAGGCAAGGCTCGGTCCCCGCGGCGGCGCCGCGCTCTGGGCGGGAAAACTGACGGCGCTGATGAGCCGGGCGCTGCATGTGGGCGGGGGTACCACCCTTCCCGGTGACGTCTCCCGTTGGGTCGACCGGCGAATCCTGACCAAGCTCGCCGCCGGCCTCGATGGCGGCAGCATTGTCGTGAGCGGGACCAACGGCAAGACCACGACCTCGGCGCTGATCCGGCACATCCTGGATTCGCAGGGACGGCCGGCGATCGCGAACCAGGCGGGCGCCAACCTCATCTTCGGAGTCACCGCGGCGCTGGTCGACCGGGCCTCGTGGTCGGGCGCGCTGCCGGCGAGCATCGGCGTGTTCGAGATCGACGAGGCCAGCCTGCCGCTGCTGGTCACCGAAACCGGGCCGCGCGTGATCGTTGTGACGAATCTCTTCCGTGACCAGCTGGACCGGTACGGAGAGCTGGAGACGACGGCGGCCCACCTCCGCCGGGCGCTGACCCAGGGACCCGAGGGTGTGACCGCGGTGCTCAACGCCGACGACCCGATGGTGGCCGCCCTGGGTGAGGACCTGCCCCGGGTGACCTACGCAGGAGTCGAGGCGCCGGAGTTGCTCCAGCCGCAGCTGAGCCACGGAGCCGATGCGAAATTCTGTCCGCGCTGCGGCAGTCCCTTCATCTTCGAAGGCGTGTACTTCGGCCACGTCGGCCACTATCGCTGCCCGCGCGGCGATTTCGAGCGCCCGACACCGGAGATCGCCGTGACCGCGCTCGAGATCGACGGCATCGACGAGATGCGTCTCACGGTCCGCGCCGGCAGCGAGAGCGCCGCTGTCCGGGTCCCGCTGTCGGGGCTGTACAACGTATATAACGTCGTCCTGGCGCTGGCCGCCACCCGTGCCATTGGAGTCCCCCTGCGCGACGCGGCGGGGACGCTCGGCAGCTTCGCGCCGGCTTTTGGCCGGCTCGAGAAAGTCGCGGTGGAGGGCCGACCCGCCGTGCTGCTTCTCGGCAAGAACCCGACCGGTTTCAACGAGGTGCTGCGCACCGCGATCCAGTTCGGCAAGGGGCGCTACTTCCTGCTGGCTTTGAACGACCGCATCGCCGACGGCCAGGACGTCTCCTGGATCTGGGACGTCGACTTCGAGAGACTGGGCGGGGTGGCGCAGCACGTGGTCCTGACCGGTGACCGCGCCCTCGACCTGGCGGTCCGGCTCAAGTACGCGGAGGTGCCGGGTGATCGGATCGAGGTCGTGACCGGGTGGGAGGAGGCGTTGAGCCGCGCCGCTCGGGCGACGCCGGAGGGCGAGACACTGTTCATCCTGCCGACCTACACGGCGATGCTGGAGCTACGCGCGGTCCTGACTCGGCAGGGGACGCTCACTCCGTACTGGCGCTGAAGCCGAGGCGAACCGAAGCCACAGTGCACCGAGGGCGCCGGCGAAAAGGTAGGCCAGGATGCCCGCGACATGGCTCAGGATGGCGACGGCCGTCACCAGCGACGCTGGGTGCGCACCGAACGGGGTCAGGACAAGAAGGAAGAAACCTTCATAGGTTCCCACCGACCCCGGGGTGATACTGACCGCCTGGCTTACGGTGAACAGGACCAGGGCCAGGAACAGAGTGGCTGCCGGAAGTTGTGTCGTGAGGGAGCGGAAATAGGCGTAAAGCCCGAGTTCTGCCGCGATCCAGACCAAAAAGCTGAGCCCCACGACCGCGGCCAACCTCCGGCCCGATAGGAGGGCGCTGAAACCGCGGAGCACCGAGGCCGCCAGGTCCTGCGCCCCCTGCTGCATCCTCAACGGAAGATGTGAAGTGAGACGCGACCACGCTTTCAGCGTGGGGGCCGGGTGTGAGGCCAGGATAAACGCCACCACGCCGATCGCGAGAAACAGGCCGGAGATGGCCGCGACTCCGCCCCATAGCCCGGCGCCCGCGGCGGCGGCCCCTGAGAAGGCGGCCGCCCCAACGGCCAGCACCAGGAGCGCGAGCACATCGAGCACCCGCTCGACAACCACCGTGCCACCTGCCTCGCCGACCGCGATGCCAGCCCGCGGTGCGATCGCGGCCATCCGCAGGATCTCCCCGACCTTGAAGGCTGCCACAGCGTTGACGGCAAAGCCCACAGCCGTCACCGCCGTGGCGTCGCCAACCCGCGCATTCGGCGCCGAGGCATCGAGGATCAGCTTCCAGCGCCACCCGCGGAGTCCGAGGAAGGCCAGGGCGCTGAGCATGCCGAGCACCAGCGGGCCCAGCGAGGCGTGGCCGATCGCCGCAGCGACCTCGGCCGGGTGCACGGAGCGCAACAGACCGACCAGGATCAAGAGACCGAGCACCAGGAGGAGTGCCGCCTGAACCGGGCGGCGTCTCAACTGCGTCCCGCCAGCCGGATCACGGTGACCAGGGCGCGGAGGATCTCCCGCTCCGAGATCTTCGACCGCCCTCGGACCCGGTCCACAAACGTGATCGGAACCTCGATAATCGAGAGTCCGGCACGCTCGCACCGGGTCAACAGCTCGATCAGTGCAGAGTAACCCGACGATCGCAGGGGTCTTGTCACGATGAACTGCAGGGACCGCTGGCTGTAGCAGCGATAGCCAGCCGTGCAGTCGTGGGTTCGCAATCGCAACAGCGTGCGGGCCAGCGTGTTCGCCCCGGCGCTCATGAGCCGGCGTCCCGGCCCCCATCCCTCGATGGCGCCGCCCGGAACATATCGCGAGCCGATCGACAGATGCGCGCCGCCGTTGACGGCATCGAAGAGGGCGGGCAACCGCTCCGGCGGATGAGAGAAATCGGCGTCCATGGTTGCGATGTCCGTATAGCCGTTTTGCAGTCCGTAGGCAAATCCGGCCAGGTAGGCGGTCCCCAGTCCCTGCTTTGTCGGTCGGGCGAGGATGTTCAGTCGCGCTTCCTTGAGCATGCGGTCGCGCACCAGGTCCCCGGTGCCGTCGGGCGATCCGTCGTCCACGACCAGGATGTCCAGGTCCGGCGCGACCTGGGCAATCCGCTCGATGAGCGGCAAGATGTTTGCCGCTTCGTTATAGGTCGGAATGCAGACCAGGCTTCTCGGCATCCGCGCGTACGATAACCAATGTGGCCCAGCCCCCGCTTCGGATCGGTCACCTCTACGCGGAAGAAATGAACATCTACGGTGACCGAGGCAACATACTCACCCTCTCAAAACGGGCGGGATGGCGTGGCATCGACGTCCGGGTCGAGCCGATCGGCCGGGGTCCTTCGCCGGACCTGGCCGAATACGACCTGCTCTTCTGGGGCGGAGGGCAAGATAGGGATCAGGAGCTGGTCTTCGCAGATGCAAACGAGCACAAGCTGGCCAGTATCAAGGAGGCAGTCGCGCAGGGTTCGGTGGTGCTGGCAGTTTGCGGTGGGTACCAGCTGCTAGGGGCCTACTACGTGACAGCCGAGCGCCAGCGCCTGCCGGGGCTGGGGCTGGTGGACCTGCACACCGAGCCCGGCGCTCGCCGCAACATCGGCAACGTCCTTATAGATGTGCCTGGCCTCGGGCTCGAGCCCCCAACCCTGGTGGGCTTCGAGAATCACAGCGGCAGAACGTATCTGGGAGCGAACGTCGAGCCACTGGGCCGGGTGGTCAAAGGCGCCGGCAACAACGGTAAGGACGGCACTGAGGGAGTCCGCGCGGGAAACATCTTCGGCACCTACCTCCATGGGTCGCTCCTACCGAAGAATCCCCACTTTGCCGACTTGCTGATCCTGCGGGCGCTTGCCCGCCGTGCGCCCACCGAACTCGCGCCGCTCGACATGTCGGTGGAGCTCGACGCCCACCAGGCGCTGGTGCGCCGGCTTACCGGCTAGTCGCCAGGGCTCGCTCGTAGACGGCGACCGTTTTCTCGGCTGCGGCCTGCCAGGAGAAGGTGTGGGCGCGGGCGATACCCAGGTCGCGGCGCGGGTCGTCCATTGCCAGAGCGTCGAGCATGCCACGCGCGAACGCAGACGCGTCGGAGGCGTCGCAGAAGATTGCGACCCCGTTGGCAACCTCATGCAGCACCGGGATGTCGCTGCAGACGACGGGCACCCCGGATGCCATCGCCTCCAGCACCGGAAGACCAAACCCTTCGGCCAGCGACGGCACCACCACCGCGGATGCCTGCCGGTACAGGGGAGGGACCGCCGCGTCGGGCACCCTGCCGGGAAACACCACAGATCCGGAGGGCAGGCGGGCGGCCGCCGCCGGGACCTCGGGATGCCGCGCATCCTGTCCGACGATCACCAGCTGGCACTCGGGCCTTCGCGCCACCACCTGGCGGAAGGCGTCGATCAGGAGGGGGACATTCTTGTAGGCCTTCCACTGGCCGAGGTATAGGAAATAGGGCATGCGCACCCCGTAGTAGCGCTGCCAGGTGTCGTCAGGCGGCGTCCTGGTGAACCTGGAGTCGGCCGCCTCGGGGATGACGGTGATCCTTGCGGCCGCCCGGGGGAACCGCTTGCCCACCGCAGACGCGGTCGCGTGCGAGGGAGCGATCACAGCAGTAGCGCGGGAAACGGCGCCGCTGACGAGCGCGCGGTTGATCCAGCGCGGAACGGGGCCCGAGTGGATCTCCGGAAATTCGAAGGAAAAGAGGTCGTGGATGGTGACCGCGAAGCGTCCGGGGTACGCCAGTGGAAGGTTGTAGTGGGGGAAGTGTGCAAGTGCCAGCCGCATGGAGGCCAGCCGCGCCAGCATCGTGATCTGCTCGGCAAGCCGATAGGGCGCCGCATTTGCAGCGGTGAAGGCCGGCCGCGGGCCCACCAGGGCGCGGATCAGCGCCGCGTCCCGAGCGTGGCCGATCACGACCAGGCGATCGGCGAGGATCTGTCCGAGTGGAGGAAGAAGCCCGCTAATATAGCGTCCGATGCCCAGGGCCCCGATCAATCGAGCATCGAAACCGATCCGCTGGCTGATGGGCATTCCTCCGAGGTAAAAGTCCATAGGATTATCTCGCGCGGCCCGCGAATACCGGGTCACCCTGGTGTGTGCCGGGATTACCTGCGCCCTGACGCCGGCGTACAACCTCAGATGGCGGATCGGTTTCTATCCGACCACGCTTCTCGAACTGTCCTTGCTGGCGACCATGGTCGTCTTCCTGGTCGAGACGCTGCGATATCGCCGCCGCCCACAGTGGCGGAACCCTTTCACCTGGCCCGCCCTGCTGTTCCTGACGGCGGGCGCGATTGCCGTTCTGGTGGCCCCCGACCACCGTGCGGCGCTCGGACTGTTCAAGGCCTACCTGCTCGAACCCATCGCGTTTTTCTTCGTCCTGATCGAAGTCCTGTCGAGCTGGCGGCGCGCGGCGGTCGTCCTGCTCTGCTTTGGCGTGGCCGGGATCGCGATCTCCATCCCGAATGCCGCGCTCGTCCTGGACGCGCTAGGCCATCACACTCTGAACGCGGCCCTGGCCGCGCCGGTGGTCATCTACAACACGCCCAACGCGGTCGCCCTATTTCTGGTGCCCATGATCGCGGTCGCCTCGAGCCTCGCCGCCTATACGCCCCAGCGGCGCGGGCGGTTGATTGCAGCCGGCTTCCTGGTGATTGCCGTCCCCGCCTGCCTGCTCACCTTCTCCCGCGGCGGATATCTCGGGCTGCTGGCCATTGGGGTCGGCCTGGCGCTCGGTCATCGCCGGCGAATTGCCCTGGTGGCGGCGACCCTGGTCGCCGCCCTGGCCGTGAGCCGGATCCCACCGATCGCCAGCCGGCTGGGACACGAGGTGAATCTGGCTGACCCCAACAATTCACTCGTCGAGCGGGCCCGCCTCTGGGGTGCGACGCTCAGAATGCTTCGCGACCATCCCCTGTTTGGGGGCGGCCTGTCCGGGTTCAAGCAGGCGATCGCCCCCTATGGACTACGGCAGTCGGCGGCTGAAGACGTGATGTATCCGCATAACATTGTCCTGAACGCTTGGACCGAGACCGGCATTCTCGGCCTGGTGGCGTTCGGTTGGTTACTGGTACAGGCTGTGAGAGTGGCGATCACCGGCTGGCGCGAGGCTGAGCCGTCCTGGCGGCCTCTGTACCCGGGAGTGATCCTGGCGGTGGTGGCCATGGTCGTGCACGGCCTGGTCGACGTCCCCTACTGGAAGAACGACCTGAGCGTCGAATTCTGGGCGCTGCTGGCTCTGGCCTGGGCCGGCCTTCGGTGGCGCGGGCCCGCAGCGGGGCATGGGTAACCGGCAACGCTGGCTGACGGCAATCCGGCTCAGCATCGACGTGGCCGCGGTGGTCGCCGCCGTCCTGATCGCCTACAACTATCGTTTCCACCTCGACCGCATTCCCATCCCGGGGACCGAGCCGCCTGCCTTTGGGCCCTACCTCGGAGCCGTGCCGGCGCTGGTCGCCATCGTGCTTGCGACCTTCACCTTCAGCGGCGTCTACCGGATCAGGCGGGGCCGGCCTTTTCTCGATGAAGTCTTCGCCATCATCGGGGCCGCCGTCCTATCCGGACTGGTCGCTGCGGCTGTCATGTCGCTGTACCGGGGCTTTCTCTATTCCCGCCTGGTGTTGATCTATACGATTCTGGCCGGGGTCGTCCTGATGGCCGCGGGCCGGTTGCTGCTGCGACAGGTCGTGCTCGCGCAGCAGCGTCGCGGGATCGGCGCCGAGCGTGTCCTGGTGGTGGGCACCGGAACCGGCAGCGAGCTCCTGATCCATCGGATGACGATGTTTCCTCAATTCGGCTACCGTGTCTGCGGCGTGCTGGACGATCGCCTGGAACCCGGCGCGCGCTTCGCCGGGACGGCGGTGCTTGGACGGGTTGCCGAGCTTCCCCGGCAGGTGGCCGCCCAGCAGATCGACCAGGTTTTCCTCGCCCTGCCGGGGGCGAGCCATGAGGAGCTCCTGCGCCTGATCAAGGCCTGTGACGAGCTCCGGGTTGATTTTCGAATGCTGCCCGACCTCTTCGAGATCATCACCACCCGCGTCTCCGCCGACGTGGTGGACGGCATCCCGCTGCTCGGGGTCCGGCGAAGCCAGGTCACCGGGCTCGCCGTCCTGGTCAAGCGGGGATTCGACCTTGTGGTCAGCCTGACGTTGCTTGTGCTCCTATCCCCGCTGCTGGTGGCGCTCTCAATCGCCATCCGCCTCAGCTCACCGGGTCCGGTTCTCTACCGGCAAAATCGGGTGGGCATGAACAATCTCGTCTTCACCGTCTACAAGTTCCGCTCCATGGTTTCCGACGCCGAGGCGGAGACCGGGCCGGTCTTCGCCTCGGCCGACGATGCCCGGCGGACCGCGGTCGGTCGGTTCATGCGGCGCTACAGCCTCGACGAGCTCCCCCAGCTGGTCAACATAATCCGGGGAGACATGAGCCTGGTCGGACCCAGGCCTGAGCGGCCCTACTTCGTAGAGCGCTTTGGAGCCGAGATCCCCCGCTACCTCGAGCGTCACCAGGTCCGGCCCGGCGTGAGCGGCTGGGCGCAGGTTAACGACCTCAGAGGCGATACCTCGATCGCCGACCGTACGATCTACGACATCTACTACATCGAGAACTGGTCGCTCGCCTTCGACATCAAGATCCTGCTGCTCACCTTCGGCAGGACCCTTTTCCACAAGCATGCCTACTGAACCCGCCGAGATCTCGACCAGCCGGCAGCCGGTGCGACCACGGGTGGGGAGCGCCCCGCTGCCGCTGACCCGAGGGATCGACCACACAGTCGCCTACTGGGAGCTGCTCAGCAACCTGGTCTCCCGCGACCTCAAGACTCGCTATCGCGGGTCGGTGCTGGGAGTGTTCTGGTCGCTGCTGAATCCCCTGCTGCTGATGCTTGTCTACACAGTGGTCTTCTCGGTGATCGTGCGGGTCAACATCCAGCCCTATCCGATCTTTCTACTCTCCGGCCTGGTCCCCTGGAACATCTTTGCCCAGACCCTGACCATCGCCACCACTTCAGTCACCGACAACGCCGGCATAGTTCGTAAGGTCTACTTCCCCTTGGTGATCCTGCCCCTGTCAGCCGTGGCCTCGACGGGAGTCCACATGCTGATCAGCCTGGGGCTGCTCGCCGTGCTCGCGATTGCGTTCCACGTAGGCATCGGCCTGTCGCTAGTCTTCCTTCCGCTGCTCGTGGTCCTCCAGATCCTGTTCAGCACCGGCATCGGTTGCCTGCTGGCTGCCGGCCAGGTCTACTTTCGCGACGTCCAGTATTTCCTCAGCGTCCTGATCACAGTCTGGTTCTTCGGCACTCCGATCGTCTACTCGCTCGACCTGGTGCCCCAACGGCTGCGGCCCTTCTTTGAAGCCAACCCGATGTCCTGGCTGATCTCCTCCTACCAGGACATCTGGTTCTACCGGCGGATGCCCAGCTTCCTTCACCTCATGGCTTTCACAGTGGTAGCGGCGCTGGTGGTGCTGGTCGGCCTGTCGGCCTACGACCGCCTGAGCCGCGGTTTCGCGGAGGAAGTCTGATGGTGGCGGCGGTCGCCTTCGACGGCGTCTCCAAGCGGTTTCGCGTCTACCGCCAGCGTCATCACTCACTGAAGGAGGCGTTCATCCGGCGCCGCCGCGGCGTCTACGACGAGTTCTGGGTACTGCGTGGCATTTCCTTCCAGGTCGAGTCCGGGACCACGCTTGGGGTGATCGGACCGAACGGATCTGGCAAAAGCACCATGCTCAAGCTGATCGCCCGCATCCTCCACCCGAACGCCGGACGCATCACAGTTGGAGGTCGGGTATCGGCGCTGCTCGAGCTCGGGACCGGGTTTCATCCCGACTACACTGGCCGGGAGAACATCTATCTGAACGGCGCGTTGCTGGGGCTGCGCCGCGACGTGATCCGGGCGCGGCTCGATGAGATCATCGACTTTGCCGCCATCCGCCCTTTCATCGACAACGCGGTGAAAACGTATTCCTCGGGGATGACCATGCGCCTCGGCTTCGCCATCGCGGTCAACGTCGATCCAGAGATCCTCCTTATCGACGAGGTGCTTGCGGTGGGTGACGCCGAGTTTGCCCAGAAGTGTTACGCGCGGATCAGCCAGTTCCGCGCCGAGGGAAAGACCATCATCCTGGTGTCGCACGACCTTGACGCGATTCGTAAATTCTCAGACCGCGCCATCCTGATCGACCAGGGAGACATCCGTGCTGACGGCAGCCCCGACGAAGTCACCAACCGGTACCTGAACGACGTTCGCCGTCGCCAGGAGCACCCCGAAGAGCTGGCCGACCTTAAAACGACCGCTCGCTGGGGCACGCACGAGGCGGAGATCACGCGGATCGAGATGCTCGGAACCGACGGCCGTCCCCGCTACGCGTTCGATACCGGTGACCCGCTCGAGGTGGTGGTCAGCTACCGCTGCAGACGCCCGGTCAACGATCCTGTCTTCGGGATCAGCATCAGCCGCGCAGACGGCGTCTACTGCTACGCGGCCAATACCCGGGCGAACGGGATCCGGATTCCCCGGGTGGCGGACGCGGGGACCGTTACCTGCAGCCTGCCTCAGTTGAACCTGCTAGAAGGCAGCTATTTTCTCTCGGCTGCGATCACCGATTACGAGCGCGGAACGACCTTCGACCACTGGGACCGGCGGGTGGAATTCACGGTTCGCCAGAAGCAATACTACGCGGGCGGAGTCGTCTATATGGACGACCACTGGCAAGTCGACGGGACGACCCCAGTTCATAGCCCGCGGTGAGCGAGCCCTCGGTTGCCGTAGTCGTCCTCAACTGGAACGGGAAGGAGTACCTGACCGATTGCCTGACCTCTCTTCGCCAACAGACCTATTCCGGGCCCCGGCGGCTGGTGGTGGTGGACAACGGTTCGGAGGATGGCTCAGCCAGCTTTGTCCAGGAGACCTTTCCGGACGTTCGACTGATCCGCTCGTCCGTGAACCTGGGTTTCTCCGCCGGAAACAACCTCGCAGCGCGACAGCTGGATACCGACCTGATCGCGTTTATCAACAACGACACCCGCGCCGATCCTCGGTGGCTCGAGGAACTGGTTACGGCCGTGACCCAGGCGCCGGACATAGCCAGCGCGGGCGGAAGGATCTTGAGCTGGGACGGTGCGCGCGTGGACTTCGCCGGTGGTGGCGCCACCCTGACCGGCTTTGGCCTCCAGTTCGGCTTCGGGCAACCGGCCACCGGCAGCGAGCGCGAGCGGGACGTGCTCTTTGCCTGCGGCGGATCCATGATCGTCAAGCGGCGCCCCTATCTGGAGGTGGGAGGGCTGGATGACGACTACTTTCTCTTTTATGAGGATGTGGACCTGGGCTGGCGTCTCTGGCTGGCCGGCCACCGCGTCCGCTACACGCCCCGGTCGATCGTCTACCACCACCATCACGGCGGGACGCGCCGATGGGAGGACCAGAAGCTGGCGGTGTTGTACGAGCGCAACGCTCTTTACACCGTCTACAAGAATTACGATGACGAGCACCTGGCTCGCGTCCTCCCCGCGGCGCTACTACTTACGGCGGAGCGGGCCGCGGCGCTGGCCGGCGTGAATCGGACCCGGATGCCGGGATCAAACCAGTGCTCGATTCCCGGCCGGAGCCGAGCGGACAGGTCGACCTGGAAAAAGCTCGGTGAGAGCATCAGGCGGCGTGGATGGAGCGGGACTCTGCGCCGCGTCCTGCCGGTCGCCGCCGCCCGTCTTCAGATTCGCATCACCCGAATTCGTGCACAGGCCGCCCGGCGGGTAGCGGGCGATCGGGCGGCCCTCCCGGTCAGCCAGGCGGCGATCAGCCGGCTGCTGGCTCTGGAAGAATTTGGCAGCAACCTGCAAGCGCTGCAGGAGAAGCGCCAGGCAGTTCAGCGCATGCGGCGGCGAAGCGACGCTGAGATCATCGACCTCTTCGTAGCTCCAGTCGACCCCGCCTTCGACGCCCCGGGTTTCGCCGATTACCACCACCGAGTGCTGAAAGCCTTCAAACTGGACGAATGGGTCCGGGAGAGCACGCGTAGAAAGAGTCCTGGTACTGACACATGAACCACTGACGGGCTCGCTGGCCGGGCCCGGGATAAGGGTCTGGGAACTGGCGCACGTCCTGGCTCGCCAGCACCGGGTGACGATTGGGACCCCAAACGAGAGTCTGCTGCGGTCGCCAAGCGTGGACATCCATTGCTACCAGGGAAGCGAGATGGAGCGGCTCGTTGAAGAGCACCGAATCGTGATCGCGTTCGGCTACTTGCTACGGCACTATCCGGTCATCCGCAGGAAGGCAGCCTACCTGGTAATGGACCTCTATGACCCGTTCCTGCTGGAGAACCTGCTGATGCACAACGACCTCGACATGGTGCGCCGTGAGGCGGTCCACGAGTCGGACCTCGGTGTCGTGATCGACCAGCTTCGCCAGGCAGACTTCTTCCTCTGTGCCAGTGAGCGGCAGCGCGACTACTGGCTGGGAGCGCTTTCCATGGTCAATCGGGTCAATCCCAGGAGCTATGCCGAGGATCCAACCCTGCGGCGGCTGATCGATGTGGTTCCTTTCGGGGTGCCAGCCAGCCGGCCGCAAGCGACAGGCTCAGCCATCCGTGGGGACGTCCCGGGCATCGGGCCCGGCGACATCGTCGTGCTCTGGGGTGGGGGGATCTGGAATTGGTTCGATCCGCTGACGGCGATCCGCGCGGTGGCGGCGGTCACGAATGAGGTCCGCGAGCTGAGGCTCTACTTCATGGGTTTGCGCCACCCCAACCCCGAGCTGCCAGAGATGGATATGGCGGGCCGAGCGGTCGGCCTAGCACAAGAGCTCGGTCTGCTCGATCGGTGCGTGTTCTTTCGCAACGGCTGGGTCCCCTACGAACAGCGCGCGAACTATCTGCTGGCGGCGGATTTGGCTGTCAGCCTGCATCAGCAGCATATCGAGACCAGATTTGCTTTTAGAACCCGGCTGCTGGACTACCTATGGGCCGGGCTGCCGGTGATCGCCACCGGCGGCGATGTGCTGTCCGACGAAATTGCCGAGCAGGGTGCCGGGCTAACCGTTTCCGAGGGGAATGTGGATGCTGTCGCGGCGGCTTTTCGGGCGCTGGCGCGGGATCCGGATCGCCGGCGGTCGATGCGTGAGCAGAGTCTACGGCTGGCCGCGAAGCACACGTGGGACCGGGCCGCGGAACCGTTGCTGGCGTACTGCCGAGCTCCTCACCGGGGCCACCACGGGCGATCTCTCGAGCTTGGCCCTGAACGCCTGCCCGACCGGCTTCGCGCCGCCTGGCAGCGGAGCTGGATGCGGCGGACCGCGAGCAGGATTCGCCGTCGGCTCAAGGGGCGGCCACGCAGACACTGAACCCAGGGCTGGTATCGGCCATCATCGTCAACTGGAACGGTGCCCGGGTATTGCCGGCCTGCCTCGCCGGGCTCGCCGCCCAGGATTACCGTCCGATCGAAACCATCGTCGTCGACAACGGATCAGTAGACGGGTCCGAGCAGCAGGTCGCGGACCGGGCCGATCTGCACCTGATCCGAAACTCGAGCAACCTCGGGTTTGCTGTAGCCAACAATCTCGGTCTGCGGCTGGCAAGGGGGGAGTTCATCCTGCTCCTGAATAACGACGTGGTGCTGGAACCGGGCTATGTCGCCGCGCTGGTAGGTAGCCTCCGCGCCGATCCATTACGCGGGTCGGCATCGGGCAAACTCGTCCGCCCCCCGCAGGCCGCGGGGAGCCGCCGGCTCGACTCCACCGGACATGTCATCTTCCGCAATGTCTGGGCCATGAACCGAGGAGAAGACGAGCCCGATGGGCCAGGCCACAACCTTGCCGGCGAAGTGTTTGGCGTCTGCGCCGCAGCTGGCCTTTACCGGCGGGCCATGCTCGACGATGTCGAGGTGGCGGGAGAGATCCTTGCCTCCGCCTTCTTCGCGTATCTGGAGGACGTGGATCTCGACTGGCGGGCGCAGCTTCGCGGCTGGCGAAGCTGGTACGAACCGGCGGCCCTCGCCATCCACCATCGCGGTGGGAGCGGCGGCTGGTTCTCCACAACGATCCAGCGGCACATCTTCAAAAACCGCATCCTGATGATGATCAGGAACGACGCCGGCGTCGGCTTCTTTAAGCGCCTGCCCGGTATCGTCGCATTCACGGGGGCGGCTCTTCTCCTGGGCACGCTTCGATCGCCAAAATTCCTCTCCGCCGTCTGGGAGGCTCTGCGGCTCGCTCCCGCCGCCTGGCGCCAACGCCGCCTGATCCAGGCCCACCGGACCGTGTCGCCCGCCGACCTCGAAGCCTGGTTCCTGCCATATCCATACCTCAAAAAGTTGCGCCAGGGCCGCTGGCGACGCTCCCGCCGCCAATGGATCTCTCAGTCGTAATCGTCAACTTCAACACCCGCGATCTGCTGCGGGACTGCTTGCGCAGCCTTGGCCCGGAACTACAGGAGGTTGACAGTGAAATCCTGGTGGTCGACAACGCATCCAGCGATAACAGCTTGCAGATGCTGGCCAATGAGTTTCCAGAGGTAGCGGTCCTGGTGAACAGGTCGAACGTTGGCTTCGGCCGGGCCAACAACCGCGGGCTTCGGCAGGCTGTCGGAAGACTTGTCCTGCTGCTCAACCCAGATACCAGGGTGCAGCCAGGGGCTGTCAAAACGCTGATGGTCGCGCTCGGCTCACTCCCGGACGCGGTCGCGGTCGGACCGCGTGTGATCCGGCCCGACGGTCGCCTCGACCTGGCGTGCCGCCGATCATTTCCGTCGCCGGGTGTGGCGATCGCACGGCTTGTCGGCCTGAGCCGCCTGTTTCCAAACAGCCGGCTGTTCGCCCGCTACAACCGCACCTATGAGGACCCCAGCCGACCGGGTGAGATCGACGCCGGGACGGCCGCGGCCATGTGCTTCTCCAGGGTAGCCCTGGAAGCGATCGGATTCTTCGATGAAGACTTTTTCATGTACGGCGAGGACCTCGACCTCTGCTACCGGCTCAAGGCGCGAGGAGGGCGAATCTATTACGTGCCGGATGCCGTCGTTCTCCATCTCAAAGGCATGGCCAGCGCGGGCCAGGCACGAGTCATGCTCCGCGAGTTCCACCGTTCCATGTGGATCTTTTACCGGAAGCATTACGTGAAGGGCTGGGGGGTGTTGCTCTCACCGATGGTGTGGCTTGGCATCCACCTGCGCCACGGTCTCGTTCTGAGCTGGAATGCGCTCAAGGGCCGGCAGGTGGTCAGTCCCTGACCCTTCGCTACAGTGGATCCCTATGCCGGCAGATAGCCTCCCAGACGTATCAGTCGTCATCCTCAATTTCGACGGCCGGCACATCATCGACCGGTGCTTGCAGTCGGCTCTTGCCCTCGACTATCCGAGTGACCGGCTCGAAGTCATCGTCTGCGACAACGGCTCCAGTGATGGATCGGTGGAGTACGTCCGCACCCGATTTCCGAGCGTGCGCCTGGTTCCTCTCGACAGGAATTACGGTTTCGCGGAGGGCAACAACCGCGCTCTCGCCGCCTGCCGATTCCAGTGGGTCGCCTTCATCAACAACGACATGTGGTTTGCGCCTTCCTGGCTGCGCAAGCTGGTCGCACCGTTGGCGACCCAACCCGCTCTCGCCTGCATCGCCGGCAGGATTCTGGATTGGGACGGCAGCCACATCGATTTTGTCGGCGGGGGCGTCAGTTTCGAAGGCCATGGATTCCACCTCGATCAAGGTCTCACGCAATCCGACCAGGACAAGGCTCGGCGGGTGATCGCTCCGTGCGGCGGAGCGATGCTGATCCGACGGGACCTATTCCATCACCTTGGCGGATTTGATCGGGACTACTTCAGTTTCTTTGAGGACACCGACCTCGGCTGGCGATTGAACCTGTTGGGCCACGATGTCTGGTACACGCCGGAGGCGACCGTGTTCCACCGGCAACACGCCACAGCCAGACGCTTTCCCGCCCACCAGCTGCGTGTGCTCTACGAACGGAACGCCCTGTTCACCATCTACAAGTGCCTCGGTGATGCCAACCTGGCGGTTGCCCTGCCGACGGCCATGATGCTCATGAACGAGCGTGCCCTTCGCACCGGGCGGCTCGGGTTGAAGCCCTTCGCCATTCCTTCTGACTCCCGGCGGCAGGCCGATTCCCTGAGGCCTGAGCCTTTACCGGCTCGCGACGACCGGCTGAGCGAGGAGCAGCCGGTTACGGCCAGGGCGCGCCGCGTGCTGGGAGAAGAAGGCTGGGGAATGTTCGCGACCAAAGGGGTTCGCTACCTCGGCCGGGTCACGGCGTCGGCGCTCCGCCGGCCGCTGCTCGCCGGCGGTGGATACCTGAGTAGCATCTCGCTGAGCCACTACGTCGCGCTCCACGAGTTCGCCACCAGCCTCGAGACCCTGCAAGAGAAGCGGCGATGGCTCCAGGCGCACCGGGTGCGCACCGATGCGGAGCTGATCCCTCTTTTGCAGGAACCCCTCCACCCGAGCTGGGACGACCCGGCCTACGTTCGCTTCTACCGCCGGCTCACCCACGTCATGGGGATCGACGAGCGCTTTACGAGTGGCCGCTAACCGTGGATCTCAACGTCCGAGGCACTCGGGTCCGGGCGCGGCCGGGTCGGTGACTGGTTGCCCTCGAGCTTCGACAGCGCGATCTCGCGGACCAGGCGCTCGAGCTGCCGGTTCGCCGTGTGGATCGACGCGAAATTGTGGTAGGTCGCGCCGCTCAGGATGAGCATCCCCAGCACCACGGCCAGGTCCATCGGTCGGGCCAGCCGGAGGGCCTGCGATAGCTGGACGAAAAGAGCGGGGACGAGGCTGACCACGGCGAGGCCGCCCCACACGATGGCCCAAAAGCCGAGCGCCGCGACGCCGAAGCGCCGGCGACGAAAGTCGACGTACGTCAGATATGCCATGAAGAGGGCGAAGGCCAGGGCGATCAGCTGAATGCCGGGGGGCATCAGCCCAGGATCCTCCAACGGACGAGCTTCCGCGCGATTCGAACGCCGTCTCCCAGGCCGGTCCCCTTGTATCGGTCCAGGTAGACGGTCCGAATAGGCACGATTGCCCAGCGCACCGAACTACGCTGGCCTCGAACCAGCATCTCGGAGGCGAAGGCATAGTCGCGGGAGTCCCACCGCAACGCCGGCCAACAGCGTGCCCAGAAAGCTCGGTAGGCGCATTGCGTGTCCGGGTTTTCCAGGGAGAACAGCACCCGTGTCATCCAGGAGAGGAACCGGTTTCCGATGATGAACAGCCAGGGCATCGGCCGGCCAAAGGCGCGGATCCCGGTGGCGGCATCGGCGCCCGCGAATAGCGGGGCGATCAAGCGTGGCAGGTCCTCCGGGAGATGCTGGCCGTCCGCATCCATGTGGACGACGATATCCGCCCCCAGCAGGAGGGCGGCCTCGGTGCCCGTTCGCAACGCCGCTCCTGCCCCCAAATTAACCGGGTGCCGGAGGACAATCGCGCCCGTCTGGCTGGCGGCCCGCGACGTGCCATCGGTCGAGCCGTCGTCCACCACGATGACGATTACGCGTGACGTCCCTGAAACGGCTTTGGGGATAGCCTCAAGTACCGATGTGATTCGGTCCCCTTCCTGATGCGCGGGGATGACGATGGCAATCGAGTTAGTCATCAGGCGCGGGCACGTCCTCGAGGACATCTTATAATTCCGGCCACCGAGGTTCCCCTTAGTGGCCAACCAAAGCCGACAAGCACCGGACGGCCAGTCACGTTATAGGGGAGTGTCCGAACTCCCGGCGGCCTCCGACGGCTCGGTTGTGGGCGATTACTCCGCCGTCATCAGGGACAGCCAGGCGGCGGTGCTCGCCAGCGCCGAGCGGATCACGGTCGTCGGGCGCTGGGTGGTGCTGGCCGCCGCCGCCATCCTCAACCACCTGGGCAACCGCAACCCGGCGAGCTCGGTCCCGATCGTCGATACGATCCTGTTCCTCTGGAGCCTGGTCAACCTGGTCGTCTCTGTCGTCCTGGTGCGGGGCTACCGGCCAAACCGCTGGTTCGGCTTCCTCACCACTGGCGTTGACCTGCTCGTAGCGACCAGCATCCTGTACTTCGCCGGCGGCTACACTGCCCAGACCGATTTTTCATTGCTCTTCTACCTGCTGATCATCGCGTCGGCCGTCCGCCTCGGATTGCCCGGTGCGCTGGCCACCGCCGTGGTGGTGTCCCTCCTCTACGTCTTCGTCGGCGGCTTGACGGGGTTCCCGAACTTCTCCCCGCCACCGGGTTTCGTGATCGGCCGGGTTTTCCTCTTCCTCTTCGTGGCCCTGGTGGCGGGGTTGCTGGTGGGAGACGTGAGGCTCCGCCTGAACCGGGCCCTGCGGACGGCCATCGAGCGCGCCACCCAACTAGACGAGACCCGCCGTCGGGAAGCTTTCGAAAAGGAGCGGGCCGCCCGGCTCGAGGAGATCGACAAGGTTCGGTCAGACTTCGTCTCTATCGTGGCGCACGAGTTGCAGACCCCGCTCGCCAGCATCAAGACGCAGGCTGATACGCTACTGACCCAGCAGCACCGGGTGGACCAGGAGACACGGGCAGCCCTGGTTGAAGGAATCCATCGCAGCGCGGCCAGCCTGAGTGACCTCGTTCAAGACTTCGCCACGGTCAACCGGATCGAGAATCACCAGTACAGCTATCGCTTCGAGCGGATCGAGCTTTCGAGCTTCATCACGGAGGTGGTCCAGCAGTTTCAGATGGACCCGCGCAAATATCCTCTCCGCCTCCGGGTTGAGCCTGGGCTGATCGCTCAAGCGGACCGGCGGCGCCTCCAGCAGGCGCTGATGAACCTGCTGGGCAACGCGGTCAAGTACTCGCCTCGAGGCGGCAATATCGCCGTGATGGTCTTCCCCGATAGGGAGGGGAATGCCAAGGTGTCCGTGCACGACGAAGGGATCGGGATCCGGCATGAGGACATTCCCAAGCTCTTCCAGAAGTTCACGCGCCTGTTCGATAAGCGGGCTATGAACATCGGCGGGTCCGGTCTTGGCCTGTACATCACCCAGGAGATCGTCCGGGCTCACGGCGGCAGCATGGCGGTCGAAAGCGAATGGGGCAAGGGCTCGACCTTCTCCTTCGTTCTACCCTTGGCGAAAGACGCCCCGGCCACGATCCAAACCCCGACCATTCAAGGAGAGTTGCGTGCCACCGATCCGGGTCCTGCTGGTTGACGATCATGTGGTTTTCTGTGACGCCCTTACGGCGATCCTGCGGCTGGAGCCGGATATCGAGGTGGTGGGCCGCGGCGGCTCTGTAAAAGAGGCTGTCGAAGCGGCCCGAGGCCTGCCGCCAGATGCCCCGCCGCGCCTCGGCGTCCTGCCGCGCGAGTCCACGCTCACCCTCCAGTCCGACAGGCCGCGACGAAGCCTTACCTCCCCCGCCGGACATCGACCACCCTGGTCTTGTCGCCGCGCAGAGACGCGTGGTAACGCGAAGGCATCCATGGCCCCCGGCGCGAGCCGCCTCTACATGCACGAGGTCATCCACATCGTCGGGGCCGGTGCCCAGGCCGATGCCGGCCTCGGTGCACGTGTAGCGGGCCACGGTGGGCGCCCCGAACCGGGCCCGGGCCTCGCGGACCAGGGCCGGGGTGGCCGGGCCACCGCCGAAGATGACCGCCCTGACGCTGGTCAGGTCGTAGCCGTCGAAGCCGGGCACCTGGAGCATGAGGGCCACCTGGGTGGGGATCCCTCCCGCGGTGGTGAGCCGGTGGCGCTCGGTCAGCTCCAGGGCCTCGGCCGCCCGCCAGCGCCTTATCAGGAAGGTGGTCCCGCCCGCCCTCAGGGTCCCGGGGAGCTTGGTCATGAACCCGACGTGGGCGAAGGAGGTTCCGGCCAGGGTGCGCCCGCCACCGCCCCAACCCTCGCCCCCGTCGGCGAGGCTGACGGCGGCCAGCTGGCGGCCGGCGAAGACGGCTCCCTTGGGGGTGCCGGTGGTGCCCGACGTGAACACGATGGTGACGGGCCGGTCGGGGTCGGCCGGCAGCGACGGAGGGGCCTCGCCTGCGGCCCGAAGCCCGGAGAGCACCGACTCCGGACCCTGGCCCGGGACGACCTCGACCACGGTGGCGCCCATCCGCTTGGCGAAAAGCCGCTCCGCGTCCGGTGGAATAGCCTCGTCACTCTGGGCGACGAGGTACCAAGACGCAAAGGACTTCCACGCGACCTCGCCCATCACTTCCCCGAACGTGCTGACGGCCAAGGGCTGCTGCGCCGCAAACATTACCTTGGCCTTGACGGGATCGACGTCGCCGGCAAAGTGACTGACGAAGTCGTCCTCGGGTAGCCAGCCAAAGCCCTGCTCGTCGACTACGAGGTGTTTCGCGGCAGCGAGATGCCCGTCGTGGCGTGAAAGCAGGAGC
>Ga0209806_1000463_pt1 | contig 27673 bp, 32 predicted proteins | sample GraSoiAngelo_152_FD_186166 | JGI IMG/M metagenome (GOLD analysis project Ga0209806, IMG submission 186166) | Grasslands soil microbial communities from the Angelo Coastal Reserve, California, USA - 14_1009_12_30cm (SPAdes) (version 2) | ecosystem: Environmental > Terrestrial > Soil > Grasslands ... | reverse complement strand
TATTTCATCAGCAAGGATAGTTAACTATAGTGAGAAGGAATCAGTATTTGGGATATCTTGACGATCCTGCAGTGAGGCTTGCTGTCATCCTACTAGGTAGTGGGCTCCTGCTTTCCGCTCTCGTAGCGGATGTTGAGATCATGGTAAGGCTTGTAGTTCTGTTGCTTGGCGCGGTTCAGTTCATTCCTATTTTACTGCGTCGAAGATAAGCACTCGATCACGGCTTCATTGTGGAGAAATAGAGAGTGTAAAAGTGGTCCGATTATGTCCGGACACCTTTGGAGAGTTCTCGATACATTGTTTATTTCCGGGAGGCGAGATTTCTAACTCTCGAAGCATCATGGAATTAGTCGTAATCGTCCACAAAGACGGACGCGCTGAGGTTGTTAGTTCAATCTCTCCGGTGCAGGTTAGCCCCGGACAAGTGAACGTCCGCTACGTGTACGAAAAGTAAGAATAAAGCCACTAGAAAGCAGGGTTAGTTACTTGCTGCCCTGCGCTTATATTCGCTCTGTCTAATCGGATGATGGGAGCGGCCTTGGTTCAAGATGCCGACGAGACAAGGTACCAGCTCGCCGCTGACCGATTCTCAATGGAACGGAGCCGAACCGAGGGCATCCAAACGAGAGCCAGTCAGGGGATGGGTGTTTCTGGCACTCTCATGACTCTCTTTTTGGTGCTTGGAAACTCTGCTCTATCGAACCTGAAAAACACGAATCCTTTGATTGCCTATCTGCAGGGGAGTCTTATCACTGGGCTAATCCTATTCGCCATCGACCTTCTTGTTTTCCTTTACGCAAACAGGTTCGCCAATTACAGGTTTGACCCCAGCCCATCTGCAATAACAGGCGGGCTTGCGAAATTGAAGAATCCCGATTTGATGAGGCAAGTGACGAGCAATGTCGTTGATGCCACGGTCTACAATCACGACTTGAATGATTTCAAGACCGGTGTCATTAGGGTGGGATATTGGCTACTTGGGATTTCCGTCTTTGCCATCGTTCTTTTTGGGATAGAACTCGTGTATGCCTTCGGTCTCCAATGAACGCTTATTTAGCGCCGAGTACAGGTTGATAGTAGATATGTCCCAAGCGAAAACGGAGAAAGCAAAGGTGGCTAAGCCGGAGGCTACTAAGCCTGAGACCACTAGCTCCTCCGCTGAGGACGCGTACCCACCGCCGGCTCAATATCTCGTGTACACCGCCAAAGAAACCTTCCATAAGCCGAAAGAGACGAAGGTCATGGCGCAGAACTCAAGCTGACCCATAGCTCAGTTACTTGTGTCCGGAGATACTCGGGTTAGCTTCTATTTTCTTTCTTGTGTTGCTCAGTAACTAATTTGCTTTCGATAGCATTACTCCAACTTCCCCTCTTCGGGCCATTTTTTCTCTTGCTTCTTTTGTCGCCTAAGTGCGCTCTTCAGGCTACGGGCTTTCTCCGCTATTGACTTGCATTCCGGACACTTTTTGTCCACGACAGCCTTAGGTAGTTTTCTAAATACGTGCCACTTGTGACCCTTCGAGCAAATTTGAATTACAGTCTGGAGGGATCAATGCCGAATAAGGAAGGCACGGCTTCGCTTCTCATAACCATAAGTCATTGACCGACTTAGAACAAAAGAGAACGATACCCCTAGAAAGCGGGGTTAGTTACTTACTTTGCTAGATGCGTCGTCTACTTGTCCTACGTCTGGTTGGCCTTGATCGTCTTCCAATTGCTTCTGTATCTTCTTGGCCAGTTCGAGCTTCTTGTTCGGTATCTCCCCAGGCAGACTACCTTCGATTAGATAGGCCTGCTTCAGTGCCTTCAGCAACCCCTCAGGCGTAGTTAGTTCCGTTACTTTGGCTTTGAGAAGATCAAGCTCTTTCCGGGTCTCTGGATTCTCTACGAGAGCTATTTCGGTAGGACGAAGCCACGTCATCTTCGTTAGGCACTTAGCTACCCAAGCCTTCTCGATAGCTTGCCACCCTTTGTAGCTATCCTCGGTCTTAGCACTGTGCCCCACTATCTGTTTTGTGAATGTGTCGTTTAGGCCTGCTTCTCTCATCTGATTTTCCGCGAACGTTCTGAGTCCGTGGGGGCTGAATATCTCGCGTGCTGTGTCTTTGAGTCCATGCGAGATGAAGAGTTTCTTCAGGCTGTCGCCTGCCGCCACTTTGCTGAGGTGCCCTGCTACGTGGGTCTTTGGTGAGGTCTCGCCGGGGAAGAGGTAGAGGCTGTTTTTCTGTTTCTCTCTCAATGTAGCGTGATAAGACCTGAGTACGTTCATGCACTCTTTCGAAACAAACTGCCTTCGGCTTTCCCTAGTTTTTGTCTCGTCGCTCCAGAGCTTTACAATCGTGTATTCCCCCTTATCCTCTAAGTCACTGAACTTCCTGCTGAGTATCTCGCCAATTCGGAACCCGTAGCTCAAGAAGTAGAGTAGTGCTTTGTCTCTTGGAGTAGACCCTTCTTTCAAGAGTCCAACTAGCATGTCCCGGTCGAATTCTGCCTTAACTGTCGAAACGATACTCTTGACCGAAGGCACGTCTTCCTCGAACGCTTTCCGGTCGAAGTCTTTCCCAAATACTTCTGTGAAAACCCAGGCATCATGTTTCTGTAGTCAGCAATCGTTCCCGGTTTGTGGTTTGTGCCATATTCTTGCAGTACTCTACGACGTTCTGCGCAGATTTGTATAGTTGTGTAGTTGATTTGGTCCCAGCTATTACTTCGCTAGCCGTCTCGGCTCCGTTCGCTCTGGCATAGAGCGCCAAGAACGCCCTTCGGCTGTACTGTGTGCTAACTGAAACATCCTGTATTCTGCCCCTAACTTTGCCTCGGACAATCCAGTCGTCTGGTGTGAGTAGCTTCGCTGTTCTGTCGTTAATCAAAGCCATTTTCTAAGAACCTCCTATGGAAGCGGTTCTGAAAAGCGTGCTGTATCCTATGCCAAAAAGAGAGGCTATCGTGTTTCTTCTGTAGACAAAGAAAGGAGGTCCGCCCTTTGCCTAGGGCGGATTGAAACTAACGGCCTGAGGTATTGGAGGTTGTTACGGATGCACCCTTGAAGGTGTACCCGAGGAATCCTCCAATGAGGCCTAGGATCAATCCGACAAAGTTGAGTGAGATTACAGAGAAGACGAGCACGAGTATTGATCCTATTTTCCTCTGAGCCGCGTTGTTGTACAGCAGCCAAGAACCGACGAGTGTCAGTATGCCTGCAATGCTACCCCATACCAGGATCATTGACGAGTCGATTCCTGGTATCAGCAAGGAGCTGACTGTGCTGGCGATGAAGGCACTGATCAGGGTGATTAGCCCTGCGAGCGCTGACAGCGCGAAGGCTGCTGTTGGCTTCGGCGACGTATTTACTGCCAAAGTTCATCCTGACAGGTAATCCACGCTTGTAGACTATCAACGAACTGTAACCCCCGATCTTACGCGCGGCGAACCCGGATGCACAATCATGGCAAAGATTCTGCAAAGCGTCAATGGCCCGCCTCTAAAGGCTCTCCCAACGCCGGAAACGGCTGTTTCACGAAGGGCGGAATGGACGTAGGCTCCGCAGGTTAGGGTCGAAGACCAAGTGGGCATGGAGGAAGGAAGGATAGGCAGGGACTGGTGAACGTGGATTTCGAGCGTTTTCACGAAGGGCGGGGCGCGGGAAAATCGACCACCCCCCGGGGATCACAGATTAGTTAAGTGAAAAAGAATAGTTACTCGAAAAGAAAAGTTACAAAAAAAGATCTGCGCGGGCGAGTTCTGTCGACCGGATTGCTACGCATTCAAGGTTAATCTATCGACCCCTATCCGACCCCTCTTGGAAAGCTCGAATGAGGTACCGAGTTCTAGGTAGGACAGGACTCAAGATAAGCGAGGTAGGCTTCGGCGCCTGGGCGATAGGCGGGAACGCTCATGGAAATAGCTACGGTCCCACCGACGACACTCAGTCCCTGGCTGCTTTGGGAAGGGCGTTAGAGCTGGGATGCAACTTCTTCGATACAGCCGACGTCTACGGCCACGGACACAGCGAGGAGCTGATTGGACAGGCCATCAAAGGCCATAGATCAGAAGTTATCATCGCCACGAAGGTAGGCGGAGACTTTTACCATGGAACCCCTCGAATGAATTTCACTCCTGACTATCTCGAGTTTGCGCTAGGGAAGAGCTGTGAAAGATTAGGCTCCGACTACATTGACCTCTACCAGCTCCACAATCCCCCAACCCAACTCGTCAAGGACGGAAGAGTATTCAAGACGCTAGAGAAACTCAAGGCCTCCGGAAAGATCCGACACTACGGCATATCGATCCACGATCCCCAAGACGGCTTACTCGCCATGAGGACCGCCGAGATAGGGGCTGTTCAGGCAGTCTTCAACATCCTACGACAGGAAGCCAAGAATCAGCTCTTTCGAGAGGCAACCAAGATCAATGTCGGAATCATCGCCCGAGAGCCTCTCGCGAACGGGTTCCTTGCAGGCAAACTGAAGACAGAATCCACCTTCTCTAAAGGTGATATCCGACACAACTTCCCCCATGATTACATCTCGCAACTGACAATGGCAACTGATAGCTTGAGGTTCTTGGAATCGAATAATCGAACCCTTGCACAGGCAGCGCTGAGATTCGTCCTCGACCACAAGGACATATCGACAGTAATTCCAGGTGCAAAGACTCCTGAGCAAGTGGGTGAAAACCTCGCTTCTTCTGAAGCGTTGTCATTGACAGGTGAGGAGCTTCTTCGAATCAAGTTTCTGCGCGATCAGGGATTCGCATAGTATCAAAAACGCGGTCGAGAATGATGAGATATCTTGTGAGGCTAGCCAACAACCAAGACTACTTACCGAAAGACGTCAAGATGATGCAGGCGAAGATTCGAGAATTGCTGGGCTCTGCAGAGAAAATTGGAAACCTCAGAATAAGCACGAGTGCGATCGAGTTCGACCTCTTCGCCGAGAAAGACGATCTAAACAAATCCGAGAGTCTACTCGAAGCCGAGATCTCAAAGGTGATAACGCTCAGATCCACTGAACCCCGTGGTTCAGCGCGAGGGGAGCAGGAAGCGTTGCGAGAAGGAATCGATCTGTTCAATCAGGAGAGATTCTGGGAGGCGCACGAGCTCCTGGAGGAGATCTGGCACCCCGCAAAGGGCGTTGAAAGAGACACCATTCAAGGCCTGATCCTGACCGCTGCAGCGCTCGTTCACTACCAGAAAAATGAAAAAACCGTTTGCGTCTCAATCCTCGGAAGGGCCATGACAAAGCTAGGCACGATTGACAATTTCAAGGGTCTAGACACGAAACGACTGAGAGCAGCCATTGAGCAGATCCTGAAAGACAATACGCCTAGGCTGCTTCAGATCGAATGGGTCAGAACGAAAAACAGCGCACAGCCCTCGTGAAGGGTATCTCTACCCTTTTAGCGGAAGAATCCAAGCGAAGCTGAGGGGACCCTTCCATGGCATTTGTAAACATCGACAACAGATACTCCAGCGCCCTTGCCATGATTGCGGGTGTTATTCTCACCTTGACTAGGCCGGTCTTATCGAACCTCGTGCCCGGCACTGCATCTAATCCATGGCTTACGCTATTCATGAATCTCTCGTCCAACGGCCTAACCGTGTTCTCGGTACTAGCTGGAGTTCTCGCGATACTCGTGCAGATCGGCGGAGTCACAATCCTACTGGGGGGCGTACTGTGCTACGCACACCATCTGAGGATAGGAAAGGAACTTGTAGGATTTGGAACAACTTTCGGACTAGTCGACCTGTTGACCTCAGTGCCCTCCCTGGCATCAGGCAGTTATGGACCTCCTCTCTGGATCGCCTGGGTAGGCCTCTTCTTTGCGGTATTCGCGGATAGACACATCAGAGGTCCCAAAGACTCGTATGCTGGAGAAGTGAGAAAGCTATTCGTATCGCTGCGGTCTCGCATCAGCCGTGAAAGAGTCTCCAAGAAGAAACGAGAAAGACAGGCCCGGAGAGTACGGGCCAGAAAGAGAGCAGCGAGAGTCGCAGGAACCTCAGCGAGACCATACAAACTCGGCGGCAACAGCGACGACTAGTGCCAGTCCCCCACCCAAGAGGATAGCTGTGGTGTGGAGAAGCGCGAAACCTCCAACGACAACTATGAGGATGACGAGTAGGACCAGGAGATCAGCGATGAAGTTCTTGTCCACTTGATCCGTAACAACAACCCTCCGTGTCTCAGGCTCATCTCGTCGAATATTCTGCGGGCGAGTCGAAACTGTAGATAAGCTCTGCTCTGTCTTTCCAGTTCTGACTAGCCGGTGATGGATCGCAGGAGGAGTAGAATGTTCCGCTTACGCTCGCGAATCCTTCGCTTGCTATAGTTGTACCACTCTGGTCCATAGGGAATGTACTCGCTTACCCGATATCCTTCCTCGATCAAAGTTGGCTTGATGTCGTCTCTGATACCCTTCAACAATTGAAACTCGAAGTCTCGTTTCCGATCCTTTGCGAGATCTCTAGCCTTGTCAATGAGCTTTCCATCATGGGTCCCGATAGCGAACCGGCCTCCTCCCTCGAAGAGCATGGTCATGAGCCTGACATAGTTCGCGTCAACCTCGCTTCTCCTCTTGTAAGCCAACTCTGCGCTCTCGGAGTAGGCACCCTTCACGAGCCGGACTATTCCCCCGCGTGAAATGAGGTCTCTGAGATGTGTCTCGGTCCGTTTCATGTTTGCCTGCAAACAAACCCCTAACTGCCGATGGCTGGGAAGAATTTCCCTGTAAACCTTCAGCGTCGCCGTGGTGTACGGCGAATTTTCCATATCTATCCAGACAAACTCGTCATAGGTTTCAGCCCTCTCTATGATACGAAGAAGATTTCCCTCGTAGAGCGAGGGACTTGCAGCAAGCCCGATCTGAGACGGCTTTACGGAAATTGTGCCGTTTATTTTCTCTGCCTGCATCCGGTCGAGAAGTTTGAGGTATTCTTCCGTATAGCCTTGAATCAGCTTCTGGTCGGGAGTGTGTTCGCCCAGCCGGTTGAGAATTGCCCTAAGTTGTCTGTCATTCGCATCACGGGCGACCCTAATCCCGTCTTCGAGCGAGTATCCTGCTATCCATCGCTTTGCGACCCGGTAGAGAAGTCGTTCAGTTAGCCCTGGCATATAGTTGAACCCTAATTTCTTCGTAGAGATTGAACTGGGTCACCGGGATGTGTTCAGATTAAGGCTTTCAGCTTTTCCGGCAGCTAGAATATTGCTTCCAGAACCTGTAACGCCATTGAGTATTCTTCTGGACCGGAGGCGTCTCTTGCAATTGATGGTAAATCCTCTCTCCTGATCCCATAGTCACTGAGCTTTTTGGAGAGTCCGAGGCCTTTGACTAATTCTTCGACTCGGTCGGCCGCCGATAAGGCCGGTTTGCTCTCGCTAAGCCCTTTCAAGTCTTGTCCCTCAGCTTCCGCGATCAACGAGAGCCTGTCCGGATATTTCCGAGCCTGGTGCCTCATCACCTCGGCAAGTGTCAGACAGGATGTGATGCCGTGAGGGATGTCCCATGTTGCGCCGATAACGCGACCTATTGCATGGCTCAATCCGGTCCCGACGCTTTGGACTCCTGCGAAGGACATCCATGCCGCCATTTGACAGGCTAGACGGGGCCCGATCCGAGTTGGGTTGTTGGTTGAGGACTTGAGATTCTGAAAAAGGAGCCTGATAGATTCGAGTGCAAGACTGTCAACATATGGCTGGTGTTTCGGAGAGTAGATTGATTCGACTGCGTGATCGAGACTCCGGATTCCTGTACAAGCCCAGAGCCAGGATGGAGTATCAACTGTGATCATTGGGTCGAGGAAGATGAAACGCGGGACGAGCCTGGGATCACGGACACCAGTCTTTCTTTTCGATGAATCATCAGTCATTCCTGCTGAGTATGAGAATTCCGCCGCCGAGAGAGTCGTCGGAATGGCGATATGGGCAATGATGGGTTTGGCGAAGTTTTCGGACAGCTCTTTGACGGCGATCTTTGCAGAGTCGATAGGGCTACCTCCTCCAAGGCTGATCAGAGAATCAGCCCTTGCCTTCCGCACTTCACTGATTGCCTGCTTTATGCCGCTAGTTGGAGCGTGTTGTTTGATGCCGGAGAAGACACCGACGAGCTTTCGTCCTGATGCCCTCTCGACAGTGTCTACAAGTCTTGTCTTCTCAGCAATGGTCTGTCCCGTAATAATGAATGGATGGTCTGATCTGATCTTGTCAAGCTCTTCAGATAGCCGTGCGATTGAATCGGGTCCAAAGTGAACTCTCTCGATCGGCAGGTAGGAGTACTCGCCGCTGACGACTTGCGAGTTAGACAAGAGCGTCAGCTTGGGACTTCTAAGAATGTGGTCGGTCTATTTTTTGGCGGGTGTCTGCCAGCTGAAGGGATAGTTAGGATCGTCCAGCTTCTCAGCAATCGAGGTCACCTTCAACGGCTTCTTGGTCTCGATCATAATTGCCAGTTCATTAGTGGAATCCTTTCCCAGGCTTGCTTCGACAGCTCCTGGCTGGGGTCCGTGATGCACCCCTCTCCTGTGGAGGGTGAAAGATCCTACTTCGATTCCTCGGCGGCTGCTGAAGTCTCCGCTAACGTAGTAGAGGACCTCGTCGCTGTCGATGTTGCTGTGGTTGTACGGGACGGGTATGGCTTGGGGATGGTAGTCGAGCTTTCGCGGGACAAAGGATAGAACGTCGAACCCTGGTGCCTCGAATGTCTGGTGGATAGGAGGAGGCTGGTGGATGCGACCGGTCAGAGGTTCGAAGTCGCTGACATTGAAGATCCATGGGTAGAGGTAGCCATCCCATCCGACAACATCGATGGGGTGATAGTCGAAAACGTAAGACATTAGGGAGTTGTCGATCTTGACTCGGACTTCGAATTCTCCTGAATCGCTGTGTGGGACAAGTTTCTCGGGCCGACGGAAATCTCTGTCAGCGTAGGGCGCCAGCTCAACCAGCTGGCCATAGTCGTTTCTGTAACGTTTGGGAACTTCGATGGGTCCGGCGGATTCGGTTACCATGAACCGATTCTCTTTCCCGTCCAGGTTTATTCTGTAGGTGGTTCCTCGAGGGACGATGATGAAGTCGCCCTCGTGGAACGGGAGAATTCCGAACACGGATTCGATGCTTCCTTTTCCTTCATGGACGAAGTATAGCTCGTCTCCTTGGGCGTTCCTGAAGAACCAGTCCATGCCATGGGAAGGTCGGACTGTCGAAACGAATACGTCATCGTTGTAGAAGAGGGGCTGTCGTCCTTCGACCGGGTCCTCTGCCAGCTCCGAGTTTCTGGTGCGGACATGATGATGACGGTGGAGGTCAGGTTGCCAGCGAGTGATTGCGAGTTCTTTCAGCTTCTTGATGTGAGACACTCTTGTAGGGGGATTAATGTGGTAAAGCGTTGAGTATACACCTGAGAACGCTTCGGTCCCAAAAACCTCTTCCTGGTAGAGTGAGCCGTCGGGTTTTCGGAACTGAGTATGCCTCTTGGCAGGAAGTTTGCCGAGGCTGTAATAACTGGGCAATTCGTTCACACTGAGCTTTTCTCGGGGCGTATAACTTTGTTTCGCAGCGCTCCAAGTCTTTCGATTTCGAGCTCCACCATATCCCCAGGTCGAAGCCAAGGATGGACATCCTGTCCGAGCTCCAAGAGAGACCCTGTGCCCACAGTTCCCGATCCGAACACTTCTCCAGGTTGGAGCTGAACGGATTGCGAGGCACGGGATATCATTTGAGGAAAGGTCCAGTGCATCTTGTCCATGTTTCCCATTGACAGTTGTTTGTTGTTGACCTTGGCGGTCATCTTGAGGTTGAACTTGCCAGGACCAGTCTTCCGATCCTGCAGCTCATCAGGTGTAACAAGCCAGGGTCCGAGGGAAGTGGCAAAATCCTTTGCCTTAGCTGGACCCAGCCCAATATTCATCTCGCCCACCTGAACATCTCTTGCACTCCAATCATTCATTATGGTATAGCCTGCAATGTGGGACTCCGCTTCGGCTTCAGGTATGTCGATTCCGCCTCGCCCGATTATGCAAGCAATCTCAAGCTCGTAGTCAAGCGTCTTGGTGTAGGATGGATAGGGCACATCCACTCCGGGACCGTAGATCGCGTGCGGGTTTGAGTAGTAGAAGGCGGGAAAATCGTACCACTCTTGGGGCATTGGAAGGCTTCGTCGTGCTCGGGCGGCCTTGACATGGTCTTCGAATGCATAGAAATCTCGCAGAGTGGGTGGGTCAGAAATCGGAGCCTTGATCATAGCATCTTCGGTTTTGCTCATGAATCGGTGAACATGTTCTGGGGGGACTCTGTTGAAGATCCGCCACGACAAGGATTGAAGATCGTCCAAGAGTGTGGGACTCTTGGACAGAATCTGTTGAATTGTCGCAGTTGCCGGGAGACTTCGAATCGAACGTGGAGGAGGAATGTTCAGTTTCTCGGCGAAGCTAGCGACCCGATCGATGTCTAGTATCCATTCGCCCCACAGCAGCCCAGTACGAGTCTTATTCGGCGATTTCTTTGTGGTGTAAACGACCAGTTTCATCTGAGGCTAGAGGTTTCCTCGTTTCGCCTGTTCTGCCTCTATGGACTGGAACAGGGCCTTGAAGTTGCCCTTTCCGAAGGATTCGCTACCCTTTCTCTGAATAAGTTCGAAGAAGAGTGTGGGCCGGTCCTGGAGGGGTTTGGTGAATATCTGGAGCATGTAGCCCTTCTCGTCCTTGTCGACCAGTATGCCGAGACGTTTTAGATCATCGATTCTCTCCGAGATTCCTCCGACGCGCTTAGGAAGCTCCGCGTAATAGCTGTCCGGCGTCCGCAAGAATTCTATTCCCCGCTCGGCCAATCTCGCGACGGTCGCGACGAGATCTTCAGTTGATATAGCGAGGTGTTGGACGCCGGCCCCTTTGAAATAGTCCAGGTATTCTTGTATCTGCGATTTCTTCTTTCCCGCAGCCGGCTCGTTGATCGGGAACTTCACCGTCCCAGTAGGGTTGCGCATCACCTTGGAGCGGAGGGCGGAGTATTCGGTGCTGATGTCTTTGTCGTCGAAGCTAATGAGCTGTGTGAATCCGAAAACGTTGCCGTAGAATTCTACCCAATAGTCCATCTTTCCTTCTTCGACGTTAGCAACGACGTGGTCTACGTGTTTCAACCCGACAGATTCAGCCTTGCCCTGGAATGGCACATACCCCGGGGCGAATATTCCATGATAATCGTGACGCTCAATGAAGGTGTGAACAGTGTCTCCGTAGGCAGCGATAGCAGCGCCTCTTATGGTACCATGATCGTCCTTGAGGATCTTAGGGGCCTGTATTCCTTTGGCGCCGCGCCGAACGGCTTCCTTGTACGTCCAGTCAACATCCTTGACTCGCATAGCAACGTCGGCTACGCCGTCTCCGTGGGTGATGACGTATCTGGAGATGGGATGATCTGGGATCAGGGAGGAAGTGAGTAGAAGTCGGATATCGCCTTGCTGCATAAGATATGACGTCTTGTCCTTGACTCCTGTCTCGGGTCCACTGTATGCGACGGGTGAAAAGCCGAACCCGTTTTTGTAAAAATAACTTGCTTGCTTCGCGTTTCCAACGTACAGCTCAACGTAGTCTATTCCTTCTATCGGTAACGCGTCGTTCTTCATTCTGGATCAATGTGCCGTGTTCTATGCGGAACCTTTTAACTTATTTCTCGCTACGACCTAGACGTTACTAGGCTGACAGTAGGTCTACCCCAGGTGGGGGTAACCTCATGGAGAGGTCCTATTGCTTGGCTAGAGAAGGTTATCGGAGAAGAAGCCTATGATGAGCTTCTCAACTTCATCGGGTGCGTCCTCCGGGACGAAGTGTCCCGCCTTCACCTGAGTCAACTTTGCATTTGGAATCATCTTGGCGATTCTCTCAGCGTAGGTCGGGGGCGATTTTCCTGTTCCCCAAATTACTAGGGTCGGAAGCTTCAGCCTAGGGAGACCCTGCTCTATCTCTTTCATTGGCTTGAAGCTGGGATGTGTGGGCGAGTCAGGAAACATTCTGGGAAATGCTTGGTAGGCTTTCTTCGCTTCATCATCCGGGAAGGGGGCCCAGTAGGCTTCCATGGCGCTCTCTGAGATATTCTCAGGATGAACGGATGATTCCTTGATAATCGAGGGGGTGATTTTCGCCGCTACTTGGGGAGGAAGACGATAGTCGGATGTGAGGAAGGTGTTCATGATGACTAAACCCGCGACGTTTTGCGGGTGTCGTATCACGTACTGCATTGCGAGTGGTCCTCCCCAGTCGTGCAAGATCAGAATTAGATTCCTGAGCCCTAGAGACTCGATGTAGCTAGAGACTATTCTCGCGTGATGAGGAAAATCATGGAGGTCCGGGTTCGGCTTTTCTGATTTTCCAAAACCCATTAGGTCGAATGCAAGGGCTCGATGACCGGAACCGGTGATGGCGGGGACGAGTCGCCTCCACATATAAGACCAAGCGGGATTGCCGTGAATCATTACAACTGGACGGGTACCAGAGCCCTCGTCTACATAGTGGATTGCTAGCCCGTCTAGGTGAACCCATCTTTCCGGGAAGGGCCATCCGTCAAAGTAAGGCCAGCCTTGTCGGATCATCTACAAGCCTCTTGAAAGCAGCCTGTTCGTTGACGAGACCCGACGCCCGGTTGCGATATAGGGATTTAGTAGCCTCCGACTCTCCATTTAGGTATCGAATTTTTGACTCTGCCCGAGAATTAATTCTCTCAGCACTTCACGATTTCTTACGGTTTCCTTCTTGGATTCAAGTCGAAAACCGCGGGAGGGAGAAACTGTAATATTCCGTTCCCACCGCTACCTCGTTCAGGTGTAGAATTATGGACTGGGGAATGAAAAACCGACTTTCAAGGATAGTCAAGCCTGAAACGGGCAGAACCGTGATGCTCGCGGTGGACCATGGCTACTTCATGGGTCCGACTCACAAGCTAGAGGAGCCTCGGAAGACGATCGAACCTCTTCTGGCCTATTCCGATGCCATAATGTGTACACGAGGAGTACTGAGGACCTCTATCGATCCTAGGTCGAACGTTCCTATTGTCCTTCGCGTATCCGGTGGAGCCAGCATTATCGGGGACGCCCTGACAAACGAGGCTATCACAACCTCTGTCCGCGACGCGGTCCGGTTGAACGTTGCAGCGATGGCCCTCTCGATCTTTGTCGGCTCGGCCCACGAGCACCAGACCTTGACGAACCTTGGAAGGGTTGTGAACGAGGGCGAGGAACACGGTATTCCCGTTCTCGCTGTTACAGCCGTAGGCAAGGAGCTGGAGAAACGGGACGCGCGCTATCTCGCGCTAGCCTGCAGAATCGCCGCCGAACTCGGGGCCCATTTTGTCAAGACATACTATTGCGAGGATTTCGGAAAGGTCGTTAAGGGCTGCCCAGTGCCTTTGGTCGTGGCTGGAGGACCAAAACTCGAGACCGAGCTGGACGCGTTTCAACTCGCCCATGACGCGATCGGCGAAGGGGCTGTGGGCGTTGACATGGGACGAAACATTTGGCAGTCAGAGCATCCCGTGCCAATGATCAGAGCAGTTCGAGAAATAGTACACAAAGGCGCAAGTGTTAGGGAGGCTCAGGAAATCTACACCCAGTCAAAGAATACCAAGGAGCCAGTGATCATAAGGCCATCGGCTGCACGATAGTCGTTTGGAGAGATTATCCATTACGAGGAAGCTGTACTGGGAAGAACCCTATTCCAAAGAGTTCGTTGCGAAGGTTTCTTCGGTCGAAGGGCAAGCAGTTGTTCTGGACCAGACCCTGTTCTACCCACGCGGTGGCGGAGTGGCCTGCGACACTGGAACGCTGAACGCGTCAAAGGTCCAAGAGACGACAAAAGCCGACGACAAGATACTCCACACGATAGAGTCTCCCGCATCTCTGAAACCCGGAGACAAGGTGAAGGGACTGGTCGATTGGGAAAGGAGACATCGACTCATGAAGATGCATACGGCCGGCCACCTTCTCAGCTCTCTATTCTATACGAGAGCTAACTGTCGAATAACGGGGAACCAGATCGATGTCGACCGATCTAGAATGGACTTCAACCTTGAATCCTTCGACCGGACCCAGATCGAAGGATACGTGACGGAAGCAAACGAACTTATCAGAAGGGACGCACCGGTCAAGACATATTTTCTGAAGCGAGAAGAAGCGCTCAAGCTCCCAGATATGGTCAAGCTTGCCGAGGCCGCACCACCAGCAGAGGCCCAGCTTAGGATTGTCGAAATCGAAGGCGTAGACCGCCAAGCGGACGGAGGACTGCACGTATCTCATCTCAAAGAGATTGGACAAATCCAGTTGCTAAAGCTGGAAAACAAGGGAAAAACTAACAGAAGACTATACTACGATTTGCGAAGCGCTAACCCAAATCGGGCCGCGGACTCGCTACTCCAATGCTAACTAGGTCGAAAGATGCTCGCGATAACCGTTCGAACGTTTGTAACGGACGTATTGTATAGGAAGAATCGTTCAGATCGATTCGCGCGTTGAGCCATAACCCTTACCTATCAAGACCGCCCTTGGAGGATCTGCAAACTTGGCGGAAACCTCAGAAGCGAAAATCCATTCTTCGACCTAAGAGGAGGCCCCTCGTTAGCATCGTGGCGATCACACTTGTTGCATCCACGGTCGCGATCTATTTCCTGGCAATCCACATTCCATCAACCGCGATCATACCGTGCGTCACAACTGGGCACACTCATTGTTTTACAATCGTGGCTAGTTCGAACGGATAAAATAACAGCGTACATCAGACTATTCCTGCGATGAGCGTGCCGAAAGGTGACACTGTTGTTTTGCGCTTGATCAACAACGATTCTGTGCAATCCCACGGGTTAGCTGTTCAGTTCTACGCGCCCAACGGCATAGTTGCTTACCTTGGTGAAGCTAAGTCAATCAATTTCCAAGCAACGACAACCGGTAAGTTCCAAATCTACGAACCCGTTATCACAACAATCTACGTGCATGAAAAGGCCGAACTGGACGTAATTTAGTCGACGCAACCTAGCGGGTCTTACTATCTGACAATCCTCAAGTCGGTCGTCCAACACAACAAAGATCTCCGGTCCACTCTCGACTGATCGAAGGTCTCGCCGGACAATTCAGTTCGATGTCACCAATTCTCGTAGTGGACAAAATCCTTCAGGGGTCGTCTTCCACGTTTCAACGATTGCGAAGGAACCTCGCTAGCTAAGTCTGGATACCCTAGCGATAGAACGCCGACGGGTTCGTAATGTTGGGGTATGCCCAGCTCCTTTCTCAAGAGTCCTGGTTTGAAGATTCCAACGCTGCCTGCGAAAGATGATGCTAGGCCTTCGTTTGCGGCTGCCAGGAAAACCAGCATGCAGCTGCATCCAACGTCGAAGTACCAGAATGGGACGGGCCAGTCGATCTCTTTTCCTCCAGACCGGATCTTGTCAGGCTCATGATAGCGATCGTGGACAATCTTCTCGCTGACGCATGGTATCAGTAGAACGGGGGCGTCGCTTTTCAGATCCCTTAGTTCGCGTATTCGCTTTCGTCGCTCTTTGTCGGTTACGACTACGAACGCAACTTCCTGACTGTAGCCGGCGCTGGGATAATGTTGGGCGACAGAGAGAATCCGATCTATCTTCTCCCTCGACACTGGGTCTGGCTTGAAGGCTCGAATCATTCTGCGGATAAGAACCGTTCTCGTGAAGTCCATCTTGGTCGAGCCCTGCTCAGAACCTCTTCAAAAGCGTACGCGGGCGAGTCGCGGGTTTTTATCCGGCTCCATGTTCGATTCGCTGAAGCGAACTGCGTGCTGGTGTTCCCTGCGGTTTCACAACATAGGACGGGCTGTCCATGATAACGTTCGAGAGAACTGGAAAGCGTTTCGGCAACCTTGACGCCGTCAAGGATTTCTCGATCACCATCAAGGATGGGGAGATTCTAGGGCTTCTCGGACCGAACGGCGCGGGAAAAACTACTCTGATGCTTATGATGGGAACGGTCTATCGCCCCACTAGCGGGACGATAACAGTCAACGGCTTTGACGTTGTGAAACATCCTAACGAGGTTAGGAGACTCATCGGAATCGCGTTCCAGGACCCCCGCGTGGACGGTATCCTGAGCGGGTTCGAGGTGTTGAACTGGCACCTAAAAATGACCACAACATCCGACAAAGACGAGCGCCGACGAAAAGTGGAGGATGTTCTGAAGACTCTCGACCTCTGGGACGCGCGAAAGAAACGGACCTGGCTCATGAGTGGAGGGATGAAGAAGAAGATAGAGGACGCGAAGATCCTTGTCCAGCGGCCGAGCATAGCGGTATTCGACGAGCCGACGGCCTTCCTAGACGTTCCCAGCAGGTTGTTGGTCTGGAAGATGATCCGCCAGCTACGAGACGAGGGATCGACCGTCATAGTGGCCACGAACATGATGGACGAGGCGGAACGCCTATCCGATAGAGTTGCTATAGTCAACAAGGGCAAGCTAGTCGCAAGTGAAACCCCTGAACAGTTGAAAGGGACTGTAAAGGGTGGAGAAGTGCTTGAGCTTACCCTAAACGATGGGTCAGAGTTTAGACCCGATATGTTAACCAAGTTCCCCGAGGTCCATGATGTAAAGAAACAGAACAACAAGATCATGGTCTTCCTCAACTCCGGGACACTTCTTCTTCCCAAGATAGTCGATACGCTGAGCATTCAAGGGTTCAAGATCGAAAGCGTGCGGTTGAAGGAGGTTAGCTTGGAAGATGTCTTCCTCACCTACACCGGACAACAGCTTGAATGAGACCAGCACAACCGCAAAACCGCCTACTCATCTCATCCTACAGATGGCTCTTAGAGATGTGTCAGTCCTTTTCAGGACCCCATGGATCATCATAACCCGGGCACTGTCGTTCATCGTACAGGTCTTTGTTTTCGCCAACCTCATTAGTGGACTCATCCATATTCAAGGGATCAATTACTTCGAGTACTATGCAGTAGGAAGCGTAGTCACGACCATCGCATCGATCTCATTCGTTATTGGTTATGACATCTTCGAAGAGGCGGAAGAAGGGGTGCTCGATTATCTGCTGACGCTCCCAATTTCGAGACGCCAGCTCATCATTGGACGAGCTTTAGGCGGGGCGATGAGAGCCATAGTCTACACCATACCGATGTTTGTTATCGTCGCTGTTTTTTGGGGGTTCAGCCAGCCCCTCCCGATCCTTACTGCGCTCCTATCTCTCTTTCTTTTGGCCTTCGGTGTTACTGGCATGTCGATAACTGTGGCCGTGAGTGTAAAGAACGCGAACAGGTTCGATGTGGTCCTTGCTCTCCTTGAGCTTGCGGTGTCAAGGGCAAGCACAGCGCTCTACCCGATCGGTTTCATCCCGGTCTACGTCGCGGTTTTCGCTCCCTTCTCACCAGTTTCGTTTGCCGCGGATAGTGCGTATTCGTCGCTAGTCATGTTGACTCTAGATCTTCCCGCGATTGCAGGGCTAGTCGCATTCGTCGTAATCTTCCTGGGCTTGGGGGCTACGTTCTACTTCCGCCGTCTTGAAGGAGGCGTATACGCTTGAGCAACGCGAGACTCATTCCTCTGATCATCGAGAGAGATGTGAGGATCCTCTTTTCCGACGCGTTCCTTGTTGCGATAATGTTCGCGAACTTTTCGATCGACCTCTTCGTGACGGCTGCGACTTTTGGTCGACTTGTCACTGGCCAGGGAGCGAACTACTTTCTCTACATTGCACCTGGATCGAACTTGATAACGGCCATGGTTGCGGCCTTCCAGTCAGGCAGAGATGTTTGGCGTGAGAAGTATATCAAAGACCTGACATCGTACCTTCTGACTCTTCCGGTGCAACGGCCGGTTCTCGCTTTCTCAAGGGTCCTAGGCGGGGTTGTTAGAAGTGTGATCGCGACGTTCCCTGGGACCCTTGTAATCTGCTACCTCTACGGCATCCTTTTTACTCCGAAAATTTTCGTAGCCTACCTGATAGTAGGCCTCTTCTCACTCGGAATAGTTGGTCTTTCAATGGCTATCTCCGCGTTCTCTTCGAGTATAGAAATGTGGGTCACTGTTAGAAGTGCGATCCAACTTTACCTGTCCTTTCTCAGCGCCCTGTTCTATCCAGTAAGTGTGTTTCCCAGCTTTCTAGCCCCAATAGTTTCGTCGAACCCGATGACATGGGCCATTCAGGCATTCAGACAATTGTCACCAATTTCCTTTGCACAAGTGCCTGCCGGCGATTCACTGGGGTCTATCGCGACCCTTGCAGGGCCTTCGCTGGCCTTTGCATTGCTCGGGACAATTTGCTACATCTGGTACTCTAAGCTTTAGCGTGCTTTCACTTTCTGTCACGGCCTTTCTTTCGGAATCTGTCTCGCAACAAGAGATAGGCTACAAGGGCGAAGAACGCGAGAGATCCAATATCCAAGGCCAGTCCAACATAGTCTGGCCCAACCGGCTGTCCGTTAGGCGGTGGCGGAGGAAGGCCGATACACTTGGCGGTCGAAGTTGGCGTTATTTGTACTGCGAACGCGAATAGGATCAATCCAATTGCCACAGCCGTGCCGATCGGAAGCTTAGTCTTCGAGGTTGCGGAAGCCGGTAGTGACCTCCTTCTCCTGACTATGATGCTTGCCAGCAGTAGGACTGCCGCGGCTACGATTACGACAGCCGGGAGGTACGCTTGCAGAAGGTTGAGGATCGAAAAGTTACCGTGTACCTCGAGAAATATGAATCTGACCGATGATGTATTCCCGTTTGTTGCGACGACGCCGGCGGTGTAAAGTCCAGAGGGTAGGTTGCTGTCTGGAGTGATTCTGAGATTGACAGTCTTCGCTTGGTTCGGGTTGAGAATGAGGCTATAATTTGACAACGACACCTCGGTTGTCGCGGTTTTGCCGTCTGTTGTGAACGTGCTCGTGACGTTCAATCCGACTGTGACAGCGTTTGTTGCGGTGCTCAACAGGGATAGTTGTGAACTAACGGTCTGGCCTGCGTTCACGGAGATAGGGATTATTGCAGAATCTATAGTCATATTGGAGGTTGCGTCCCGAGGGATCATACCAATCCGGTTGGCAGTGTATTCTGTGAACCAGAAATTGCCGTTGGCATCTACAGCGTTTCGGAGAGAATACGCGAGCCCGGAGGTGGGAAGAGCGAACTCATCCATAATCCCTCTCACATGGTCTAGCCGTCCGACCCTGTTCCCGAAGTGTTCAACGAACCAGAGTCGGCCAAGCGCGTCCAATGCGATGGTCGCAGGGGCTGTTGTCTTGAAGATTGAGGGCTGTGTGGTCGGATACTTTCTGAAGGTCGCATTGGATGGAATCAGTTGAGCGATTGAGCTTCCACCATGCTCCGAAAGCCACACGTTCCCGCTCTTGTCGAGAGCTATCCCGACCGGTGAAACTAGTGAGACAGGTGGTGTGAATTCCTGGAAAGTGTTGGAGGACCTGTCGAACCGGGCAACCTTATTCGCAAAACTTTCCGTTATCCACAGATATGACGTACCGTTCTGGAGAGCGAGCTCGGCTGGGCCCGAGTTCGAAGTCGGAAGAGGATACTTCGTGATCTGGCCCGTTAGGGGGTCGATCTTTCCAATGTTGTTTGCAGTTATGTCGGTGAACCATACATCGTTGGTAACATTGTCTGCGAGGACGAAAACCGGCGTCGAAGTTGGCGTATTCGTCAAGTATTGATGGAATCTTGCAGGTGAAGCGGTTTCATTGAGGGCCCAGACACTGGGGCTGTTCTTGTTCTGATCGGTAAACCAGATTCTGCCCAGACCATCCAAGGCGAGCGATGCGGGGATGGCCCCTGTTTCAGGTATCGGAAATCGGTTGAATGTCTTGGATGACTCGTTGAACTCTCCGATTTCGCCAGTGTTGTACTCGACGAACCAGAAGATGTGGTTTGGGGCGGAGACTATTGCGTTCGGTCCCGAGTTCGCGTATGGTATCAGGAATTCTGTGACGGGAGAGCTGGAGTTGGGTTGTTGATTTATCAAGCTGTTTCCGGTCGCTCCAACCGCGCCAGAGTGCGGTTCCAGAATTATCGCAGAGAAAGAAAGGACGCAGATTACCGCGAACGTCAGGCATTTGCGTTTCCCGTTATACGTCATCAAGCATAATGCACTGCTGCCCTAGAAGTCCCACAGGTCAATGAATCTGTCAGTGGCCCTCCTTAACAGGTTCAGGTTCTGGCTCTTCAATAGCAATCGGATCTGTTCAGGCTGTTCCAGCTCGTAGAACACCCCAAGGTCATTGATATGACGGGTCTTCACTGCCCCTGCTCGTATGAGACCGGCTATGTGCTCGCTGACTGTCGATTTTGCTAGCCTTGTTAGCTCGCACAATTGCTTGTTCGAAAGCACAGGCTTGGTAGTTAGACTTGCAAGAATCTTACGGTCGGTCTCTCCTCTAACGAGTGGGAAGATTGCCCTTTCCGCCTCACCTATACCGGGGGGGTATAGCCGCGAGTACCCTCCGTCTTCGACTCGGATAATCTCGCCAGTCTTGGTCAACTTATCGACATGATACCTTGTCGAGTTGAAGGACATGCCAAGTAGTCTCTGTAGTTCCCTTAGATGGACTCCTGGACGCGTGGAGACTAGGAGCCGAACCTTTACTCTATTGTCCCTCTGAACTCCCAGGAGTTTTCTCACCTCGAACAAGCAAGGCTAGGCTAAAACTTGATAGCATTAGAAAGTCGAGAAAGTGCGATAAATGTATCTGCGTCAGAGGAATGTAGACTAGCTGGTTGGATAGAATGAGGGTCTCAATAAGCTCGACGACTTGGCTCATGGACAAGAATGTGAATGCTATCGAGAGTAGCATGTAGCGAGTGTCCCTTCGGCTCGCATAAGCGAGCAAAGAGACCAGCAGAACCGTTGCTGAGAAGGCGACCAGCAAGACATGCACCAGAGTGTCAGTGCTAAACACCGATTGCACCTATGCTCCCTTACGGTTTCAAGGGTTGACGTTGACTTCTCCGCTCTGCATCACGAGATGGATCGAACAATTGATGAAGCAGTAGACTCGATACGAGCCCAATTGGCTAGCGTTGAAGGTTACGTCGCTGCATTCGCCGGGACGGAGTATGAGGCCCTTGTTGAAGTAAGTGGTTATAGCAAATCCATGTGGCTCGACCGTGTCGTTGTTCACTACGTGAATTATTACGTTGGTTCCCAGTGTAACATTCATCATAGGCCAGGGGCCGCTATGGAACTTGCTACCGTTGAATCCGATGTTCATTCCCTGGTTAGCCATTACAACTACGAAATAGGCTGAGTTTGGCGCGTTGGTAGGATGGCTTGCGCAGCTAACTGTCCCAAGCCCGAACAAATGAAACGTGTACGCGGCAGTGAAAAACCCTGTAAGAGCGATGAGGAGGAGCACAACCGCCAAAACTGATTTTGAACGCCTTGTTCCGAGAAGCCTTGCCTTCCAAGATCCCCAGACGGTCTCACCTTCATTATTTGCAGGCAGGGTACGTGGCATGGAAACCTAGCATCACGATGAATTTAGGACTAGGTATGACACAGGACCTGGCTGATTAAGAGAGTTATGGCTCAAACTGCGAACAGACGACGTTGCGGTCTGACATCTGATATCCGAACGAGATCCAGTTCGTAACTTGAGCCAAAACTCTTAGAAACATTCAGCGCTTAGAAGCGATTCCCCATGATAGGATTCGCTGACAGCTTCCTCCCTTGGATTGCAATTACGCTGATTCCTGCCTTTATGGGACTACTCATTATCGTCATGGCCGGAAATTTCTTGAAGGCAAAGTATCTGGCAGCGTTTGCAATCGGGATTTTTCTCTGGTTTTTCGTTGATACAATTGGTGGAGCTGCAGGCCTCGATGTCAACTCCGGCTTTTCGGGAGGCGGCGGTCAGCTTGCGCTCTCTGGGCTGTTTGTGATTGGCTTGCTTTTCTTCTTCACAATTGACCGTAATCGGAATATCTTCTCACCGCAACTGGCGATCGGAAAGTACGGATTGGCGATACCGTGGCTTGTGACGGTAGCGGTAGGGATCCATGGACTAGGCGAGGGGGCTGCGTTTGGCGGGAGCGCTGCTTTGACATCAAGCACGTCGTTGCTCGATGCGTTCGGAGGCTACTCCGGTGGAGTCGCGTACGTTTTGCATAAGGCGCTTGAACCTATGATGATAAGCGCCTGCTACTGCGTTTACGCAGAGGAACATGCTAAGGGAGCTACTAGCCGGCTCAGAGACCTTCTCCTGTTGAGCATAACATTCGTAATACCATCACTCCTCGGTGCGGCCACAGGCTACTACCTGACCTATGATAGCAGCTTTTTCTACGCGCTCGGCACGGGCACTTCGGTCTACGCCTTGATCCGACTCGCAGGACCGCTTTTCGATAACACTCAAACTGCAAACTCAAAGAAATCGATCAAGATCGCTGTCCTGATCGCGCTTGGTCTACTCGCGATCTATTTCGCAGGTCTATTCCACTCAGGCTAAGATCGAATGCTGCTCCTATTCTCCCATCGATGAAGTCATGCGGCTGCAATTATCACCCCAGATCGATGAGGACTCTCGGCTTCGTCTAGGATCTGAAAATGTTCGTCTCAACGATCAGCAGGGACCGTTCTTCAAATCTGGCTCAGACTACCAGTAGCCTAACGCTTCTCAGCTTCCTCTCCTTCTGGAATGCGCTAGTCATGGACGCGACCTTCCTCCCTTCTCCTTCTAGGAGAAAGAGCTCGAAGCAGTTGTTTTGACCCATCTTATTATGAATGTGTGTTCGCACGATATCATCGTAAGCATGCTTCAACCGAGTAATTGGCTCTTCATTCGATTCATCATGCGTAACTACGAGAATTGCAGCTACTCGGCCGGTGAGTGACGCTTTCTCCCTTGAGTCAGATAATAGGAGACGTAATGCGGTTCTGACAACGTCGGACCTTCCGGCGAATCCTTGGGATTCCTGAATCGCTGTCATGGAATCAACTAGTTCGCTGGGTAGTGAGACGCTAACGATGGGCACTTGAACTAACCTCGTACGAGTAATAACTTTCGGCCATTCCCTTATATCAACATTATTAAAATCCGGAAAATACTTAATAATTCCATCTGCATCTTGCGAGCTGTGACCCCTCTTCTCCCGGAATGGATAGTTCTCCTAATGGGTTCTCTGGGGCTAGGAATGCTGCACGGAGTTATTCCGGACGAGCACACTTGGCCTATCACTTTCAGCTATTCTGTGGGCTCAGCTACCGGGCGAGGGGGGATGCTCTCAGGCATATTCTTCGCCTCGGCCTTTACACTCCAACGGGCGATTATGGCTCAGCTCGTCTACTTTGCCCTCGCCAGTTATCTCGCCTTCGATGAAGGTTTGAACGCGCTCGTCTACGTTGCTGTCGGAATCGCCATGTCTATCGCGGGATATTTGATACTGCGCGGGAAGTTGCCGTCTTGGCATCCACTAGCCCGATTCCTACGTACTCGTGGCGGAACACATTATGACGAGAAAGGGGTCTCAAGACGGGTCCCGACACACTGGTGCGTAATCCACGGGTTCATCGCCGGGTTCGGCGTCGATACAGGACTATTCACCACCTTCATCTATCTAGTCGCCGTTCCAGCGATGCCCGCTGCATATCTTGGATTCGCACCCGGGGCCGCATTTGGGTTCGGCACGCTGATAGTGTTGCTTGCAATCGGTTCGGTGTTTGGCGGTGTCCTCCAGATCGCGAAGAGGTGGGGTCCCGAACGAATTCAGCTCTTCGGCACAAGAGCAGGAGCACGAAGCCTATTTTACGGTGGGATAATATTCATCATCGCGGGAATAATCTTCCGAACTGGCATACAGGACATCATTCCCTTAGATTTTGGAAATCTGATCGTTCTCGCATTCATGATAGGAGTGATCGTTCCAGTAATGATCATCACTTGGAGAGAAGTCAAAGCGAGCCCTACCCCCAACACCTTGACTCTTCACAGTTGATCCTACTGACCTCAACTTGACTTGGTGTTTCCAAGTAAGATCTCATGAATTGGTGCGGGGGGTGGGATTCGAACCCACGAAGGCCTACGCCACGGGATAGCACACCCGCGTTTTGCTAAGGCATCAATCGTATCGATGCCTTCGCCTGGTTGGGTCTTGAGTGAAGCGCGCGCGTGCTAGGCGCGACCCGCCCATTTGGTCAGAAATTTGACCTGACTCTGGTACCCCCGCAAGGGGAAATCCCCTGTCAGCCTTCTCAAATATGCCTTGAGGCACGCGATCTCGACAGAGGGCTTTGGCCTGATGCTCTCTCTTTTCGACGTCCGCGGGAAAGATATTATTGCTCGAATGCTCCTATTCGTGTAGGTTGCTCTCATTGTCCCAGACCCGGAAACAGAAGATTCTCGGGGATGTCAAGAGAAAACGGAGACAAAGAGCACTTACGACCCTTGCAATCGTAATAGTTCTCATCTCCGTAATTGTAGTCGCCGTGGTCTTGTTCCCTAGGACCACGAGTCTTGTGCCTCTGCCCGACTATCTGAGCCATTGCGTATATGGCTCCGTTTACCACTCTCACCCCAACCTGACCATCACAATAAACGGGGTAAACTTTCCCTTCCCGCCTGCACCGGGGACATTCGACAATGGTTGCCCCCAACCCATTCACACCCATGATGCGACAGGGGTGTTACACATCGAGACAGATCAAAGCAGAGACTACACGCTCGGGGACTGGTTCCTCCTGTGGGGACATTGGGCCAACAACCCCACGACTGCCATATTCAACTCAACACAGATCTTTGACCACAAGGCCCCGGTCAGCGGACCACACAGCCTTACGATGACGGTAAATGGTAATCCCGACACCAGTTTTAACAAACACGTTTTCCCCCACAATGCCGCACCCTCAACAGCTCTCTGCGTTGTCCAACCCTGCGTGCAAGACGACATAGTAATAACATACAGTTAGCCACCCACAAAAAAAGTCGGCTTCGAACGAGTCTTCGAGTTGATCCGTCCGGCACCAATAGGGCAAGGCCATCTTTTACAACTGTCTCGACCAACGCCAACCATGTGGAACCTATTGACGATGGCTCTATTAGCGGGGTTTCTTCTGGGGTTTCCAGGCCGGAGCCGCATCATGCTGAGAACCCTAGGTGCGATTGTTGAGAACTAGCGAGATCGTCATAATCGCACTTGTTACTGCATCTCTCGCGACGGGTGGAGTGTTCGCGGTTGTACTCAGTCCTCCCCCATCTCCATGTTCGGGCGTGACAGGAGCGATTCGCTCCATCACCATCGTTGCTGATCTAAACGGGTACAACGGGAGCAAGTATCAAACTAGCCCTTGGCCTGTCGCCACAGTTCACCAATGCGATAATGTTGCGATTACCGTAGTCAACAACGACACACAGGCTCACGGGTTCGCAGTAACCTACTACTCCAACAGCGGTTTAGAAGTTGTCGGAGGGAGCCCTCCCCAGACATTGAAATTCCAAGCGACCAAGAAAGGGCAGTTCACTATGTACTGCTCACTCGGCGTTTGCACAGTCCACCAATTCATGAAGGCCGGTCTCCTGAATGTAACCTAAGCCTCGCCCAGAGAGCAATACCATGCGACTATCGTACATGATTGGACCCTTCTTAACTCTCACCGTTCTCTCTCTGCTCGTCCCATCTGGCACAGCTCCGCACGCTGCCGTATCAACGTCGTTTCTTCAGAGTAGTCCTCAGCAATACGTAACCTTCCTGCCAAAAGTTCTGGGCGGGAGTCCGAGCCCGCTGATTATTTACCCCAATGACACAGCAGTTTGGGTGGCCGGATTCGCGACGGGACCCACAACGACATCACAGCTCAGGGAGTACTTTGTCAACAACGGAACTTCAAGAGGAGTCCTCAACTTTTCAAACACTGAGATTACCGCGATATTAGTGAATCGCAACAGGGTCTGGTTCGCGGAGAACTCGACCCTTGCCTTTTACAATTCGACGAGCGGGAGGCCAGAGACCCAACGGACCTTTCCAAGCTATAGTCTGCAGTCGTTAGCACTTGACCATCACGACCGACTGTGGATGACTCTAGTGGGATCCAACGGCTCTAGCAACATCGTCATGCTCAACCCGGATAACACAACTCGGACATACCTAGTTCCGACAGTCAATGCCCTAACTGTTGGAATAACAGTCGCTCCCCCTCCCGATAATACAATATGGTTCGCCGAAACCGGCGCTAAGAAGATCGGCCGTCTCAGCTGCGACACTTGCGACATAACAGAGGTCCCTCTTCCTCAGTCACTCAACATAGCAGCTCCCACTCAGGTCACTGTTGACAACTCCGGGAATGTTTGGTTCACCGATCACGGGGATAATCAGTTTGGGGTGTTCAATCCAAATACGAATACATGGAAGGTCCTTCCGATAGGTTATTGCCAGGACTATTGCACGGGCGGGCTTCCGAACGCCATATTTCTAGGAGCGAAGAACACCATCTGGTTTTCCGAACACATTGCGGGTAGGATTGCCAATTACGACCCTTCGACCGCTCTACTCACAGAATACGTTGTCCCTTCAAACTCTCTTCCGTTTACTTGGTGGGCGATGCCTGGGACAAATAATCTTGTCTGGTTTGTTGCTTGGAACTTGGGCCAAATAGGTTATGTGAACGCCACCGTACCTGTTCCATTCTCGCTAAACCCGGCTTCAGGCGATGTCGTTGTCGAGAGAGGGAGCTACCGTTACGTACCCGTCCAGGTTACCCCTCAAGGTTTTGGGACGCTGTCGTTCGGTATTTCGCCTGTGACTAGTGACCAGGAGTTCTTACAGACTACTGCTCAAATCTTTGGGCCCTCACCTCCGGACCTTGGACCCGGAACCAATCCTCAGACTGTCACCTTCACCATTTCTGCGGCTTGGAATGCGTCCCTGGGTCCACGATACGTGGCTCTGACCGCCTCTAACGGTCAGGTAGCAGTCAGTATTCACGTGAGGGTCGTAGTCGTCGAAGCTTCGATACCGTACATTGCCTTAGGTTTCTCGTCTGCGATCGTTCTAGGAACGTTTACGCTATACTTGCGACGACCAAAGAGGTCAACCGTCGCGATGTTGAAGAGGAAAAGAGGATAGCCTCGGTTCTAAAGCAGTTCTATTTCGATAAAAACGTCGTCCGGGGCTCTTATCCTCATCAGTCTCTTCAAGAATCGTTCGTTGGGGTCCACATCGATGAGGCGCTTGTGAATCCTCATCTCCCACTTGTCGAAAGTATGCGTTCCCTGGCCCGCAGGCGATTTTCTTGATGGGACGATCAGTTTCTTGGTCGGGAGAGGTATTGGTCCCTTGAGCTTGACCCCTGTCTTGTCTGCTATGTCTTTGATCTCGGTGCAGATGGTGTTGATGTCCTTGGGATCTGTGCTGGACAATCGGATTCTAGCTTTGGAAACCATACCAGGATACCTTCATTGTCGACCTTTTGTTGCGAAGAGTGAGGGCGGGTCCGGTGCCGTTAAAAACCTTGGTGTAAACTCCGCGGAAACCGACGCAGCGAGACTCGTGATTCATTAAACAAGAAACAGTGTTCTAGGCCCATGAGCCCCGGATACTACCGAGTAGCGACCCAGTCAGTTGACGCTTAACCTACGCTTCCAAGCCCGCATCCATCCCGGCTTCCAGCGGTACAGAAGGCTGGCCAAGAGGAAGAGCGCTCCCAAGGACAATAGCGCTAGGTGCATGAACTCCC
>Ga0209806_1000458_pt1 | contig 27707 bp, 33 predicted proteins | sample GraSoiAngelo_152_FD_186166 | JGI IMG/M metagenome (GOLD analysis project Ga0209806, IMG submission 186166) | Grasslands soil microbial communities from the Angelo Coastal Reserve, California, USA - 14_1009_12_30cm (SPAdes) (version 2) | ecosystem: Environmental > Terrestrial > Soil > Grasslands ... | reverse complement strand
ATGGAAACGGGTTTCCGGAGTATCGGCGGGCCAGCCGATCGATGTCTCGCAGGTCGGAGTCTTCGCGCAGGGTTGCGACCAGGCCGTAAAGGCTTACGTGTCTGGACCAGTCGTCGCCGAAGACGGTGAGGCTGACCTTCGGGTTGAGTCTGATCCACGCCAGCCGCCGGCGGCCCGCGTCCATGTTGACGAGGATGCGCCCGTCCTCCCAGTCATACCAGGTGGCTACCGTCATCGGGAATCCGTCCGGCCGAATGCATCCGATCACTGAGGGGTTGGGTCGGCTCAGAAACTCGTCGACCTGAGGCGGCAGCCTCACGGCCACAGCCCGACACCTTTATTGCCCAACCGTGAGGACCGCCTTGCCGGTGGTCTGGCGAGAGGCCACGGCCTCGAGGAGCGCGACCGCATCTTGCAGTGGAGCCTGGTTTCCAACGTAGGGTCGGATCTTCCCTGCCGCGTACAGCTCGAACAGGTTCTCGGTGCATGCTCGGATGAGCTGCGGCGCTCGCTGGCGGTACAGTCCCCAGTGCAGCCCCAGAACGGAATAGTTCTTGATCAGCAGGTGATTGGCAGCCGCCGTCGGCACACGTCCCGACGTGAATCCGACCACGACTATCCGTCCCTCAAAAGCCACGCACTTGGTCGACCGATCGAACACGTCGCCACCGACGGGGTCATAGATCACGTCGGCGCCCTTGCCATCAGTTGCCTGCTTGACCGCTCCAACGAAGTCCTCTTCGCTGTAGTTCACGGCGTGCTCGGCGCCCATCTGGAGACAGAGGGCCGCCTTGGCGTCTGAGCCCGCCGTGGCTATGACTCGGGCGCCCGCCGCCTTGGCGAGCTGGATCGCTGCTGTGCCAACGCCACCCGCCCCACCGTGGACGAGCACCACCTCGCCGGGCTGCAACTTCGCGCGGCGGTGGAGTCCGAACCAGCCGGTCTGGTAGTTGATGAAGAATGCGGCCCCCTCCACGAACGACATGACGTCGGGGATTTTCACAACCGCGTCCGGGTGCGCGTGGGTGACCTCCGTGTAGCCACCGTTGTGAAGCCCCTCTTGCGTGACGGTAGCGAGGACGCGATCTCCCGGCTTGAATCCGCTGTCCGGCGGCGCCGCCTCGACTTCGCCCGCCACCTCGGCTCCTGGGATGAATGGCAGGTCAGGCTTCACCTGATAAGTGCCGGCAATTTGAAGCAGGTCGAAGAAGTTGACGGCAGACGCTCGGATTCGGATCCGGACGAGCTCATCGCCTGAGATCTGTGCTTCCACATTCTCAAAGCGGAGTTTGTCGGGCGTCCCCAGCTCACGGACAACCCACGCCTTCGGCATCTCGGCCGATCGTACGCAATCCGTCGGTTCCGGCGAAGTCGTCGCTCGCACCACGCGTGTCAGCTGACTAAGGTGAGCAACCGTGAAGTTCAGCGAGCTGGCCGCGAACCTGGATCAGATGGAGGCTACCAAGAGCAGGAACGAGCTGGTCCGCATCCTCTCCAATGTGTATCGCGACAGTTCGGCGGACGAGCTTGGGCCGATCACCTACCTGATCCAGGGCAGGCTCGCGCCTTTCTTCGAACCGGTTGAAATCGGCCTCGGCGAAAGGCTGCTCATCACCGCGATCGCGCTCGCCTACCGCGCTCCGAAGGACGAGGTCACCAAGCTGAACCGCGAGACGGGCGACCTCGGCATCACGGCACAGAGGCTGGCGCCTCGTCCGACCGTCGAGTCGCCCTCCGTCATCGAGGTGCACCGACGCCTTTCTGAGATCGCCGCCGCCGGCGGTGCGGGCAGCCAGCAGAAAAAGCTCGACGTCTTCACCGGACTGCTTGGCGAACTGGATGCCGTCTCGGCCAAGCACCTCGTGCGGATCACCCTGGGCAAGATGCGGCTGGGGATTGGCGACCCGACCGCGCTCGACGCGCTGTCATTCGCAAAGAAAGGAGACCGGTCGTTGCGCCCGGTGCTGGAAGCCGCATACAACCGGACGTCGGATCTCGGCCTCATCGCACGGACGCTCTGGGACGCTGGTGAGACAGGGCTCGACCTGCTGAAGGTCAGAGCCGGTCACCCGCTGCGGCCTCAGCTTGCCGAACGCCTTCCCAACCCCGAGGCGGTGATCAAGAAGCTCGGGACAGTGGGGGTGCAGCCGAAGTACGACGGCTTGCGCGTCCAGATCCACAAGGACGCGGACAAGGTGAGCATCTTCTCGAGGAACCTCGAGTCGATGACCGAGATGTTTCCTGAGCTCGTCGCTGCGGCTTCGGATCTGAACGCGGACACCCTCATCCTCGACGGCGAGGCCATCGCGTACAACCCCGAGTCGGAGGAGTACGTCCCGTTCCAGGAGACGACCGCGCGCCGGCGCAAGGAGGGGATACAGGAGTTTGCCGAGCGAGCGCCGATGCGCGCGTTTGTATTCGACGTGATGTTCCGCAACGGATCAGACCTGACCCACTTGACCTATGAACGGCGTTTCGAGATCGTCCAGGAGCTGCTTCGGGAGTCGGACACTTTGCTGCCGGCGCCGCTGATGAAGACCGATTCGGCAGAGGTGCTGACGCGAGAGCTGCTCGAGTACATCAGCCGCGGGCTGGAGGGTGTGGTGGCCAAGCGTCTCGACTCGCCTTACCAGGCGGGCGCCCGCAACTTCAACTGGGTCAAGCTCAAGCGGAACACCAGTGGCCAGCTGACCGACACGATCGACGTGGTGCTGCTCGGGTTCTATCGCGGCAAGGGCAAGCGGGCAGAGTTCGGCGCCGGCGCTCTGCTCGCCGGCGTCTATGACTCGGACCAGGACGAGTTTGTGACCATCTCCAAACTCGGTACCGGCCTGTCCGACCAGGGCTGGCGCGAGCTCCACCAACGCATGGCAAGTCTGGAACTCGCGGATAAGCCGGCCCGCGTCAGATCGCTCCTGGTACCCGATGCCTGGCTGGAGCCGTCGATCGTGGTCGAGGTGCTGGCCGACGAGATCACACCGAGCCCGCGTCACACCGCCGGCATGACCGGGGACCGACCAGGCTTCGCCCTGCGCTTCCCACGAATCGTGTCGTTCCGGACCGCGGACAAGAAGCCTGAGGATGCAACCAGCGTCCGCGAGATCCGGGAGATGTTCGAGCAGCAGCGAAAGCCGAGCCAATAGAGTCGATCACCTCGGCTGTTGGAAATCAGCCGGCAGGTGTGGCTAGAGGAGCGTCTCTATAGCTTCCACGACCCGGGGATCTTCGGGTTCGACCTTGGAGCGGAAGCGCCGCGCCACACGTCCATCGCGCCCGACCAGGAACTTCTCGAAATTCCAGGTGACGTTGCCGGCCTTGCCCGAGTCGTCCGCAGCCTCGCTCAGGATGGCGTAGAGCGGATGTTGGCCTGGTCCCTTGACGTCCAGCTTTGCGAAGAGAGGAAAGCTCACGCCGTAGTTGACGCTGCAAAACTCCTGGATCTGCTCGGCCGTGCCCGGCTCCTGGTGAAAGAACTGGTTGCACGGAAAGCCGAGCACGACAAGACCGCGGTCTGCGTAGCGGTCCTGAAGCGCCTGCAGGCCACCGTACTGGGGCGTGAAGCCGCAGCGCGAGGCGACGTTGACTGCGAGGACGACCTTACCGGTGTAAGCGGAGAGGCTCTCGAGCTTGCCGTTGAGCCTCGGCAGCTCCACCTCATGGATCGACTGCCTCACAACTTCGGCCACAACGAGATCAATCGGGGGTGGACATCCGCCTATTCCGCCACGTTCCGACGCGCGAGCCGGGGGCTCCGAACAGTCTAAATTTTCGTCAAAATCCGGATCCCGGGCGGGTTATCATGCCTCAGCGCCCGGTTCTCTCCCGAGCGAAAGACGACCGGTGGTTCTCGAACACGCCTCTCGCCCGACCTCCCGGTTCGAGTCAGGAGCACAATGGCAGCAATCGCGATTCTCAGCCCCACCCTTGCCGCGCGGAGCGCGCAGCCCTACGCCGAGCTCAAGAGGCGGGTCGAAGCCGCCGGGTTGCTCGGCAAACGTCCCGGCTACTACACCCTCATGCTGGTCACCAACACGCTCGCCTTCGCGACCAGCCTGTGGCTGCTGAGCCTGACTCACAGCATCTGGGCGACCGTCCTCGCGGCGGCGATCCTCGGATTCATCTCCGGCCAGCTCGGCTTTCAGCTGCACGACTCCGGGCATCGACAGATGTTTCCGAGCCGGCGGGTCAACACCCTGATCGGGATCGTGACCGGGAACGGGCTGCTCGGCGTGAGCCACGGATGGTGGGTGGACAAACACAACCGGCATCACGGCAATCCCAACAATCAGGACCTCGACCCCGACATCGACATCGGAGTGATCGCCTACTCGGAGGAGCAGGCCCTGGCCAAGACCGGTCTCTCGCGCTGGATAGTCCGGCACCAGGCAGGGCTGTTTTTTCCGCTGCTGTTCGGGCTCGCCTGGACGATGCATGTCTCGAGCGTCCGGTTCCTGGTCAACACGCGAGAGAAGTTGCGCTGGGTCGAGGTGGGAACGCTATGCCTGCACGCCGTGGCGTTTCCGCTGCTGCTCGTCCTGATGGTCGGCCCCTGGCGGGCGCTGCTGGTGATCGTCATCCAGAGATGTGTCGGTGGGGCTTACCTGGCGTCGGTGTTCGCCCCCAACCACAAGGGGATGCCTCAGGTGGAAAAGGGACAGGAGCTCGACTTCCTGCGCTCGCAGGTCCTGACCTCGCGCAACGTCAGGTCCAATCCGATGACAGACCTCCTGTATGGATCGCTCAACTACCAGATCGAGCACCATCTGTTCCCCACGATGCCGCGCTGCAACATCCGCCGCGCTCACAAGATCGTGCGTGACTACTGCGCCGAGCTCGGCGTCCCATACCACGAGACATCGATCTATCGCTCGTATCAGGAGATCCTCAGCTTCCTGCACGAGGTCGGCGCTCCGCTGAGGCAGGCGCCCGCGTGAGGCTTCGAAGCCTTCCCGTATAGTGAGCGCGCCGGCAGTCGCCGGCGCTCACCGCTGGCGCCGATTTCTCGAACAAGGCCCGCTAGATGAGTTGGCCTGCAGTTCGAGAGATAAGGAGTCGGTTATGCCTACCGGAACAATCAAGAAGCTCGTCTCGGATCGCGGTTTTGGATTCATCGCCGCCGAGGACGGAAAAGAGTTCTTCTTCCACAAGAGCGGCACCGAGGGCGACTTCGACGCCCTCCAGGGTGGCGAGAAGGTTGCGTTTGAGATCGAGGCGAGCCCCAAGGGCCCCCGCGCGCGGAGCGTCCGGGCGCTGTAATCGATAGAGCCCCGAGCTTGCTCGGGGCTCTCCTGTTTTGTCTTCGGTTAGCTGTGTGGAGTGCCCTGGCGGCGAGCCCGGCCCGCCACCATCCGAAGCTGGAGAAGACGGGCCGCGCCAAACGCAAACACGATCAAGGCGCCCAGGATCATGGCGAACAGAAGAGCCACGGCGAGTGGCAGGTGACCCGAGAAGACCAGGAACGATACCTGGACGCTCTGCTGGTTCTGCAAGATGAAGATCAGGATCACGACCAGGGCGACAAGCCCGATAACGACGGCTGTCCAGGCGCCGCTCAGTCGCGTGCGGCTTTCGCCGGGCAGAGGCTCCGATTCAGGTACGACGTCAGGTGGGGGATTGCTGTCCACGGCGCGCGCTCAGTGGGCCTCTCGATCCAGCATCGCGACCAGGTTGCGCGCGGAGACCAAGCCCACGGGTTTCCCCGCCTTGTCGACCACAGGCAGATGTCTCACGCCCATCCTCATCATCTTGACCGCAACCACCGTGACGTCTTCATCGGCATCCACCGTGGCCGGATCCGCGGTCATCAGGACCTCTGCCTTCGCCTGTTGCGGGTCCATGCCTTCAGCGATCGCCCGGACCAGATCCCTCTCTGTGACGATTCCGACCAGGCGACCATCGGAAATCACCGCGACCGAGTCCGAATCGTCCTTTTGCATCTGCCTCGCCACCTCGGCGATGAGCGTCTGAGGGTCCACTGACAGCAATCGCCCCGGCGGTAGGTCCCTGACTTTCACTTCATTCCACCTCGTACCGGACTGGAACCATGCGCTGTGAGCTCTTGGGAGGCCGGACGTAGCTGCGTTTCTGCCGCGCAGGGAGCTTGATGGCTTCGTGCGGCACTTCCTTGTGTGGGATCAGGTGAAGGAAATGACTGAGCAGGTTGAGGTGGGCGGCTCGTTTGTTGTCCGCCTCGACCACATGCCACGGAGCTTCCTTGATGTCGCAGTGCGCAAACATCTGATCCTTCGCCTCCGAGTAATCGACCCACCTCGCCCGGGCTTGTAGGTCCATCGGGCTTAGCTTCCAGCGCTTGCTCGGATCGTTGATGCGCGCCAGGAAGCGGCGCTCTTGCTCTTCGTCGCTCACCGAGAGCCAGTACTTGACGAGCAGGATCCCCGACCGGATCAGCATCCGCTCGAACTGCGGGCACGTCCGCATGAACTCTTCGTATTCCTCGTCCGTGCAGAAGCCCATGACCCGCTCGACGCCGGCCCGGTTGTACCAGCTGCGGTCGAACAGGACCATCTCGCCGGCCGAGGGGAGATGCGTGACGTAGCGCTGGAAGTACCACTGGGACCTCTCCCGTTCCGTTGGCGCCGGCAGCGCAACGACACGAACGTAGCGAGGGTTCAGCAGGGCTGTCATCCGCTTGATGATGCCGCCCTTGCCGGCGGTATCCCTGCCTTCGAAGAGGACCACGACGCGAAGCCCACGATGCCGGATCCACTCCTCGAGCTGGACGAGATCCACCTGGAGGCGGCGAAGCTCCTTGTCGTAGTCGCGTCGCGAGAGGACCTTCTTTCGCGCAGCTTGCTCGCCGTCTTTCTTGTGCTTTGCGTTCGCGGACCGCGCCATCGGGCAGCAGCAATGTACAGCGGTCGGGGCTAGTCGACCAGCACCTCGACCCGCCCGCCGTCGATGGGGATCATCCTGCCGAGCGGATCACGCTTTACGGCCGCGTTGACGTGGTCGACGGCGGCCGCGATTTCAGCCCTCACCGCATCGACGTCCTCGTCACCAGGAGCCTCGATCTCGATGAACGAATACGCGTCGGGTTCACCTCGGCGATGCCCGGTCCAGTGGAAATTCCAATCGGTCCGATGTATGTGCGAAAGGAGCGCAAAGACGGCACCCCAGGTGGCCTCTTCGTCGGCGGGTATCTGCTCGATTCGAGCCCTCATGCCTGAAGATGATTCTGCGCTCACCCGGTCCTAGGCGTATCCGAGACGGTCTTCGAGCGCGGCCCTCGCCTCGCACTCCGCGACGACCTGGAAGAGCTCCGCGAGCTGGATTCGAAGGGGTTGGATCTCGCGACAGACCCGCAGCTCCGCCATCTTCTGGATGTACCACCGGTAGTTTTCGCTCATCTCGAGTCGCTCCTTCTTCTGCGTTGTCGGTCTCATCGACCGCGTCCGCAGGTTCGCGCGGGGCACTCAAGGCCGAGACAAGGGCTGCTCAAACGACCGCATAAATGGACCGGCGCCCCCGGAACCAATTCCAGGAGCGCCGGCCAGGGGTAGGGGTCGGTCTAGGCTTCGGCGGTCAAGCCTTTGCGAATCCGTAGGAGGCTCAGTCCGCGCTTGAGCAGTGCATAGCCCGTCCATCTGCCGCGGATCACGATCGCGCGGCGGTCGGCGGGTAGAGGCGCAGCCGACGGCTCGTCCGCCTTCATCAGCGAAAGCCAGCTGTCGCTCCCCAGGGCCAGCTCGAGCTCCAGCTCACGTGCCGTCGGCGCTCCAAAGTCGGCGCTCAGATTCCATCCCGCTAACGTGTCCAGTTCGTCGTTCGCCATCGAAGGCTCCTCCTGCGTGGTGTCGGTCCATCGACCGCACCCGCAGGTTCGACGATGCCGCTCAAGGGCGACCCAAGAACCGCTCAAACCTCGCCGGCGTCCGCAGCGCGCCCTTCAGACAGCGCGAATCAGGCTCACAATGGCCCCGACCTCGATGAAGTTCAGGGTGCTCGGCCCGATGGAGGTCACGCGTGGTGACCAGACGCTTGCCCTTGGCGGGGCCAAGCAGCGCGCGCTCCTGGCCATCCTCCTGATCGAAGCCAACCATGTGGTCGGGCTCGAACGGCTCGCTGAGCTTCTGTGGCGCGACGAGGCCCCGGCCACCTCAGACCACATCATCGAGGTCTACGTGTCGCAGCTCCGCCGCGCGCTGGAGCCGAGTGGAGCCCCCTACCACGTGCTGGTCCGAAAGCCTTCCGGCTACACGCTCCAGGTCTCGCCCGACGAGCTTGACGCAGCGCAGTTCCAGCAGCTCGTGGAGACCGCCAGGTCGACGCCGCCGGAGCAGGCCGCGGGCCTGTTGACCAGGGCGCTGGACATGTGGCGCGGGCCCGCTTTGGCGGATTTCTCCGGCGAGCCGTTTGCCGTCAGCGAGGCCGCTCGGCTCAATGAGCTGCGCCTGCACGCCCGTGAGGAGCGAATTGAAAACGAGCTGGCGTTGGGCCGCCACGCCCAGCTGATCGGCGAGCTCCAGTCGCTGGTCGACGAGCACCCTCTTCGAGAGCGACTCTGCGGACAGCTGATGCTCGCGCTGTATCGGTCGGGGCGTCAGGCCGAGGCTTCCGACCTCTACCAGCGAACCCGTGAGCGGCTCGTGGATGAGCTCGGCATGGAACCCGGTCCGGACCTGCAGGTGCTGTTGAAGCGGATCCTCCAGCAAGATTCCGGCCTGGCCGCGGCGCCAGCCGCTCCTCCAACCACCGGCCTCCCGGCGGGGACGGTCACCTTCCTGCTCACCGACATCGAAGGTTCGACCCGCCGCTGGGACCGGAGTCCCGCGGCGATGCGGGAAGCGATGAAAGCGCACGACGAGGTGATCGGAGGACTGGTGGGCGCCCACGGCGGCATCCAGGTCGAGTCCGGACGCGAAGGCGACAGCGTGTTGGCCGCCTTTGCGCGGGCCAGCGATGCGGTCGCGAGCGCGGTCGCGATGCAGCGCGGGCTGGCCGCCCACGCGTGGCCGGAAGGCGCCGACATGCACATCCGGGTCGCCCTCCACAGCGGCGAGGCAGAGGTGCGAGAGGGCCACTACTACGGGCCGGCCGTTTACCGCTGCGCGCGCCTGCTGGCCACCGGACATGGCGACCAGGTGCTGCTGACCCAGGCGACCCGTGACCTTGCGGTGGACGCGCTGCCCCAGGGTGTTGGCCTCCGCGACCTCGGCGCGCATCGGCTTCGCGACCTCGAGAGGCCTGAGCGCGTCTTCCAGGTGATCGCACCAGGCCTGCGTGCGGAGTTTCCGCCCATCAAGTCGATGGATCCGAGGCGCCACAACTTGCCGGTCAGCCCGACCGCCTTCATCGGTCGCGAGCGTGAGCTGGCCGACATCGAGGAACGGCTGGGGGCGAGCCGGATGCTGACCCTGATCGGCGGCGGCGGGACGGGCAAAACCCGGCTTGCGCTGCAGGCGGCCGCCGACCTGATCGAGCGCTTCAACGACGGCGTGTGGTTGGTGGAGCTGGCGTCGCTCAGCGATCCGGAGCTTGTCGCGCAGACCGCCGCGGAAGCGATCGGCGTGCGTGAGGAAGCCGGGCGCGCGGTCATGAAGACCCTGTGCGACTGGCTGCGGGACAAGAACCTCCTCCTGGTGCTCGACAACTGCGAGCACCTCGTCCCGGCCGTGGTCGGGCTCGCCGATCGACTCCTCCGCGAGTGCCCCGACGTGCGCCTCCTCACCACCAGCCGGGCCGCTCTGCGGGTCAACGGCGAGGCGATCATGAGGCTGGGACCGCTGGACGAACATGACGCGATAGTCCTGTTCGCGGATCGCTCCAGCTCTGTGCAGCCCGCCTTTCGCCTGACCGATGACAACTCGAAGTCCGTGGCCGAAATCTGCAGGCGCGTGGAAGGAATCCCGCTGGCGATCGAGCTGGCGGCCGGGCGGGCACGGATGATGGCGCCCGCCGAGATCCTGAAACGGCTGCAGGAGAGCTTCGGGGTGCTCGCCGGCGGAAGCCGGTCCTCCGACTCCCGCCACGAAACCCTGAAGGCCGCGATGGACTGGAGCTACTGGCTGCTCAACGAAGAAGAGCAACGCCTGTTTCGCCGTGCAGCGGTCTTCACCGGCGGGTTCACGCTCGACGCCGCCGAGGCGGTTTGCGGTGGGGACGGCGCTGCTTCGGTGCTCGAAAACGTCGGGCAGCTCGTCGACAAATCACTGCTGGTCCCGCAGGAGACCGAAGACGGGGGTACGCGCTATTCGATGCTCGAAACCGTACGCGAATACGGCAGGTCTCACCTCGCGGAGCACGAGGAGCTGGAGGCGCTGCAGGAGAAACACGCCACCTACTTCGGCCAGCTCGTCGAGGCGGCCCGCGAAAAGATCGCCGGCCCCGAGCGGAGGAGGTGGCTCCAGCTTCTTCGCGAGGAGATCGACAACCTACGGAGCGTGTTCGAGGTCTCGAGCGTCCTGCCGGAAATCAAGCTGGCGCTGGCGTATGGGCTGGCAGACTTCTGGGAGGCGCGGGGCGAGTACAGCGAGGGCCGGTCGCGCCTAGACGCAGCCCTGGCACGCAGTCCGGAGCCATCGCGGGTGAGAAGTGAGGCGCTGCAGGCGGCGGGGCTGCTCGCCTGGGCGCAGGGCGACCAATCGGCCGCCACTGGCTACACGAACGACGCGCTGGCCCTCAGTCGCGCGCTGGATAACTCGGAGGGAGAAGCCCGTAGCCTCCAGCAGCTCGGCCAGATCGCCGTCCAGACCGAGGACTTTGCCGCCGCGGGCAAGTATCTGGATGAGGCGCTCGAGATAGCGACGCGCCATGGCTACGGTCAGATCCAGGCGCTTTGCGAGTGGCGGCTCGGGCTGGTCGCACTGTTCACGAAGGACCTGGCCGGCGCCGCGACCCATTTCCAGACGAGCCTGGACCTTTCGCGTCGGCGCGGGGACGTCGAGACGGTGGCCATGTCGCTCTTGATGCTCGGCAACATCGCGCTGCGGCAAGACCGGCTCAATGAAGCGAAGGCGAACCTGCGCGAGGGCCTCGAGATCCAGCGCCTCGAGGGAAGCCCTCGTTCGATCGCGAACCTCTTCGAGTCACTGGCGGCGGTAGCCATCGCGGAGGGCCAGAGCGAGCGGGCCCTCAGGCTCGGCGGCGCTGCCGAAGGTTTGCGCAAGCGGATCGAAGTTGTGTCGGCCTCGCCGCTGCATCGCGAGATCAGCCATCGACTGGAGTCTGTGCGGCGAGGTCGCGGAGCGCAAAAGGAGTGGCTCGCCGGAGCCACGATGTCACGACAAGAGGCGATTGCTTACGCCCTGGATGAAGTGGAGGTGGGTGCCTGAGAAAGGAGCGCTAGATGCAGCAGATGTTCGCGTACGGCGGGATCTCGCGCCACTTCTTCAGGTACAGAGCGTTCGCAGCGTCGAGAAGTTCTTTCCAGTTCGGAGGTGTCGTCGGCGTGTGGTCGAGGTACTGCCCTTTGCCGAAGATGCTGGCACTGTCGATCTTGTATTGCTTGGTCCGGGTGATGTGCTCGTGCCAGATCAGGTCCGCGTCTTTGTCCAGTCCGAAAACGGCCACCACGGGCTGCCCATGCTTCTGCTCCTGTTTGGTCAAGAACAGGAAGCGGCGGTACCACTTCTCGGCCTCGTTGGCCTTCGTTGGCGACCAGTTGTTAGCGGTCCCTACCTTGGAAACTACGTCCGTCACGTCCATGCTGTCGATCGCGGCATCCCCGGTAATCAGGTCGGGCGGAAGATTGATCATTTCGCGGGTACTGTAAATCCAAAAGGGACGCTGTGAACGGGCGCGTTTAGCGAACGCCCGATCATCTCCCCGGGCGGGCCCTTGAGCGTCGCTTTACTTGGCGTTGAGGGTCCGGTCCGAAGCTCGTGCCGGCGGTCGACCAGACCGACTAAACGACACGAGGAGACAGACATGGAAGCCAGGCAGACACTGAGAGGAAGCGGCGTTCCCAAGGGTCTTGTGATCGTGCTCGCGATGTGTGCCGCCTTTGGCCTCGCGCTCGCGGGCTCGGTGATCGCAAAGGACGCCATGAGCTCGAGCTCGGCCGTGACCAGCACCATCCACGCGGCACCAGGCACCGTGCTCCGGCAAGACGACCCAGCCAAGGTGGCTCCGACCGTCATCGAGCAGGCCCCCTACAGCTCGCCCGCTGCATCGCCGGCGCAGCAGCCGACCCTCGATCCTGACGGTTTCAGCATTCCGATCTAGAGGCAAGTGACCGCGACCCCCAGTGGGTTCGTGAGGGGAGGGACCAACCCGGTCCCTCCCCTCGCCTTTTTCCAGCCTCTGGTGCCTTTACCCCTCCCCGATGGCCCCCATCGACTCCTTGAGCGTCGCTTGAGTGGGCGTTGAGGGGCTCGTCGGAAGCTCGTGCCGGCGGTCGACGAGACCGACTAAACGACACGAGGAGACAGACATGGAAGCCAGGCAGACACTGAGAGGAAGCGGCGTTCCGAAGGGTCTTGTGATCGCGCTCGCGGCGTGCGCGGCCGTTGCCGTCGCGATGGGAGCTTCGGTCATCGCGAAGGACATGTCGAGCTCGAGCTCGGTCGGGACGACCACCTTCCACGCAGCGCCCGGGACCGTCCTGAGGCAGGACAACCCCCCAATCGGGGCTCCGCTGCTTGACCGCGGTGCGGACAGGGGCTCGGCCGCGCCCGCGGCGCACACCGGCCGCAGCACCGGAAGCACATCGGTTCAGGACGACGGCAACTCATCCAACAGCTACAGCCCTGGGTGGGACGCCAAGTCGGTTCGCGAAGGCCACGGCGCGTAGGCGGGGCGCCTCATCGGCCCTCCCCTCGCTCCCGCCGCCGGCTGAGAGGGACCAACGCGGTCCCTCTCATTGCGTTTTCAGGAAGAGACGGACCGTAGCCAGGCTATGCGACGGAGATCGGTCGGCACGATCCCCCTATCCGTGTACTGTTAGCCGCGGCCCCAAGGGACACGTTCAACGGCCTCGGAGTCGGTCGCAAGACCGGATGCGAGGTCGAAGAGGCGATTCGTTGGGGTCATTTCTTTTTCCGGGCATTGGCCTGGCTGCTGGTCAGGCGCGCTTTGAGCGGGGACCGCACCTCGCCGCGCTTTGGTCCCTTGCGCTGCCTGAGTGATCGACCGGTTCCAGCGCGAACCCTCTCGTCGGCGATGCTGGCGACCGATGCCCTGTCACCGTTTTCGGGTGCTTTGCGCGGCCGTCCAGGAGGGCGACGCACACGTTTGAAGCTTTCCAGGTCGTCCGGATAGATCGCCCACACAAACCCCACCTTGGTTCCGTAGAGCCGTTCTCTGAGGAGCAACCTGCGCACGTACGCCTCCGACGCGTTGAGCTCGGCGGCGGCCTCGGCCACTGATAGAACGCGTGGGCGTTTGATGGGCTCGAATATTAGCACGCGCTCGCAACCATTTCTGGTATAGTCGTGATTGTTCATGGACTGAGGCGAGGGCGATACCAGCTCTCGCGGTTGCCGGCCTGATGATGGCAGTAGCCTTCTTGGCCCTTCCGCTTCGCGGTCACTCCTCAGGAGGAGACGCAATGCCAGAAGTCAAAGACACGACCGATCGATTTGTAGCAGCATTCAACGCCCACGACGAGCGTGCGCTGGACGCCGTCCACGCTGACAACATCAAGTTCAATGCCCCGGGCGGCTTCAAGGCCACCAACGCCAAGGAGGCGACTGCGTTCGCCATGACATGGCTGAAGGCATTCCCCGACGGCAAGATGAAGGTTCGCAGCGAGATCATCAGCGGCCCCTGGGTCGTCCAGGAAGTGGTGATGGAGGGAACGCACACCGCCCCGCTCGAGAGCCCGACCGGCCCCATTCCGGCCACCTACAAGAAGGTCGTCGGCTATGGATGCCAGCTCCTCCGCGTGGAGAACGCCAAGATCGCCGAGGCTCGGATCTACTTCGACCAGCTCGACCAGCTGAAGCAGCTGGGTCTGCTGCCTGCGCCGACGACTGTCTAACAGCTGATCGAGACGACCCGGCCCCTGTCGGGGCCGGGTCCTTCGTTAGAGGGTCAGCCCTCCAGCACCTCGCGTACCTTCGCGGCGAACTCCACCGGCCGGCCATCGAACCCGCCGTGATCCCCCGGAAACACGACCGCCTGGGTGCCAAGGCGCTTCGCCAGGCCAAGCGCGCCATTGTGTGCCAGCTGTCCCTTCGACTCCTCGCCGACGGCCGGGATGATCCGGCAGGGGCTGGCCTTCAGCGCAGCGAAGTCCGGCTCGTAGCGCGCGATGTTCCGAATGTAGCGGCCGAAGAAGAACTCCATGTTCCGCTGCATCATGGCCATCGCTTCGAGCGCCTCGGGGGTCGGCTCGCCCTCCTGGGCGGGGGGCGGTCCGCCCTCGATTCCGACCAGGGTCATGAACTTGGCCATTGCCGGCCACAGCCCCTCTTTGGCGCAGGTATCGCAGACGTCTTCCATGCGCGCCCGAACCTCCGCCGTGTTGGGCAGCAGAGCGGGCGTTGGCGGTTCGTGAACGATGACCGTGTCGAGCTGTTCCGGGTGCCGCACGACGAGCTCCAGTGCAATGCTTGCTCCGCCGCTGCTGGCGAAGACGCACGCCTTGGAGTCGGTCAATTTGGCCAGGAGGCGGTGGGCGTCATCGGCGAAGATCTGCACCATCCGCGAGTCGTCGATTGGTTCTGTGACCTTGGTGTGAGACAGGCCGCGCGGGTCATAGGTGACGACGGTGTAGCGCTTTGCGAGGTCATTCTCGATCCGGCGGAAGGTGGTCGCGTCGGCCGGCCCGCCCGGCATCATCAGCAGCACGGGTCCGGAGCCGCGGACCTCGTAGTAGAGGCTCGCGCCAGGAACGTCGAGGGTCTCAGGCTTGAAGGTCGAAGTCGTTGCCATTGGTCATAACCTCCGAACTGCGTTCTTACCAGTTTTGACCGTTCTCCATCTCAAAACTAATCGGTGCGCCGGCCCTGTCGCGCGTCTTGACGGCGCCGGACATGGAGCGCCTACTCTCTCGCTGAGATGATCGACGACCCGGTCCTGGTCAACGACTGGCATCCGGTGGCAAGCGTCGACCAGCTGGCGGGCGGCGGGCCGCTTGGTGCGCGCCTCCTGGGCGAGGACATCGTGCTGTGGCGTTCCGGCGCCGACCACCATGCCTGGCGCGACCTCTGCGTCCACCGCGGCACTCGTCTGTCGCTTGGGAAGGTCGTCGATGGCGGCGCCCTCGAATGCCCGTACCACGGCTGGACATATGCGACCGATGGGCGTTGCGTCCTGATGCCCGCTCACCCTGAGCAGACGCCTCCCGCCAAAGCCTGTGTGCAGGTCTACCGGACGGCGGTCGCGCACGGCGTGATCTGGGTGAGCCTGGGCAGCCGGCCGGCGACGTGCCCGGCTTCGAGCTCCTCGATGATCGGGCCTACAAGGTGTTGAGGGCTGGACCATATCGGGTGAAGGCGAGCGGACCTCGCATCGTCGAGAACTTCCTGGACGTCGGCCATTTTCCTTTCGTCCACGAAGGGATCCTTGGAGACCGCGCACGACCGGAGATCGCTGATTACGAAACGACCACCGATTCGAATGGCGTGCTTGCGACCGGGGTCAAAGTCTTTCAACCCGATCCGTATGCCACCGGTCATGGCTCGGTGGTGACCTACACGTATCGCGTGCACCGGCCACTGTCGGCATCGTTCATCAAGCACGGGGAGCACTCCTTCGGGATGCTCCTGTCGGTGACGCCTCACGACCCGGTCGACAGCAGCGCCTGGATGTGGATGGCGATGAACTACGAGCCCGAGTCGCCGATGGTCGAGTTCCAGGACCGCATCTTCGCCCAGGACAGGCCGATCCTCGAATCGCAGCGACCGGAGCTCCTCCCGCTCGACCTGCAGGCGGAGCTTCACCTCAGGAGCGATCGGACGGCGATCGCATACCGTCGATGGCTTCGCGAGATCGGCGTCCGTACCGGCACGGCCTGACTCGGGCGAACCCCTATGTCGGGGGTTGCCGCGGGGCAGGACGTTCACCTAGCGCACCAAGATGGCCAGCGCCCACCACGTAGCCCGCCGCGCAAAGTCAGCGACCAGGCGTGGCATCTCCAACCCTTGGCTCGAATTCCTCGAGCGCGCCGGGTACGTCGTCCGTGGAGTGCTTTACGCGGCCATGGGTACTTTCGCCCTGGGACTCGCGCTTGGACTCGGTGGCACGGCCACCGACCAGTCAGGCAGCCTTGTGATTCTCACGGGCGGACCGGCCGGCAAGGTCCTGTTGTTCGCCGTGGTGATCGGCCTCGGCGCCTATTCGATCTGGGGTTTCGTGCGTGCGGTCTTCGATCCCCTCCAGCGAGGCGACGGCGCGAGCGGAATCGCGGAAAGGCTCGGGTTCGTCTGGAGCGGAATCGCCTATTCCGCGATCGCCATCTTCGCGCTTCACCTCATCGCCGGCGGCGCCCCCTCCTCTTCGCGCGACAGCACCCAGGAAGCGATCGCGAAGGTCCTGGCGTTGCCGGCCGGCCAGCTCGCGACCGTCGCGATAGGCATCGTGGCCATCGGTGTCGGGCTCGCGCAACTTGTCGATGCGTACCGGGCCATCTTCAAGAAGGACCTGAAACGGACAAAGATGAACAAGGCGGAGAAAAAGATCGTCGACGCACTGGGCCGTCTGGGCATGGTCGCGCGAGGAGTCACTTTCAGCGTGGTGGGTTGGTTTGTCCTGCAGGGAGGGCTGCATCGCGATCCCGCACAGGTGCACGGTTACGGAGGCGCTTTCCTCTTCTTGCTGACGCAGCCATTCGGCCGCGTGCTGCTGGCTGCGGTCGCGGTTGGGTTCATCGCGTTGGGGTTGCACTCATTCGCGTGCGCGCGCTGGATTCGATTGCTCGGAAGCCACCGGTGACTGCGGTCCAAACCCGGGCCAAGGCGACTCGGGTGCTTGTCATCAGCCGCGGCGCAGGTGGCATGAACCCCGACGTCGAGGCGAAGCTCAGGAAAGCGTTTGCCGACCACCTGGTCCTCGACTTCGACCCGGACCAGGACTTCGAAAAGCTCATGACGTCGCAGGCGCGCATCGTTGTGGCGGGGGGCGATGGCACCGTGGAGTTCATCGTCCGTAAGTTCGCCGATTCCAAGCATCCTGTCGGCATCGTGGCGCCTGGCACCTTCAACAACCTTGCCCGAGCGCTCGGTCTCCCAACCGACGTCGACAAGGCGATCGAGGTCGCAAAGGGCGGTCGCGCGCGCGCGATCACCCTGGGTCGGGTCAATGGCCGGATCTTCGTCGAGGCGTGCGCAATCGGGCTGTTTGGAGAGACCATCGCCCTCGGCGATTCAGCCAAGGACATGGAGTTCGGCAAACTCGCGGCGAAGCTGAAGAATGTCGTCTCGGCCAAGCCGTTCCGCTATGAGCTCACCGGCGACCTGCAAGGCAGTGGCTCCGCGATGTCGCTGGTCTTCAGCAACACCGCCACCATCGGGAGCCGGCTCTCCATCAGCGACGCAACGCCGATCGACACATACCTGGAGTTCACGGTCCACGCAGGCCGAACCCGCGGTGACATCGTGGGTCGCGCCATCAAATCGGCACTTCTCATTCAGCGAGACGATGATGCAGCCGCCCAGATGTTCCGTTTCAGCGAGCTCGAGGTCAAAACCAAACCGCGAGTGCGGGTCTACGCCGACAACTACCAGGTCGGCCGGACGCCGGCCACGATCAGGGCTGAGGCCAGCGCCCTGAAGGTTTTGCTTCCCAGGTGAGCCGGCCGGCGCCGGCGGGCAAGGCCGCCGGCGAAGTTCTCGCGGGCGACCCTCGTGCCGCCGCCCGTGCCTGGCTGCGGCCACTGATCGTCGTCGTGGGGATTCTCTTCGCGGTGGATACGTACCTGGTCGCGACCGAGCCCCTGCTGCCTTTCGACGTCCCGGTGACGAGTCTTGTCCAGTCGTTCCGATGGGGCCCGGTCACATACGTCTTCGACCTGATCAACTACACGGCCGGCTACGTGCAGGTCGTGGTCGGGATCGCGGCGGTGGTCCTCGTCTTCCTGTGGGAAAGGCGCGCCGGTTACCTGATGGCCATCGGATCGGTGTCCAGCCTGCTCGACAATGGAATCAAGCTGATGATGGCGCGCGAGCGCCCGACGGCCGACCTGGTGCACATCCTCACCCCCGCGCCCGGCTACAGCTACCCCAGCGGCCACGCGGTGTTCTTCACCTGGCTCAGCTTCATGCTCGCGTTCTCACTCGCGCCTCACGTCAGGCCTCGCTACCGGTGGCTCCTTTGGGTCGGGGCCTCGATCGTCATCGTCCTCGCGTGTCTCGCTCGCGTATGGGCCGGCGACCACTGGCCGAGTGATGTGCTGGGTGGTTTTCTCCTCGGCCTTGGTTGGTCCGCGTTCGTGGTCTGGCTGCCCGAGCGCTGGCTGCCCGCTCCGACGTGGAAATGGTTCAGAGAAAGGCCGCGGCGCGCGACGTAGTCATACGGCCGCTGCTGGCGGTTGCGGTGCTGACCGCACTCATCGCGACGGCCCTGTCCTTTTACGTAGCGGGCCACCCGTTCATACCGCAGGATGCGGATGTCGAGCGCGACGTCCAATCGACGAACTGGGGACCGCTCGCCCTGACCTTTCCATTCTTCAGCTGGATCGGCGATGCCAAGGGCTTCGTGTTCGAGGTGATCATCTTCGCCCTGATCCTTGTCTTCAATCGCCGCGCGTGGATGTTCGCCGCGGGGGCCGTGTTGAGCGGCGGATGGTACGTCCTCGTGAGTCACCTGATCAATCGCCCGCGACCGACGACCAGCCAGGTGCTGCGGGTGACCGAGCACCCAGGCGCTTCGAGCTATCCGAGCGGGCACACGATCTTCATCGTCACCGTCACCGTCGTCCTTCTACTGTGCCTTGGATATCGATTCTTACCGCGATGGGGGAGGGTGGCGGGCTGGGCCCTCGTCGCGGTGCTTGTCTTCGCCAACGGCGTTGCCCGGATGTACACCGGCGCCCACTGGCCCACCGACGTGCTGGGCGGCATCCTGATCGCGGTGGCGTGGCTCAGCTTTCTGGCTTCGTTTCGCTGGGTCTGGGGCCGCCTGCAACGTCCGGCGCCCGACCGTCGTCGGTTCGCCTAGCCGCTTTTGGTCAGCAGCCGACCCAGCCGAAGAGCTGCTGCAGCTTGATGCGGTCGAAGCCCCGCACGATCTGGTTGTTGCCGACGCGAAGCATCGGAACTCGATCGCCGTCGAGCTGCTCCCATTCCCGCAGCGCCCGGGGATCGCGGTCGATGTGCCGGAAGTCGAATTTGACTCCGAGCTCGTTCAGGAGCTCGACCATCGCGCTCGACTCGTGCGAGTCATCGGAGCCGTAGAGGACCGCTTCAGAGTCACCCATCTGTGTAAACAACGTGAGGCTAGGCGGATTTGTGCAATAGAACCAATCAATTGTTTCGATATGTTGCATAGGCCAGCCTGATGCATGTATTCACCAGCATCGTCGTCGCACTCGTTTGCTCGGCGCTGCCATGGCCGGCGGGACGTGTGCCGACCCGCTGGGTCGCCATTGCCGCCACTCCCTTCCTTGTCTTCATGGTCGCCGGCGCTGTCTTGGGCCTGCCCCTCTATCCGTTCAGCGACCTCATCGTGCTGGGCTTCGGCGTCCTCGCCGGCACCGTGCTGGGCCGCACCGTGCCGCCCAGGTTCAGGCCGCTCCTCGTACTTCTGCTCATCCTGAGCGCGCTTGACCTGGCGCAGAACATCGTCTTCACGGGACCTCCGCCCTCGACGTCCAGCACACCAGATCGGCACCTCATCTGGCTCAACTTTCGGATTCCCCTCGAGGGCAGGCACTTCAACATCGGCTTCGCTGACCTGCTTCTGATCGCTGCGGTCAGCGAACACCTACGCCGGCGCAAGGTCCGGCTTCAGCTCGCAGTGCTGCCGGGGGTGCTCGGCCTCGGCCTCGGCGAGGCGGTCGCCGCATCGCTCCCAGAGTCGCCGCCGGCATTGGTGAGCGCGTTCGCCGCATCGGTCATTCCGTTCCTGACCGCCGGTTACGCGCTCACCGAGCTTGCGCTCAGTCAAGCATCGCCGGAGACCTGATCTAGCGGCGGTCGGCCGCCCAGCCGCAATCGGCGCGCACCGCCTGCGCCAGCGTCTGGAGCTGAATCCACTGCGCCCTGGTCGTCAGGCGACCCTGCGCCCAGGCGGCTTTCAGTGCCTGGAGGTCTGCGGTGCACTGCGCCGACGGCGTGAACGTGGTCACGTTTGGCGTGGGTTCGGCGGCCGGCGCGCATGCCGTGCGCGCGGCGCTGAACAGTGACTTGAAGCTGGCCAGCTCAGTGGCGTCCTCCGAGGTGTCGGATGACTCGTCGGGGTTCGTCTTGGCGATGGTGCGCTCGGACAGGTCCTCGGACCGCTCATCGCTGACGGCGGTCTTGATGGCCTGGATTGCGGCAGTGCACTGGGCGCTCGGCGCGGCCTGCGTCGTAACCGCCTGATCGCTCACTCGGCTCGAAGGCGCAGCAGCGACAACCGCTTGTGATGCCATCGCAATTGCGATCGCGGCGCCGATGCCTGCTGCGGCTCCGGTGTAACCGACGAACTTGCGAATCGAGATCATTCGTAGCCTCCTCGTGTTGCCCCGGTTGGGCCCGGAGAGACTAACCGATCCCCGGCGCGGCAAGCAACGCCTTCAGCTGGGCGGGACTGATGTTCCCGCCGCTGCAGATCAAGGCGATGGTGCGGCCGCGCATGCGACCACCCAACTTCAGCGCCGCCGCCAGCGCTGCTGCCCCCGCGGCCTCGACGAGCGTTCGCGTCTTTTCGATCATCAACGCAGTTGCGGCGTCGATCTCGTCGTCGGAGACGAGCACGAAATCGTCCAGCAGCCGCCGCATGATTCGCTGCGGCAGCTCGAAGGGCGTCGCGGTGGAGAGGCCCTCCGCTCGTGTTCGGTTGGGCGACTCCTGAAGCTCGCCCGACTTCCAGCTCAGGTACGCCGCCTGCGCCTGGTCGGACTGGACGCCGATGACCTGGATGTCCGGGTTGACCGCCTTGGCCGCGATGCAAGCGCCGGCCGCGCCCGATCCGCCTCCGATCGGCACGATGACGGTGTCGACGTGGGGCTGCTCCTGCAGCACCTCCAGGGTGTGCGTTCCGACACCTGCGATCAGGAACGGCTCATCTCCGGAGTGGATGTAGCGATAGCCGTGCTCCCGAGCGAGCTTCTCTGCGTTGGCGCGGGCATCGTCGTAACGCTCACCCGCAAGGACGACTTCCGCTCCGAGGTCCTGCATCGATTCGACTTTCACCGGGTTCGCCGCGCGTGGCGCGCAGATCACCGCGCCCACGCCAAAGAGCTTTGCCGCGTATGCAACCGACTGGCCGTGGTTGCCGGTCGAAGCGGCGATCACGCCCCGCCCCCGTTCGTCCTGGTCGAGGCGGCTGACCAGGTTGATTCCGCCGCGCACCTTGAACGCTCCGGTCGGGTTGTGGTTCTCGTGCTTGACGTGGACCTCGGCCCCCAGCAACCGTTCCAGCGCCGCGTACCGTCGCAAAGGCGTCGGCTGGAGATGAGGCCGGATCTGCCTGGCCGCGTCGAGCACGTCGGCGAAATTCGGCTCGTTGAGCTGGGACATCGCTGACAGATTAGGCTTGCGCCATGCCCGTTGCCGATCTGCGCGGCCAGCGGCTCCACTACTCTGACTCCGGCGGATCGGGCACGCCAATCGTCCTGAGCCACGGCTTCCTGATGGACGGCGACATGTTCGTCCACCAGGTCGAAGCGCTGGCCGGCCGTCACCGGGTCATCACCTGGGACCAGCGCGGCCACGGGCGCACGGTCTCGACGGCGGAGCAGTTCAGCTACTGGGACTCGGCTGACGACCTCGCGGCGCTTCTCGACCGCCTCGGAGTCGAGAGGGCCGTGATCGGCGGCATGAGCCAGGGCGGCTTCGTCTCGCTGCGGTTTGCGCTCCGTCATCCAGCCCGGACGGCCGGACTCGTCCTCATCGACACGCAGGCCGGCACCGAAGACCCCGAAAAGGCGCTCCAGTACGACCTGATGCACGAGGTCTGGGTCGGCTCCGGCCCGAACGACCAGCTGCTCGAGATGGTGGCGGCCATCCTCCTCGGCAACCGGCGGCCGGAGTCGGCCGCCTGGATCGCGAAGTGGAAGACGCTCGACCCGAACACCCTCACCCAGATCTACCGCGCCTTGATGGACCGGGACGACGTCACCGACCGCCTGGGCGAGATCAGCGTGCCGGCGATCGTGATCCACGGCACTGACGACGTCGCGATCGACATGTCGCTCGCCGAGAAGCTGTGCGCCGGGCTGTCCGGCTGTCGGGGCGTCGTCCGGATCGACGGGGCCGGCCACTCGAGCAACCTGACGCACGCCGATCCGGTCAATCGCGCGATCGAGGCTTTCCTGGCCTCCGTGCCGGAGCACGCGCGCAGCGCGAGGGAACCAGCCTAACCCGGCTGCAATCAGGGGCCCGCCCCTCAACATATCGGCCGTGCCCAAGACGATCGCGAAGGTCATCCTGGCCGTGGCGGTCTCGCTGGCCGCGGCGGCATGCGGCTATGACACCAGCACCACGTTCAACGCTGACGGCTCGGTGACGGTGGGGCTGAAGCTCCTGTTCCCCAAGGAGCTGATGCAGGGCTCCAACGGGGTGTCCGTTTCCGGCTTCAGCGCCTCTGACGTCGCCGCGGCGAACGCCAGCCTGCAGAAGCAGTACCCCGGAGCCAAGATCTCGATCATCACCGAGGGCGACGACTCCGGCGCCCTGATCACGGTCCCCTTCAAGACCGAAAAAGACGCCTTCAAGTTCCTCACTGCTCCTTCCAAGCTGTCGCCGTCGGGGGTCACGTCGGGCTCGGGCGTCTCGATGAACCTGTCGAACACGGGCGGGCTCTTCTCCTCGGCGACCCATACGACGGCCGGCCAGACCGACACCTACTCGTTCACAACCGTTCCACAGCCGATGGCGTCACCCTCGCCGGGTACGCAGCAGGTCATCTCGGATTCGGAGGTCGCCTCGATATTCGTGATCACCTTTTCCCTCACGGTCCCGCAGGTCATCACATCGGCCCCCGGCGCCCTCTTCACGCTCGACCGCAAGACAGCCATCTGGAAGCTGAGCTGGACCAAGGCGCAGACGCTGACCGCAACGACCGGACCCGAGGTGGGGCTGGTCGCCAACGTCGCCCCGGTCGGCACCGACTCGCGGTTGGTGATCGCGGTCGGCTTTGTCGCCGTAGCCCTCGGTTTCCTCTTCGGGGCCTTGATCCCCTGGCGGAGCATGCGAAGGGCCGTGCCCCAGACGGCCGGTCAAGCCCCGACCGTCGAAGCGGTGGTTCCAGAGCCGCAGGCGGTCGAATCGCCGGGCTCCTGGCCCGGGCCGCCGCCCGAAGCGCCGCCTCCCGCCGCGTCCGGCTAACCACCTTCAGGGCGTTAAGCCCTCTGATTTACAAAAAGCCCCACAATTTGATCGCGACGTCGTGGGGTTTTAGGCGGTCCCGCTCGAGACTGTGGGGACTGCTGAGGAGGAGGGGGCGTAGTGAAACGGGTGCTTCGGGTCGGGGTGATCGTCCTGCTGGCGCTTGCGCTGGTGGGCAACGCTGCGCTTGGGGTCGGCGCATATGTGACGCGCGAGCCCGCCCCCAGGCCCCTCACCGGCAGCCGGATCGTGACCGCTTCTCGGCCGGCCATCGTCCTGATCCAGTCGAACTACTCGCTGTCGGCTTCGCTCCCGAGCATGGACATGCCGCAGAGCAAGTACGACGAGCTCGTCGCGCAGGTTCAGGCCATGTATCGGTCAGGCGAGATCAGCACGCTGGCCCAGGCGGAGCATGCGGCCATCAACCTCGTGCTGGCCAACCCTGCCGAGTACTACGCACCTGGAACATCCACCAAAGGCGGATTCGAACTTTTCAGCACTGGCTCCGGCTTCTTCGTCACCGAGGACGGGTACCTGGTGACGGCCGCCCATGTGGTCACGCCGGACAAGACCAAGCTCCGGGACCTTGCGCTGACCACATATGACGACCCAACCGAAGTCGCCAACAACAAAAAGCTCATCAGCGACAACCTGCTGGCCGGCACGGGACTCACCGGCGAGCTCAGTCTCACGTCCGACCAGATCGACTCGATCTACAACTTCTACAGGTCATGGCTCACCAAGTACCTGAGCATCGACAGCATCGACTCCAAGTACTACCTCGGCAGCGGCACCGTCGAGGCGGGGGACCATCTCACGGCCAACGGAATTCGCGCGTCGGTCGTCAGCATCGACCCGACGTCGACCGGCCACGACATCGCGATCATGAAGGCGGACATCACCGGTGTGCCCACGCTGCAGCTTGCCGCCGGGCCTCCACATTTCGGTGATGCGACCTACGCGGTCGGCTATCCGCGCCAGGGCTACGCGCAGGAATCGGTCCCGCTCAACCAGACCGTCCCCGCCACCCTGTCCGGCGGCAAGGTGGTGAACATCGAGCAGCACGGAGACTGGACCGCGTGGGGCTCCACCGCCGTGTTCACCCACGGCGACAGCGGAGGTCCGGTGCTGGGCGCTGACGGAAAAGTCCTCGGCATCGTCAGCTATTCGAAGGTCGACGCCAAGGGCAACCAGGTGTCAGGCGGCGGTTACTTCGTACCCTCGGAGCACATCGCGGCGGACCTCGCGAGCAAGTCGATCCAGGTCAACACCAACCCGAAGAACCTGACCGCCACGTACTATCGCGCGCTGGCCGAGGGCGACGTCCAGCGCTACAAGCCGGAGCTGCTGCTGCTCGAAGACATCCGCGGCCGCTCTCCCTTCGACGCCTACGTCAAGGACGACATCCTGGGCACGCAGAGCGAGGTCCTGGCGGGCAAGGACAAGACGCCGCCCGATCTCATCGTGTACATCCCGGCCGCGGCGGCGTCGGGCTTCGGCGTGGCGCTGCTGGCGATGTTCGTCTGGCTCGGGATCGCGATAGCGGTCCACCGTCGCCGGCCCGCAATCGCGGTTGCCGCGGCAGCCGCAGCCACGACGGTCGAACCGACCGAAGCTGTGGCGCCGGCCACCGAGGCGGTGGTGGGCTTCAGCCAACCTGCGACAGACGAGGTGAGCTCGCCGCAGGAGGTGCTGCGCGAGAGCGAGCCGGTCGCGCAGGGCGTCGCCCCACAGGAGACGCCTCCCGCGCCCTCGGACTGAGACCGCCGACAATTAGCCGGTGGCGGGCGGCGGGCTCAAGCTAGGCGTCTTCGTGCCCCAGGGCTGGCGCATGGACCTCGCCGACGTGCGCGACCCGGTCGACAAATACGAAACGATGAGCCGCTGCGCGAAGGAAGCCGAGACGGCCGGCTTCGACGCGATCTTCCTCTACGACCACTTCCACACCGTGCCGACTCCGCAGCTCGAGTCGGTGTTCGAATGCTGGACTTCAATGGCGGCCCTGGCTCGCGACACGAACAGAATCCGGCTCGGCCAGATGGTCACGTGCAACAGCTACCGGCCGCCCTCCCTGCTGGCGAAGATGGCAAGCGGCATAGATGTCATGAGCCGAGGCAGGCTCATCCTCGGCATCGGCGCCGGGTGGTATCAGCACGAGTACGAGGCATACGGCTACGAATATCCGGAAACTCCGGACAGGCTTCGCATGCTGCGCGAATCGCTGCAGGTGATCAAGGCGATGTGGACGCAGGACGAGGCGACTTTCGACGGCCGCTACTACAAGGTGCGTGGGGCGATCAACGAGCCGAAGCCTGTTCAGAAGCCGCATCCGCCGATCTGGATCGGCGGCGGCGGCGAAAGGGTGACGTTGAAGCTCGTCGCGCAGTACGGGGACGCGTGCAACTTCAACGCCGACGTCGAGACGGTCCGGCACAAGCTCGATGTGTTGCGAGAGCACTGCGAGAGCGTCGGACGCGACTACGACTCAGTCTTGAAAACGCTCGAGTTCTACACGATCCTCGGCGACAGCCGCGAGATCGACCGCGTGGTCAAAGACACCGCACGCAGGACCGGTCAAGAGGAAGCGTTCATCCGCTCCTGGCATCCCCTGCACGGCGATGCGGACCGCATCGCCGAGTTGATTCACGAATACGCCGAAGCCGGGATCCAGTACTTCATCGTCAATCTGCCCAACGCGTTCGAGGGGGGCGTGATCACGCGCTTTGCCGAGGAGGTTTTCTCGCGCGTGGGATTCCATGCGTTAACGACATGAGGCATGGCGAACGTCGAGCGAGTCGGTCCCGGCGCTGATGCAACCGACTTCGTTCCCGGCGATTTCATCCTCGCCCATCGTCATCATCTGCTCGCCAGGCTGATCAGCCAGGCGCAGGAGCGCCGATTCACAGGACCTGACGCGCCTTACGCGCACTGGAGCCACTCCGCGGTGGTCGTTGGCCGGGATGGGTCGCTCGTCGAGGCCGAGACGATGGGCGTGCGGCGCAGCCCCATCTCGCGCTACCGCGATGACGAGTACCACCTCGTGCGATTGGGCGCCGAGCTTGCCGCAGATGGCCGCGCCCGGACGGTGGCCTATGCCGAGGGTCAGGTAGGGCAGGCGTTCGGATACCTGGACATGCTGGGCGCGGGTTTGCACCTCCTGTTCGGATGGCCGCTGCGATGGGTCCGGCGCAACCATGAGATCTGCTCCGGCCTGGTCGTCAAAGCGCTCCAGGCGGGAGGTCTGGTGCGCGACCTCGATCCGGCCCTGACCCTGCCGGCCGACCTCGCCAAGAAGTTCGACGTCCGGCCCTGACCGCGTTGGGTTGAGGGCCCCGACCAGCGGGGTTTTCGCATAGGGCGCACAATCCACCCACCCGGCCGTCCCTCCAGGCCAAGGAGTCCAGCATGACCGCCTTGCTCAGGCGTCAGCCGCAGTTCGCCTTTTTCGCCATTGCCTTCGCCTGGACCTGGACGTTTGTGATCGTGTTCCTCATCCTCATTCCGCTTCCCGACGTCATCGTGCGGACCACACCCGGGGATTTCGGGCCGTTGATTGCGGCGCTCGTGATGACCGGGTTGCTCGCGGGTCGCTCCGGAGTGAAGACGTTCCTGCGGCGGATGGTGCAGTGGCGTGTCGGATGGGCCTGGTACGTGGTCGCGCTGGTAGCCGTGCCCCTCCTTTACGTGGTGAGCATCGCCCTGGTCCCCGGCGCTCTCGCTTCTTTCAAGGCGCCAGACCTCGTCACCATCCTCACGTATCCGCTGTTCTACATCGTGCTGCTCGCCATCGGGGGGCCGTTGACCGAGGAACCGGGCTGGCGAGGTTTCGCACTGCCGCGCCTGCAGGAGCGATGGGGCCCGCTTGCCGGCACCGTCCTCCTCGGCCTGCTGTGGGCCGCATGGCACTTGCCCAACTACTTCCGCCCTGACTGGTCGGCGGTCAACGGCGGGCTGAGCTTCACCGGAATCGCCACGTTCGCTGTTGCAGCGATCTCGTTCTCCATCCTGATCACCTGGGTCTACAACCACACCGGCGGGAGCATTCTCCTGGCCATCCTGGTCCATGCGAGCATCAACTTTTCACAAGGACTCACCGGAGACATCTTCCCGGCGGCGAAAAACAACGAGGTTGCGCCTGTGATCGCATTTGCGGTGCTGGCGCTGGTCCTGGTGGTCGTGACGCGAGGCAAGCTCGGATATCACGCGACCGAAAGGACGGTGAGCACCGTGCCTGCGTACTCGGTTCGATGACCGCGCAAAGGGCTCGACTGCTGGTCTGGGCCGGCTTCGGCCTGACGCTCGCATGCATCCCGCTGACGGCGCTGATGCTTGTGC